>OUWB011208865.1_pt1 | contig 49214 bp, 43 predicted proteins | sample 1779821 | NCBI WGS metagenome assembly OUWB01 (sample SAMEA3914806, study PRJEB12502) | metagenome | biome: forest; material: soil | place: Canada | collected 2011-08-03 | depth 0.1 m
CCAAACCTTCCGCGTTGTAACGGTGCACCCAATCACGCAGGGTCTGCCGATCCATCCCGCAGGTTTCCGCCGCCGTCTTGCGGTCAACGCCCTCCAACACCAAGGCCAAGGCAAGCATCCGACGCGCCGATGCCCCATCTGCTGCCTTGGACGAGGCGCGACGAAGGTCCGACGCCGTTAAATCCGTGCGCGTGATTGCTACCTCTGTGGCCATCGCTGTCTCCTCCGATAGCCAAGTGAATCAGAGTTCGAACGATTTGGGAATCCCCAGAGTCAAAACCCAAGGCCGTTGGTATAAGTTCCTGCCGAAAAATAGATGGGGGGGTTCAGGTCCACCCGCAAGCCACGGCCCCAAAGGGCCTTAGCTCCCAAGGGCCATGACGCCGCCAGGGAGTTTAAGGTCGCACTGTAGGGATGCCGTGATCGCGCACCTTTCCGTGGCGCAACCGCATTCGCGGCGGCGCCAGGGATCGTAACCAAGGCCTTTGGCCAGGGATTTGAGGGCACGACCGAGACCGGCCGCCACGCGGCTACCCCACACCCCCGTACAGCTCATCGCCCGACGCATCGCAACCCGCTGAATATTCAGCCAGGTTACGAGTCGGACTCCGAGATGCACGGCTGGATGCGAGTCGCCCGGCCCTGTCCGCCGTTCGCGGACGACGGGCCTGATCGCGGCTTACCGGTATTGCTGGATTCGCGTCGTCCGAAGGCCGGCCATGCCATGATTCTCAATGGCTTTTTGCCAGGCCAGGAATTCCTCGGACGTAATGCCGTAGCGATCGCAGGCGTCGTCGAAGGACAACAGTCCCCCGCGCACCGCGGCCACCACCTCCGCCTTGCGGCGGATGACCCAGCGTTCCGTACCCGGGGGCGGCAGATCGTTAAGTGTCAATTTAGCCCCGGTCGGACCAATCACGTATTTTTCGCCTTTGCTATCGCGGCGTTGCTCTGTTTGAAGCATGGCATTTTGCCTTTTTTCACCATCACCAATAGAGACAACTATACCGAAAGTGTCATAACATCGGCTTAATCGGTTAGGTAAATATACCCCTAACGCTTACCAAGTTATTCGGTTAACTGTCTGTTTATGGTTTAGCGAGCCATGCCTGAGAGTCTTAACGCCGCTTAATTGCCATTAGTTATTAGTTTATATTACCGGCACTATTGCCGATACTTCTATGGGCCAATTATTGTATTAGAGTTAATAGCTGCTGCATCATCTCGTCGGCCGTCGTGATGATTTTCGACGCGGCCGAATAGGCGCGCTGGGTGGTGATCAGGTTGGTGAATTCCGTCGACAGGTCGACCGTCGAGGCTTCCAGCGAGTTCGGCGTTATGGTGCCCGTGCCGCCGACACCGGGGGTGCGCAGCGAATAGGTGCCCGACTGGGCGCTCACCTGATAGGCATTGCCCGATACCGGCGTCAGGCCGTTGGCATTGATGAAGCTGGCCAGGGCCACCTGGGCGATATTGCGCGTGACGCCGTTGTCGAACACGGCGGTCACCATGCCGTCATCGCCGACCGTGACCTTCGACAGATTGCCGAAGGCGGTACCGTTGGAGGTCACCGACTGGGTCGTGCTGTCGCTGTCGAACTGCGTCAGGCCCGACGAGCCGGAGCCGCTTAAGCTCATATCCACGGTCTGGCCGGCAACGCCGAGCGAACTCGCCCACTGGACGGCCGCGCCCGAGCCGGACGCGCCGATGGTCAGGTCGGGGTTGAAGCTGCCGGGTGCGCCGGCCGTCGGCGGCGTGGTCGTCAGATCGTTGCTGGTCGAATTGGACAGGTCGAGCTGGCCCGAGGACGTAAAGGCCAGGGTCCCGGTCGCCACCTGGCCCAGGCCGCCGGTGGAGATCGTATTGCCGTTGGCGTCGGCGATGTTCGGTGACCAGATTTCATAGTCCCAGGTATTGGCGCCGGTCTTCAGCACCGACATGGTCAGGGTCTGCTGCCCGCCCTTGGAATCGGACACCGGGATGGAGATTTCGAAGTCGGGCTTGGTGCCGTTGGGCGGCGAGATGCTGTAGGTCGACATCGATTCGGTCGGCGAGGTCGGATCGTAGGTCCCGGCGTCGAAGGTCGTCGTCGCCGTCGACGATTGCAGGTTGGCATTGATGGCCACCTGGGTCGTCGGCTCGGCGGTGCCGCCGATATTGGAGATGTTGATCGGCTGCAGCTTGCTCAGGTCGGACGAGTCCGACGACACCGAGCCGTCGGCATTGACCGGCCAGCCTTCCAGATACATGCCGTCGGCGTTTTGCAGAAAGCCGTTCTTGTCCGGCTGGAACGACCCGTCACGGGTGAAATTCACATCCGAAGAGGTCGATACCTGGGCCGAACTGCCCGACACGACAAAGAAACCTTGTCCGTCGACACCGAGATCGAGGCTGGAATTGGTCGATGTCAGGGTGCCGGTCTGAGTGACGGTCTGGGTCGTCACGGCGTCGACACCGCCGGAATTGTCCGATGCGCTCGCCGCCGAACCGGTGACAATATCCTGGAACGACGTCAATTCGTCCTTGTAGCCGGTCGTGTTGACGTTGGCGATATTGTTGGAGATCGTCGTCAGGGCCTGGGAATTGGCGATCAGTCCGGTCACACCGGTCTGCATGGCGCTATTGATACTCATTGGGCGTAGGTCCTTATGCGGTCATAAGCGATTAATTGGAGGCGGCGGCGGTATCGGAAACGCCCGTCACGTCGGACAAAGGCACTTCGGTGTTGCCGACGGTGAGGGTGACGGTGCCGTTGCTTTGCTGGGCCGAGCTGACGACGCCGGTTATGCCGACCGTGTTGCTGATGCCGTTGCCGGACGCGTCGGTCGAGGTAATCGACAGGGTGTAGTTGCCGGTGGTCGCCGTATTGCCGTTGGCCTCGGTGCCGTTCCAGGTGAAGCTATGGTTGCCCGCCGCGGTATCGCCGCTGGTCTGATAGACGGTGTTGCCGTTGCTATCCTGGACGGTCAGCGTCGTATTGGCCGTCGCGCCGGCGAGATTGTAGTTCCAGCTCGCCGAGCCGTTGGCCAGGGTGGCCGTATCGGACGACGCCGTGACGGTCTTGCCGATATAGTCGACGGCGCTCGACATGTTGGCGCCCGAATTGCTGGCGATCTGGGACAGATATTGGTTGCCCTGCAATTGCTGTTCGACCTGGGAGTATTGCACCAACTGCGTGGTCCACGCGGTGGTGTCCATCGGCGACAGCGGATCCTGGTTCTGGATCTGCGCCGTCAGCAGGTTGAGGAAGGTATTGTAGTTGCTGGTGACCGTGGCGGCATCGTTGGTCAGGTTGCTGCTGCTACTGGATGACGAGCCCGCCGTGCCGGAATTGGTGGTGTTGGTAACGGTCGTCGCATTGGGTGAGATGGTATAGGACATGGCAGTACCTAGACGATGAGGTTGAGCGCCAGGGTCGAACCTTGGCTGAGGAGACTGGATTGATTGAGGTCGACCGCGTCGTTGGCCTGGCCCGCGGCGGCCAGGGCGCGCGCCGCTTCCGCGGCGCTCGACCCATGCGGATTGGATTGGCCCGAGTTCGATTGTGACGGGTTCTGTTGCTGCGGGTTGGCGAACGGGTTCTGACCGGCGCCCGAGCCGGTGGCGCCGCTGCCGCCGTCCTGGCGCGAGGAAAAGGTCAGGGATCCGCTTTCGACGTTGAGGCCCGCCTGTGACAATTGCTGGCGCAGTTCGGATTCATGAGCGCTGAAAGCCGAAGCGGTGATCGGCGTATCGAAATTGAGATGGGCGTTGACGTTACCGTCGCGATCGATCGTCAGCGCGACATCTACGCGGCCGAGATCGGCCGGATGCAGTTCGACGTCGAACTTGGTGTTGCCGTCATCCAGCCGCTTGCTGATCTGCATCGACAGAGCGCTGAGCGTCTGCACGGCGGTTTGCGACATTGCCGATGCCGGCGTCTGGTCGCCCGGCGTCTGGCCCGGCGTCGAATCCGTAGCCGGTACGGCCGCGGCCGTATAGGTCTGGGGGGCCGAGGCCTGGGACGGCTGAAGGGTGAATCCGGAACCGGAGGACGCGGCGGCATCGTTCGCCGAGCCGGAGGTGGCCTGCAATGATGCAACGGCGTCCTTGGCGTCCGCCGCCTTGGTGTCCGCCGTTTTGCCGCCGGACGCCGCGGCGGCGTTGGGTGACACGCCTGACATGCCGGCTTGGGCCAGGGCGTCGTTGAAATCGGCCCCGGCCACCGCATTGGCCGCTGCATTCGCCGCAGCGCTCGGGTCGCCGCCGGCCGGCGCTTGAGGATCAACCGGTGTCGACTTGGCCGGCGGCGCCGAGGCTTGCCCATCCGTTGCCTGAGACGTCGCCGGGGCCGCGGCCTGCGCCGGTTTTTGCTGCGCGGCCATCAGGCTGGCGATAAGGGCGGTCGCGTCGGGAACCGTCGAATCGGTGGATGCGGAACTGGCGGCCGCGGCAGCGGCCGGTGACGAAGATGCACCGGCACCATCGGTTGTTGCCTTGTTCTTTTGGCCATCGGCCTTGCCGGTCTTTTGGGTGGCATCCTCTTGGCCATCGGTCGGGCTCGCCACGGCCGATGCAGCGGGCGCCGCCGCCGCCTCCAGCGTGGCGAGGGCGGCGGCCAGCGCGTTTGGCGTTGCGTTCGCGGCCTGAGCATTCGTGGCCTGGGCGTCCGCCGTCTGGGCGCCGGCCGTCTGGGTCGTCGCTGTCGGCGTCGTGCTCGCTGTCTGGGTGCTCGCTCCCTGGGCGCCCGCCGTCTGGGCGTTCACCGCCGACGCATCGGCCACCAGCGCGGCGGAGGCGGAGGAAGGTGCCGCGGGTTGCCCTTTCGCGGACGCGGCGGCGGCCGGCGCGGCGGAAGCGGAGGCGCTGTCCTGCTGCAACAGGGCGATCAAGCCGGCGAACGCCGTCGGCACATTCGCCGCGGCCCCCGTGTCATTGGCGGCGCCCGCTGGGCTCGCCGGCGCCGCGACGGTGGTCGGGGCGGCTGAAGCCGTGACGGCGGCAGGCGGCGTTGCGGCGGCGGCAACAGGGGGCATGAGTGGAGCTCGCGCAAAAGGAACGGAGGGCCGGGACGTCGCTTCAAGCGAACACAGTCCGGCGGGGAAAGCGCATTTTGCGCGTCGAGTGCCAAGCTCCCTGCAAGTCGAATGCCACAGGTATCTATTTGATTTTATTTGATTAATTATGGTTAACGGCCGTTAAAAGCGGCGAGTTTTGCCGCATGGCATGGCGGTTTTTGCCTATGGTCACGCCGCGCCCGGACAGCCGTCGGGCGCGCCAAGAGCCATCCGGACGGGCGTTTGCCGCGGCCGGCATGGGCTGTGCGAAACGTGGCACGCGAATTGAAACCTTAACGTTCGTGTTCAGCCGGCATCCCGGCGCCAAAAGTACAATCCGATGAAAACCTTGATGTTTTCAATTTTGAAGCCTCGCCCAGCCCGGCAAATATCGCCGGGTTACAGGCAGGTATTGCCCGCGCCGGAGGCCTGAGGTCATGTCGCTGGACGGGATTATGAACATCGCCACGTCGGGCCTTCAGGCGGCACAACAGCAGTTGTCCGTCGTTTCCGACAATATCACCAACGTCAACACGCCGGGCTATATCCGCAAGGTCGTCACCCAGCAGGCCCTGGTGACGGGCGGCACCGCCGCCGGCGTCACGACGAACCAGGTCACGCTGGCCGCCAACCAATATCTGGAGGCAGCCCAGAACCAGGCGACCTCGGCTTCCGGTCAGGCCGACGCCACCTTTAATATTCTCGACCAGATCCAGTCGCAGTTCGGCGACCTGACCGATCCCAACGGCCTGTTCAATCAGGCGGCCTCCACCCTGTCCTCCGCCGCCCAGGCGGCCGAGGATCCGAGCTCGGCCGCGGGGCGCCAACAGGTCATCGCCAACCTGTCCAGCTTCCTCGCCCAAGGCCAGCAGATCGCCGGGCAAATCCAGAACGCCCGTGGCCAGGCCGACAGCCAGATCGCCAGCGATGTCCAGACGGCCAACGGGCTGTTGCAGAACATCGCCAGTCTGAACACCCAGATCTCGGCGGGCACGGTCGCCGGCACCGACATCACCGACATACAGACGCAGCAGACCAACGACATCCAGTCATTGGCCAAGCTGATGGACGTTTCGGCCACGACCAACAGCACCGGCGCCGTCAGTCTGCGCACCCAGACGGGCATGATGTTGCTCAATGGCTCCAGCGCGGTGTCGCTGAGCTATGCGGCGGCCACCTCGGTCAATGCCACGACCGCCTTCAGCCCGATCGTCGTCACCGGTTTCAACGGCGAAACCCAGGACCTGGCGAATAATATTTCGTCTGGCGAAATCAAGGGCCTGCTCGATGTGCGCGACAACAGCGCGGTCGCGGTCAACGATCAGCTCAATCAATATATGGCGCAGTTCGCCAATACGGCGAACGCCGCGCACAATGCGTCGAGCGCCGTGCCGGCGCCGGCCAGCCTGACCGGCACGAACCTGGCCGAAACCGCCAGCGAGGCGATCACCGGCTTCGGCAACTCGTCCAACGGCAATCCGACCGAGACCAATATCGTCACGCTGGACAGCTCGGGCAATATCACCCACGACCTGAAGATCGATTTCAGCACCGCCAATGACGGCAGCGGCACCTGGACGCTGGACCCCAACGGCGCGTCCCCCACCTCCGGCACCTTCTCGGCGGCCACGTTCGATACCGACCTGACCAGTGCCTTGGGCGGCGCCGCCACGGTGAGCTTCACCAACGGCCAGCTCAGCATTGCGGCCAGCGGCAGCAACGGCAATAACGGCGTCGCCGTCGTCGATCCGCCAGCCGGTTCGGCCAATGCCCCCGCCGCCAAGAACGGCGAAGGGTTTTCGCAGTATTTCGGGCTCAACAACCTCGTCACGTCGAACGTGCCGACGACCAATGAGACCGGGCTGACGGCGAACTCGAACGCCGGCTTCACCGGCGGCGCGGTCAATTTCGCCATAAAGTCGCCGTCGGGCGGCCTGCTCAGTACGGTCAATTTCGCCATGCCGTCGACCGGCACCATGACGGACCTGGTCAACTCGCTCAACGACACCAATAGCGGCGTCGGCCGCTACGGCACGTTTTCGCTCGACCCAACCGGCGCGCTGACGTTCCAGGGCTTCGGTACCCCGCCCAATACGCTGAACATCACCAGCGACTCGACGTCGCGCCTGACCACCAGCGGCCCCTCGTTCAGCCAGTTTTTCGGCCTGGGCGGCACGGCCTCGACGGTCGCGTCGCAACTCGCCGTCAATACCAACATTATCAATAATCCGTCGCTGCTCTCGCTGGCCCAGGTCAATCTGTCCGCGGCCAACGGCCAGGGGGCGCTGCTGTCTTCCGACGGAAGTGGCGGCACCGCATTGTCGAATGCCGGCAATGTCCCGGTGACCTTTACAGCCAACGGGCTGAATGCCGGCGGGAGCTCGACCGTCACCAATTATGGCTCGCAACTGGCCGGGCAGGTCGGCAATCTGTCCGCCAACGCCAAGACGGCCAGTGACGCGGCCGACGCGCAACTGACCGAGGCGACGTCACGGCGCAGTTCGTCCGAGGGCGTCAATCTCGATCAGGAACTTGTCAACCTGACCACCTACCAGCAGGCCTACAGCGCCTCGGGGCGGCTGGTGGAAGCGGTGCAGGACATGTTCACCGTGCTGACCAACATGATGTCGGGCTCGTAAGATCATGCGCATTTCCACCTCGGACGGCTGGACCACTGCCCTCAACAACCTGCAAACGGCGCAGCAGAGCCAGCAGACCGCCGACACTCAGGTATCTACCGGGAAGATCGCCACCAATCTGGAGGGCTTCGGCAGCACCAGCGAGGTCATCGCCTCGTATCAGAGCACCCTTACCCAGACCAATGGTTATCTCAGCGTCGCCAGCACCGTGTCCGCGCGCCTGACGGACCAGGACAGTGCGCTCGGCACGACGTCGCAGGCCGCGTCGGACGCCAAGGACAGCATCATGAGCGCGCTGGCCAGCGGCGACGGCACAGCCCTGATGACGTCGCTCGAAGGCAATTTCAGCGAAGCCCTGGACGGACTCAACTACCAGAGCGACGGACAATATCTGTTCGGCGGCGGCAATGACACCAATCCGCCGGTGACGGTCAATTCGCTGACCGCGCTCGGCGCCCTGCCGGCCAACAGCGCGGGCCAGGCCTTCGCCAACGGCACGGTCAAGAAGACATCGCAAGTCGACGCCAATACGTCGGTGCAGACCGGAATGCTGGCCACGAGTCTCGGCCAGCAGATGTTACAGACCTTCCAGGACATCCAGCAGTTCAACGATACCAATCCGGACGGCCCGTTCGGCGCCACCCTGACCGACGCGCAAAAGACCTTCCTGACGACAAAGTCCGCGGAATTCAACACCGAATACAGTCAGCTTTTGCAACAACAGTCGCTCAACGGCACCATGCAGAACCAGGTGACCAATACCACCACATCGCTGCAGGGCCAGGTCAGCCAACTGCAAAGCCAGATCGGCGACAAGACCAATGTCGACATGGCCACGGCCTATACCAACCTGCAACAGGCCCAGGCCGCCGTCCAGGCCTCGGCCCAGGTGCTGTCGACCTTGAACCAGTATTCGCTGCTTAATTATCTGAAGTAAGCGTCAGTTCGGCGCGGCACTCGCTGAAATATCGAGGAGTGCCCGATCGATTTCCCAGAAATCGGCATCGGCCGTAAAGGCAATCGCCCCCTCTTCAAGCTCATTTCGCACCACCGCGCTGCGCGCCCAGTTCCACAATGCCCGCCGGTTCTGCCCACCGGCTTGTTTCCAGTAAACCTGGGTGTCGAGATCGGCTGCCACTCGAACATGTTCGGCCATTTGCAAGACCTCTGCAGGCGACGAGGGCGCGGTCCAGGCCGCGAGCAATGGCGCTATGTCTTCTCCCAATATAGCCAAGCCACATAAGACATCTATTGAATTGAAAGCATCGGTCATCTCGGCTCGCGTCTTGACCCAAGCTGCACCAAAGGCGCACAGAATTGCCGCCTGCGCATCCTCGGCCCAGGTGCGCCAATGACCGTATTTGAGTGTACAGGCAATCTGCTCGGGGTCGAGCCCCATCCAACCGTTCCGCGTGATCGAAAGCTCGATGATCCGCGGCAGGAAGTGACGATAGTCCCCCTCGCCGCCCACCGTGGTCATGGCGTGGCCCGCGTAGGATCCCAGCGAAGCCGCTGGCAATTCGCGCAGCGGTACCGACGATAGTTCACGCAGTATCGCATCCGGATCCCGCGTAGGCGAAGCATCCAGGTGCGAAGGTCGTCGGTAACACGCGAAAACCGCATACAAGTGCTCGACAGCCGCTTGCCAATCTTCGCTCATCGTCTCCTCCTATTGCAGACCTAGCAAATTTGGTGGATTTCGCCTATATGGCGGCGATGACCGAGTGCCCCGTACCGCTGCTGAGCCCCGCCGATTTCGATGCCTGCGTCGCCGCGACGCGTGAGGCCACTGGTTTGCCTAAGGGTGCGCGCGTGGTCGCGGCCATGTCCGGCGGCGTCGATTCCACCGTCGTCGCCGCCCTGCTGCACCACGCCGGCTACGAAGTCATCGGTGTGACGCTGCAGCTTTACGACCACGGCGCGGCGCTGAAGAAGACCGGCGCCTGCTGCGCCGGCCAGGACATTCACGATGCCCGCGTCGCCGCCGAAAAGATCGGCATCGCGCACTATGTCCTCGATTATGAAAGCCGTTTCCGCGACGCGGTGATCGAGGAATTCGCCGATAGCTATCTGCGCGGCGAAACCCCGGTGCCGTGCATCCGGTGCAATCAAAGCGTCAAGTTCCACGACCTGCTGGCGACAGCGAAGGATCTCGGCGCCCAGGCCATGGCCACCGGCCACTATGTCGGCCGCTCGGATGACGACGGGCGCGTCTCGATGCGCCGCGGCGCCGACCTGTCGCGCGACCAGAGCTATTTCCTGTTCGCCACGACGCGCGAACAGCTCGACTTCCTGCGCTTTCCGCTGGCCGGTATCGAAAAGCCAAAGGTGCGTGACATCGCCCGGCAATTGGGGCTGAAGATCGCCCACAAGCCGGACAGCCAGGACATCTGCTTCGTGCCGGAAGGCAAGTACACGACGCTGATCGACAAGCTGCGACCGGCCGGCCACGCCAAAGGATCGGGCCGCGAGCCGGGCGCCATTCGCCATGTCGACGGCCGGACACTCGGCGCGCATGAGGGCATTACCGGCTACACCATCGGCCAGCGCCGCGGGCTGAACGTCGCCGTCGGCGAGCCCCTGTTCGTCGTCAAGCTCGACCCCGAAGCGCGCGAAGTCGTCGTCGGCCCGCGTGAGGCGTTGCTGACACGCCGGTTGCGGCTGAAGGAAACCAACTGGCTGGGCGACGGCGGCTTCGACGACGCGGCCATGGCCGGCACACAGGTCCTGGCGCGGGTGCGTTCGACGCGGCCGCCGGTGCCGGCGCGGCTGGTCGCCGGCGCCGACGGCATCGATGTCGAGTTCAGCGCGCCGGAAGAAGGCGTGGCTCCGGGCCAGGCCTGCGTGCTCTACGACATCGCCGACGATATGCGCGTGCTGGGCGGCGGCTTTATCGCCAGCACGACGGCGGCGGCTTAAGCAAGCCTGTAAGCAAGATACCCCACCACCACGCGCCTGAAGAAGGCGCGCGGTCCCCCTCCATAGCATAGCTTTGGAGGTACGTTTTTGTGACGACGACGCTCCGCGTCGTCGTCACAAAAACGTTAACGCCGCTTTACGCATCCGCACAATTATGGTTAATGGCACGTAAACTGCGAGGCAAATCGCAGAAATAACAAGCCTGTACCGGATCGGCACACAGCCGGCGGGCGGGCTAGGAAACCAAAGGTAGTGGCGGTGATCTTGCGTTCGATTGTTATGGCGGCGAGTCTCGCCGTGGGAGTCTCTTCCGTGGCGCAGGCGGCCAGCCTGACGCCCGACTTCCATACTTTGAAACCGGCCCAGTCCGTCGTGCGCAGCGGCGATTTCGACGGCGACGGCCATGTCGACCAGCTTTATCTGGTCACCGAGGCCGATACCGGCCGCGTCGCGGTGCATGTCCGCCTCAATCGCGCCGACGGCGTTCAAGACATCCGCGTGACCAGCCTGGACGTCGGCGCGGCATCGACGCCGAACGTCCAAGTCGTGCCCGCCGGATCGGCCTATGCCGCCGATTGCGGCACCTATTCCAGCGATTGCCATGAGGGCACGCTCAAGGCCGACCATGATTCGGTTCTGTTGAGCCTCGACGGATCGACCAGTGTGCTGATCCACTGGACCGGCGCCAAGTTCGACCAGGACTTCGTGCATAGCAATGACAGCCTTCTGGCTCATGCGGTGGCCGCCTTGTACGCCGTGAACCCGTAGGCGAAGCCCTGACACAAAGCCGTTAAATAACAACGGTTTGCGAGTGCTTTGCTAACCCTTTGTTCAGACCTTCCGTGCTGTGGTCCCGCTCCGAGAGGGTCAAGGGGTTAACAACAGGCATGGGCCGTTCCGCCAACTACTCCCGGGAAAGCTGCGCCGTGGCCGCGTGCCTCGACGTCATCGGCGAGCCATGGACCCTATTGATCATTCGCGACGCCCTCGCCGGAAAGACGCGTTTCGAACAATGGCAGGATGGACTGGGCCTGGCGCGCAACGTGCTGGCAGCGCGGCTCAAGTCGCTGACCGCGGCCGGCGTGTTCGAAGCACGGCAATATTGCGTCCGGCCACCCCGCTTCGAATATCTGCTGACCGGGAAAGGCGAGGCCCTGCGCCCGCTGGTGGTGCATATGATGCATTGGGGCACACAGCACGTCTATGGCGAGATCAAGCCCGGCGGCGAATATGTCCATACGGCCTGCGGCCACACTTTGACGCCGCAAACGCGCTGTCTCCATTGCCAGGCGGCGGTCGAAGCCGGCGATGTCCGTTATCAGGTGACCGGCAAGGCGACCACCTTGCGCGACTTGCTGAAAAGCCGCGGCGAGTAGCGGCGCTCGAGCGAAATCACCAGCGGACCTATTGATCTATCTGGATCGCGCCGATGATCACAGGATCGGGGCTGTCGCTCAGCGCATTGCCACGGTCGTCGAGATTGCTCCACTGACTTTTGGCGATGAAGATGAAGTGGCCGTCCTCGACCACGCCGCCGGTCGGCTGCGCCAGGACATCGTCGGAGCGCAACAACACCTCTTCGCTTTCGACCGTCGACCAGTCGGGCGACATGTGCAGCCGCACAATGCGGTTGGGCTTGAAGCCGGTCTCGACGCCGATCAAGTCGTTGCCGTCGCGCACCAGTTGCGACAGGCCGAGCAGCGACCCGCCCGCCGGCGGCTTGATATGGACCAATGCGCCCTTGACCAGGTCGACGCGGTAGAGACCGGCGATGAAATCGGAGACGATCAGCACCGAGGCGTCGCCGTTCTCGGCCAAGGCTTCGGGCGTGTCGAAATAGCCTTCGGGCACCAGCACCTGGAGTTTCCCGGCATAGCCGTTCAGCCGCAGCACCTCGCCGTGATTGGTATCGGCGACGTAGAGGTCGTCGCGCCCCAGCAGCATGTGGCCGAAATTGCGATCCTTGGACGGGTCGCTGAAACTGTTGATGATGGCGCCATTGGCCGGATTGACGACGACGATCTTCGACGAGACGTCGGCCTTGGGCTCATAGCCCTTGGTCTGGCGCGAGGCGGCCGTGGCGGCCCACAGATTGCCGTCATGCACGCCCAGACCGTAGGCGGCGACGCCGGGGCGGAAGGTCATCAACGGCTTGGCGCCGTCGGCCGACACCACCGTCACGCTGCCGTTGCGCACACCGGACAGATACAGCCGGTCGCCGCCCGAAGCCAAGCCTTCGCCGAGCACGAAGCCCGGCAGGCTGGCCGCTTCGTGCATCTGGCCGACCGGCGCCGTATTGGCCGCCTGCAGCGCGTCGAGATCTGCGTCCCATACGGCGGCGAAGTCGGGGTTCTTCTTGAGGTCGATGATGTAGCCGCGCTTTTCATAGGCGACCAGTTGAGCGTGCGCCTGATCCTTGCGGTTTTCGGCCAGGTAGGCCTGGGTCTTCAGCAGCAGGATCGACGGCGAATCGGGGATCAGCGCCTCGGCCTTGTCGAAGGCGTTCAGCGCCGTGGTGGTGTCATGAGCGTCGAGCGCCTTCATGCCCTGTTCGCGGGCGTCGCGGAACTGGCCGAGATCCGAGGTCGGATCCACCGTCTGGGCCCGAACGACCGGGGCCAGGGCCAGAACCGACGCGGCAAGAACTGGCGCGGCAAGCCGCGGGAACCTGATCATTTCTCGTCTCCGGAAGGGTCTGAATGGCGATCGCGATGGCCGTTGTCCCGGTGACCATGACCGGCGTGGCCGCTCCCGTTGGCGGCGTTCTTGAAGCCCAGCACCAGACCGATCGGCACCGCGGTCGTCATCTTCACCGAGCGCATGATGATGCGGCTTTCGACGCCCGACACCAGGTCCGAGGCCAGGAGTTTGTCGCGCAGGAAGTCGTCATAGGCGTGCATGTCGCGCGTCATGATCCTGAGCATATAGTCTTCGTGGCCGGTCACCGTGGCGCATGACACCACTTCCGGCCAATGGTCGAGCCGCGCCTCGAAGGCCTCGAGATTGGCGCGCGACGGCAGGCTGAGCTTGACCGCGGCATAGACTTCGAAACCCAGGCCCAGCTTGTCGGGGTCGAGCACGGTGACGCGCTTACGGATGACGCCGAGATCTTCCAGCCGCTTGATGCGCCGCCAGCATGGCGACGGCGACAGGCCGACGCGCTCGGCCAGGTCGGCCACCGACACGGAGGCGTCTTCCTGAATCAGCTCCAGGATGCGGGCGTCCAGTTCATCGATCAGATCGGACAAATTCTTCCCCTCGGACGGATGCAAACCCCGGAAGTGACCATTCATGAGCGCTTTGGGGGCAAATTTCCACCCGCCGACGGCAAAATAAAGGCGATGGTTTCGCCCCATTTGAAATCAGCCAAGCGCCAAAAATCTCTTTCGTCCCGGAGAGATGCCAAACACTGTCTTTTTGTCGTCTCCCCATGTTAACGGGGAGAGGGCATGACATGTATCAAGGCCTATTCCGCCGAAAGTTCGAAATCCATGCGGATCGTCAATATCATGCTGGCCGAGGTGCGCGGTGGCGTCGAGACCATGGCGCTGCGCTACCATCAGGCCCTGCGCCGCTCAGGCTTCGACGTGCTGAGCCTGGGCCATTCCAAAGGCGTGTTCGCCGAGGCCGTGGCGGCGGATGAGATGGCGGCCCAGGATTTCGTACCCGTCGACGCCCTGATCAATCACGATCCCGGCGCGGCGCTCAAATTGCGCGCGGTCAATGCCCGATTCCGGCCGGACATCGTGCTGGCCCACGGCAACCGCCCCACCGGCATCGCGCTGCTGCCCCTCGTCGGCACGGCCCGCAAGACGGTGCAGATCGTGCACAATTTCCGCCACAAGCCCCAGGCCAGGGGTTTGCGCGCGGCGATCGCCGTCAGCGCCTCGGTGCACGACACCCTGCGCGCCGCCCACCCCGGACTGGCGGTGTTCGACGTGCTCAATTTCGCCCCGCTGGACGTGCGCCCCGTCAAGCCGGCGCCGCCGGGCCCGCCGGTGATCGGTACGCTGGGCCGGCTGCACGAAAACAAGGGAATCGACGTCATGCTGCGCGCCTTCGCCCGGCTGCGCGACCAGGGCGTGACGGCGCGGCTGAGGATCGCCGGCGACGGCCCCGAACGCGCCCGGCTCCAAGCCCTGGCCGGCGAACTGGGACTGAAGGATGTGGTCGAATTCCCCGGCTGGGTCACGGCGGCGGACTATCTGGCGACGCTCGACCTGTTCGTCCTGCCGTCACGCGTCGAGCCCTTCGGCCTGGTGGTGGCGGAAAGCATGGCGGCCGGCGTGCCGGTCGTCGCCTCACGCATCGACGGACCACGCGAAATCCTGGGGGGCGGCGAACTCGGCCGGCTGGTCGCGCCGGAGGACGACGCGGCCCTGGCGGAAGCGATCGGCCTGGCCATCGGCGACTGGGACGGCACACTGCGCCGGGCGGCCGCCGCGCAAGCCTATGCGCGCGATCATTTCAGCCTGGACGCCGGCGCCCGGCGGCTGAAGACGGTGCTGGAACAAATTGCGCCGATAATAGCTAAGGGGCCTTGATCGGGCGGAACCTTTTCGCTATAGCCGTGCGCTCTCGCAAACGGCGTCGATCCCGATCCGCCGTTCCGGTCCGGTTGGGTAGCTCAGATGGTTAGAGCGGTGGATTCATAACCCACAGGTCGGCGGTTCGATCCCGCCTCCAACCACCACCCCAAACGCTCGATCCCGTTCGCCAAGATTCTGGACGGCGGAAGATAAAGCCGTCATCATAACGCTCTTTAGGTGTGCGCGCAGGCGACAAAGCCGTGCGCTTGGTCATCGCCGGCCGACGAGGGATTATGCGACATATATCAACCTGGATCCTCAGCGCGGCGCTTGGTCTCTATCTGTTGAGCGGCCCCCAGGCGCTTGCCGCGCCCAGGACCTTGCTGCTTAAGCCGCAGCAGGTCTTCGACAGCGTCGATGGCAATGTCCACCCCGGCTGGCAGGTCCTGGTCGAGGACGGCAAGATCGCCGCCGTCGGTCCCAACCTCACGGCGCCCGCCGACGCGCAGGTCATCGACCTGCCGGGCGAGACCCTGATGCCCGGCCTGATCGAAGGCCACGGCCACATGTTTCTGCACCCCTACAACGAGGCCAGTTGGGATGATCAGGTGCTGCACGAGCCCTTGGCGCTGCGCACCGTCCGCGCCGTGGCCCAGGCCAAGGCGACCCTGATGGCCGGGTTCACGTCCGAACGCGATCTCGGCACCGAGGGCGCCGGCTATGCCGATGTGGGCTTGAAGCAGGCCATAGACCAGGGCATCGTGCCCGGGCCGCGCATGATGGTCGCCACACGCGCCATCGTCGCCCTGGGCGCCTATGGACCCAAGGGTTTCGAACCCGGTGTCGCCGTTCCTCAGGGCGCCCAGGAGGCCAGCGGCGTTGACGACATCGTCCGCGCCGTGCGCACGCAGATTGCCGGGGGCGCCGATATCGTCAAGCTCTATGCCGACTACCGGTGGGGACCGGGCGAGCCGAGCCGGCCGACCTTTTCCGAAGCCGAGCTGAGCGCGGCGGTCGCCGCCGCGCACGATGCCGGTCGCCTCGTCGCCGTGCATACGGCGACGACCGAGGGGCTGCGCCGTGCGGTGGAAGCCGGCGCCGACACCATCGAACACGGCTACGGCGGCACGGCCGAAATCTTCAAGACCATGCACGACAAGGGCATAGGCTATTGCCCGACCCTGGCGGCGCCCGACGCGGTGGCGCGCTATCACGGCTGGAACGGGTCCGAACCCGCACCCGCCGCGGTATTGCTGAGCCGCCACGCCTTTGCCCTGGCCATGGCCGCCCATGTCATCATCTGTACCGGCGGCGATGTCGGGGTCTTCCCCCATGGGAAAAATGAGCGCGAGATGGAGCTGATGGGTCAAAACGGCATGGCCCCGCCCCAGGTGCTGATGTCGGCGACCGCCGTCAATGCCAGGCTGTTTCGCATGGATGACAAGGTCGGGTCGATCAGGCCGGGCCTGCTGGCCGACCTCATCGCCGTGCCCGGGGACCCGACGCGGGATCTGACCACTCTGCGTCACGTCAATCTGGTGATCAAGGGCGGCGACATCGTAAAGGCGCCTCAATGAGGTGGTCGTTCAGGGGCTGGGCCTTGGTCGTCGCCCTGGTCGCGGCCATGGGCGCGCACGGTGCGTTAGCGAGCCCGACAGATTACCGCGACCATGTCACGATCACCCGCGACGATTGGGGCATCGCCCACATCCACGGCCGCAGCGACGCGGACGCCGTCTTCGGCATGATCTACGCCCAGGCCGAGGACGATTTCAACCGCATCGAGCGCAACTATCTGACGGCGCTCGGCCGCACGGCGGAAGCGGATGGCGAGACCGCCATATGGGCCGATTTGCGCCAGCGCCTGTTCGTCGATGAAGACGCGCTGAAGGCCGACTATCGCGCCAGCCCGCCCTGGTTGAAATCGCTGATGGACGCGTGGGCGGCGGGATTGAACTATTACCTTCAGACCCACCCGGACGTGCACCCGGCGGTTATCCGGCATTTCGAGCCGTGGATGGCGCTCAGCTTTACCGAAGGCTCGATCGGCGGCGATATCGAACGCGCGCCGCTCACTCAGCTTCAGGATTTCTATAGTACCCAAACGCTCAGCCAACCCTTGGCAATGACCGACGATGAAAAGGGTTTGTCCTATCGCGAGCCGTCGGGCTCCAACGGCATCGCCATTTCGCCGGCGCGCTCGGCCGACGGCCATGCGCTCCTGTGGATCAATCCGCACACCAGTTTCTTCTTCCGCTCCGAGCTGGAAATGACCAGTGACCAGGGCCTTCAGGCCTATGGCGCGGCGACCTGGGGCCAGTTCTTCATCTATCAGGGCTTCAACGGCGACATCGGCTGGATGCACACCTCCAGCGGGGTCGACAGCGTCGATGAATTCGCCGAGACCATCGTCAAGCACCCCGACGGCCGGCTGTTCTATCGTTATGGCGACGCGTTGCGGCCCGTCACGCAAAAGACCGTCACCATCGCCTATCGCTCGGGCGACGGTACTTTGGCGCAGCTCACCTTTACCACCTATGCCACCCATCACGGCCCGATCATCCGTGCCCAGGACGGCAAATGGATCGCCTTGGCCCTGATGAACGCACCGGTGGCGGCGCTGGAACAATCCTATCTGCGCACCAAAGCGCATGATCTGGCCTCGTTCCTCAAGGTTGCCGAGCTGAAGGCCAATTCGTCGAACAACACCCTGTTCGCCGACCGCAAGGGCGAAACCGCCTACCTGCACCCGCAGTTCGTGCCGCTGCGCGACAATCGTTTCGACTATACCGAGCCCGTCGACGGCGCCAATCCGGCCACCGACTGGAAGGGCCTGACCCCGCTCGACGCCCTGCCGCGCGTCGTCAATCCCAAGACCGGCTGGGTCTTCAATTCGAACAATTGGCCATGGGCGTCGGCGGGCGCCGACAGTCCCAAGGCCGCCGACTATCCGAAATATATGGACCAGGCCGGCGAGAATGCGCGCGGGTGGCATGCCGTCAAGCTGTTGGGCGGCCTCGAGGCGCCGTTGACGCCGCAAGGCCTGATCAAGCTGGCCTTCGATCCGTGGCTGCCGGCCTTCGATCGCCTGGTTCCCTCGTTGAAGGCCGCCTATGATCGCCTGCCGGCCGACGATCCGCGCCGGAGCAAGCTGGCAGAGCCGGTCGCCTTGCTGGCGGCCTGGGACGATCGCTGGGGTCTGCAATCGAAGGAAACCTCACTCGCCGTATTCTGGGGTGAAGCCTTGTGGGCGACGGCGGCGCCCCAGGCCAAGGGCGCGGGCGTCTCCACGCTCGATTATATGATCGCGCGCAGCCGCGACGACGACCGTCTCAATGCCCTGGCGCAAGCGGTCGAGCGCCTGACCGGCGACTTCGGCAGCTGGCAGGTGCCATGGGGCGAGATCAACCGCTTCCAGCGCAATGACGGCGCCATTGTTCAGACCTTCGACGACGCCAAGCCGTCATCGCCGGTGCCTTTCACCTCCAGCCAATGGGGCTCGCTGGCGGCCTTTGGCGCCAAGCGCTATCCGGGCACCAGGCGTTACTACGGCACGGTCGGCAACAGCTTCCTCGCCGTGGTCGATTTCGGGCCGCGCGTCAGCGCCTGGGCGGTGACGGCGGGCGGCGAGAGCGGCCACCCCGACAGTCCGCATTTCAAGGACCAGGTCGACCGCTATGTCTCGGGCGATCTGCGTCAGATCTATTTCTATCCCGATCAGCTGACAGGCCACATCGAACGGATTTACAAACCGGGCGACCTCGTCGTTCGCCCGTGATCAATGGCCCTTTCTTGCAGACCGGAAAGATAGCGGCCGCAAAACCACCGGAAAGCCTTGTGCAAGTCAAGGCGTGGACAAGCCGAAACGGCGGCCACAGGCGGAGGGAAGAATGCAACCTTTTATCGTGGCGGCGATCGCCATCCTCGTAGCTTCGCCCGTACCGGCGGCGCCGGACGCCGTGCGGACGGAGCTCGGCCAGTTGCAAAGCCGGGCGCAGGCGCTGGTCAGCACCGTCACCACCCAGACCCAGATCCAGGATGTCCAGACCGCGCTCGGCACCAGCGAGGGCTCGGTCGATCAGTCCTGCCGCTCGATCTGCTCGCGCACCTTCCAGGGCGGCGGCGGCAAGGCCGTGCCCTTCGCTACCCTCGTCCTGCAATATTCCGCCAAGCAGAACATCAATACCTATCACTACGACCGGCCGTTCGAGCCCGAAGAGGTCCTCGTCGAGCTCGACATCGCCGATACCGCGGCCAGCGACGCCTGCTTTTCGCAAGACTCGTGGAACGCCGCGCTGACCCGGGCGGGATGGGAACCGCTCAAGCCTTTCGACGAGGTGCTGAAGGTCAAGGTGACCGACGACAAGGACGCCTTCGACAAGAACGACGACAGCACGGCGCGTCTCGAGGCGATTCACGTCCATGGCTTCGCGACGCGGCGCGGCGACCGCTATCTGACCCTGTCGCCGATCGTCGCCTCCTACTGGAATGCCGGCCTGGTGCTGGCGCCGGCGCTGCAGGCGGATCTGGCGCGGGGCGATTGCCTGCGCACCGTCATTACCGATCGGCGCATGGCGAAAAGGGGCTATGAGGCCGGCGCCGCCCCCAAACCCGCGGCGTAAGGTCAGCCCTTCATGGCGTTGCCGAGGCCGATGACCACGGTCGAGACCAGCAGGATGACGATGCCGCCCAACACGCAGGCCAGAGTCCGGGTCCTGGCGCCCTTCCATTCCTTCAGGGCAAAGCCCCACAGCGACGAGAACACGATGATCGAGGCCATGTGCAGGGTCCACGACGAGAAGCCGTACTTGCCCATCTGGGATTCGCCCATCTGGTAGAAGAAGAATTGCAGGTACCAGGTGACGCCGGCGACGACGCACAGGATGAGATTGAGCCCGCCCGACGGCTTGGCTTCGCCCGCCGCGACCGGCGCCGACATGGCCGCCACGCTCTTGTTCTTGATAATGAGGTAGAGACACCAGACGATATTGGTCGTCGCCCCGCCCAGCAGCACGACGCATAACGTCGCCAGGCCGCCGAACAGCGGGTCGACGCCCGACTTGACCACGGCCGCGGTAATCGGATTGCCCGCCGCCAGGCCATAGGCGAAACAGCTCGACATCACGCCGCAGAAAATGGCGACCAGCAGGCCCTTTTTGAGGTCGAATTCCTTGAGCACCTCGCGCCGCTTGTCCTCGGGCAGGTCCTCGTTCTTGCTGTGGCCGGCATAGCCGATGACGCAGATGCCGATCAGGCAGATGACGAGCCCGCCCAGCACCACCTGGCCGTGGGTGGTCGGCAGGATTTTGGTCCAGAAGGTGCCGTCGAACAGAGGCGGCATGATCGTGCCGAACAGGGCGCATAGCGACAGGGCGACGGCCGTGCCCAGGCCGAGGCCGAGATAGCGCATGGTCAAGCCGTAAGTCAGCCCGCCCAGTCCCCACAACAGGCCGAAGAACACACACCATTTCAGCGTGTCCGGCGACGCCGAACCGAGAATGTGCAGCAAGGCCGGCACCTTGACCAAGGCGAACACCCACGGCGCGACGATCCACGAGAACAGGCCCCCGATCAGCCAGTAGATCTCCCACGGCCAGCCGCGCACGCGGCGGTAGGGCACGTAAAAGCTGCCCGAGGCGAAACCGCCCATCCAGTGAAAAAACACGCCCAATAAGGGGTTGGGGTTCATGGTCGTCCTCTCAAATCCGGTAGATGCGTTCGGCATTGGCCGCGAACAGGGCGTCGCGCTCCGTTGCGCTGAAATCGCCGGTCAAGGCGTCGTAGAATTCAAGCTGGCGCGAATAGGTGTTGAACAGCTTGTCGGTCGGGAAATCGCTGGCGAACAGCGAGCGCTCGACGCCGAAGGTGTCGATGGTTTCGAGCACCAGCGGCCGCATGGCGTCCTCGGTCCAGTGCCGGTCGATAAAGCCCAGGCCCGAAATCTTGGTCGCGACGTGCGGCAGAGTGGCCAGAAGCGTCATGCCGCTCTTCCAGGCGGCAATCCCCGCCGCGTCGCGGTCGACCGGCATGCCGGTGTGATTGAGGATCACCGGCACGTCGGGATGGGCCTTGGCCAGTTGATAGGCCTGGGTCATCTGGTTGGGATAGATCTGCAGGTCGAACGACATGCGACACTTGGCCAGCAGGGCGTAGCCGCGCGCGAACGCCGGATCGTCGAGCAGGTTTTTCGGCGTATAGGTGCGCTTCGGATCGGGATGCCAGTTGATGATGTGGCGGATGCCGCGGACGTTTTTGCTCAGCGCGTGCTGGGCCAGCAGGGAGTCGACGTCCGGGTCGTTGAGCGCGGCAAAGGCGACGATGGCCTGCGGAAAACCGGTTCCGGCGTCGGCCCATTCTTCACTCGCAAGCCCCTGCAGCCAGCAGGTCTCGGCCAGGGCATCCTTGGCGTCGGCGCCGGCGTCGATATGCACCAGCTTGACGACATTATAGCCGGCGGCGTCCTTGAAATAGTCGTCAAGGCCGTAGTCGTGGGCGATGGCTTCGACGCTGCCGTTGGGGCCATCGTCGGAAAACGGCGGCGTCAACCACGGATAGGACAGGTGATCCAGCTTCCATAGGTGGACGTGAGCGTCGACGAACCGCGCAATGCTCATGGAGTCCCACCCTTTTCATTGCGCGCCCGACCGTCGGACGCTCATGGGGACCTCTTGCATGAAATCCCATTTTTTGTGTGGCGACTGTATAATATGGGAGACTTGAGTCAACGGCAAAAAGACGCCAGCGGGCTAGACTTCGTGCAACCACAGCACCTGCCAGGGCGGGATCGCCGTGCTGCCGCCCAGGCGCAGGCCGTCGAACAGATCGGTCGCCGGTTTCAACAGCCGCACCGTCTGGCTTTCGTCCGACAGATTGGCCAGGCACAGAAACCGGCCCTTGGGCAGGGCGCGGGCAAAGGCCAGCACCGGCCCGCCGCGACCGGCAAGCGGTGTCGCCGGCCCGGCCCGGCCCATACCCGGCACGGCCGACAATATCTCGCTCAGCATGCGCAGATGGGCAAACATCTCACCCTGTGGCGTCGACTCGATGCCGGCGCCGGCGGCGGCGTCCCAGTCCATCCGCGGCCGGTGCAGCCAACGCGTGTCGCGATGGGCGCCGGCGAACGCTTCGTCATTGGCCAGGGCGATTTCATCGCCCATATAGATCATAGGCACGCCGTCCAGCGCATAGACGACGCTGTAAACCAGCTTCAGCCGGTCGAGGCCGAAAGCATCGTCGGCGACGCCGCACAGGCTGGCCGCCATACCGCAGACCGACGCCGCCCCGCCTGTATTGCCCTGGCCTCCTTTGAATTGAAACGCCAGCCCGTCGGCGAAGCTTTCCCCGCCGGCATAGAACCGCGTCCAGCGCTTTTGGCGCGGTTTGTCGGCCCAGGGGTCGAGCGCGTTCCAACTGATGTCGTCGTGACAGCGGGCATAGTTCAGCCACCGGCCGTGCGCCGGCTTTTGCGCCGTGGCGCGCAAGGCGTCGTCGAAAATGGCGCCGTCGCCTTCGGCGATCGCCGCCCACAGCGCGGTCATGGCGGTAGTGTTATAGGCCAGATGGCATTCCGGCGCGGCTTCGCTACCGAAGAACGGGACGACATCGCGCGCGTCACGGGTCGCCTCGGCCAGCAGGCAGGTCCCCGGCGCCACCATGGCGATCAGATGATGCAGGGCGCCGACAATGTCGTGCGCCGACGGCAGATTGCGGCAGGTCGTGCCCTTGGTCTTCCACAGATAGGCCGCCGATTCGAGGCGGAAGCCGTCGACGCCGGCATTGGCCAGGTTGAGGAAAACCTCGAGCATGGCCACGAAGACGCGCGGATTGGCGTAGTTCAGGTCCCACTGGAAGTCGTTGAATGTCGTCCATACCCAGCCGTTCGCTTGGTCGCACCAGGTGAAGCTGCCCGGCGCCGTTTGGGGAAGGGTGTCGGTCAAAGGGGCGCTCCAGGCCGCCAGCTCGACCTCGTCGCGCACGGCGATGTAGAAATCGGCATAGGCCGGATCGCCGCCCAGCCAGGCTTGTGCCCAGGCGTGTTCGCGCGCGGTGTGATTACACACCACATCGAGCACCAGCGAAATGTCGGCGCGGTGCAGGGCGCACGCTAGGTCGCGCAGGTCGTCGAACGAACCGAGCTTGGGATCGACCTCGGCGAAATCGGCCACGGCGAAGCCACCGTCGCTGTCGCCGTCGCGCGGCTTCAACACCGGCAGCGGATGGAACAGGCCGACGCTCAGCGCGCGCAGATAGGGGATGTGCTCGAGGCAGCCGCGCAAGGTGGTGCCGAAACGGTCGGCATAGGCGCAATAGGCCGGCCGCCCCGGACGGGCGAACCACAGCGGATCATTGCGGCGCCGGGCATCGCGGACGCGCAGTCCGGCGCCGCGCGCCGCCGAGGCGTCCGCGACGCGGCGGGCGATGTCGCCCATCAAGGCGGAAAAATTCGTGCCGGGCAGGTCGCCGTACAGCCGCCTCAAGGCATCGCGGGCAGCGTACCAATGGTCGATGTCGAAAGACCCGGCATCTTTATCGGCGTCGCCGGAAACATCAGACATAAGCTTCGAACGCACGGACTGGATGAACAACGAAATTGTAGCCTCGGCAAATCCCGATCGAATCGACCGGGGCATTCGCCTCGTTTTGATCTTTTCGCCCTTCCTGTCCGAAAAGAGGCGTCCCTTTCGACAGGCACCTGGCGGAAAAACCACCCCGCCGGCGCGATTGGGGGTCAGGGGGTGGCCGGCGGGGCGTGAGGCTTGCGCATAGGTAAGAGCCGTGTCGGAGACGTCGAGTCTACAACCGTTTGCACGACGGCCTTCCCTGGCGGCAGTATTTGCCAAAGCGCAGAAAGGCAAAGGCTTGCGGTTGTGCTTTCAATCACCGGCACCCTCGAAAGCTAGCATTCGGGCAACGTAATTGCAATCGTTTGCAATCGGGAATATTTTTCGCCGTTATGTCAAAAGCCGCTACGGGTCGCCCGTCGCGGCTGTGTCTCTAGCGGTCATTATTGTCGTCGCGCAGCCGGGGAATTCACCACATGCCTTGTCATCGCGCGGCCGGACTTGGGAAAATCCGCTTGTGAAGAAGGATAAGATCGAGGGGCTTTCCAAACTTGTAAGCGACCTCCTTCAGACATCCGGCGTCTTCAAAGCCCAACTTCCGGTGCAATGCGAGCGAGGCGGCATTGCTTCCATCTATGCCGCCGATCATCACGCGCATCCCCCGCCGCCGCGCCTCTTCGATGAGGCGGATCACTAAGGCAGACCCCGTTCCCCGCCGACGGTCCGAGTGGCGGACATAGACGGAATGTTCGACCGTGCGCGCGTATCCCGGCCACGGCCGGAACGGACCGAAGCTTCCAAAACCCACCAGCTCTTCGCCATATTTGGCGACCAGAACCGGCAGATCGGAGTCCCGACGCGCTTGCAGCCAAGCCTTTCGTTCCTCCAACGTCGTCAGAGTCTCCGTGTATACGGCATTTGTGTTGGCGATTGCGTCATTGTAGATCGCAAGGACATCCTCCAGATGTCTCGATGGCTGGGGCGAAAGCAGTCCGACCGCTACGCTCCTGGGCCGGCTGTCCGGCGCGTTCAATCTGAGCCGAAGCCCGCATGCGCCAGGCGCATGGCGCATGGCGCATGGCGCATGGCGCATGGCGCATGGCGCATGGCGCATGGCGCATGGCCAGAGGTCGCGTCATTCAGGCCTTGATATTAATTCGTTTATATGCTAATTTGCAAATATGCGAAATCACGAAATTGATAAAAAACGCCTCGACGCACTTAAGGCTCTGGCCAGTCCGGTCCGGCTTGCCATCCTCGACGACCTCAAGGACCCGGCCGCGAATTTTCCTCCGCAAGTCGACGGGGACCCGGTCATCGACGGCATATGCGCGGACTTCATCCGTGACCGCCTGGGAATCGCGCCGGCAACGGCATCGCGGCATCTGGCGTTGTTGGCCGACGCCGGGCTTCTCGTCGCCACCCGCAAAAAGGGCTGGACCTTTTTCCGGCGGGACGAGACCGCCATCAAACGCCTCATCGACGACCTTGGTGGCCATATCTAAAGGGGGCTGCCTTGCGCACACTTGAATATCTGCACGTCGACGTCTTCAGCCAGCGGCCCTACGGTGGCAACAGCCTGCCGGTTTTCTGGAATGCGGCGGATCTCGGCACGGGCGTCCTGCAAGCGATCACGCGTGAACTGCGGCATTTCGAGGCAATCTTCGTGTCGCCGACGCACGAGGCCGAAACCGTTGTCGCCAGGGTCTTCGACCTCATCGAAGAACTTCCCTTCGCCGGTCATCCCCTGATCGGCGCCGCGGTCGCCCTGCAGCACATGTCCAAATCGTTTACCGCGGGCACTTGGACATTTGACTTGTCAGGTCGGCGGGTGCGTGTCGACGTCGAATACAACACGACGGGTTATCGCGCTATTTTGGATCAGGGCGAACCGACCTTCCTGTCGGAGCTTCGGCACCGAGGTGAAATCGCGCGGGCTTTTTCCCTCTCGGAAGCCGACCTCGACGCGACCCTCCCGCTGGTCGTTGCCAGCACGGGGCTGGTTTACCTCGTCGTGCCGCTACGGCCCGGCGCCATCGCCAAGGCGAAGATACAATCGGATATCTCAGCCCTTCTCGACAGCCACGGCGCGCAGTTCGCCGTGCTGTTCGATCCGGCGGCTCTGGAAATCCGGCATTGGAACAATGACGGCGTCATCGAAGATGTCGCCACCGGCAGCGCCGCGGGCGTCGTCGGGGCCTACGCGGTCGCCCAAGGCATCGCCGCCGCCTCGACGCGCTTCTCTCTGTCACAGGGGCGCTTTACCGGCCGGCCCAGTCGCTTGGATATCGAGGTCGAAGGCCACAAGGGGCGGATCGCGCGGGTGAAGGTCGGCGGCGGGGTCGCTGTCATCGGCCGTGGTTGTCTCGACGTTCTGCCGGAGCCTGAAGAATGATCGTGCGCACATGGAGCGGCCGTGTACCGTCGGGCCGATCGGACGGGTTCACACAGCATCTGCTCGCCACAGGCGTGGCTGACTATAGCCGGCAACCCGAATGCCGTGACGTCCGTATCTGGCGGGCGGAACGCAACGGCTGGACCGTTTTTACCGTCGTATCCGTGTGGGACGACATGGACGCCATCCATCGTTATGCCGGAGACACGCCGGATCTGGCCGTATTATACCCCGGTGACGAAATCTACGGGTTGGATCCCGATCGTCATGCCGACCACTTCGAACTCGTCGCCGCCGATCCTCGGGTCGCGTCATGACGCCCCTGCACGTCATCGGGGCGGCGGAACTGCGAGAGAAGGTCCATTTCGTCGACCTGATCGAAGCCATGGCTGAAGCTTTCCGCCTGTCCAGCGAGGGGCGGGCGCAGAACGGCCAGATCGTCTTTTTTCCCGGCCAGGCGGCGGACACCGGCGACATCTATATCAAAACGGGAGCGGTCGCGGGCCGTCCGCTTTGCGTCGTCAAGATCGCACCATGGTTCGCCACCAACCTACAAAGGGGTCATTCCCAGGGCGGCTTCTGGGCCGTCCTCGACGCCGAAACCGGTCATACCCGAGCCATCCTCGAGGACGAGCATTACCTGTCCGACATCCGCACGGCTGCCGCCGGCGCTTTGGTCGCCCGTCTGTTCGCGCCCGAAAACATCGATACCGTAGCCCTCCTTGGCGCCGGCACACAGGCCTGGTGGCAAGTGCAGGCCCTTTACGCCGAACGACGGTTCAGCCGCCTTTCAATCTGGGCACGAGACGCAGCGAAAGCCGCCGATCTGGCAGGTCGCCTGTCGCCGCATTTACCGGGCGTGACGATCATCATAGCGGCGTCCGCCGAGGCCGCCGTCCGCGTCTGCGATGTGCTCATAACCGCCACACAGTCGCGCGAGCCCATAGTGCGCTTAGCCTGGCTCCGGCCCGGCGCGCATGTGACCGCCGTCGGCGCGGACGACGCCACCAAATGCGAACTCGAGCCGAACCTGTTGCGGCACGGGCGTACGTTCGTCGATGACAAGGCGATCGCCTTGAACAACGGAGATGTCGGCAGGGCGGTCAACGCGGGGGCCGCTCCTGAAGATATAATCACGGGTGAGATCGGTGACGTCCTGCTCGGCAGATTGCCCGCCCGTCTGAACGCCGATGATATAACGGTGGCGAAGCTTGTTGGCCTTGGCGTCCAGGATCTTTTGACGGCGGAATACGTCCTTCGGACGGTGACCACGGCCGCGCGGGACCAGTCAAAGACATAGAGCATTTTCCGATCAAACTGATTCGAAAAATTGCTCTAGTTTTTTGTTCTTACGCACTTTTTAATCCGAAAAGTGCGTCACACTTTTCGGAAAGCGCTTTAGATCGGAATGGCGATTTGAAGCCGTCCGATCTAAGGGGAGAATCCGGATGAATGTCTCGAAACAGGCCTTGCCTGACATGTCCGCGCGGGTCGCCTGGATCCTCGGCCGTTGCCTCATAGCCTTGCTTTTCGTCCCGGCGGGCATTGCCAAGTTGACCAGCCCGCCGCCCTTTCTAACGCATATGGCGCAGCACGGCGTGCCTGGATGGCTGTTACCATTTGTCGCCGTCCTTGAAATCGGATGCGGCGCGGCGATACTGAGCGGAATCTTGTGGCGGCCCGCATCCGCTGTCCTCGGCCTGTTTTGCGTTGCTACGGCTTTCCTTTTTCACTTCGACCTGAGCGACCACGTCGAGCGGACGATGTTCCTCAAGGACCTGGCCATCGCCGGCGGTCTGCTGGTCGTCGCCGGTTCGACGCCGCCCGGGAAAAAGACAGCCGGTGGCCAAGTCGAAGGTACAAAAGTCGAAGGTACAAATGATGGACCTTGAGCAAAATGGCCGCGACGGCTTGCGCCCTACCCTTTGCCCACGGTCGACTCGCGCACGATCAGCCGCGCCGGGATAAAGACCGAGGGTGGGATTTCGCCTTTCAGCCGCCGGAACAGCAGGTCGACCATGGCCTGCGCCGCCTCGGCCAGGTCCTGGCGGATGGTGGTCAGGGGCGGCGACATCGTCCGCGCCATGGCCACGTCATCGAAGCCGCACAGCGCCACATCGCCCGGAATCGTCAGGCCGCGCTCGACCAGGGCGTCGCGCGCGCCGCCGGCAATGACATCCGAGGCGCAGAACAGGGCGTCGAAGCGCGCCCCGGCGTCCATCAGGCCCCGCACCGTCTGATAGGCCGAGTCATGGGTGAAGCGGCAATCAACCTGGGTGGTGTCGACCGCCGAATGATGGCTTTCGGCCATGGCCTGCAGATAGCCGCGATAACGGCTGTCGACCTCGGGCACATTGACCGGTCCAAGGAAACGCACATGGGTACGGCCCAGCGCCAGCAGATGCTCGGTCGCCAGGCGCCCGCCCAGGACATTGTCGAGCCCGACCGTGGCGTATTGCTGGCCCGGCAAGCGCTCGCCCCACACCACCATCGGCGCGTAGGTCCTGGCGATGCCATCGATAATGGTGTGCTGGTCGCTTTGGCCGATCATCAGCACGCCGTCGAAGCGATGCGACTGGATGAGCGTGTTCAGCCAGCCCTCCTTTGGCGCTGCCATCTTGGTCAGCAGGACGTCGTAACCGCGGCGAATGACCTCTTCCGACAGATGGCCGACCATTTCCAGCAGGAACGGGTCGGTCATGGCCTGGCCGGTCTCATGCCCCACGGGCAGGACGATGCCGATCGTCTGGGTCGTGCGCGTGCGCAGATTGCGCGCGGCGGCGTTGACGACATAGCCCTGGCCGCGGGCGATGGCCTCGATCTTCTCGCGCTGCGCCTGGGGGATCAACGGACTGCCGGCCAGGGCGCGCGACACGGTGGACACCGACACACCGGCCAGCTTGGCGATATCGGCCATCTTCAGGCGACTGGGCGGTGGCTTTTCGCTTGTCGACATCGGGTATAGGAGTTTCATCATGCCATTATTCCTATCCGGCGCAGTGTGGCGAGTTTATTAACAACCGTGGGTAATAGCGGCATGCAAACGATTTCAGATTTATCATTTATAGCAGTTCTGAATTATTCTACCACGAATTTTTGCCGCGAAAGGGGTAAACCTGCGCCATGATTCACCCGCGCCTGCGCAAATTTCTGAGCTATTTCCAGCCTTTCGACTGGCATCACATGGCTGTGTGCGTACCCGGCATGGCGGCGTGCCTGCTGTACGGCCTGATCACGCGCGACACGGTCTCGGCCGCCATCGGCGCCGGCGCGGCCTTTTCGGTCGGCTTCGGCCTGCGCCGCGTCCGGCAATTCCGCTCGATGCTGGGCGCGGCGGCGCTGATGACGGCGGCGACGCTGATCGGCTCCCTGACCGGCGGCTATTTTCTCGCCTTCGTGCTGATCGCCGGGGCGGCGGCGGCGGGTTGCGCCTGCCTGGCCCTGATCGACGAGGACTGGTGGTGGGTGGCGCTACAGGCCACCATCGCGCTGCTGGTCGCCAGCCACTATGCCGGCAGTCCGAAGATCGGCTTCGTGCGCGCGTCTATCGTGCTGGGCGCCGGCCTGGTGCAGATGCTGCTGGTCTGGGGGCTCGACCGGCTGATCCCCAAGAGCCATCCCAAGCCCGTGGCGAATATACCGATCCCGGCGACGCCGCGCGCCATGGCCATCTATGGCGCTGTGTCGGCGGTGAGCGTCATCACGGCCCTGCTGGTCGCCTACGGCCTGCGCCTCGACAAGGCCTACTGGGCGCCGATGACCGCGCTGATCGTGCTCAAGCCCAAGTTTCACCTGACGCGCCAGCGTGGCTGGGAACGCCTGCTCGGCAATCTGGCCGGTTGCGCCGCGGCGATCGCGGTGACCTTCGTCCTGCCGCCGGTGCAGTGGTTCGACAGCGTTCTGGCGATCGCCGGATCGGGCGCGGCCTATGCCCTGCTGAAGGCGCGCTATGCCGCCTTTTCCCTTGCGGTGAGCTTCACGGCGATGATGCTGCTGTACACGGCGCACGTCTCGGCGCTGTACGGGTCGGAACAAAGGCTCTACGCCACGGCGATCGGCGGACTGGTGGCGATCGCCGTGATGTGGCTGGCCTCGCGGACCGTGGCCAAGGACTACCTGATTTAGATTTTTGCCACGGAAAACACGGAAAAACACGGACTTTCGGTTCGTCCTGTTCCGCGCGAAGCGCTTGACGTCGACTATCGATGCCGGTCGTTCGCGATTGCCCTGAGGTGGCTTCGCCGAACTTCGTTCCCGTGCTTTTCCGTGTTTTCCGTGGCTAATTCTTTCCTTCTTACGCCGCCGCCAGGGCCCTTGCCTTCGGCGCAAAAACTATGACGATGAAAGCGGTCAGCCAAAGGATCATGGCGCAGCCCAGGCCGATCGTGGCGTCCTGCGTCACGCCGAAGGGCACCAGGGCCACACCCGCCACCGCCATGCCGATCAGGCCCAACCCCGTCAGCCAGTAGAGCGGCGCGCGCAAGCCAACGGCCAGCGGAAAGAAGTGCAAGCCGACGACAGCGGCGACGAAGGCCACGGTCCATTCGCCATGGCCGGTATTGGCCAAGACATTGACGCCGGCGAAGATGGCCAGGCCCTCGACCGCGCTCCAGATCATCACCGTGCGGCCGATACGCTTGCGATCCTCGAGCGACGGCGGCGCGGCATGGCGCGCGCCGTTCAGCGCCGCCAGGATCAGGCCCAGCGATACGGCGAACGGCACGATTTGGATCCACAAACCCTGGCCGCTGAGATGCAAGGCCAGAAAGGCCCACAGGGCGGCGAAAAGACTCATGATAATGGCACCGGTACTGCGCATGACGATGTCTCCTGTGCGACTGCGATGATCTGGTTTAGATAAAGAACTTTATTTTGTAAAGTACTTTCTTTGCCGCGTGATGTGGCCCCGCGGCGGAATTTGCGTTAGGCTTCGTGCAAATCACCGACAAATCAATAAAACGCCAAGGGAGAACTCAAACATGCCACGCAAGATGACACCGGTGTCCGCCCTAGCCCTGGCCTCGGCGGCCATGATGCTGGCCGCGCCTTTGGCCGCGAAGGCTGAGGCGCCGGTGAAGACGCAATGGGGCATGGTCCCCGAACCGTCGTGGCCGACCCAGATCTGCGCCACCCTGCCCGCCGACATCGTCTCCAAGGGCGGTTCGGTCGACTATTACGACGCCGACGGCGTCAACACCCATCCCGATCACGACCGCCTGCAAAAGGCGATCGACGACTGCAAGATCGGCGCGATCAAGCTGGTCGTGGGCGACAAGGGCGAGGACGGCTTTCTGATTTCGCCGATCACGCTCAAGTCGAACGTCATCCTGTGGGTCGACAAGGGCGTCACCGTCTTCGCCTCGCGCGATCCCAAGGACTATGACACCGGCGAAGGCGATTGCGGCACGGCAAACCATGAAGGCCACAAGTCGTGCCATTCCCTGTTCGAAGGGCGCGACCTCGAGCGTTCGGGCCTGATCGGCGACGGCAAGATCGACGCGCGCGGCGGCTCGCGCCTGCTGTCGGGCCCCAACAAGGGCGTCAAGTCATGGTGGGACGTCGCCTGGCAGAGCAAGCAGGGCCTCTCCCAGCACAATTTCCGCATCCTGCAGACCGAAGGCGGCCGCGACTTTCTGATGTATCGCATCACCTTCGAGAACAGCCCGAACTTCCACCTGGTGCCGACCGGCGACGGCATCATCGCCTGGAACATCAAGATCCTGGCGCCCAGCCTGGTTTATACGGTGCCCGGCTATGCCTGCCCTGCCGGCTCGACGCCCAATGTCAATCCGTCGGCGACCTGCTTTACCCCGGACACCATCAAGAACACCGACGGCTTCGATCCGGCCAACGCCATGCATGTCCTGCTGGCCTATAGCTGGATCAGCGACGGCGACGACGATGTCGCCATCAAGGCCGGCGGCAAGATCCTCAGCGCCGACCAGACCTATGCGCACAACCACTTCTATTACGGCCACGGCATGTCACTGGGCTCGGAAACCAATGGCGGCGCCGAGCACTTCGTGATCGACGACCTGGTCATGGACGGCAAGGACAGCCCCGAAGGCAACGGCATCCGCCTGAAATCGGACGCCTCGCGCGGCGGTCCGGTGCGTGACTTCCTGTTCGAGCACGTCTGCATGAGGAACGAAGCCCACCCGCTGGTCTTCGACACCCACTACAGCGACAAGACCGGCGACCTCTATCCCGACTTCAAGGGCATCGTGGTGCGCGACCTGCACTATTTCGCCGGCGGCAAGTACGGCACGGGTGTGTCGACCTTCCGCGGCTACGAGGAGACCGGCGCCCATCTGCCGCTCGAGGTCACGCTGGATACGGTGGTGTGGGACGGCGGTCTGCCCGGCATCAGCACCGGTCATTCCACGGCCGACGGCACGGCGTTTGCCGCCCATATCACCCTGATGGGCCAGAACAGCTTCGCCAAGGCCTTCACGCCCACCGACTCCGCCGACGTCACGGTCAAGACGATAGCCGGCTCGACCGCCACCCTGTCGGGCTGCGACGGCGTCTTCGTGCCGCTGAGCTCGGTCCTGCCTGACTCGCCGATCTAGAGCGCTTTCCAAAAAGTGTGACGCACTTTTTGGATTAAAAGCGCGTAAAAGCAAAGAACTAGAGCGCGGATCTGATGCAATCAGATCGGAATACGCTCTAGCTAGGACAATCTGTCCAAGTGGCAGGGGCCGGCGGATCGCGTAAAAGCGTCGGTCCTTGTTGACTGTGCGGTGTGATCCGATGCGCGAACGCGTACTCCTGAGTCTCGGGCTTCTCGCCCTGGCGGCCACGCCGGCATGGGCCGCGCCGAAGATCGGCGGCCCGGCGCCGGATTTCGCGGTGAAGACGGTCGCCGGCCAGGATCTGAACCTCGCTTCCCTGCACGGCAAGGTCGTCATTCTGACCTTCTGGGCGACGTGGTGCGCGCCGTGCCGCCAGGAACTGGCCACTTTCGAGACCTATTACGAGACGCATCATCCGGAGGGGCTGGAGATCGTCGCCATCAACCAGGATGACCCGGACAATGCCAAGACGGTCACCAGGCTGATGTCGTCGTTCACCTTCAGCAGCGCCTTCGACAAGCGGTCCAGCTATGACCGATACGGCCGTATTTCGGAGCTGCCGGTGTCGATCGTGATCGACCGCGACGGCGTCATTCGCGCCGACAGCCGCCAGGGCGCGTGGGTGTTCGACGCGTCCCGGCTGGAAGCAAGCGTCACGCCGCTTCTCACGGCCAAACCCTAAAACGCATAGCGCACGCCGACCGACGTGATATATTTCGGCGCCAATTGCACGCCGTTGACGCCCTGATAGACCGGCACCTGAACGAAGCCGTAGAGCGCCACCGCCTTGGTCACCGGCACATTCACCCCTGGGCTCAAATAGACCAGCGTGCCGCCCGTGCTGACCGTATCCGCCGCCGCGCCCGTGTCGTGCCTGACGTAGCGGGCGTTCAACTGAATTTGCGGCGTAAAGCCGTCGAAACCCAGGTACTTCAGGCCGAGACTGAGGTTGTAGCTGTCGCCGGGGCGATATTGCCTGACGGTGTCGAAGGCCCGCTGGTAGAGAAATTGACTGTAATAGACCCAGTCCATGTTCAGGCCGTCGGCGAAATAGGCCCCCGTGATCAGGTCCGTGGTGCCGGTCCCGGGTTGCAGTCCCGGATCGATCGTCACCGGCGCCGGTTCTGTCGGATCCGTCGAGGTCCCGGTCAGGCCCGTCTGGCCCGTCGGCAGCTTCAGGCCGAAGAGGAGGCCGAAATTATGCCGCGGCAGGAATCCGGAATAGCGGCCGATGATTTTGATATCGCCGAAATCGGAGGTGCTCGACACATAGGATCCGCCGCCGGGACCTTCGGTTATACCATCCGAAGCCGTGCCCAGGGTCGCGTGAGCGCGGTCGAGATAGGGCACGGAGACATTGACCCCCCAGTTGCCGCCGCTGCTGTAATCCAGCGTGGCGGTAAGGTACTGGTTGCGTGTATATTTTTCGACTTCCTGAGGATTGCCGTCATTGACGATCCGGCTCGCCGCCACCGGCGAAATCGTGCCCGTTCCGTGGCGCAATTGATCCTGATCGAGATCGTCGTAACGCAGGTCGAAGGTGAAGCCGCCCTTGGACGACGCATTGAGATCGGCCCAGTCCGTGCCCAGGCTGCAGCCGCAACTGGCACAGGCCCGGGCATCGGCCGCGGCCATCAGACCCAAAACGCAAACCGCCGCCGCAACGCGCCACTTTTTCATCGGAAACTCCAGCACCGACCACCGGTGGTCGATGCTATACACATTTCATTCGGAGGCGCCGCTTGGACAAATTGTCCAATAGGATGGATCGGGTATAGATGTGACGTGCTTGCCAAGGGTTGCCCCAAAGCGCAATCCGACAAACCTGTCGCGCCTTCTTCAGCCAAGCGAGACCCATGCCATCGCACCACAGCATCGAGGAGGAGACCCGCCGCCGCAACCTGCGCTTCCTGATGGGCCTGCGCACGGCGGCCTTCTGCGGGCAATTGGCGGCGATCTTCGCGTGCAATATCGGTCTCGGCATCGTCCTGCCCGTCACGGACATGGTCCTGGTGGCCTCGCTTCTGGTCCTGTTCAATCTCTACAGCTTCCTGCGCCTGCGCTCGGCGCGGCCGATCGGCCAGCTCGATGTGGGCCTGGGTCTGGTCACGGATGTCTGCGTGCTGGCGCTTCAGATGAACTTCAGCGGCGGCACGGCAAACCCCTTCGTCTCCTTCTTCATGCTACCGGTGATCCTGGGCGCTGTGATGCTGAGCACGCGCCAGGCCTGGCTGATCTACGGGCTGACGATCCTGTGCTACGCCGCCCTGGCCGTCGCCGACCTGTACCGGCCGATGCCGGTCGACCGAGCCAATATGCCGGGGATGGTCATGCCTGGCCTGGTCGACCGCATGGCCCTGCACATGCACGGCATGATGCTGGGCTACGCCATCTGCGCCGCCGTCCTGGTCTTCATGATCAGCCGCATCCGCGCCAATCTGCGCGCCCGCGACGAGGAAGTCGCGCGCCTGCGCACCCAGGCGCTCGAGCAGGACCATCTCATGCGATTGGGGTTGTTGACGGCCGGGGCGGCGCACGAACTGGGCACGCCGCTGACGACCATCTCCGTCATCATCGAGGACTGGCAGGACCTCGGCGTACCGAAGGCCAAGGCCGAACGTGACGGCGAACTCGACACGCTGCACAACCAGGTCCTGCGCTGCAAGGCGGTGATCAGCGACCTTCTGGCGGCGTCGGGCCAGACGCGCGGCGAGGACACCTCCTCGCAGCCTTTGCGGCCCTTCCTGGCCGGCATTTGCGACAACTGGCGGGCGCGGCACCCGGACGCGGTTCTCGACATTCAGCTCGAGGTCGGCGACCAGCCCATCGCCGCCGACAAGGTGTTCGAACAGTCGCTCGTCAACCTGCTCGACAATGCCTTCCAGGCGTCGCAGGCGGCCGGTTCCGGCGCCGTCGCGCTGACGGCCGGCCTGGCGAAAGACCGGCTGGCGATCGCCATAAGCGATCGCGGCACGGGATTCGCGCCGCACATCCTCGCCAGCCTCGGAACCCCCTTCGTCACCACCAAGGATGACGGCAGCGGCCGGCCGCGCGGCCTTGGCCTGTTTCTCGTGCGCAATACCGCCAAGGCCCTGTCCGGCGAACTGATCATCGGCCGTGACGCGGCGGGCGGCGCCTGCGTCCGCCTCGAAATCCCCTTGGCCTCGATCGGGGTGAACGATGAAAATTGAGACGATCCTGATCGTCGACGACAATATCGATCTGGCGCGTACCCTGGCGCGCTCCTTCGAACGGCGCGGCCATGCCGCTCACACGGCGGCCTCGACCGAGGACGGCCTGCGCCTCGCCGCCGATATCCGGCCCCAGGGCGCCGTCGTCGATCTGAAGATGCCGGGTCCCTCCGGCCTGGAATGCGTCAAGGGCCTGCATGCCTTCGATCCCGCCATGCGCATCGTCGTCCTGACCGGCTATGCCAGCATCACCACGGCGGTCGACGCGGTGAAGCTGGGCGCCTGTCATTACCTCGCCAAACCGGCCAATGTCGGCGACATCCTCGCGGCCTTCGCGCGCATCGAAGGCTCGACCGAACTCGATATCGGCGAGCGGACATCGTCGCTCAAGACGCTGGAATGGGAGCGCATCAACGAAGTGCTGTCCGATACCGGCTACAACATCTCGGAAACGGCGCGCCGGCTCGGCATGCACCGGCGGACGCTGGCGCGCAAGCTGGCCAAGCGGCCGGTGAGCTGAAGCGACTACGCCCCCGTTCGCGGCAGGGTAAACCAGAAGGTCGTGCCCTTGCCGGGCGAGGACACGAAACCGATCTCCCCACCGGCCAGGCTCAGGAACTTGCGGCACGTCGACAGGCCGACGCCGCTGCCGGGATACTCTTCCTGGCGATGCAGCCGCTGGAAGATGGCGAAGACGTGGTCGTGGCCGGCCGGATCGATACCTATGCCGTTGTCGCGCACCTCGAAGCGCCAGGCCTTGCCGTCCTCGTGCGCCGAGATGTCGATCTCCGGCGTGCGCAGGCCGTCCTGGAATTTCAGCGCATTGCCGATCAGATTCTGCAGCACGATGCGCACCAGGGTCGGGTTGGAGGTGACCACCGGCAGGGGCGATCGCGTCACGCGCGCCGCCTTGGCGATGATCTCACGGCTGAAATCGCTCAGGACCTCGCCCGCAATGGTGTCGCAATCGACGCGCTCCGTCTGCACGGGATCGCGGCCGACGCGGGAGAATTGCAGGATGTCGCTGATCATCTTGCGCATCCGTTCGGCGTTGTCGGCGATCAATTTGAGATGGCGGCGGCTGATCTCGTCGAGGACGTCGTGGGTATCCTCCATCAGCATGCCGGCATAGAGGTGCATCATGCGCACCGGCTCCTGCATGTCGTGCGAGCAGATATAGGCGAACCGTTCCAGCTCGTCATAGGACTGGCGCAGGTCGTGGTTGAGCCGCATGACCTGCTCGCGCTCGCCATAGAGGTCGAAATAGACGACGACGCCGATGGCCGCCGCCGCCAGCATCAGGGCGCCGCCGAGGGTCAGCCACAATTGCAGCTGCGCCATCGCCAGACGATGCTGGAGCAGGCGCTCGAGCTGATTGGACGAGGCGCCCCATATGCTTTCCAGAGCCGCCCGCAGCGCGCGGCGCGGCGGGGCGAACTGCACCGCGCGTATGGGCGGAGGCGGTGGCATGGTCGCGGCCGGCGGGCCTTGTTCGATCGCCTGGACATCTTCGTCGAGCGCGCGCGAAAAATTGCGCAACGACTGCGCCAGGTTCGTGCGCAGGCTGCCGTCTCCGCCGTCTTCGGCCAGGGCAAGCGTATTGCGCACGGCGTCGGCGGCGGCGGTGACCTGACGCGCCCGCGCCCGGGCGTCGGCCAGGGTCCCGGGCGCCGCCGCGGCATCGGCTTCGATTTCGCTGAGACGGCCGCTGAGGGTCGGCACGTCGTCGACCATGGTCAGCATCAGGTAGTAGGTTTCGGGTTTCGGATCGAGCGCGAGCTGGCTGTCGTCGGCGACGCGGCGAATATAGGCGCGCGCCGCATCGCAGGCGTCGGGGCCCGGCGACGGCGTTCCCAGGCGCTGAGCCAGCGCGCGCTGGGCGGTCTCCAGGGCGGGCACCGGCTTTACGGTCGGCGGAAGGGGCGCGAACTCGTCGGCGGAGACGGGCCGGCCGTTGTCGCAGGCGGCGATCATCGTCCAGGCGCCGCGCAGATATTCGGTGCCGGCCAGTTCCCGCCGGGTCTCGGCGATCGTGCCCGAGGCGCTGTAGACGACCACGCCGCACAACAGGAAGACCGGCAACAAGATGACGGCGGCGATCAGAACAAGCTTGTCGCGACGCTTCAGACTCTTGAGGTTATTAAGCAATTCCACAAACAGGCTTTCCGAAAGAATCGGGCGAAGTACGCCCGACGGATACAAGGTGCGAAACCGGCTTCAGGCGGCGGCCTGATCGGCGGTCAGATCGTCGCTTAGCCATGAAATGGCGTCCGCGAGGGTATCGAAGGTGCGCACTGTAATATCCGGAAACAGCGGCCCGTAGGCTTTGGCGCGCGCCAGACGCACCGGATCGTCGGTCAGTATCGCCCAACGCATGGACGCACGCCGCCCCGCCAGCTTCGGCCACTGCTCGGCAAGGGCAACGAAATCCTCCGGCTGCAATACATTGATGAACGCCCGCAGATCGTAGAGACGATTGTAGCCCCATGGCTCGGCCAGTCCGGCGAAGGCCCGTTCGGTCGCGTCCAGCAGATCGGCGCCATATACCACACCGCGCAAGGCGAACGTGATGAACCGCGCGTGCTCGTTGATCTGAATCGAAATGGCGTTTTGATGGACGGACATCGGGACATTCCCGCAAAAGCCCCGGGGAATCGCGTAACCCGGTTCTTTATTGTGCCTTCGTTAACGCCCCGGCGCAAGCGCCGGGGCCTTAACGTGACTTAGGCCGCCCGTACCTGGTGCAGGAAGGCATTGACCTGGGTCTTGAGCCTGGCCGCCTGTTGCGCCAGTTCGGACGAAGCGCTCAACACCTGGGCCGCGCCGGCGCCGGTTTCCTCGGCCATGCGGGCGACGCCGGTAATGTTCGTGGTGACCTCGGTCGTGCCGATCGACGCCTGAGCGACCGCCTGGACGATCTCGTGCGTCGCCGCGCCCTGCTGTTCGACCGCCGCCGAAATGGTGGTCGAGGACTCGTTGATCGCCTGGATGCGCGCCGTGATGCTTTCGATGGCGGCGACCGTGTGACGGGTGATCGACTGGATCTCGCCGATCTGGGCATTGATGTCGGCGGTCGCCTTGCCCGTCTGGGTCGCCAGGGCCTTGACCTCCGACGCCACGACGGCAAAGCCCTTGCCCGCCTCGCCGGCCCGCGCCGACTCGATGGTGGCGTTCAGCGCCAGCAGATTGGTCTGGGCGGCGATCGACGAGATCATGTCGACAATGCCGGTGATGCGGCCGGCGGCTTCGGACAATTGATGCACGACGCCGGCGGTGGCGTCGGCCTCACCGGCGGCTTCGCGCGAACGCTCGCGGGAGATCTCGACCTGGCGGCCGATCTCGCTGACCGAGGCGCCCAGTTCCTCCGCCGCGCCGGCGACCGAGGTGACATTGGTGCCGGCTTCCTCGGCGGCGGCGGAGACCGACGTCGCCTGGGCCGCCGATTCCTGGGCCGACGAGGTCAGTTGCGACGCCGTCGCCTGCATTTCCGTGGCGGCGGAAGAGACCATGTCGACAATGCCGCCGACGGCGTTTTCGAACTGGTCGGCCAGGCTCAGCATGGTCTGCTTGCGCTCGGTCTCGGCCATCTCGCGGGCGGCGATGGTTTCGGCCTCGAGCTCGCGATTGCGGATCATGCCCTGGCGGAAAACATCGACGGCCTCGGCCATCTCGCCGATTTCGCTGCGCTCGCCGGCATTGGGCACCTTCACCGAGGTGTCGCCCCTGGCCAGGATGCGCATGACGTCGGCCATGCGATGGATCGGCCGTGACACGGTCGTCACCAGCATGAGGCCGATGCCGAGACAGATCAGGCCGGCCAGGATCAGGGCGCCGATAATCAGGCTGACGGCATTATTGCCCAAGGTTGTGCCGTCGGTGGCCGCCTTCTGGCCGTGGACGACCTGGAATTGACGATCGCTATGGATGGCGGTGCGCAGCGTATCGACCACGCTCTGCATGTCGCCGAAATAGAGGGTGGTGGCGCCGGCGACGTCGCCGGCATTGGCCTTGTCCAGCAGCGTCGCCGACATGTCGGAATACTGGGCCATGGCGGACTTGATGGTGTCCGCCAGGGCACGTTCCTCGGCGGAATCGACGGTCGGCTCATAAACCCGGTAGTCGGCTTCGAGGTCTTGCCACGTCTGCTTCATCTTGACGATCTTGTCGGCGCGCTGGTCGGGCGGCAGCAGCAGAATCTGCGCCTGGCGCGAGCGGTAAAGCTCAAAATCCTGGGATAGGCTGCCGAGGTCGTTGGCGGCGGGCAACCAGTTGGTGGCGACGTAGTTGGCCGCAGCATTGACGGCGCCAAGCCGATTGATGGAAAAGACGCCGAGCGCGACCACGCTGACGAGAATGACGGCGAGCGCGCCGATGACCCGCATACGGATCGACAGATTTTTGAACATGTACAGCCCCGATTTACACACTTAAGCCGCGCTCTTCCCGGCCGGCTTAGTGTCCAGATACCGTTAGCATGCCTAACCAGCGGTTAATTTTCCCGGTTGGCGCGAAAATCGTCGCCATGCACCGGGTGAAATACTGAATTATCGTGCAGTATTAAGCCGTTGCCAAAAGTGGAACATGGTGTTGCGATTATGAAAACCGCGCCATTACCACCATTGGGCGCGGGACAGATGCAATGCGCAAGAACAACGGCCGGCACAGGGCTCGCACGTGGACGCCTATACACGCCGCCCTATTGCGAATGACCACTACCCTGCAAGTCGTTGTCGACCGTCTTGTATTCGGCCTCTATGTCAGCCGGCGGCTCCTTGAAGCTGTCCCAGGGCAGGTCCTTGTGCAGGGTTATCGACCAGCGTTCCAGCCATTCGATGCCGTTGGGTCCGACATAGGGATCGTCGATCCGATAGGCCGGGTCCTTCATCGCCGCGTCCAGCGATACGGGCTTGATATGGTGGCGTTTGAGAATGACGGCGAGGTCGTCGATACAGTCGGCATTGAGCCGCGTCACATGCAGGAGCATCACAAAGGCCATCGGCCGGCCCAGCAGCGCGTGGCCGGCCTGCTGATACCAGGTGATCATGTCTTCGGTATAGGCGAGATATTCGGCGCGGATGCGCTTGACCCGTTCGTCCTGGCGGCGGGAAATGGCGTCGTCATAGGGTTCGGCGAACATCCAGTCGGAATTTTCCATGGTCACCGGGGCGACGCGGTAGCCGTGGCCCTTCAGCCAGCCCTGGATGGCGTCCTTTTCCTGCACCGTCGAACCGGTTTCCAGATAGGGGTAGCGAAACCAGGTCAGGGTCTTGTGGTGCTCGGCCAGCAAGGGCCGTGTCACCCGCTCGCCCCTGGCGATGTCGTCTATATAGGCCTGGGCGGAGATGGTGTTGGGCGATTCATGCGAGAAGGTGTGGTTTCCCAGCGCCATGCCGGCCCTGACCCACGCCTTCAGATTGTCGATCTGACGCGACCGCATGCCCTCATCGAGCTTGCCCTCGTTGACGAACCCGATAGCCGGCATGTGGTGGTGCTTCAGCCCGCGCAGGATCATCAGGTTGGAATAGTCGGTATAGGGCTGGGACTGCAGCAGGCTCAGGCTGGGCAGATCGTCGAAGGTGAGCGCCACGCGATCGTGCGCCACGGCCGGAAGCGGCGCCATGACAGCCGCCAGCATGGCCACGATCCAACGGCGCATACGCCCCTCCAAAGCCCGAAAATCAGCCCATGCTGCACTGCGGCGGCCCCTCCTTTATTTCAAGGGAAACGTTTTCACGTCAAGCGGTAAACGCAGCCCAAATAACCATCGGCGCCCTACCACTTGACGCCCATATCCGTGTCCGGCTTGCGCAGGGTCAGCCAGATGATCCCGGCCATCGCCGCCATGACCACCAGGGCCAGCACGCTGCCTTCCGGGCCTGTGGCGCCGCCGCTCAGCCAGTCCGGGCCCGCCGGCTTCGAGGCCATCAGCACGTCGCGCGACACGCTGCCGCTGTCGGCGACACCGTAAACGAACGACTCCGCCCAGTCCCAGGCGGCGTGAAAGCCGATGATCCACCACACGGCGCCGCTGCGCCACACGCTCAGCGAAAAGACGAGCGCGGCGACAAAGACCATGGCCAGGCCCATCGGGGTTTCGCCCGGATTGAAGGCGTGGGCCAGGGTAAACAGGGCGGCCATTATCAAGGCCGCCCAGCGGAAATTCAGCCCGCGCGCCAGGGTCTGCTGCAGATAGGTGCGAAAGGCGAGTTCCTCGAACACGCCGACAAGCAGGAAGGCGCCGCCCCATTCGGCGCCAAAGCGCCATATGTCGGCGCCGTGCAAAGCCAGAGCGCCGACATGGATGGCGCCGCACAGGCAAAGGAGGCCGATCAAGGCCGACATGGCGGCGACGCCCGTGACCAGGCCCTGAACAAGGCGCGGCAGGGCGTTGCGCAGGCCGAGCCCCAGTTGTGACAAGGGCCGCCGCTCGATCAGGACCATGATGAGCGTTGCGAAGATCAGCGCCGCGCTCGCCATGCCCTCCTGGAACAGACTGCTTATCGGGTCGGCTATGTTGGGATCGCTCTTCGGACCATGAAAGTGAATGGCGTGCAACCCCGCCCTCACCCCGAAGATCGTGCCGACGACGATCGCGACGAACAGCAGCGCGCCCCAGCCGGCCCTGAGGCCCTGCGGTCCAAAGAAGACCCTTTTGATGCCGGCCGGTCTGGCGCCGGCGGCCGTCGTGTTTTCCGTCATGTTCAGCCCCTGCGGATATCTTGTGAAGACAGGCCGTCGCCCGCTTTTGATGGTTTCAACAGAGACGACGTACGTAACGGCGTTCAACTTAAATCGGCGTAATGTGCGTTAAATCATTGTAATGACAGGTCTCGCACCTGTGACCGGCAACCGGTCCCTGCCTATTTAAATCTTACCGCATGACAGGCTAAAAGGACGTCGCAAGCCCAATAGCCATAAGGAGCCGCCCATGACCCATCCCGCTTTCGCGTCCGGCAATACCGCCGTCGTCACCGGCGGCGCGTCGGGCATAGGCCTGGCCGCCGCCAAGCGTTTCGCGTCGCTGGGCATGGCCGTGATCATCGCCGACCTCGGCATGGACCGGCTGGCCGCCGCCGCCGAAGCCATCACGGCTGAGGTGCCCGGCGCCGATGTCACCTATGGCGAATGCGACGTGGCCAATCGCGACGACCTGTTCGCCCTGGCGCAGCGACGCGGCGTCGATGTGCTGATGAACAATGCCGCCGTCGGGCCGGGCAGTTCGGTGCTGGGCGGGGACGGCTGGAAGGCCACGCTCGACGTCAATCTGTGGGGCGTCATCCATGGCAGCCAGGCCTTCGTGCCGCACATGATCGCCCGCGACAAGCCGGGCCTGGTCATCAATACCGGCTCGAAGCAGGGCATAACCACACCGCCGGGCGACCCCGCCTACAACGTCGCCAAGGCGGGGGTGAAGGTCTATACCGAGGCGTTGCAGCACGAGCTGCGCAACACGCCGGGCTGTCAGGTGTCGGCGCATCTCCTGATCCCGGGCTTCGTGTGGACCGGGTTAACGAAGCGCGGGCGGGCGGACAAGCCCGATGCCGCCTGGACGCCGGAACAGACCGTCGATTTCATGATGGACAGTTTGGAACGCGGCGATTTCTATATCCTGTGCCCGGACAATGACGTGTCGCGCGCGCTCGATGAAAAGCGCATCGCCTGGGCGGCGGGGGATATTGTCGAAAGCCGCCCGCCGCTATCGCGGTGGCATCCGGACTGGGGCGACAAGTTCAAGGCGTTTGTCGAAGGGAAGTAAGCCGGAAACCCACCACCACGCGCCTGAAGAAGGCGCGCGCTCCCCAAGCAAGTCGGGGAGGTACAGAAATAAGGCGCCTTTTTCTTGTACCTCCCCGGCTTGACCGCGGAGGGGGACCGCCCGTAGCGCAGCGAAGGGTGGTGGTGGGGATTCTTACTTGCCCTTGGCCAAGTCGTCGAACGCGCGGAGGGTGCGAATGAGCGCCGGCATCTCCTCGATGCGGATCATGTTCGGGCCGTCCGACGGCGCATTATCCGGGTCCTGGTGCGTCTCGATAAACACCGCCGACACGCCGACCGCGCAGGCCGCCCGCGCCAGCACCGGGGCGAATTCGCGCTGGCCCCCCGAGGTCGAGCCCATGCCGCCCGGCTGCTGCACGCTGTGGGTGGCGTCGAACATCACCGGATAGCCGGTCTGGGCCATGATCGGCAGGCCGCGGAAATCGCTGACCAGGGTGTTGTAGCCAAACGACGTGCCGCGATCGCACAGGATGATGCGCTCATTGCCCGTGCTGGCGATCTTCTTGGCCACATTGGCCATATCCCACGGCGCCAGGAACTGGCCCTTCTTGACATTGATGGCGCGGCCGGTCTTGCCGGCGGCCAGCAGCAGGTCGGTCTGGCGGCACAGGAAGGCCGGGATCTGGATGACGTCGATGACGTCCTTGACCTCGTCGACATGGGTGGTTTCATGGACGTCGGTCAGCACCGGACAGCCGAACTGGTCCTTCACCGCCTGCAGGATATTCAAGCCTTCTTCCATGCCGATGCCGCGCGAGGTGCCGATGCTGGAGCGATTGGCCTTGTCGTAGCTCGACTTGTAGATGAAGCGGGTGCCGGTCGACTCGCACGCCTTGGCGATCCTCTCGGCCATCATCAGGGCGTGGTCCATGCCTTCGATCTGGCACGGCCCGGCGATCAGCACGAAGGGCTCGTCGCCACCGATCTTGATGTCGCCGATCTCGAAGACGCGGGTCTTCACGTGTTGCGGGGCAATGTGTTCGTAAGCCATCAGATGACACTTTCTATCCGGGCGACGTCGACCGGGTTGTTGAGTTCCCAGAACACGCGGCCGCGGCCGTCGACCTCGACGCAGCGTATCGGCACGCCGTTTTCCAGGAAACGCAGTTGTTCCAGGCCTTCGTACCGCTCGAGCGGCCCGGCCTGCCATTCCATATAGGCATCGAGCGCGCTTTGGCGATAGGCGTAGACGCCGACGTGGTGAAAGACCGGAATTTCGTCGCCGGAGCCGAAAGTCTTGCCGGTATAGGGCAGCACTTCCTTGGAGAAATAGAGCGCGTTCATCCGGTTGTCGAACACGGCGGTCGTGCCGCCGACGCGACCGTTTTTGCGGTCCTCGACGAAGTTGGCATAGGTCTCGGCGTCGCAGCGCAAAACGGGTGTGGCCATCCGCACCTCGGGGTTCGCGTTCATCTCGTCGATCAAGGCCTCGACGAACCATGAGGGGGTGAGCGGCGCGTCGCCCTGCAGGTTGACGACGATATCGGCCGTGGTGCCCAGGTTCTTTAAAGCGTCGGCACACCGTTCGGTGCCGTTGGCGCAGCTTTCCGCCGTCATCACCACCTGGGCGCCGAAGGCCAGGGCGGCGTCCCTGATCCGGTCGTCGTCGGTGGCGACATAGACCTCATCGACGCCACGCACGGCGACGGCGGCTTCCCACGAGCGCTGGATCAGCGACTTGGTGTGGCCGTCACGGTCCTTCAGCATGACCAGCGGCTTGCCGGGATAGCGCGACGAGGCATAGCGCGCGGGGATCAGGATAATGGTCTTCATTGATTCAAAACTTTATAGTTTGGGGCCTTCTCAGGCGACTCCGGCCCGCAGGCAGTCGTGGATATGGATCAGCCCGACCGGCGCGCCGGCCTCATCGGTGACGAACAGGCAGGTGATCTTGCGATCGTTCATCTGGCCGAGCGCTTCGACGGCCAGGGCGTCGGGACGGATGGTGCGCGGGTTGTGGCTCATGACATCGCAGGCTTTCATGCTCATCAGCCCGGCCATGTGGCGGCGCAGGTCGCCATCGGTGACGATGCCGATCAGCGTTCCCGCCGCATCGGTGACGCCGACCACGCCGAACGACTTGGCGGTCATGACCAGCAGCGCCTCGGCCATCGCGGTCGCCTCGCCGATCAGCGGCAGGGCCTCGCCCGCATGCATCAGGGCCGAGACCGGCAGCAATTGCGCGCCGAGCTTGCCGCCCGGATGATAGACCTTGAAATCGACCGGACGGAAGCCGCGCCGCTCCATGATGGCCACGGCCAGCGCGTCGCCGAGCGCCAGGGTCATGGTCGTCGAGGTCGTCGGCGCCATGCCGATGGTGCAGGCTTCGGGCGCATCGGGCAGAACCAGCGCGATATCGGCCGATTTGAGCAGGGTCGAGTCCGGCCGGCTGGCCACGCCGATCAGCGGGATGGCGAAGCGGCGGGTATGGGCGATGATGTCGGAAAGTTCCGACGTCTCGCCGGAATTGCTGAGCACGACACAGACATCGTCGCGGGTGACCATGCCGAGATCGCCGTGCGAAGCCTCGGCCGGATGGACGAAATAGGCCGGCGTTCCGGTCGAGGCCAGCGTCGCGGCGATCTTGCGCGCAACGTGGCCGGACTTGCCCATGCCCGACATGATGACGCGGCCCTTGCAGGCATACATGGTCTCGACGGCGCGGACGAAGTCGTGGGTCAGGCTGCCGGCGAACTGCAGCAGGGCCTCGCCTTCGGTGCGCAGCACGCGCGCCCCGGTCTCGAGGACGTCGCTATCGGACGGCACGGGAGAAGTCTGGATATTCATGGCTCCCATATGAACCGCCGCGCCCGAGTTAGCAAGATCGGGCAACCGGCAGGGGCGCGCCGCTGTCATTTCCCGCGAGGGCAGTGGCCGACCGCGTACCACGGCCAGTTCAGGCGGCCCGGATAGACATAGACGCACACCGTGTCGCCTTTGTGCACCCCGCGGAAAAGCGAACCGGCGACATTGACCTCGTTGCCCGTCTCCCGAGGTCCCCACGCCGTCACGGTCAGGCTGTCCCCGTGCTCCCCGCCGTGCCTTTGGAGCACCCGCACGGGGACGGGACGGCCGGGCGATGGATCGAGCTCGATGTCGGCATACGACAGTCCGCCCAAAGCATAGATGCCCCACATAAAGACGAATCCTATCGCGAGGCCCCAGGTCAGGCGCCGCTCGATCAGGCCGTTGAGGGCCATCAGGGCGACGCCGGCGGCAACGCTCCAGATCGCCGGCGCCACCCAGTCCGCCACGTTGTCGTCCTGAAAGGCGCGCAAGGCCACAACAAGGGCGGGCCCGGCGAACAATCGGGCGCCTATGTTCAGCCGCCCGTGTTTTTCGTCATCGAGCATGGTCCAGCGCCCGCGGGATGCAAAGGTCGCCAGCAGACCGAGCACCGGCATGGTCAGCAGGATGGGCAGGCAGATGTCATAGGGGCGTGGCCAGACCATGCCCCACAGTACGATCCCGTAGCAGGGCCAGCCGATGAAATTGATGCGGCGCACATCGAGATTGATATGGTATTCGCGTTCGGTCGGATTGCTGGCGAACGCCGGATTGGCCAGCAAGGCCTTGACCCGCATATTTTCGGCTTGGACCTCGGCATTGGGGAAGGCCGCGAACCATTGCGTGAAGGCGTCATCACGCCGATTGAAATCGCCGACCTTCATCTTGCGGCCATTGGTCAGTTCGAGGGTCAACTCAAGCATGGTATAGGAACGGTGGATATTCGACGAGCGTTTGATTTCGACCTTGTACGCGACGCGCCGCCCGAACAAGCCGACATATTCGACGCGATCTTCGTACAGGATGGTCCTGCATTTCAACGACCAGAGACTGAGTATCGCGAGCGCCTCGAAGACCGCCGCTATGACCAACGCCGAAACCGGGGCGTACTCGAATATCTGGTGCCGCCAGATCGCGAAGGCCGCGCCGCCGGCGAGAAAAACCAGGGAGACGAAAATAATCGCCGTCGTCCACCCCGGCCCATATCTGTAAACACGCGGATAGGTTTCCGTCATTTCTCCCCCTCCCGATTGTCATGCTACCGCAATCCAAGCGGCCTGACCACTTTCCGTGTTTTTGCATGTGAAAATTCCAACTTTATTGTTGTCTTTCGCAATGACACCGGTTACCTATGCGACGGGAGGATTGGCCGCGCCTATTTAAGTCCATAAAGGACTCCGCCGCCAACCACTGCTAGAATGCTGGATCGTACCCAAATGCCCAAGCCCTTGGTCCTCAACCCCGATCGCCTGTTCGCCTCGGACCCGGCGCAGCGCGCCGTCGCGCGCGACCTGTACGCCTCCGTCAAGGACTTTCCGATCCTCAGCCCGCACGGCCACACCGATCCGCAGTGGTTCGCCGACAATCAACCGTTCGGCAACGCCACCGAGCTGCTGCTGGCGCCCGACCACTATGCCTACCGCATGCTCTATTCCCAGGGCATCGACATGGACGACGTCGGCGTCGGCGCCAAGGCAGGCCCGTCCAAGGCCGACCCGCGCGAGGCCTGGCGCATCTTCGCGTCGAACCAGCATCTGTTTCGCGGCACGCCGACCTCGATGTGGATGTCGCACGTCTTCGGCCAGGTCATGGGCTTCACCGAAGTGCTCGACGCCTCGACCGCCGACCTGTATTTCGACCGCATCGGCGAGCTTTTGGCGTCCGACGCCTACCGCCCGCGCGCCCTGTTCGACCGTTTCAATATCGAGCTTCTGGCCACTACGGAATCGCCGACCGACACGCTGGAACACCACGCCAAGATCAAGGCCTCGGGCTGGAAGGGCCGTGTCGTCACCGCCTATCGCCCGGACCCGGTCATCGACGCCGAGCACGAGGATTTCCACGACAAGCTGAAGGTCTTCGCCGAACTGACCGGCGAGGACGTCCATAGCTGGAAGGGCTATCTCGCCGCCCACCGCCAGCGCCGCGACTTTTTCAAGACCATGGGCGCGACCTCGACCGATCACGGCCACCCAACCGCCCAGACCGCCAACCTGTCGCATGCCGACGCCAAGGAGCTGTTCCACCGCGTCCTGAAAAAGAACGTCTCGGCGGAGGACGCCGAACTCTTCCGCGCCCAGATGCTGACCGAAATGGCGCGGATGTCGCTCGACGACGGCCTGACCATGCAGATCCACCCGGGCAGCTACCGCAACCACAACAAGCAGATCTTCGACAAGTACGGCCGCGACAAGGGCTGCGACATCCCCCTGCCGACCAACTATGTCCATGCGCTCAAGCCGCTGCTCGACGCCTTCGGCAACGAAAAGAACCTGACCGTCATCCTGTTCACGCTGGACGAGACCGTCTATTCGCGCGAACTAGCGCCGCTGGCCGGCCACTATCCGATCCTCAAGCTCGGCCCGTCGTGGTGGTTCCACGACAGCCCCGAAGGCATGACGCGCTTCCGCGAGCAGGTCACCGAAACCGCCGGCTTCTACAACACCGTCGGCTTCAATGACGACACGCGCGCCTTCCTGTCGATCCCGGCGCGCCACGACGTCGCCCGCCGCATCGACGCCAATTTCCTGGGGCGCCTGGTGGTCGAGCACCGCATGACCGCCGAAGACGCCGCCGACACGATCAA
>OUWB010005320.1_pt1 | contig 48729 bp, 35 predicted proteins | sample 1779821 | NCBI WGS metagenome assembly OUWB01 (sample SAMEA3914806, study PRJEB12502) | metagenome | biome: forest; material: soil | place: Canada | collected 2011-08-03 | depth 0.1 m
CCTCGACCGACGCCTCCAGCTGCACCGGGCATTGCCGCACGCGCGGCGCCGCCACCGTCTCCGCCGCAACCTGCGACCAGCCGGCGGCGGCAAACTTGTCTTTCACATGGCGATAGCCGCGCGCTGCCTTCACGTCGGGTACGGGGTGCGCACCGGTGGTCAGCGCCAGCCGGTTCACGCCATCGACCTCCTGCACCGAAGGCAGGTTCAGCACGCACTCGCGCGTACGGCGCAGGTTGTGCGCCGTCTTGCTGGCCGCGCCCAGCCCCAGCATGCAACGCCAGCCGAGCCAAAACACCGAGGACATCGGTGCCAGATTGGCTGAGCCGTCTTCATTGTGCGTGCCGATGACGACCACGGGCGTGCCGAAATACAGGATGGCCGGTTCGATTGCGGTGTGCATGCTGCTTCCTTCCATTTGATGGGTGACGGAAGCAGTATGGAAGTTCGCGACGAGGGGCGCTCGCCGGATTCAGACATCCAATTTGGTCAATCAGTACGAATCAAGAGATCGCTTCAAAAGTCCGCATCAGAAGCCCATCTCGCGCTGAACCACGGCAACGCCGCGCCGGACATAACTTCCGGCAATGCTATTCCATTCGCCCTTCAGGTGCGCCACGCCGCGCAGCTCGCGCGCAGGTGCGGGTGCGGCGCCATCGCCGCAATGGTCGAGGCGCACGCGATACCAGGCTTCGGTCGGCACCAGCGCGGACTGCTTGTCTTTTTGCACCGGTATCGTGCCACCGAAAGTCGAAGCGAGATAAAGCGATTCGAGTGCCGCGACATTGACGCGGTCGACCGAGTCGATTCGGCACGAATACACCGGCGCGCCGGTATCCTCGGCAACGAAGGTCGCGCTGCTGCCATCCTTCAAGGCAGCCATGTCACGCTCGCCGATAAAGGCTTCCGCCTTGGCGCCGCGCGGGCCGACGATCTGGAACAGCTTTTCCTTGTGCGCTACCCAGGCCCCTTTTACCAAGCCCTCGTCGACCTCGGCAACGCGCCCGGCAAACGGCGCGCGCACCAGCAATTGATCGATCTGCTCCTGCCAGCTCTTGACCGCAGCGGCCGATTCCATCCACTGCTCGCGCAGCGCCGGACCTTCTTTTTGCAAGTCGTCGTTGAACGGCTGCTGCTCGACTTCCCACTGCAACAGGCGCTCGTGCGTCTGCTCTTCGTCAAGACGAAAACGCAACTCGGGCGATTCAAGCTGCACCAGCACCTGCCCCGCCTCAACCTGCGTCCCCACCGGCACCGGATCGCTCAGCACGCGCGCCGCGCTCACCGCATACAGGCCCTGCGCTTCGGCCGCGCCCAGCACCGCCGGGGCGCGTACGTCGCTACGCCAGGGAACGAACAACACAGCCAGGATCAGGGCAAGAATTGCCCCCGTGCGGCGCGTCGCGTAATTCCAATGCATATTTTCCCTTGCTGTCCACCACACCTTCACTTCACTCCACAGCGGCAGAAAAATGAACCACCCGAGTTCGATTGCCAGCAACACAATCCCCAATAGCTTGAACGACACGCGGTACACCAGGAAAGCGATACCGAGGAAGACCACGAGCCGGTACGCCCAGGTGACGAAGGAAAACGCAATCAGGAAACGTTTGCGTCCTTCGGGAAATACCTCAGGCAGCGGGTCATCCCAGCCGAACAGATGGCGCCGCATCCACCAGCGCCCCATTGCGAAGGCGCGATTGTGCAGGTTGGGCATGTCGAGCCAATCCGAGAGCAGGAAATAACCATCGAAACGCATGAAGGGGCTGGCATTGATGCCCAGCGTGACGATCCAGGTGGTGGTGGCCAACAGGAACACGCCGGCGCGCAACGGGCTGTCGGGCAGGAAGCTCCACACCACCGTCGCGACAGCAGCCAGCGCCAGTTCGGACAGCATGCCGGCCGAAGCGATGGCAAGGCGGTCATGCTTGTCGCGCAGCTTCCAGGCTTCGTTGGTATCGGTATAAAGCACCGGCAGCATCACGAGGAAGGCCACGCCCATGGTCGGCACGCGGCAGCCGAAGCGCTGTGCGGTGAAGGCATGACCCAGCTCATGCAATATCTTGGCAAAGGAAAGCGCGATGCCGATGCCGAGAAAACCGGCCACGCCGGTATAGGAAGAAAAGGTATGAACAAATTGCTCCCACTCGCGCGATGCGAGGTAGAGACCGAACAGCGCCGTGCAGACGATGGCCAGCCAGAAGCGCGGATCGAACGCCCAGCGCACATAGGGCGCGCAATGATCGAGCAGCGCCGCCGGGCGGAACAGCGGCACGCGGAAAAACAGATAGTTTTTCAGCAGCCACCCCAGCCGCGACGGCCGTGACGCCGCTGCCGCGCGCGCCAGCCGCGCCGTATCGTTGGGGCCAAGCGCTTCGAGCAGATTGTGCCCCGACAGGAATTCCAGCACCGACATCAGATCCTGCCCATCGGCGCGCAGCGTAGTTTCGCGTGCAATCGCATTCAACAAGGCTTGCGGATCGTTCAAGTGCCAGCGCGAGAGGATTTCGAATGCAGTCCAGCCGAGCCGGTAAAAGCGATTGGCGGCCGGGTCATGCAGCGACCAGGTCGGCGAGCCGTCAAGCTCGGACGGCCCGGGATGCAGGCTCAGGTCCTGGCGCAATGCAGGCAACATAACGTGCTCTACCAGCCCAGCCATTGCCGCGCACCCGACAAGGGCCGGCGCAGCACGTAATAAATCAAGGGCGCCCAGCCGCCGCGCAGCTTGGCCGTTCCCATCAGGCCGAGCCGCGGCAGCTCCTGCCCCGCATCGAAGCCGACCTTGAGCCGGTAAGCCAGCACGCCATCAGGCGTCGGCTCCGCGCGATAGGCGGCGCTGGTGACACGGCCATCGTGCGAAGACGTCAGCGAGCCGTTCGGATAGAACGTGACCGAGGCGTTGGGTTCGAGATCGAACACTTCGGCAACGGGCAACGACACGGCCAGCTCGACCTTGGCCGGATCGGCCAGCGTCAAGACACGCTCGCCCGCCGACAAGGCCCTGCCCTGCCAGTCGTTGGCATCGGCAAACACCGCCACGCCGTCCTTCGGCGCCTTGATCTGCACGCGGTCGAGCGACTCCCGGGAATAGTCGAGTTCGACCTCTTTCTCATCCAGGCTGCCCTTCTTGATCGTCATCTCGAGCTTGCTTTTGTCATCGTTCAAGGCAAGCTGGGCCGCCTGGCGATATTGTTCGCTCGCCACATCGACCGCCTTCTTCGCCACGCCGAGACGCGAGCGCAGCACCGTGGTATCGAGATCGAACAAGGGGTCACCCGCCTTGACCGGCTGGCTGGGGCGCACGTGGAATTGATCGACCACGCCATCCTGCGGCGCGCGGATCGGAAAGGGTTCCTGCGGCACCACTTCGGCCGGCGCCAGCACAGATAGGCGCACCGGGAACAGGCACACCGCCAGCACGGCCAGCGCGATCTTCCAGCGGTGCTTTGCCGGCAGGAGCCACGCCTTGAACTTGTTGCGCCAATTTTCCGCAGCCACGAAGCGCGCCAGCGCGTGGCCATAGGCATTGGCCAGTTCGGCGCCGAGCAGCATCTCGTGCTGCCCCCATGGCACTTCGCGCGCCAGCAGCAGATTGGCATGGCAATGCCCGCCCGGCCCCTGCAGCGGCAGCAGCAGCGCGTGCTCGGGCAACCATGAAGCCCAGTCGCGCGCCAATAGTTCAGGCAAATCAGCCGCTGAAAACACGCGTACCGCAGCGCCCGGCTCAGGCAGATCGAGCTTGGCGAGATGACGAAACACCTGGGCCAGCCATTGCACGTAAGGCGCCTGGGGATCAGGCTGCGGCAAGCCCGACACGGCCATGACTTCGCCCGGCAGCGCCTGCCCAAGGATGCCAACCCGGCCAAGCGCCCCCTGGCGGTACTCGAACAACTGGCGCGTTTCATTGACGGCGACGAAGCCGACGACCTCCGCGCTTTCGGCTTCGCGCGCGCGGCGGCCAAGCTGCAGCAGCGTGGCGAGTTCGCGCACCGCAGGGTCTTGCGGCATGGCAGGATGATGAGGCTGGGTCACGGACGTGCCTTTGCTGATGGTTGCGGCTTACTTCGCCTGTTCGACGACGAAGCTGGCCGCGCCGCTCATGCCGGGCAAGAGCTCGGGATGGTTGCCGTCAACCTCGCCCGCCAGCGAAACCGACTGGCTCACCGGATCGATACGCGCGCCGAGGCGCACCACGTGGCCGCTGAATTCACGCCCCAGCTCATCGACCTTGACCGTGAAATGGCCGCCGATCTTGAGCCACGCCAGCCATTTCGACGGTACGATCATCTGCAGCTCAAGATGGTGCGTGTCGAGGATTTCCATGATGGGCTTGCCCGGCGCCACGAATTCATATGCCTGGGCATCGAGCTTGCCGACGCGGCCGGAAAAAGGCGCAGCGATGGCGCATTTGCCGACCGTAGCGCGCATGGCGGCGGCCTCGGCCTCGGTTTCCTTGACCTTGGCTGCAGCCAGATCCACATCCAGCGCACCGATGGAATTCAACTGCGCCAGGCGCTGATTGGTCTTCAAGGTCTGGCGCGCCGCTTCGGTCGACGCCTCGGCCTTGTTCAACTGCGCGCGAAACAGGCTGCAATCGAAGCTGATCAAGGTCTGACCGGCGCGAAAGGTATCGCCTTCGCGCAAGGGCATCGCCGCGATCTTGGCCGACAGCTCGGAAGACAGCACGCTTTGCTGGAAGGGCACGAATTGCACGCGGATGCGGCTATCCTTGCCGGCGTCATCCGAACCCGATGCCGCTGTAGGCAAGGCGGAAGGTTTTATTGCAACCGGGACAGCCGGCGCAGACGCCACCGGCGGCGCCGCCAAAACAGTCTGTTCCCCCATCCCGCTTGCGCCCATCAGGGCCAGAACAAGCACACACGCCCTCAACCGCTTGCTGCCGCTACCGCTCGGATTCATCTATCTTCTTCACTTCACAAAAATGAGACAGCCGGCAACATACCGGCTGTCCGCCACCCTGATCACCCGGCTCGCGCCGGCTCACATCTTGCCGTGTTGCGCCGCTTCCACTGCCTGCGTCAGGGACGTCAAATCATGCCCCGCCACCGACTCCGGCAAGGGATCGGCTCCCATGCTCGCAAGCACCGTGCCGTAGGCATTTTGCAGTGCGCCGTAATCCTGCTCCAGCCTCAGGTCGGAATACAGGGAATTGAGGCCGGCATGGATTTGCGCCAGCTTGCCTTGCGCATCGGTGTTGGTTTCGTTCTTCGCCTGGCCCAGGATCTCATGATCGACGTCGGCCAGTTTCCTTGCCAGTTCGAATTGGCGGTTGCGGCCCTGGAAGTCGCGCTCGGCGATATAGACCTGCGACAGCACCGCCATGTTCAGTGCCATGCGCTGCATCTTGGCCACTTCGACCTGCGCGTCGGCGGTCTCGGTGATCTTCTTGGCCGACAGCAGGTTCAGGATGTTCCAGCTCACGTGCAAGCCCATGTCGCTCCAGTGATTGTTGACCAGGAAGCTGTTGCTGTCATAGTGCTCGCCGAAGTCGATTTCCACGCCGGGCATGAGCTTGGCCATGGCCTTCTTGGTTTCGGTAAGGCTGATGCGTTCGTTATAGCGCGCCTCGACGATTTCGGGACGCTTCATCAGCGCCGTCTCGGCCATCTGCCCGACGCTCCAATCCAGCGTCGGCACGGCCATGCCGCCCTCGGAGGCCAGCGCGAAATTCTGGCTCGGGTCCAGGTTCATGAGCGCCGCCAGATGCGGTTTGGCCTGGGACAATTCATCGCGGATCGCTTCGAGCTGGCGCAAGGTGTCGAGCAGCTGGCGCCGCTCCGACAGCACCTCCTTGGGCGAGCGCAGCTTTTCATTCTGGATCTTGTCCAGATCGCCCAGCGCACCTTCGACGTCATGCTGCATCGCCACGATCTTGGGCTCCACCTCCTGCGCACCCAGCGCCAGCCAGTAAGCCTGCCGCACCTGCTGCATCAGGCTGTGGACGACCTTGCGCCGGCGCTCCTTCATGATGAGCGTCTTGTCGGCCTGCTCCTGCGCCTGGTAGTAACTGACGCCGAAGTCGAGGATATTCCAGGTAAAGCCCAGATCGCCGTTGTGCAGGGCCTTGTCGGACGAGGTCGACGGCGCCAGCGATTGGGTATTGGTGAACACATCTTCCGACGACGCGGCCGGATAGCTGTTGCGGTCGGTATAGCCGGCGGCGAGCGTCAGGCGCGGCAGCATGTCATAGCTGGCCAGATCAAGCTGGCGCTGCGCGACGGCTTCTTCCATGAGCTTCAGGCGGTTGTCGAGGTTGTATTTGATGGCGCGCGCCATCGCCTCGGACAAAGTAATCGGCTTGGCAACCGGGTCCTGGTTGGTGAACATGGCGTCACGGTCGGTCTTGACCTGCGCCGCCTGCTCATCGGCCGTCAGGGGCTTGGGCTGGATGGCACAACCGGCAAACAGCAGGGTCACGGCCGCTGCGACGGCAGCCTTGGCCAGGGGACGGACGATGTGTCTTTCGCTACGGTTCGTTTGCTTGATACTCATGTCGGTTTATCTCTTCCCTTGATTTTATGGTCGTTGCCTGCCGGCCCTTGACAAGGCCGGCCGCCCCTCATCCTGCGCGGCGCTCCGCTGCCTGCCGCGCGTTATCCAACAATGCCGCCTGCTCGCGCTCCCAGGCCTGCTTGCCATAGCGGCTGAACTGCTGACTCAACGACGCCTTGCCGTTGTGCGGCGCGGCCTGCGGCGCAAGCTGGTGCGGCGCATGCTCGACCGGACGGACCGCATGGGTCCGATGCGCCACATCGACCGGCTTCTGCTGCTGGTCGCCCTTCTTGTCGACTTGCTGTTCCACGTTGTGCGTCACGCCCGGCCGTATGGGTATGACCGACACCAGCGCAGCGCCATCGACGTCGCTTTGCTGCAGCTCGGGCGGCGCCACCCACTTCAAGTCGCGCCACACGTCGAGATCGACCTGGTCGTTCCATTGCATGTCGAACGGCAGGCTATTGACGAACCATCCGATTGGCGACTGCGCCGGATCGCTGAAGCCGGCCTGGCCGAAGATGAAGTCGTTGGCCTCCTGCCCCAGCGTAAGCAAGGGCGTAGGCGCCCAATTGAGTTCGGCCGTGGCAGGCCAATACGGCACCGGCCCGTTGTGCTCGTAGATCGGCAGCGGCACCCAGACGTAAGGCGGCACAAAACCGAAGCCCGGTTGGCCCGGGGGCGTCGGCGGGCTCGGCGGAAAACCTCGCCCCGGCTCGCCTCCCGGCGGCGTGGGCGGCGGAGGTGGCGGCGGTGCAATGACACCAATATCGACGCCGCTCGTCGAGCCGACGTCGACAAGATTCAGCGACGTGCCAGGGCTGCCGGCATTGGCAATGACGCCGCCGTTTTCGCTGATCGCGCCGGCGACGGCGATGCCATGGGCATCCTTGTCGCCCGCCACGATCGTGTAGGTGAACACCAGCGTGTTGCTGCCGCTGCCGCTGACGTAATGGGCCTGCACCGTGCCCGAATCGAGCGTGATGCCGATCGTGGGCACGCCATTGGCGGTATTGACCGTGACGGCCTGGCTGAACGTAACGTCGAATTCCAGCGTCTGCCCCGGCATGTAGTCGCCGGCGGCGGGCACCGTCACGCCGGTAACGGTGGTCGGCACCCGATCGACCGCAACCGCCTGGCCGCCGGTGTAGCCCGCCACCTTGACGCCATCGAGATCGGTCACCGCCGAAGATGCGCTCAAATCGAGCCGCAAGCTGCCGGCGCCGCTGACATTGTTCACCGTCACAGTGTAAGTCGTGCCGTCGCTGCCCACAGGCGTGACCGAGCCGATGCTGCCCGCGGCGCTGCCGGTCTCGGTCAAGGTGAAGTCGCCTGCATTGACGCCCGTCACCGCTTCGTTGAACGTCACGGTATAGGTCAGCGTATCGCCGGTGGTGCTGCCGCTGGTGGCGATGCCGGATACCGCCGGGTCGGTGCCGTCGACCAGCACGTGGCTGGTATCGCCGACGTTGGCCAGCACCAGGCCGGCGCTGTTGCCGATCGCATCGAAGATGCTGCCGCCGTTGAGGTCGACGCTGCCGCCCACGACGATGCCGGCGCTGTCGAAGTCGCCCTGCGCCACCACGTATTCGAACGTCAATGTCGTCGAGCCGGTGCCCGATACATAGTCGGCATAGACGACCTCGCCATTGCCCAGGGTGATGGCAATGCGCGGCGTCCCGCCGCCGGTGCCCACAAGGACCGGTTCGCTGAACGTCACCGTGAAATCGAGATCCTGGCCGGTAGTATAGGTGCCGGCAGCCGGCACCGTGACGCCGGTAAGAGAAGCGCCTTCGTGATCGAAGGTATACAGCCCGCCGCCGGTGAAGCCGCCGGCGATCGCGTTGGTGGCAAGGTCGGCGATACCGGTGCCGCTGCCGTTCAGATCGAGCCGCATCGTGCCGTCGCCGGTGATGTTGTTCACGGTAACGGTATAGACGCTGGCGCTGACCTCCGTCACAGAAGCAATCGTGCCGCTCGTGGCGCCGGTCGTGGTCAAGGTGAAGTCTCCCGCCACAACCCCGGTCACGGCTTCGGAGAACGTGACGGTGTAGGTGACCGACGCCGCATTGGTCAGCGTCGCGCCGCCGGGGGTGATGGAATCGACGATGGGCGGGATCGAATCGACCAATACGCCGGCGGTGCTGCCGACGTCGCTCAACGCAAGGCTGGCCGGATTGCCGTGCACGTCGTCTATCGTGCCGCTGTTCAGATTGAGGCTCGATCCGACCACCACACCGCCGGGCGCTCCTTCATTGGCGGCCACGACGTATTCGAAGACGAGGCTGCTGGTGCCGGAACCGGAGACATAAAAGGCATCCACCGTGCCGCCGGTGGCCAAGGTCAAGGTAATGTAGGGGGTGCCGCCCGTCGTATCGACCGTCACGTTCTTGTTGAAGTTGACGGTGAAGTCCAGGTCCTGGCCGGCGATATAGGTGGCATTGGCCGGCACACCCACGCTGGTGACGGCCGGCAGGATCGCATCGACATCGACGCCGGCTGTGGACGGCTCGACCGCGTTGATCGCGAGCGCGGCAGCGTTGCCCGCCGCATCCTGTATCGTGCCGCTATTGGCGTCGATCGCCGTGCCGGTCACGATACCGGTCAGGTCCTGCACGCCGGCAGTGGGCACGTAACGGAAAGTCAGCGTGCTGGTGCCGCTGCCGGACAGATAGGTGGCATAGACCGTGCCGCCGGTATCGAGCGTGATGGCGATACGCGGCGTGCCGCCGGTCGTGCTCACCGTGACGGCTTCGCTGAAGGTCACGGTGAAGTCCATGTCCTGGCCAACGCCATAAGTGCCGTCGCCGGGCACCGTCATCCCCGTGGCCGATGGCGGCGTGTGTTCGATCGTCACGACGTCGCCGCCGGTAAACGACGCCGAAGCGCTGTTGCCGTAAGCGTCGGTAATGCCGCTATCGCCCGAATTCAGGTCCAGGCGCAAGGTGCCGTCGCCGGCCACGCTGCCTACCGTGACGGTGTAGTGGATGTTGTCGGTGGTGGTAATCGAGGTGATGCCGCCGGTGGTCAGCGCGGTGCCGCCAGGGGTGTTGGCGGTGGTCAAGCCGAAGTCACCGGCATTGACGCCTGTCACGGCAGTCGAAAACGTGACGGTGAAGGTATCGCTGGCGGCGTTGTTCGGGTTGGTGGAACCCGATACGATGGACGTTACCGTCGGCAGGATCGAATCGACATCCACCCCGGTCGTCGACCCGACGTCGGTCAAGGTCGTGTCGGCAAGGTTGCCGATGGAATCCTTGATCGTGCCGCCGCCCATCACGATACTGCGGCCCACGCTGATGCCGCTGGGAGCGAGTTCGCCGCTCGGCACCGCATATTGAAACACCAGCGCCGTGGTGCCGGAACCCGACAAATACGTCGCATCGACGTTCGTGCCGCCGATATCGACGACGATGTAAGGTGTGCCGCCGGTGGTGTCGACCGTGACCGCTTTGGTGAAATTGATGGTGAAGTCCAGATCCGACCCGGTGCCGTAGGTGCTATCGGACGGTACCAGCACCGAGCTCACAGCCGGCACGATCGCATCGACGTCGATGTTTGCGGTCGACGCCTCGCCGGTCAGGTCCAGGCCGCTGCCGCCGGCGGCATTGGTCGCGGCATCGGTGATGGTGCCGCCATTCAAGTCGATTGCCGCGCCGGTGGTGATACCGGTCAGGTCCTGGTTGCCCGCCACGACCGTATAGCGGAACGTCAGCACATCGCTGCCGCTGCCCGATACATAGTCGGCATACACGGTGCCGCCGGTCGTCAGTGTGATGGCGATGCGCGGCGTGCCGCTGACCGTGACCGCCTCGCTGAAGGTCGCGGTGAAGTCGAGATCCTGGCCCGACACATAAGTGCCGTCGGACGGCACCGTGACGCTGGTCACCGCAGGAGGCGTCGTTTCCACCGTATAGCTCTGGTCGCCGGTATGCGCCGCCGCCAGCACGTTGCCGTAAGCGTCGGTGATCGGGTCGCCGACATTATTGAGATCCAGCCGCAGCGTGCCGTCGCCGCCAACGCTGCCCACGGTCACGGTCCAGGTCGTCCCGCTGCCGCTGACACTCGTTACGTTGCCGCTCGTGGTGCCGGTGCCGACCACCGTGAAATCGGTCGCATCGACGCCAGTGACCGGCGTCGAGAACGTCACCGTGAACTGGTCGGTGCTGGAATTGGTCGGGTTGGTTCCGGTAATGTCGATCGAAGTCACGGTCGGCGGAATCGCATCGACCAAGACGCTGGTGGTCGGCGCCACGTCGGCCAAGGCCAGCACGGCGGCGTTGGTCGCCGCGTCCTTGATCGTCCCGCCGCTCAGAACGATGGCCGACCCGAGCGAGATGCCGCTGGGAGCGGATTCGCCGTCGACCACCGTAACGCTAAAGGTCAGCGCGCTGGAGCCCGAACCGCCGGCATACGTGGCATCGACTGTGCTCGATCCGATCGTGACGGGCAGGTAAGGCGTGCCGCCGCTCGTGGTCACCAATACGTTCTCTGAGAAATTCACGGTGAAGGTCAGTACCTCGCCGGCACCATAGGTGTTATCCGACGGCACACTGACGGAAGTCACTTCCGGCGGAATCGAATCGACCAGCACGCCGCTGGTGTCGGCCACGTCGTTCAAGGTCAGTACGGCGGCATTGGTGGCGGCATCCTGGATGCTGCCGCCGTTGATGGTGATGGCGCTATCGAGCGTAACGCCGGTCATGTCCATTTCGCCGCCGACCACGACATAGCGGAAAGTCAGCGCCGACGTGCCGCTGCCCGACAGATATTGCGCATAGACCGTGCCGCCCGTGGTCAGGGTAATGCCGATTTCGGGGAAGCCGGTCACGGTAACGGCCTCGCTGAAGTTGACCGTGAAATCGAGGTTTTGCCCGGCGATATAGGTGCCCGAAGACGGCACGCCGACCGACGAGACCGAAGGCGGCGTGTGCTCGATGGTGTAGGTGTCGCCGCCGGTAAAGGCCGCCGTTGCGCCGTTGCCTGCCGCATCGGTGATGCCGGTGCTGTTGTCGTTGAGGTCCAGCCGCAAGGTGCCGTCGCCTGCCACGCTGCCCACGGTCACGACGTAGGTCGTGCCGCTGCCGATGATCGAGGTGATGCCGCCTGTAGTCAGCGCCGTGCCGCCCGGGGTATTGGTGGTGGTCAGCGTAAAGTCGGACGCCGTCACGCCTGTGACGCTCTCGGCGAAGGTAACCGTAAACGATTCGCTGCTGCCGTTGTTGGTCAGCGCGCCATTGGCCACGCTGCTGATCACGGCCGGCGGCGTATGCTCGATGGTGTACATGGCGCCCGACGTGAAAGCGGCCGTGGCGCCATTGCCATAGATGTCGGTGACGCCGGTGCTGTTGGCCTTGAAGTCGAGCTGCATGCTGCCGTCGCCCTGCACGCTGCCTACCGTCACGGTATAGGTCGTGCCGCTGCCGGAAATCGCGGTGATGCCCGCGTCGGAAATCGCCGTTGCGCCCGTCATGGTGGAATTGACCAGGCCGATCGTGAAGTCCGAAGCCGTCACCCCCGTCACCGCTTCGGAGAAAGTGACGGTGAATTGCTCCGTGCTGCCATTGTTGGTCAGGGCGTTCACCGCCGTGATCGACGACACCGTCGGCTTGGTGGTGCTGACGGAATAGGTGCTGCCCGTGGTAAAGCCGCCTGACAGCGCATTGCCGGCCAGGTCGCTGACCCCGCTGCCGGAACTCTTGACGTCCAGGCCCAGCGTGCCGACGCCGGCGACGCCGGCCACCGTCACATCGTACGTGGTGCCGCTGCCCGACACCGCGCTGATGCTGGTATCGGTTACGGAGCCGGTCAACGCCGCCGTAAAAGACGAGGTCGACACGCCCTGGACCGCTTCGGAGAACGTCACCTGGAAGGTTTCGCTGCCGCCGTTGTTCACGGCGCTGCCGGTCGTCACGACCGACGACACCGTCGGCGCCGTCTGGTCCACCGTATAGGTCTGGTCGCCGGTATGGCCGGCCGTAATGGTGAGGCCGGCGCCGCTCTGCTCGCTCGTGCCCGAATTCAGATCGAGACGCAGCACGCCGTTGCCGCTGACGCCTTCGACCGTCACGGTATACACGCTCGTGCTGACTTCCGTGATCGCAATGCCCGTATCGGTCAACGAGCCCGACACGACGTGCGCCGAAAAGTCCGTATTCAAAATCGACGACGGGTTCATGGCTTCCGAATACGTCACCGTGAAGCTTTCGCTCGCGCCGTTGGTTGGCGTGCTGCCGGTGATGTCGATGCTCGACACAGTCGGCGGCACCGGCGAAGTGTACACGCGCCCGACGATGCCGCCCGTATCCGACCAGACCGACATGAAACCGTTGCTGGACAGGCCTACGACGCTACCAACGATCTGATTGCCTTCCCTGAGGCCGTTGACCTCGAAGTCAGTCGTATCGACCGCCGTGCCGCTCGACGTAAACCGTGCGCCGAAAACGCCGCCCTGGTTATAGTCGCCGACAACGCTGGCGGAACTATTCACTTGCCACTCGATGATGAAATCGCCGCCGCTCAACGGCGCAATGACAGGATACGTGGAATTGCCGACCAGCGAACCGCTTGATGCCGAACCGTCGACCGTGACGATCGAACCGCTCGCCACACCAGAACTGGTGAACATCTGAAACAAAACGTCGGTCGAGTTGTCCCAGGTGACGACATAACTTCCGCCGGTCAGCGCGGTAGCCTCGATGGGATCATCATAATTGTCGCCGTCGCTACCCGTTCCCACCGTCACCACCGTGCCCGCCGTGCCGCTCGTAACCTTTGCCTCATAGATATTCGAGGTATTCTCATCCACCCAGGCGACGGCGTAATTCCCGCTGGCTAAAGGCACGACAGCGGAGTAATAGTCATAGTCGCTGGTAGAAGAGTCCAAGGTGACCAGCGAACCGCTCGCGGTGCCGCCGGAAGTAAATTTTTGTGCGTATTGCTGGAAACTGGCTTCTGAGCCATCGGTGCTCGCAGACCACGAAATGACGAAGGTGCCATCCGACATCGTTGCGATGGAGGGGTTGGCTTGGGCACTGCCGGCACCGGAGACTTGGGATGCGTCAGCGAATTGCTGGCTACCAACGCTGACGCTGCCGGACGTGCTGACGATCCGGTAAGCAATCTCGGCTGCGCTGCCGGACTCGTTTTCGTAGGCGACCACGAATTGACCGCCGCTCAATGCAGTCACAACCGGCGTTGCATCATAGGCGCCGGCAGAAGCATCGATGGTAAATTCCGAGCCGACAGGAGTGCCGGTCGGCGACAGGATCTGCCCATATAACCCGTCGGAACCGGAACCGGCCTGATTGGGGGAAATCCAGACTACCGCCACGTCCCCGGTACTAAGCACCGTGCTGACCGGATTGTACTGCTGCCCTCCACTGGCATAGGTACTGACATTGACATTGCTGCCGAAACCGGTCAGATCGGTAGAGCTATTGCCGATGACGGTAAAAGTGAGGGTTTTCGTGACGAACGCGCTGCCGGTAGGCTGGCCGGTACTGTCGGTTTGGAACGGGTCGTTATATTGCACCGTGACTGTCACGGTCGTGCCGTCGGCCGGCAGGGTTCCCGAGCCCAGGCTCAGTGTGGCGGTATTGTCGGTGCTGCTGCCCGCGACGGTAAACAAATTTCCCACGGACTGGCTGGTGATTGTCCAAGCGCCACCTGGCAGAACAACCGCTTCCGTCGCCGTCAACGTGGCAATTGCCGACCCTGATGGTGCATTGTCGAATATGTAAGAGGTGCTGCCGTAAGTACCGCTGCCGGGGGAGGCGGTGATGCCGGTCGGCGCAGGAGCATCCGTCAATGTAATTTGCGTGCCGATTTCACTGCCGAATCCGGATACCATGTAGGCGACGTCAATCGTTCCCGACGTCGTCGCCGTTGAGGGTTGCGAGCTGACGAACTTCCAAAGCGTTCCCGAGCCTCCTGCGACATAGCTGAAACTGCCCGGTGTCCCCACCGTATAGGCATTCCAAGTCGAGCCCCCATTGGTACTGTAATAAAAAGTACCGGGCGGATAAGTGCTCTCATTGTTGACGAGCGCGACCTCGGTGACCGACGAGTTGCCCGTGCCGGAACCTGACCATCCTGTCACGAACGTGAACGTATTGCTGGTGCCACCAGGCTGCACATAGACGGTTGTGTTGTTATACAGGTTGATGGCCTGGTTTGCTCCCAACAGGTCGGCATAGGAGGTGTCGACCAGCTTCGACACATCCAGTTTCCCGGTCGAATAATCGAGATCCCAGCTACCGCCCAACGACGCCGCCCCGACAGCCGTGGTCGACGCCGCCACCACGGCGTGGGTGGACTGCGACAAGGCATTGACGAATGCCGCACCGGCCGAGCCCGCCGCAACGTCGCAGCCATAGAGCATGACATCGGCATTCGGGCCGAGCGCGCCGGCGATGGTGCTCAATGCGGCGCTATGGCTTGCCAGGTTTTGCGAGGTCAACACCAGCGAACCAAGCCCCAGCTCCCCTTCCGCACCGTGGGAAAAGATCTGGATCGCGCTGACGTCATTGCGCCCGGCCAAAATTTGCGCCATCTGCGCCAGGCCGTCCTGCGTCGAGTCCAGCACGTAGACCTGCGCATTCGCCGGAAGATGCAGCCCGGCGATCAGGCCCTGGTAGTCGGCCACGTCGTTTTCCACGAACACCACTTCAACGGGCGCCTGCGCCTTGCCCGGAGCCGGGCCGGCATGCGAGGTTTGGACGCCTTGTCTGGAGGACAGCGCCTTGTCGGACGGTTCGATTTGCGCCGCGTTGGCGGTGTTCGCCACAAACGACGATGCGTCGAGCGCCTGGTAGAGCGGCGCACGCGCCGCCCGGATCAGTTCCGCACCGCGACCGGCATCGAGCGCGCTTTCCTGCGGCAGCAAATGGGCAAAGAGTGCCGCCTGGGCCAACTGGGGCGAAGCATGCATCGCGCCCTTGGCGGCGGCGTCGAAGTCGAGATGTGCGGCGTGCACTGCCGCACCGTCGAACATCATGCGTGGTTCGAGCGCCATCATGAGTGGACGCTTCTTGCTGAGATGCCGTGTCGGTTCGCTATTCTTGGCCATGTTCGCCCACCCTTAATGCGTCAATTTCCCGCCATGCGTTGACGTGAAATAAATCAGCCTCCGGCAGGTCGGAGGGTCACCTTGTTTTCCGACGCCAGCTACCCTCTGGCGCGTATCACTTGCGCTTCGCTGCCGACGCTGTCGTTCCAGAACGAGAGCTTGGCATATTGCTCGAACAAATCCGGCGGCAAGATGGTGCGCCGCGCTTCGACCGACACCCGGCGCCGCACGCGATGCAGTCCGGTCAGGCCGAGCGCCTGGTCGAATTCGGGCGCGTCGTATTCGACGTTCTCGAAGTCATGCGCATACCAGGGTTCGCAGAGGAATTCGTATACCAACTGCAGCACCCTTTCCGGCGCCTGGGTCAGCAAATCGTAATCCACGATCAGCAGCGACTTTGCGTGTTCGCCGTAATAGGCTTCCTTCAATGCCGCCCAGGGAAAGCCCACCAGGCGGTTGCGCTGCGCCAGCGTATCGACGCGGCTGTAGACGGTATTGCGCTCGACATCGTCGACGAACAGTTTGGTGTTTTCGTAGGGGTTGGCGCGGTATAGCCGCTCGATGCTATCCATCACCCAGGCCACGTTGCGCACGCAAGCGATAATCTTGGCGCGCGGAAACAAATCGATCAGCGCAGGCACCTTGGCGCACCACATGCGGTTGGTATCGAAAATGACGTCGCGGTCGGCATAATCGCCGTAATAGCTGTCGAACAGCGCGCCGAGCAAGCGCCGGCGTTGCTCATGAGAAATGATTGGACCAAACTCGCTGCCCGCGCTGAACTGGGTGAGCATGGTCGAAAACAAGGTTCCTACCGGACTGGTCATGCCGGCGTGAAAACGCGGGTTTTGCAGAAGCAGCGCGGCCAATAAAGTGGAGCCGGAACGGGGCAGGCCCGAGATAAAGTGGAATTTTCTGTCCTGCAAAGATGCTCTCCCCATGCGATGCAATCAAGCTGCTGCGAACGGCAAATCACTATTCTCTTTTTGTGGCAAATACTACACGATTAACACGCGTCAAGTAACACAAAGTTCCATCGAATATCATCAAATTGCCGGATGTTTTTTCTCATCCGCGACCTGCACAAACCTTGTGCCACCGTTACCTGTAAGAGTTAACAGGTTCCCAGTGCGACAAACATCGGCTACATGTATGCCTGCCGACAACGAGACGAAATAAATTGGCCTCTCGCACCACTGGCAAACAACAAAGACGCATTGCCGGTAAACATTTGATTCACAAAAAATCCGGATTCACGTTCGCCGCACACGGTTTTATCGGACCGTGCAAAACGCTTGTCAACAATCACTCCAGGAGACCTCGATGGATGTATTTCTCGGCAGCATCATGACTTTCGGTTTTCCCTTCAACCCCAGCGGCTGGCAGCAATGCAATGGCCAGACCCTTGGCATCTCGCAATACACCGCGCTGTTTTCGTTGCTGGGAACGACTTACGGGGGCAACGGCACACAAACCTTCCAGTTGCCCAACCTGCAGGGGCGCATGCCAATCGGCCAAGGCAATGGCATCGGCTTGACCCCGCGCCTAATCGGCACGCCTGCAGGCACGGAGAACGTTACGCTCCTGATCAGCAATATGCCGTCGCATACCCACGTTGCCACCTTCACGCCATCAGGCGGCGGCGGTGGCGGCGGTGGCTACATGGTCTCGACCAACACCACCGGCAACAAGCTGGTTCCAAGCGCAACGAACAATGTCCTGGCCGGTTCCCCGGCAGGCGCGGACGGTGCCGCAATCTGGGCCACCTCGACACCGGCGCCCACCATTCCCCTCGGTGGCGCTTCCGGCGGCGGTGGCGGTGGCGGCGTCGTCACCAATGCATCGACCGGCGGTAGCCTTCCTACCGCGATCATGAACCCGTTCCTGGTGCTGAATTTCAGCATCGCCCTGGTCGGCATCTTCCCTTCACGCAACTAGGCAGCACACCCGGCCGGCAACACCGGCCGGGTGTGGCAATGGCATTTTTTAATCGACGAATATCACGATGCTGGAAAACATACGCGCCGCCGACTTCGAGTCGGCAACCGGCAAGACCTGCACTTTGCATCTGCCCGACGGCAGCACCCTTTCCGTGGTGCTCGATAGCGTTACGGAGAAGCCGCAATACCGCAATCCCTACGCCAAGGAGGGCCATCGCCTGCCGTTCTCCATCGGCTTGACCGCGCAGCAGGCAAGCGATTTCATCGACGGCAGCTGCCACCTGGAATTTCCCGACGGCAGGCGCATCGACGGCATCGGCACCTCGCGCGTCGCCCCGCTGGGCCGCGACCCATTGCTGGCCTACTATCAGATGATCTTCAATTAGACGCGCCCGGATACCAGATCATGCGATCGGCCAAAGGCTGCGCTTCTTCCACCTTGAAGCCCAGTTCCAGGTAGATGCGCTTGGCGCCGGGGTTGTTGTGCCACACCACGACCGCCACCGGGCATTGGTTGTTCGCGGCCGCCTGCTGCACCCCTTGCAGGATCGCCTTGCCATAACCGAAACCACGCGCCGTCGGAATAAAGGCAACGTAAATCACCCGCACTTCGTTGTGCCCGAAATCGACCACCAGAGCGCCGACGCTGTGCTGCGTCTTTTCGATGATGAAATGCATCGCGTTCGGGTAATTTGCGCCTGCCCCCTCCTCCATCGCCCGCATCTGCTGGGCAACGACGGTGTCGATCAATTCCTGTTCGCCGTCGATGAATTGCAGATCGGGCCGCGCCGAGCGATACAGCAATTCGAGAAAGGGCTGGTCATTCTGGGTAGCGGGCCGGACCGAGATACCCAAAGGCATGGAAGAGGCAAGCATGGCAATATCGATTCCCTACGAAATGATAAAGATTGTAAAAAACGCCGCCAAGCTTACCTCAGACGCGCCAACTGTGGCGTAGATGGCGCGCTTCTCGTTGCGACAGGCCGGCTTTTGTGCAACCATGAATTTCCCCCAAGCACATAGACAACCCCGCGCCATGTTCAACTTGTCTCTCGCTCAACGCTTCCTCCTGTTCACCGGCTTCCTGACCACCGCCCAGATCTGCGTCGGCTGCGGCGTCTATCGCGGTTGGTCGCCCGGCGCCACGTTGACCTCCTCGACTATCTTCGTCGTCCTCGGCTTCCTGATCTACTTGAGCGGCGCCACGGCGGTCAAAGGCTTCGTCGTCAACATGGTCACCAGCGCCTCGACCATGGCGGCAGGCGACCTGTCGACGCCGGTGCCGGTCGAGGGCAACGATGCCGCACGCACCGCGCTGGCCGCCTTCGCCGGCCTGCAGCAAGCCCTGCGCGCGCTCTTGGCCACCGTCAGCGAAGGCGCGCAGCAAGTCGCCATGGCGTCGACCGAAATCGCCTCGGGCAACCAGGACCTGAGCGTGCGCACCGAACAGTCGAGCATGGAATTGCAGCGCGCCAGCAGCGCCCTGCGCGAAATGAACGAAAGCGCGCGCATCGGCGAAGCGCTGCAGCGTGTGCGCCGTCTGGCCGAAGAAGCCACGCGGCGCGCCCACGGCAGCGGCGAACTGGTGGGCCAGACCGTGGCCGCAATGGAAGAAGTCAGCAAATCGTCGAAGAAGATCGCCGACATCATCGGCGTGATCGACGGCATCGCCTTCCAGACCAACATCCTCGCCTTGAATGCCGCCGTCGAAGCGGCACGCGCCGGCGAGCAGGGGCGCGGCTTCGCCGTGGTCGCCACGGAGGTACGCAACCTGGCCCAGCGCAGCGCCTCGGCGGCCAAGGAAATCAAGGACCTGATCACCGCGTCGGTAAGCCAGGTCGGCGTCGGCGCCAGGCTGGTCAACGACACCGGCGACAGCATGCATGCGGTCGTCACCTCGATCGAAGAAGTGGCCGCCCTCGTCAGCGAATGCGAAGGCACCGCGCAGGCACAATTGGCAGGCATCGCCGACGTAAGCCAGGTGATCCTGCGCCTGGACGACAGCACCCAGCAAAACGCCGCCCTGGTCGAGCAAAGCGCCGCCGCCGCGGAAAGCCTGAAAGACCAGGCCGGCCGCCTCAACGAAGCGCTGGGCAAGTTCCGCCTGTAATCAATCGCATCCGCTATTTGCGCCAACTCCCCATGACCGGTCGGGTATGCCATTCGCGGTAGAATGGCTGACTCGACAAGTCAAGCAGGGGAAATTCAGATGGAATGCACAGTACGCTGGACCGGCAAGTCCGGCATGACCTTCGTCGCCGAAACCGGCTCGGGCCACATCGCCACCATGGATGGCGCACCCGACGGCGGCGGCCGCAACCTGGCGCCGCGTCCGATGGAAATGGTATTGGCCGGCACCGGCGGCTGCACCGCCTACGACGTGGTCTTGATGCTCAAGCGCGGCCGCGAAGACGTGCACGGCTGCGACGTGAAACTGTCAGCCGAGCGTGCCGATGCCGATCCCAAGGTATTCACCAAAATCAATTTCCACTTCACCGTGACCGGGCACAAGCTCAAGCCCAACGCAGTCGAACGCGCAATCAAGCTGTCGCACGAAAAATACTGCTCTGCCACCATCATGATGGCCAAGACGGCCGAGATCACGCACTCGTTCGAGATCGTTGAAGTGATGCCCGCCGAAGAATAACGGATCGTAGTCGGGTTTTGTAGGGTGGGTGAGCGCAGCGTTACCCGCCAAGCGCCTAAAAAAAGATATTTGATGCTTTGTTCGGGGTAACGCTACGCTCACCCGTCCGGATTTGTTATATCCGTCGTCCCCGTGAAAACGGGGACCCATGGCGCCACGGCTATAAGTTGTTATGTGGTTCCCGTAGGGCGACCATCCGATTCACGGGGATGAGGGCTTAAGGGGGCGACGTCGCAGGTTGGCAATATCAAAGGTAATACGCCGTCGCCGTCATCACCTTCGCCATCGCCCGCATCGCACCGCGCACCGGCACAGGCAATGCGCTCGCCCCCATCGCCGCCGCCGCGCCGCCGTGCGCGGCTTCGTCGGCGCGCATCTGCTCCACGATCGCGCGCGACTTCGCATCCTGTTGCGGCAGTTTGCCAAGATGGCCTTCGAGATGTTCCTCGACCTGGCGCTCGGTTTCCACCACGAAGCCCAGGTTCCGTGCATCGCCACTATGCGCCGCCACGGTTCCCAACGCGAACGCACCGGCGTACCAAAGAGGATTGAACACGCTGGTATGCGAGCCAAGCTCGCGCAGCCGCTCGGCGGTCCACGCCAGATGATCCTCTTCCTCGCGCCCGGCCTCGGCGAATTGCGCGCGCAGCGCCGGATTGCGCGCGAACTTCCCTTGCGCCTCGTACAAGGCCTGCGCACAGATTTCGCCGACGTGATTGACGCGCATCAGCCCCGCGCTATGGCGCCGCTCGGCGTCGTCAAGCTTGTGTTCAACCAGCCCGGCGGAAGGATTGGCGCGACCGGATACGGTCACGCCGCTCAATACGCGCAAGGTCTTGTCGAAACCATTGATCAGATCGTCGATCGCAAACATCAGCACTCCAGATTAGTCTTGTTTCTTTTTGGGCGAAACACGTTTTGATCGCGATAATACGCTTCATCCTGCCCTGCCGCCCAGCCGGGCAAGCCAAGCACAGGCAGGGGCGTGAAGCCGGAACCCGGCAGCGCCGTCTCCAATTGCCGCGCCACGACGGCATCGAGCAAGCCGCGCTGTTCCATCCGCGATTGTTGGAAAAAACCCGCATCGACTTCCACCACCCAGGCATGCGCCGTGATGGCCTTGAACGGCGCGGTCAATTTCTCCAGCAACGCGTGGCCAAACAGGAAGGCGCCGCAATGCACGCCAAACGACGCGCGCGCGCCGATAAACAATGCTTCCCACTCGTGCGCACGCAAGGCCTCGGCCAGCGCAGCATCGGCGCAGGCAAACAGCGCCGCATTTTCGTCGAACAGCGTCGCCATGTCGCGCAACCTGCCGCGTGTCTGCCCGACTCCACCCTCGGCAAGCTCGCGCGCCTGGATGGCATTCAAGCCGCGCTTGATTGCCGGATAGCGCAACCAGACCAGGGCGTTGAGAAAGTCATGCAGGTTGGCGCGTGTAGGCACGCAGCCGGTCTCGTCAATGAAGGCTTCATACGCCATGCCATCAGGCAGAGCCTGCTGCGCCACGAAGCGCAGCGGCAAGCCGCGTGCATTGACGATAGCGAATTCACCGGCCTTGGCATTCAAGGCTTCGCGCCAGCCGGTACCGACACACGCTTGCGCCAGCCCGCGCCAATCTTCCAGCCAGGGCGCCCGCCAATCGATGCTACCGAATCCGGGCTGTTCCGTCAGGCCAGCTTCCACGCCATGGCCTCGCCGCCGTTCAGCGGGACGATGGTGCTGTCGCCAAACGGCAACTCGGCCGGAATGGTCCAGCCGGTGCGCTTCAGCGTCACGCTGCTGCCGTTGGGCGGCAGGCCGTAGAACGCCGGGCCGTGCAGGCTGGCGAAACCTTCGAGCTTGTCGAGTGCACCGGCCTGATCGAAGGCCTGGGCATACAACTCCATCGCATGCAAGGCCGTGTAGCAGCCGGCGCAGCCGCAGGCGTGCTCCTTCAAGCCCTTGGCATGCGGCGCCGAATCGGTGCCGAGGAAGAACTTGTGGCTGCCTGACGTGGCCGCCGCCACCAGCGCGCGGCGATGCTCTTCGCGCTTCAAGACAGGCAGGCAATAGTAATGCGGGCGGATGCCGCCCTTGAAGATTTCATTGCGGTTGTACAGCAGATGATGCGCCGTGATCGTCGCGCCCACGGTCTCATCGGCGGAAGCGACGTATTGTGCCGCTTCCCTGGTCGTGATGTGCTCGAACACCACGCGCAAGGCCGGCATGTTGCACTTCAACGGCTGCAGCACGCGCTCGATGAACACGGCTTCGCGGTCGAACAGGTCGATCTCGGCATCGGTCACTTCGCCATGCACCAGGAAAGGCATACCGACTTCCTGCATCGCCTCCAGCACCTTCGTGCACTTGGCCAGATCGGTCACGCCCGCGTCGGAATTGGTGGTCGCGCCGGCCGGGTAAAGCTTGACGGCATGGATGAAGCCGCTGTCCTTGGCGCGGCGGATTTCATCGGGCGCAGTATTGTCGGTCAGATACAGCGTCATCAAGGGCTCGAACTTCATGCCTTCGGGCAGCGCGGCCAGGATGCGTTCGCGGTAGGCCAGCGCCTGCGCCGTCGTGGTGACCGGCGGCTTCAGATTGGGCATGACGATGGCGCGTGCGAATTGACGCGCCGTGTGCGGCAAGACGGCAGCGAGCGCCGCGCCGTCGCGCAGGTGCAGGTGCCAGTCGTCGGGGCGGATGATGGTGAGGGTTTGGGTCATGCCCTTTATTATACCGCCTCACATATCTGCTGATTCGCACCGGCCCAGCGAGACAAGATTCAGTGGCGCAGAACGCAGTTCCGCTGGCGACGACGCCAAAAAGTCCGGAGTCAAAGCGGATAAAGAAGCGCGGATGTTTGAGCCGAAGGCGAGTTTCCGCGCTTCCCGCTTTGGCTCCGGACTTTTTGGGAACCCCCGCAGGGGCGGCGTTGTGCGGTCGCCTTTCTTTGCTTACTTTCGGGCGGCCGGCTAGGTGCGAAGCAAAGAAAGTAAGCGGCTGCCGGGCCGCACCCGGCAACCTACCCCTCCACGGAGTGGAAAAAGACAAACAACGCACAAACTAGAGACGAGACCGTGATGCCCCCGGTCCCGGCACATCACGGATACAATCCACGCACCTCACGCGCCTGCAACACCCGCGTGCAAGCCACGATGAAGGCAGCGGTACGCAACGACACCTTCTTGTCCTGCGCCAGTTGCCACACCGCCGTGAACGCCTCCCGCATGATGCGCGTCAGGCGCTGGTTGATTTCCTCTTCAGTCCAGAAGAAACTCGAGAAGTCCTGCACCCACTCGAAATAACTCACCGTCACGCCGCCCGCATTGGCAATCACGTCCGGCACTACCAGCACGCCGCGATCATGCAAAATGTCGTCGGCGGCGGGCGTGGTCGGGCCATTGGCGCCTTCCAGGATCAGCTTGGCGCGGATCTTGTCGGCATTGGCTTCGGTGATCTGTTGTTCCAGCGCCGCCGGAATCAGGATGTCGCATTCGACTTCCCAGAAACGCGCACGGTCCTTGATCTGTTCCGCGCCGGGGAAACCGGCCACGCCGCCGTTTTGCGCCACATGGGCTTGCAGCTTGGCGACATCCAGCCCGGTTTCGCACACGATCGAGCCGCTATGATCCTGCACCGCAACCACCTTGGCGCCGGCTTCGGCAAACAGCCGTGCCGCGACGCCGCCGACGTTGCCGAAACCCTGCACCGCGATACGCGCGCCGTGAACGCTCAAGCCCAGCTTTTCCGCCGCTTCGCAGCCGACCACGAACACCCCGCGCCCGGTGGCGTCGTGCCGGCCCAGGCTGCCGCCCAGCGAAATCGGCTTGCCCGTGACCACACCGGTGGCCGTGCTGCCCTGGTTCATCGAGTAGGTGTCCATCATCCACGCCATGATCTGGTCGTTGGTGTTGACGTCGGGCGCCGGGATATCCTTGTTCGGGCCGATGATAATGTTGATCTCGCTGGTATAGCGGCGCGTCATGCGCTGCAATTCGCCTTGCGACAGCGTCTTCGGGTCGACACGGATGCCGCCCTTGGCGCCGCCGTAAGGCACGTTCACCGCGGCGTTCTTGACCGTCATCCAGGCGGAGAGCGCCATCACTTCCGACAGCGTCACGTCCTGGTGGAAACGCACCCCACCCTTGCCCGGGCCGCGCGAGGTATTGTGCTGCACGCGATAGCCTTCGAAGTGCGAGATGGTGCCGTCGTCACGCTCGATCGGCACGTCGACCACCAGGATGCGCTTGGGCCGCTTCAGCGTTTCGACCCAGCGTGCGAGCGAACCGAGGTAGGGTGTAACGCGGTCGATCTGTTCCAGATAAACGCCCCAGGGGCCGATTTCGCTCGGGGTCAGGTAGGACGGGATTTCGTGCTGCTTGGACATCGGTGCAACCTCCATGTTGGGTGGAACGCGACAACCGGACCGGGACTGGTCGGGTGCGTTTTCATGGGGTGGCATCGTACTCGGATGAGGTCTTTTCCGGCCAATGCTTTGTGCGCATTCGATTATGCAAAAAAGACATACATGCGTTTTGCTGGAAATTTTCACAACACAGCGACATCACGCCTGTAGCACGCCTGTCCTGTGCCATCGATGCTGCGTTGCCGATCCAGCATTGCGCATCCGACAAGGAAAACGCGAACACATCGTATCGGCGGAACTCCCCCTGCGCGCCCGGGTCAATGAAGGGAAGTCGCTGAGAAACCCTCCGTGGCCGGAGCCATCGGCTGGAACAGGATCACCCTGAAAGCATGAAATGCAGTTGAATAATCGCGTGTTGTATGCTTTGACGCTCGCCGCCGTTTTCATTTCGCTGATCAACGAATGCGACAAGGAAAGTGCGCGCAGCGCAGAGCGCGGGCAAACCGAAACGCAGTTGAAGCGCTGGGAAGACGAAGGCGGCGCGCTGTGACGCACTGCCCCCGGCAGGCATCCCGCAGCGCTACTTGCGCCGCTTCCTGACGCCGACAGGTCCCACACCCGCCTTGCCGGCATCGACTTGCGCGACCAGATAGTCCCACAGGCGCGCCACCACCGGCTTGCCCGGACGGCTGCCCGACGGACGCTCGCGATACAGGCGGATTTCCATCTCGACTTCCCATCCCGGCTGATCGCCGTCGGCACGCGCCAAGAGCCTGGTCTTGACTTCGCGCGGCACGGCGGACTCGGGCAGGAAGGCAATGCCGTGCCCTTCGAGGGCCATCATCTTCAAGCCCTCGGCCATGTCGGTCTCGTAACGCTTTTCCAGGTGCAGCGGCTTCTTGTCGTCCGCCAAAATCATTTCCACCATGCGCCCGAGATAGGCGTTGCTGGTGTAGGAAAGAAAAGGCAATGGCTCCTTCTCGCTGCCCGGCAATACATAGTCCGGCGCGCCGCTCTTGTCGCAGCGCGAATAGGCACGCAGCGCTTCGGTGCCCAGCACCAGCATATCGTAGCGGCTGGCATCGAGCTGCACCGGCTGGCGCGGATGATGGTAACTCAACAGCAGATCGCAGCCGCCCTCGACCAGTGCCATGGCCGCATCGTGCACGTTCAAGGCGATCAGGCGCGTATTCAAGGTGCCGAAGCCTGCTTCAAGTTTCGTCAGCCACTTCGGCATGTAGGTCAGCGAAAGCGTATGCGGCATGGCGAAGTCGACCGTGGTCTGCGCCGTGGGCCGTTTGCCGCGCAGCATGGCGCGCGCATTGCTGACTTGCTCGAGCATCTCGAGTGCTTGTTCGTAAAATACTTCACCCGACGGGGTCAGGCTGGTGGGATAGGACGTGCGGTCGATCAAATCGGCGCCAAGCCAGGCTTCGAGCGACTGGATACGGCGCGAAAATGCCGGCTGCGTTACGTGGCGCAACTCGGCCGAACGGCTGAAGCTGCGCGTTTCAGCGAGAGAGATGAAGTCTTCCAGCCACTTGGTTTCCATGCGGCTATGTTAGCGCAGTTCCATGCGGCGATTGGCGATGTAGGCCACCTCGTGTCGTTTTGGCGACAATCAATTCAACCCTCATACCTCAAACCTACCATCCGTCATCCCCGTGAATCGGACGGCCGCCCCACGTGATCCACATTAATGCCTGCAGCGGTGGCATTGTGGGTCCCCGTTTTCACGGGGACGACGATTAAGCCACGTCTTCCACCGACGAATCCTCGATCTCATCAGGCCGCGCCTGTTGCCTTTCCCACATCTGCGCATAGACGCCCCTGGCCGCCAACAACTGCCCGTGCGTGCCGCGCTCAAGAATGCGACCATGTTCCAGCACCAGAATCTGCGCCGCGTCGGCAATGGTCGAGAGCCGGTGCGCGATCACCAGCGTGGTACGGTTCTTGGCGATCTCCTTCAACTGCGACTGGATCGCCTGCTCGGCCTTGGAATCGAGCGCCGATGTGGCTTCGTCGAAGATCAGGATGGCCGGGTTCTTCAGCACCGTGCGTGCAATCGCCACGCGCTGCTTCTCGCCGCCGGAGAGCTTCAGGCCGCGCTCGCCGACCATGGTGGCATAGCCGTCGGGCAGCGTTTCGATGAAGTCGTGGATGTAGGCCGCCTTGGCCGCGGCGATCACTTCGTCCTGCGTCGCCCCGGGCTTGCCGTAACGTATGTTGTATTCGATGGTATCGTTGAACAAGACCGTATCCTGCGGCACGATGCCGATCGCGCCGCGCAGCGAGGTTTGCGTCACGTCGCGCAAATCCTGCCCGTCTATGCTGATCGCACCGCCGTTGACCTCGTAGAAGCGGAACAGCAGGCGCGACAAGGTCGACTTGCCGCCGCCGCTATGGCCGACCACCGCCGTGGTGGTGCCGGCGGCAATGGTGAAATCGACGTCGAACAGGATCTGGCGCTTGCTCTCGTAGGAAAAATCGACGTGCGAGAAGCGCACTTCGGCGCCATGCGGATGCAGCTCCTGCGCATCGGGCGCATCGGCGATTTCCCGGTTCTGCTCCAGCAGCGAAAACAGCTTCTCCATGTCGGCCAGGCTTTGCTTGATCTCGCGGTACAGCACACCCAGGAAGTTCAGCGGAATGTAAAGCTGGATCATGAACGAATTGACCAGCACCAGGTCGCCCAGCGTCATCGAATGGTCGATCACACCTTGCGTGGCGCGCCACAGGATCAGCGTGACGGCAATCGCGATGATGGCCGATTGCCCGGTGTTCAACAGCGACAGCGAGGTCTGCGATTTGACCGCCGCCGATTCATAACGCCGCAAGCCATCGTCGTAACGCGCCGCTTCATATTCCTCGTTGCCGAAATACTTGACCGTCTCGTAGTTCAACAGCGAATCGATGGCCTTGGTGCTGGCGCGCGACTCGAGATCGTTCATGGTGCGGCGAAAATGCGTGCGCCATTCCGTCACGGACACGGTAAAGCCGATGTACAACAGCAGCGCCACGCCCGTGATCGCCGCAAACCAGCCGTTGTAGTGCGTGACGAGATAACCCAGCACCAGCGCGATTTCAACCAGCGTAGGCAAAATGCTGAACAAGGTGTACGACACCAGCGAGGAAATGCCGCGCGTGCCGCGTTCGATGTCGCGCGTCATGCCGCCGGTCTGGCGCGTCAGGTGAAAGCGCAGCGACAGCGCGTGCAGATGGCGGAAGACTTTCAACGCAATCGTGCGCACCGCGCGTTGCGTCACGCGCGCGAACACGAATTCGCGCAACTCGGTGAAGAGCGTGGTCGACAGGCGCAGGGCGCCGTAAGCGATCAATATCCCCAAGGGCAATATCAGCAGGGCAGCGGGCTCGCCGGGCTTGATCGTCAAGCCGTCGATCAATTTCTTGAGCACCAGCGGCACCGCCACATTGGCCATCTTGGCCCCGACCAGGAACATCAGCGCCAGCGAGACGCGCCATTTGTATGCCCAGAGATAGGGAAACAGCGTCTTGAGCGTCGCCCAATCGTTGCGTGTGCCCTGGTTGGCGGCGGGTTGGAGAGAGTTGACGGTTTGGCGGCGCATAGAGGACAAGAACAGCGGAAAAGAACAGCGAAAAGAACAGCGAAAAGAAAGACCAAGCAGGAAATCGGCGTCGAACCCCGGTTACCGAAAAACACCAACCGGGCCACCACTGGTCCGAAACACAACACCGCCCCATAGCGGACGGTTGTTGTCAGGGATGAACGCATCCGTTATCCTGCAAGCAATAACTTACAGTATAGGCTTGCGCCTGAATTTCAAGAAGGAAGAAACCATGTCTTTGCCAGTCCCCACCAATCTCCCCGAAGGCAAGAGCCCGACGTTGCGCGTCATGCCCATGCCCGCCGATGCCAATGTCCACGGCGACGTATTCGGCGGCTGGATCATGGCCCAGGTCGACATCGCAGGCTCCTTGCCCGCCGTGCGCCGCTCCAACGGCCGCGTCGCCACCATCGCGGTGAATTCCTTCCTGTTCAAGCAACCGGTGTTCGTGGGCGACCTGCTGTCGTTCTACGCCGAAATCGTCAAGGTCGGCAACACCTCGATCACGGTCTACGTCGAAGTGTTCGCCGAGCGCAACCGCTTGCAGACCGAGACGGTGAAGGTGACGGAGGCAACCTTGACCTATGTGGCAACCGATGAGAGCCGCAAGCCGCGGCAAATTCCGGCGCTCGGCTAAGTCTATTCAGGCGCTTGCAGCGAAAAGGAAAGTCCAATACATGACGCGCCATTTGCTCCATCTTCTTCCCTGGCTTCTTGCCGCCGCACCGGAGATCTCGCATGCCGTGGAATTGGAGGGTTGTTGGCGCGCCCAGCAGACCGAAGTGGATTTCACCGACGGCAGAGTGCGGCAAAGCAGTGAAAATTGCGTGATGGCTTTTCATGACGGGCACATGAAAACGATGTGCAGTTTCAAGGCTGGCAACGACACGCACGAGTACGACTATACGGCGCAGGGTAGCGGCAGCATCCAATTCCAACGCTCCGCTTCAAGCGCGGACAAGGGCCCCACTCAACGCGCAACAATGGCTTACAACATCGGCGACGGCTGGCTGACGACGATTGTCATGCCGGCTGGCGCGGTCGACAACCCGGACAAGATTCCGTCGAAGATGGTCCGCCTTTTCAGAAGAGTGGGGGCGGCGGATGACCATGGATGCTATCCGCGAGACATCACCCGGCAGGATTGGGGAAAGCTGCCGATCACGCAAAGCACCTATGCGTTCGAGCCGCCGAAATCGTTCGTCCCCTACCTTGATTTCGGAGACCATGGCTGGAATCTGGCACAAAGCGGCAGCAACACATTCTTCGTCGGCGCCTATGCCACCATGCCGGCGCAGGACTTTCAGTCAGGTAAGGGTGGTTATATCGTATTGATGCTGGAAGACGCACGCTCCGGCCCGAAGGCGCTCACGAAAAACGAGTTCAAGGCCTTGATGCAAAACATCAAGGCTACGGTCGGCAAGAAAGCGGTCGTTCTGGAGGACGACAAGCGCGTCTATTTCGATTTGCAACAGGTCGTTTCACCCAATACGAAGATGCCAAATGCCTACGGCATCGCCGCGTACCATAACATCCACGGTCGAATGCTGATCACTTACGTCATCGCACGCGACGTCCCGCTCGAAGCAGCAAAGAAAGAAACGCTCGCCGTCGCCAACGACTTTTCAGCCGGTCTCGACACTGCCAATCCATAAGCGCACAAGCCGAATCGGCACCTGGCATCAAAATCGCGGTCCAGATTGATCAGATCGACTTGGCGCTAAAACAGCGCCATCTGCGGCGAGGCTTTCGCTTTGGAAGGCCGCACAAACAAATCCGTCCGCAGCACCGCCCGCTCGTTGGAAATCCCATGCTTGCGGCACGCCAGCTTGACGCGCTTGGACAGCAATTCGGCAAAGATGCCCTCGCCCCGCATGCGCTTGCCGAAGGCGGCGTCGTAGACCTTGCCGCCGCGCATCTGCATCAACAGCGATTCAATATGCTTGGCACGCAGCGGAAAATGCGCCTCCAGCCACTCGCCGAACAAGCCCTTGATCTCGCGCGGCAAACGCAGGAGCGTATAGCTGCAATAGCTGGCGCCGGCCTCGGCAGCTGCGGCGATGACGTCTTCGATTTCCACGTCCGTGATGGTGGGGATCACCGGCGCCACCAGCACACCGACCGGGATGCCGGCCTCGGCCAGTTGCCTCACCGCCGACAAGCGCCGCGCCGGGCTGCTTGTGCGTGGCTCCAGCGTCCTGGTGATCTCGGTCTTCAAGCTGGAGATGGAAACGGCGACACGCACCAGGTTCTTGCGCGCCATGCGTTCCAGGATGTCGATATCGCGCACCACCACGCCGGACTTGGTGGTGATCGATACCGGATGCTGGTGGCGCTCCAGCACTTCGAGGATGGCGCGCGTGATGCGGTATTCGCGCTCGATGGGCTGGTAGGGGTCGGTGTTGGCGCCCAGCCCGATCACCTTGGGCACGTAATTCTTGTTGGCCAGCTCGGCTTCGAGCAATGCGGCGGCATTCTTCTTGGCGAACAAGCGCGTCTCGAAATCCAGCCCCGGCGACAAGCCGAGGTAGGCATGCGTGGGCCTGGCAAAACAGTAGATGCAGCCGTGCTCGCAGCCCTGGTAGGGGTTGATCGAGGCTTCAAAAGGGATGTCGGGCGACTGGTTGGTCGAGATGATGCTCCTGGCTTGCTGAATCCAGACCGTGGTCTTGGGGCGGCCCGGCTCTTCGGGCGCGCCGTTTTCAGGGCCGAGATCGTCATAGACCGGCTCGCGGCGCCAGGCGTCGAAGCGGCTGCGCTCGTTGGACAGGCTGCCCCGGCCCTTGATGGCGGACAAAGGGGGAACGATGACGTCGGACTGGGGGCGCGGCGGAGTCAGCATGCGAATCTCCCGGACAGCAATATACTGTATATTTATACAGTATATGTGGCGCCCAAAAGTTTTGCAAGCCGTTTTGCACGGCACGGATTTTTTGAAAAGCGAACCCGGTGCGCAGAAAAAAAGCCGCACGAGGCGGCTTTTTTCAATTATTTTGCCAAAATCACGCGGCTTTTTTCTCGTCGCGCAATTCACGCCGCAAAATCTTGCCCACGTTCGATTTCGGCAATTCGGTGCGGAATTCGATGTACTTGGGTTTCTTGTAGGCGGTGAGCTGTTCCTTGCAATACTCGGTCATCTGCTCCACCGTCAGGTTCGGGTCCTTGCGCACCACGAACAGCTTGACCGCTTCGCCGGTGTTGGCATCGGGCACGCCGATGCAGGCGCATTCAAGCACGCCGGGGTGGCCGGCCACGACTTCCTCGACCTCGGTCGGGTAGACGTTGAAGCCCGAGACCAGGATCATGTCTTTCTTGCGGTCGACGATCTTGGTATAGCCCCTCTCGTCCATGATGCCGATGTCGCCCGACTTGAAGAAGCCGTCGGCCGTCATGACCTTGGCCGTTTCATCAGGACGGTTCCAATAGCCCGCCATCACCTGCGGGCCGCGGATGGCGATCTCGCCGCGTTCGCCCAGCGGCACCGGATTGCCGTCGTCATCGAGAATGGCGATCTCGGTTGACGGCGCCGGCAGGCCGATCGAGCCGGTGTATTCGGTCGTGTCGGCCGGGTTGCAGGTTGCCATCGGCGAGGTTTCCGACAAGCCGTAGCCTTCGGCAATCGGGCAGCCCGTGACCTGGAACCAGCGGTCGGCCACCGGGCGCTGCACGGCCATGCCGCCGCCGTTCGATACCTTGAGGTTGGAGAAGTCGAGCTTGGCGAACTCGGGATTGTTGAGCAAGCCGTTGAACAGCGTATTGACCGCCGGGAACATGTTGAACTTGTAGTTCGACAGGTCCTTGATGAAGCCGGGGATGTCGCGCGGATTGGTGATCAGGATGTTCATCGCGCCGGCACGCGTACCGAGCAGGCAGCACGAGGTCAGCGCGAAGATGTGGTACAGCGGCAAGGCGCACACCACCACCAGTTGCTCGACCTTGGGTTCCTTGTCCAGCGCAGGCTGGAGCCAGGATTCCGATTGCAGCACGTTGGCGATGATGTTGCGGTGGATCAGCGTGGCGCCCTTGGACACGCCCGTGGTGCCGCCGGTGTATTGCAGGAAGGCGACGTCGTCGTGGCCGAGTTCGACCGGCTTCAAGCTCATGCGCGCGCCTTCGGCCAGCGCCTGCTTGAACGGCACCACGTTGGGCAGCGAGAACGACGGCACCAGCTTCTTGACGTTGCGCACCACGAAATTGACCAGGATGCCCTTCAAGCCTAGCAGCTCGCCCATGTTGGCGACCACGATATGCTTGATCTTCGGCGTCTTGGGCAGCGCATGTTCGAGCGTGACGGCGAAGTTTTCCAGGATGACGATGGCTTCGGCGCCCGAATCGTTCAATTGGTGTTCCAGCTCGCGCGGCGTGTAGAGCGGATTGACGTTGACCACGGTGTAGCCGGCGCGCAGGATGCCGGCGATCGCGACAGGATACTGCAGCACGTTGGGCATCATCACGGCGACGCGCGCGCCCTTTTGCAGGCCGCGCGATTGCAGCCAGGCGCCGAACTTGAGCGACATCGCATCGACTTCGGCATAGGTGATGCGCTTGCCCATGCAGGCATAGGCGTCGCGCGATGCGTATTTGCGGAACGCTTCTTCAAGCAAATGAACCAGGGAACGGTATTGCGTGTAATCGATATCCGCAGGAACGCCCTTGGGATAATTTTTCAGCCAAAATCTTTCCATGTGTGTCTCGTATAGTTGTTATTCGTTTTAAGCAAAAAGAGTCCGGATGACTAATGCAAGTCACCGGAATCCTGCTCCTCAATCTCGATGCTATCGGGCAGCGCGCTTGCGTGCAAGCGTTTTGCGCAGTATTCGAACAGTTCATCTAGCGTCAAACGCATGTTGCGATGCAATATAACGCGTGCACGCAAATGGATCACGCCCTCTTCGTCGTGTTCGCGCCGTACCTGCGCCAAGGAGATGGCGGGGTGTTCGAACAGCACTTCCTCGACCTGGCGCGGGAACACGCGCTGCCCGTTGCGCAGCAACATATTCTCCTTGCGGTCGATCACCGTGAAAAAGCCATCCTCGTCCATGGATGCGATGTCGCCGGTCGCCAGCCAGCCGTCATGCAGCCGGGCGGCGTTCAAGGCACCACGCCTACCCTCGGGGTCGTCGTAGCCGGCAAACACTTGCGGCCCCGATATCCATAGCTCGCCCCAGCTGTCTACCGGCGCTTCGTCACCATGATCGAGATCGACGATTTTGGCCCGCGTATCGGGCAGCGGAAGGCCGACCGAGCCGATCTGCCGCCGCGCCGCCAGCGGCATGGCCAGCGTTGCGGGCGAGGCCTCGGTCAAACCGTAAGCTTCGATCAGGCGGCCGCGCGTGATCTTCTCGAATTCCTCGCGGATTTCCTGCGGCAAGGGCGAGCCGCTGACCGCGCAGACGCGGATCGAGGCCAGGCCGAAGCTGCGCACACCGGGCGTATGCGTCAGGTGGCGCACCATACGCGGCGTGGTGGGAAAGTAAGTCGGGCGCGTGCGCCGCACCGTGCGCAGCAATTGCGTGACGTCGTTGTCGGGCAACAGAACCAGCGTGGCGCCGAGATAGACGGCCAGGTGCAGCAGGCCGGTCAAGCCGTAGGCCGAGGCGAACGGCTGATGCGCCAGGAAGCGTTCGTCGCCGGGGCGCGATTCGGGCAACCAGTGACGCAGTTGCAGCGCGTTGGAAGCGAGATTGCGATGTGTCAGCGGCACCGGCAAGGGCGTGCCGGTGGTGCCGTAGGTATAGGCGATGGCAGCGACGTCCTGCACCTCGGCCATGTGCAGCGGCGGTACCGACAGGCCGCCCGACAGCACGGCCTTGAAATGCAGCAAGCGCGGCCCGACCTTGCCGTTCTCGCCGGATTCCCCACTGCCACGAAACCACGGCAGCCAGTGCCCTTGCTGCAGGTTGCGCAAGGCGCCGAAGCGCAGCGTTTCCTTCCAGCCCAGGTAATTCATCTGCGAGGCAAAGATCACCGTGCGCAAACCCTCGCACTTGGCGCCGAAGCCTGCGGTTCGCCAGCCGTCGTAACTGCGGTTGGCCGCGATCAGGGCCACGGAGCGGGTTTCCCTGATGCGTGCCATCAGCGTCTCGACCGGCGTTTCCGCGTCGGACAATACCGGCACCGCACCGATCTTTTGCACGGCAAAGTAGGCGATGATCCAGTGCGGCGTATTGGGCAGGGCCAGCATGATACGCTCGCCCAGTTTCACGTCCAGCGCGAGCAGGCCATGCGCAAAGCGGTTGACCAGCTTGTCGAGTTCGCGCCAGGACATGCGTTTGCCGAAATAATCGATGGCCGGCGTCTTGGCGAAGCGGCGCGCCGTCGCTTCCAACAGGCGCGTCAGCGGCACCGAAGGCGGGCGTATCCAGTAGGGCGTGCGGCTGTCGTAAAACTTGAGCCAGGGCCGCTCGGCTTCGAGCGCCTTGCGTGCGGTGCGCCGTTCGGCACGGCGCTTGGCCTTTTCTTCCAGCACTTCCATCGGATCGCGCTGGGCGGCCAGGAAGCGCTCGATGGCGCGGTTGACCGCGTCGGGCCGCTCCACCATCACCTGGTGCGCCGATACCGGGATCACCACCTGCTCGGCGCCGGGCACGAGCCTGGCAACCTCCTTGTACGAGGCATCGGAAAACAGGCTGTCGCGCTGGCCCAGGATCACCATGGTCGGCACGCGGATGGCGCGCAGCAAGTCGCTGCCGTCCCAGCCCGAGAGCGCATTGCGGTTTTGCAGATAGACCACGTGCGCCGGCGGATAGACGCGCGCAGCGTTGAAGCCGAACACCGGCAGCACTTCGCGGACCCAGGTCAGCACAGCCGGCGGCACGCGCAACAACATGCGCCCGGCCCAGCGCAACTGGAAGCGTACGGCCGAGGCGATGATCACCAGCGCCGACACGCGTTCGGGGTGATGATTGACGAAATACGAGGCCAACGCACCGCCGAAGGAGTGGCATACCAGGACGAAGCGTTCCGGCACACGCAAAATCTCCAGCGCCGCTTCGATGTCGCCCACCAGTTCGGGCACGTCGTAGTGCGCGCCGTCGGCCTCGGCCGGCGCATCGGTATAGCCATGCCCGCGCAAGTCGAGCGCCACTACGCGGTAGTGTTCCTGGAATTGTTCGAGCTGATATTCCCAATACGCCGCGCGCCCGCCGAAGCCGTGGATGAAAACCATGGTCGGCGCGGCATATTTGTCGCCCTGGTCCGGCCCGGCATCGATCACGCTCATCTCCATCGAACGACCGCCGGCCAGGCGGTCGGGCAAGATGATGGTGCTGCGGTGCAGGTCGACGTCGAAGCGCATTTAGTTCGCAGGGGTTTGGGCGACCGGGATCAGGGCTTTCAAACGCCGGTGGCGCTCGTCGATGTCGAGCTTGGCCAGCTCGCGCACGGCATCATAGAACTTCGGGAAGCTGCCCGATTGCTGCAACAGCGCACGGAAAGCCGGTACATAGTCGTGATAGGTGGCAAGCAGGGCGAGGTTGGCGTTATTGAGCGGACGCGCAAACCAGGCGTCGTAGCCGGCATAGCCGCCCCAGGACGCTTTCAGGCCTGGGTACGCGTCCTTGAGTTCGGCAAATATCTCAACCTTCTTCGCGCGCTTTTCATCGTCGGTGGCGCTGCCCGCATAATCGGCTTCGAGTTTTTTTCGCGTGTTCAAGAGCAGTGCGAGAAAATCGGATTCGCGCTTTTCCCGCCCGGCATAGAGTTGGCGCAGTTTCTCGCTGCCATTCTTTTCCAGCCACAGTTCCACCCCGGCCTCTTCCACCGAGGTGGCGAAGGCTTCGTTGAATTGCGAATCGCCTTGGGCGTAGACGGTCTGGTGCGCCAGTTCGTGAAAGATCATGCGCGCCAGTTCGGCATCGGCTTCGTTGATGAAGGTCGAAAGCACGGGGTCGTTGAACCAGCCCAGCGTGGAATAGGCCGGCACGCCGCCCACCATCACATCGTAGCCATCATGGCGCAAACCGTCGGCAAAGGCATCGGCATCGGCTTCGCTGTAATAGCCGCGATACGACACGCAGCCCGCGACGGGAAAGCACCATTCCTTGGCCGTCAAGGACAGCTCGGGCGCGGCAATCACGTTCCACAGCACGTAGGCGCGGTGCAGATCGGCATAGGTCTTGTAGCTGCCGTTGTCGGGCAGGGCCAGTTCGCTCACGGCAAAGGCGCGGATCTGCTGCACCTTTTGCAAGCGCCCCTTGAGCTTGTCGTCGACCTGCGGATCATCGAGCACATCGGGAATGGGCTTGGCCGAGGATAGCAGCGACAATTCGCCATGCGCGGCTTGCGCGTAATAACCGAGGTCGGCGCAGCCGCCCAAAGCAGCGACCAGGGCGAACAGGAAAGCGAGGCGCAGCAAACTCAAATGGTCTCCGACTTCTCGACCTGCACCAGCAGATCGTAAAACGTCGGGCCGCGTCCCATGTCGGTCAGGCGCTGGCTGGTCACCTCGTTGGCGTTCTTGCCGTCAACGGCCAGCTTTTTCCACCAGATCGACAGCCCCACCACCAGCCCCTGCCTCGCCTTGTCGGTGAGGCGGGCTTTCGCCGTAAATGCACCGCGCTCGTTGAAGATGCGTACCAGGTCGTCCTGCGCGATGCTGCGCGCGGCGGCGTCGGCCGGATGGATGTCCAAGTGCGGTTCGCCCTCGGTATTGCGCAGGCTTTGCACGTTGACGAAGCTCGAATTGAGGAAGTTGCGTGCCGGCGGCGAGATCATCGCCAGCGGATACTTTGCTGCCAGCTCGGGCGCGCTTGCGACAGATTCGTAGGGTGCAATGTAGGCGGGCAGCGGATCGAGGCCGTCGCGCAGCATCTTTTCGCTGTAGAACTCGCACTTGCCCGAAGGCGTACGGAATCCGCCTTCGGCAAATGGCGCATCGGGCAGATTGAGCTTTTGCCAGCCCTTGCGCTTCAAGGATTCCCAATCGAAATGGATGGCGCGCTGGTCCTTGTTGTTGAACGCGACGGCGGCGATCTGGTCGTCGCTGTGGCGGAAGCAGTCTTCCTCATAACCCATGCGTGCGGCCAGCAGGCGGAAGAATTCGGTGTTGGGCTTGGCCTCACCCAATGGCGCCACAGCCGGATTGTTGGCCATCATGTAGGTATGGCCGTAGGTGGAATGGATGTCGGTGTGTTCGAGCTGGGTGGTGGCGGGCAGCACGATGTCGGCATAGTCGGCGGTATCGGTCTGGAAGTGTTCCAGCACGACGGTGAACAAGTCTTCGCGCGCGAAGCCCTGCGCCACCTTGCCTGACTCCGGCGCGACGGCCACGGGATTCGAATTGTAGACGATCACCGCTTCGACGCGCGGGCCGAATTCAGGCGAGGCTACACGCAGCAGGTCGTCGCCGATGGTGCTCATGTTGATGGTGCGTCGTGCTTGTCCCGCAGGCTTCAGGTCCGGACGTTGCAGAGCGGCGACGTCCTTCGGAAAGCTGTCCGAGGTTGACAACTGCACACCGCCCGCCGCATGGCGCCAGGCGCCGACCAAGGCCGGCAGGCAGGTGATGTTGCGCACCGCCATGCCGCCGCCGTGCGTGCGCTGCAAGCCGTAGTTGGTGCGGATCGCAACAGGCTCGCCACGTTTGGCGGTCTCGCCATAGAGACGGCCTAGCCATTCAACCTGTTCCGCACTGATGCCGCACACTTGCGCGGTGCGCTCCGGCGTCCATTCGGCTGCGCGTGCGCGCAAGGCGTCGAAGCCCAGCGTGTGGCGCGCGATGTAGTCGTGATCGAGCAGATCGTCGCGGATCAGCACGTGCATCATGCCCAGCGCCAGCGCGGCATCGGTGCCGGGCAAGAGTGCCAGGTGGTGCTGGCATTTTTCAGCCGTCAGCGAACGGTAGGGGTCGATTGCCACCAGTACGGCACCCTGGCGCTTGGCTTCTTGCGCGCGCATCCAGAAATGCAGGTTCGAGGCGATCGGATTGCCGCCCCAGATCAGGATCAGTTTGGCATTCTGGTATTGTTCGAGGTCCATGCCGATGCGCGCGCCGAGGGTATAGGTGTAGCCGGTGCCGCCGGCACTGGAGCAGATCGTGCGGTCGAGCAGCGAGGCGCCGAACTTGTTGAAAAAGCGCATGGCCATCGCTTCGCCCTGCACCAGTCCCATCGTGCCGGCGTAGCTGTAGGGCAGGAGCGCTTGCGGATCAGGCAAAGACTTCAAGCGCGCGGCGACGGTATCGAGCGCCTCGTCCCAGCTTATGCGCTCGAATTGCCCGGCGCCTTTGGGGCCGGTGCGCTTCATCGGATACAGCAGGCGGTCCTGGTGATAGGTGCGCTCGGTGTAGCGCGATACCTTGGTGCACAGCACGCCGGCCGTGGTGGGATGATCGGGATCACCCTTGACTTCGGTGGCGACGCCATCCTTTACGGTGACCAGCAAGGCGCAGGTATCGGGACAGTCATGCGGGCAAGCGGCCCGGACGATGGTGGTGCTCATGCAATCTTTCCTTATTTGCCCCATATGGTATACCGCCCGAGGTGTTCAGTGGCATTCCCGACATTATGCCGCCGTGCAGCATCGTTGCCGCCGCACAATTTCTTGTCTCCCGGTATAGTGTTAGCTTCAGCAGGCCGCAAGCCTATAATGATAAGAACAGATAAGAATAGATACGCCCCAAAAAGGCACGGAGTTGACATGAAATTAATCGATCCTATCGTCGCCTTCCAGGCGGAAATCCAGGCCATCCGGCGCGACATCCACGCCCATCCCGAACTGTGCTTTGAAGAAAACCGCACCGCCGACGTGGTGGCGCAAAAGCTGACCGAATGGGACATCCCGATCGTGCGCGGCCTCGGCGTGACCGGCGTGGTCGGCATCATCAAGAACGGCACCAGCTCCCGCGCCATCGGTTTGCGCGCCGATATGGATGCGCTGCCACTGCAAGAGGTCAATACCTTCGACCACGCGTCCAAACACCACGGCAAGATGCACGCCTGCGGCCACGACGGCCACACCGCCATGCTGCTCGGCGCAGCGCATTATCTGGCCAAGCAGCGCAATTTCGATGGCACCGTCTACGTGATCTTCCAGCCCGCCGAAGAAGGCGGCGGCGGCGCACGCCGCATGATCGAAGACGGCCTGTTCGACAAATACCCGATGGAAGCGGTGTTCGGCATGCACAACTGGCCGGGCCAGCCGGTGGGCTGCTTCGGCGTCACGGCCGGACCGATGATGGCGTCCTCCAACGAGTTCGACGTCACGGTGCGCGGCAAGGGCTGCCACGCGGCGCAACCGCACAAGGGCGTCGACCCGATTCTGGTGGCGGTGCAGATCGTGCAGAGTTGGCAAACCATCGTCAGCCGCAATCGCAATCCACTGTTGCCGGCGGTACTGTCGGTGACGCAAATCCATTCCGGCAGCGCCACCAACATCGTGCCCGACGAGGCCAAGCTGATCGGCACGGTGCGCACCTTCGGTCTTGACGTGCTGGACATGATGGAGTCGCGCATGAAGGAAATCGCCGAGCACACCGCTGCCGCTTTCGATGCCGAAGTCGATTTCACATTCCACCGCAACTACCCTCCCGTGATCAACCACGAGAAAGAAACCAAATTTGCCGTCGAGGTGATGCAATCCATCGTCGGCAAGGACCAGGTCAACGACAAGGTGGAGCCGTCGATGGGTGCAGAAGACTTTGCCTTCATGCTGCAAGCCAAGCCGGGCTGCTATGTCTTCCTCGGCAACGGCGAGGGCGACCACCGCATGGCCGGCCACGGGCTGGGGCCGTGCAATCTGCACAATCCGAGCTACGACTTCAACGATGAATTGCTGCCTATCGGCGCAACGTATTGGGTGCGCTTGGCGGAGAGTTATCTCGTCAAGGCCTGATCAGTCGGGCAAGGTGTCCGGCTCGCTGCCGACGCGCTTACCGGGATTAGCCTGTTCCAACGCAATCAGGGCTGCGGAATGGTCGGCGCGCGGGATCGTCGGCAGGATGCTGTCGTAACGTGCCGCCACCAGTTCGGTCAAGCCGAGTTGCACGCCCGCCGCCTGCGCGGCGTGCAGGATGTTGTGCATGTCCTTGGCCTGGCTCTTGACTTGGCCGCCGGGCAGGAAATTACGCGCCAGCATGCGCGCGCCGTGTACTTCCAATATCCGGCTTTCGGCGAAACCGCCGCGTATGGCTGCACGCACGCTTTCCGGATCGGCGCCGCCGGCCTGCGCCAATAACAAGGCTTCGGCCACGATGTTGATCGTGCCGCCGACGATCAATTGATTGCACAACTTGGCCAGTTGCCCGCAGCCCGGTCCGCCGACGCGCGTGGGCCGTCCCAGCACTTCGAGCACGGGCACGGCGCGGCGAAAATCCTCGGCACTGCCGCCGACCATGATCGCCAGGTCGCCCTGCTCCGCACCGAGCACGCCGCCCGAGACCGGCGCATCGAGGAACTGCACGCCCTGCGCTGCCAGCTTCACGTGGATGGCTTGCGCTTCGGCCTGTGCGGTCGAACTCATGTCGATGACCAGCGTGCCGGGACGCAGGCCGGGCAGCGCCGCCTGCAAGACCTCGGCCACGATGGGCCCGGCTTCGAGCATGGTGATCACCACATCGGCTTGCGCCACGGCGGCAGCGGGCGTTGCGGCGACTTGCGCGCCCTGCGGTTGCAACACCTCGGCTTTGGCACGGCTGCGGTTCCAGACCGAGACGGCGTAACCGGCGTCGAGCAGGCGGCTCGCCATCGGCTTGCCCATCAAGCCGAGGCCCAGAAAAGCCAGTTGCGGCATCTTCGTATTCATATCGTCTCCCTGCTTCATTTCATAGCATAATGGCATGCGAATCTTGCTGCGGATTTTGCTGTGAATCTTGCCGCAACTCGCGCGAGCGAATCTTCCACCATCTAACTATCATTTTTCATGTCAGAAACCAATACTATACGCCCCGCCGTCGAGACGCCCATGCTGCTGGGAGAATGCCCGCTATGGCATGCCGGAGAGCAGACGCTGTACTGGGTCGACATCCCCGGCAAGGCGGTGCATAGCCTGCATCCCGGCTCGGGCAAGCATCGCCACTGGCCCATGGCTACCGAGCCGGGCGCCATTGCCCTGATCGATGGAGGCGGCATCCTGGTGGCGCTGCGCACCGGACTGGTGGTGCTGAACACGGACAGCAGCGCGCTGCATCCAATTGGCGACGCGCCGTACGACACAGCAAAGATACGCTTCAACGATGGTCGCTGCGATGCGGCCGGGCGGTTCTGGGTCGGCACCATATACGAGCCGCGTGATCGCCAGGGAGCGACGCTTTACAGCCTCACTCAGGGCACGCTGCAAGATCACGAACAACCTGCCACGGTATCGAACGGCATCGCCTTCAGCCCGGACAACCGCACAATCTATCGGAGCGACACCACCTCGCACACGATCTTCGCGTATGACTTCGATCTGGCAGCAGGCAAGCTCGGAGAGCATCGCGTATTACGTGAATTTTCGCAGGACAAGACCAGCAACTACGGCGGCCGCCCCGATGGCGCTGCGGTCGATGGCGAAGGCGCTTATTGGTGCGCCATGTTCGAAGGCGGGCGATTGCTGCGCCTATCGCCTGAAGGCGATATCCTGCGCGACATCGCGTTGCCGGTGCGCTGTCCCACGATGCTGGCCTTCGGCGGGCCGGACTTGCGCACGCTGTATATCACCACCGCACGCAACAACCGTCCGGAAGCGGAAGTGGCGCAATATCCCCTGTCGGGCTGCGTGCTGACGCTTGAGGTCGATGTGGCAGGCTTGCCGGAGCATCAGTACATCGTCTACTAGGTAACGACATGGGTAAATTCATCCTCGCATTGGATCAAGGCACCACCAGCTCCCGCGCCATCCTGTTCGACCGGGACGGCGCCATCGCCGGCATCGCGCAGCAGGAATTCGCCCAGCACTTTCCTCATCCCGGCTGGGTCGAGCACGATGCCGACGAGATCTGGCAATCGCAGCTTGCGGTCGCGCGCCAAGTTCTGCAAGAGAAGGGCTTGACCGCGAAAGACGTCGCCGCCGTCGGCATCACCAACCAGCGCGAAACCACGGTGCTGTGGGATCGCAAGACGGGCGAGCCGATCGCGCATGCCATCGTCTGGCAAGACCGCCGCACTGCCTCGATCTGCGATACGCTGCGCGACGCCGGCAAGGCCGATGTGATCCAGCAGAAAACCGGCCTCGTGCTCGATGCCTATTTTTCCGGCACCAAGGTGCAATGGCTGCTCGATAACGTCAAGGGTGCGCGCGGTCGTGCCGAGCGCGGCGAACTCGCCTTCGGCACCATCGATTCCTGGCTCGTCTTCAAGCTTAGCAAACGCCACGTCACCGACCCGAGTAATGCCTCGCGCACCATGCTCTTCAACATCCACACGCAACAGTGGGACGATGAACTGCTGGCGCTGTTGAACGTGCCGGCCAGCCTTTTGCCCGAGGTCGTGCCGAGCAGCGGCGTAGTGGCGGAGACCGATGTACTGGGCGCATCCATCCCGATCGCCGGCATCGCCGGCGACCAGCAAGCCGCCACTTTCGGCCAGGCTTGCCATGCGCCCGGCATGGCCAAGAACACCTACGGCACCGGCTGCTTCCTGTTGATGAATACCGGCGCCCAAACCATCGCTTCGCGCAACAATCTTTTGACCACGGTGGGCTGGAATGTCGGCGGCAAGACCGACCACATGTTGGAGGGCAGCGTCTTCATGGGCGGCGCCACGGTGCAATGGCTGCGCGACGGGCTGGGCATCATCAAGACTGCCGCCGAAGTCGAACAACTCGCCGCCAGCGTGCCCGACACCGGCGGCGTGGTCTTTGTCCCCGCGTTCACCGGCCTGGGCGCGCCTTATTGGGATGCCTATGCGCGCGGCACCATCCTCGGCATGACGCGCGGCACGACCCGTGCGCACATCGCGCGCGCGGCGCTGGATAGCATCGCTTACCAGACGGCCGACGTGCTCGAAGCGATGCACAAGGATTCGGGAATTGCCTTGAGCGAGTTGCGCGTTGATGGCGGCGCGGCGCGTAATGATTTGTTGATGCAGTTTCAGGCCGATGTGTTGGGCGCGGCTGTGGTGCGGCCGCAGGTTACCGAGACGACGGCGCTTGGGGCAGCGTATTTGGCTGGGCTTGGCGTTGGGTTCTGGAAGTCGCTTGAGGAGATCGGCGCACAATGGAAAGTCGAGCGACAATTCGATCCGCATATGTCGAACGATGAACGCGAAGCAAAGCTCAATCAATGGCGCAAAGGCGTCGAGCGGTCACGGCAGTGGGCCCAATGAGCGCTTAGCCCTTGCCGACAAGCACTTGCCATCGCATCGCAGCAATGCTATTCTGATGTCGCTGCAATCCATTCGCAGCCGTAAGCGTTCAACGTCAACCAACGCGCAATAGTGGTTTTTGCCTATGTGGCAAGAGCTGCGTTACTGCGCATAGGTCTGCCTTGAACGCTTTTTTCATTTCCGCCGTCGGTGTATTGCGCCCCTGTGCACAAGGGGTTGTCCGCAATGCGCCTTTATTCCGCCCTGCCTTATCGAGATCGCGCCTGATCAGCGCAAGGACTCCGCACGTCGGCACGGGTGGCGGCGACATTCCCATTTTATTCAGGAAATTCTCATGACCAACGAATCAACACGCGCCCAGTGCGCGCAAACGCCTTCCGGCCTCAATCATCTCGTGCTCAATGTGCGCGACATGGAAGCATCGCATATCTTCTGGACCGAGTGCCTGGGCTTCAAGCAAGTCGGCACGTTCCGCCGCCCGGGGCCGGACGGCCGGGAGCGCGCGCTCATGCGCTTTTACAGTGGCGAACGCGATGGCAAGCTGACGCATCACGACATCGCGTTGTTTGAAGTACCGGAGCTTGAACGGCAACCTGGCCGCCAGGTTTTCAATCACGTCGCCATCACCTATCCCGACCGTGCTGCGTGGGAGGCGCAGATCGAATTCCTCGCCGGCCGCGGCATTGCGCTCAGGCGGCGCGTGGAGCGCGGCGCCACCAACAGCATCCACCTGGAAGATCCGGACGGCAATGAAATCGAACTCGTGTTCGAACTGCCGCGCGAGCGCTGGGAGAACGATATTCAGGCGGCGTTGAATCTTGCCGTCGAGCGCCCTGTTTCGGGCTGATTTCGGGCTGATAGGTTAGCAGTAGGCGGCGTCTCCGGTCCCCTCATCGTCATGAGGCGGCCGGAAACGCCTTTCGCGCTATCTGAATATCCGAACTATTGGCCGGCGCGTACCAGCTCCACGCCATCGACCACCATCTTCCATTGCGCGCCATCTTGGTAGGGCGGCTTGGAAACGGTGAAGGTCGTGCTCATCGGCCCAACGCCGACATCGAAGTCGTTGCCGTGGAATTCCTTGATCGGCGCGTTGATCTCGGTGGACGCGTTGCCGTCCTTGCGCTTGTAGTTCACCTGGCCGTCCTGCGTGATGTTCAGATACATCGCATGCGATTGCCATTCGCCGATATAGGCGGCCTTTTCCTGCGGAACCGGCTTGCCGCAGCCGAGAAGAAAAAAGCCCAATATGACAGGGGCCAGGAACTTTGTCATGTTCATTGTCGACGCTCCCTATGATTGATTTCAGCGATCGTTCTTCACCACCTTCAGCTTAGCCGGTCCGGGTGCGATGGGCAAACTTCTGGCGCGCTCTTGCATCATTTTCCGCTCGCGCAGATTGTTTGTCAGGCTTGCCGCGCGCTCGAATTCCTGTCTCGCTTCCTCATCGCGTCCCAGCTTGGCGAGCAAGTCTGCGCGTACGCAGGGCAGCAGGTGCGACTTTTCCAGCGCTTTTTGCTCGATCAGCGCATCGACTATCGCCAATCCCGCTTCCGGTCCGGACGCCATGCCCACTGCCACGGCGCGGTTCATTTCCACGACGGGTGACGGCGAAAGCTTCGCCAATAGTCCGTAGAGCCTGGCGATGCGCTGCCAGTCGGTTTCTTCGGCGGTGCGCGCTTGCGCGTGGCAAGCGGCAATCGCCGCCTGCAGGGCGTAGCTGCCCGCTGCGCCGTCGGCGATGAGGGATTCGGCGCGGCGCAATGCCGTGAGGCCGCGGCCGATCAGCAGGCGGTCCCAGCGTGATCTATCCTGGTCGAGCAAAAGCACGGGCTCGCCGCCCGGGCCGATGCGTGCACGCAGGCGCGAGGCCTGGATTTCCATCAGCGCCACCAAGCCGTGCACTTCCGGCTCCGCGGGTGCCAATTCGGCCAGGATGCGGCCGAGGCGCAAGGCCTCTTCGCATAATGTGGGACGCGTCCATTCGTCGCCGGCAGTGGCGGCGTAGCCTTCGTTGAAGATCAGGTAGAGCACGGCCAACACCGAATCGAGCCGTTCGCCGCGCTCTTCCGCGCGCGGCACTTCGAAGGGGACGCGTGCTTCGGCCAGGGTGCGTTTGGCGCGTACGATGCGTTGTGCGACGGTGGGTTCGGGTGCGAGGAAGGCGCGCGCGATTTCGGCGGTGGTCAAGCCGCCCAGCAAGCGCAACGTTAGCGCGACGCGTGCCTCGGGAGACAGCACCGGGTGGCAGGCCACGAACAGCAGACGCAGCAAATCGTCGTCGATGTCGTCGTGTTCGCCCATGGCGTCGGCGAACGAGGCGGCTGTTTCGAGTTCGGCTTCGAGCTCCCGGCCGATTTCCTCGTGCTTGCGTTCCAGCAGTTTGCGCCGACGCAGGTGGTCGATGGCGCTGTGCTTGGCCACGGTGGTGAGCCAGGCGCCGGGGTTGCTGGGGATGCCGGTTTGCGGCCAGCGCTCGAGCGCGGCGACCAGCGCGTCCTGCGCCAGTTCTTCGGCCAGGCCGACTTCGCGCACCATGCGCGCCACCGTCGCGACGATCCTGGCGGATTCGATCCGCCAGAGTGCGTCGATGGCGCGATGGATGGCGCTGCCGGGCATCGCGGCGTTCAGGTTCTCTGCGGTGTGGAAGCCTGGATCTCCTTGAAGCCTTCGGCTGCCTTCTGCACTTCGGGCGTATAGTCTTCAAACTCATGCACCTGGCGCACTTCGATGATTTCGCCATCGTTCATCGGCGCGCGCCTGGCCCATTCGATCGCTTCTTCCTTCGATTTCACCTGAATCATCCAGTAGCCGCCCAGGCATTCTTTGGCTTCGGCGAAGGGGCCGTCGGTGACCGTGGGTTTGCCGCCCTTGTAGCTGACGCGCACACCGGCTGACGGCGGGTGCAAGCCGTCGAGCGCCAGCAGCACGCCGGACTTTTGCAGGGACTCGTTGTATTTCATCATTTCGGCCACGTGTTCGGGGTCGGGCATCTTGCCCGGCCCGGCACTTTCATAGCCCTTGGGAATTACCAGCATCATGAATCGCATTGCGTTCTCCTAGCAGTCGTTAAGTTGGATCAGGCGCGGCCGGGAGGCGAGCCGCCTTCATTTTCGTTCGCCCCGGTTTCATTGCCGTGCTTATGGCTACGACGAACCAGCACGGATGACTTCGACATGGTTGCGAATATTTTTTCACCCGCCCGGCTTCAGGGATTTTGCTTAACTGCTTGAAGGCGCTTGAGTGTAGCAAGCGGCGTTTGGCTAGGCTAGTGGGATACACCGGAGCGAAATGGTGGCCCCGGAAAGCGAGGTTGACACCCCGCTCCTTGCAAAGTGGCGGGGGTAAATCGTGGTGTGCGATGGAAAAATCGCTGTTGCCGCAAATCAGCCGCGATCCTTCGGCATGTTTGCCATCCCGGCTTGCATCTGTTCCGGCGTCAGATCCTGCTTGTGCGTAGCGATCGACCAGTGATGGCCGAACGGGTCTTCGATCTGGCCGTAGCGGTCGCCCCAGAACATGTCGGCCAGCGGCATGCGCACCGTGGCGCCAGCGGCGACGGCCTGGTTGAATACCTTGTCGGCGTCTTCCACGTAGAGGTGGATCGTGACAGGCGAGCCTTTCAATGCCTTGGGGCCGTGTCCGCCCATTTCGGGGAAATCGTCGACCAGCATCAATGCCGAATCGCCGATGCGGATCTGGGCATGCATGAGCTTGCCGTTGGGGCCGGGCATGCGGCCGTTTTCGACGGCGCCGAAGGCTTTCTTGTAGAACTCGATGGCCTCAGCGGCGCCTTCGCAAATGAGGTGCGGCGTGATCGAACGCATGCCTTCGGGGATAGGTTTGACGGACATGGCAGAGTCTCCTTTGTCACTGTGATTGTCGCCGGACACGCAAATGGGCTTTGCGGCAAGCGGGGGATTTCATCATACGCCGCGACGACAACAGGAAAATGACTTTGCGCTGATTTTCGTGTCAGCGCTGCGCCGATGCCACGCGGCAAGTGCCCTGATGCACCAAAGCAAGCCTATGAGACCGCTGCGAGCCGCGGCTCCCTCACGATCAAGCCATGGATTGCGCTCAGCCACAGGATGATGCCGGCGCCCAGGCAACCGATGGGATTGGCGGGGCCGCCGGCCGTGCATAGGGAAAACGCGACAGCCCAAACCATCAGCGCCGTGCCCGTCACGTAGTGCGGCGGATAGTTGAACACCTTGGCCAGCGGGAGGAAGTGCAGCCCGATGACGAACATCGCCATCATGATGACCCAGTCGGCGAGATCGAGGTTGGCCAGCACGTTTCCGAGGACCAGGATCACCACCCATTGGCCGGCATTGACGATGTTGAAAACCCGGTCGGCGCGCCGCTTTTCTTCCGAATCAGCCTGCATCAGCCGCGCGCTCTTATTGCGCTGGAATACGCTGATGGCGCAGAAAAGTATGATCGCCCCGATAGCGGTGGTCAGAGACAGCAGGGCAGGATTGACGCCGAATGCGCGGGTCGACCAGAGTCCCGCCCAGACGGCACCCATGATGGAAAAAAACATGGCGCCAATCGCTCTGCTGGCGCGGAATGCCGATGCCGTTTTAGCCGTTGCTGTCGTCATTTTCTCGTCTCATCCTTCTTGTTCTTGCCCGCTACCATCTGCGCCGCACCATGCCGCGTAACTTGGGGACATGGCGCCCGAGTGTAGATTTTGCTGATTAAATTGTCAACAAAATGGGCTCGGCTTGATGCGCGTCCGTGGCGCAGGAAGTAGAAACTCGGGAGGTAAAGTCGGAAGGAGAAAAGACCAAAAGAAAAAACCCCTGCCAGACTTAACTGACAGGGGTTTCTCGAATAAAAGCCTGACGATAACCTACTTTCACACTGGTTGCAGCACTATCATCGGCGCGAAATCGTTTCACGGTCCTGTTCGGGATGGGAAGGGGTGGTACCAATTCGCTATGGTCATCAGGCATGACTTGTAACGCGTTATGTTCGACGGTTGTCGCAACATACAGCGCAATTTGGAAGAAGGATTGATTGTGTTGACTGGTTGATTTTGTTGAATCAATCGGTCGATATATATGGTGTGATGTGTACCTGTTAAGGCGGACACATTAAAACAGAGTTAGCTTGCTATAACGCAGCGGTTTTGACACCAGCTAATGTTATAGGGACAAGCCGTACGGGCAATTAGTATCAGTTAGCTTAACGCATTACTGCGCTTCCACACCTGACCTATCAACGTCCTGGTCTCGAACGACCCTTCAAGGAGCTCAAGGCTCCGGGAAATCTCATCTCAAGGCAAGTTTCCCGCTTAGATGCTTTCAGCGGTTATCTCTTCCGAACATAGCTACCCGGCAATGCCACTGGCGTGACAACCGGTACACCAGAGGT
>OUWB010000188.1_pt2 | contig 48580 bp, 30 predicted proteins | sample 1779821 | NCBI WGS metagenome assembly OUWB01 (sample SAMEA3914806, study PRJEB12502) | metagenome | biome: forest; material: soil | place: Canada | collected 2011-08-03 | depth 0.1 m
TCGCCGCGCTCGAAGCGCAGGTCGGCGCCCGCCTGTTTGCCCGAACGACGCGCAGGGTGCGGCTTACCGAGGCCGGTGAGCGGTTCGTCGTCGAGGCGCAAAAAATCCTGGCCGATCTGGCGGAGGCGGAAGCGGCGGTCTCGGGGGCGGCCCAGGCATTGAAAGGGCGTGTTCGGATAACCGCCCCGATGCTTTTTGGCCGCAGCCACGTCGCGCCGCCGATCCTCGACTTCATGCAGCAATATCCGGAGATCATCGTCGATCTGATCCTGGCCGACCGCACGACCGACCTGCTGGAGGAAAACATCGACCTGGCTGTTCGTATTGGTGACCTTGCCGATTCCACGCTGACGGCGACGCGTGTGGGCAGCGTCCGACGGGTGCTGTGCGCGTCCCCCGACTATGTTGCGCGGCACGGCGCGCCGGACACCCTGGCGGCGCTCGAGGCGCTGGACGGTATAGAGCTGATCTCGGCGTCGAGCCGCCAATGGACCTTCCGCCAGAATGGCGCCGACCGGACGGTGCGGCCGCGCATCGTGCTTTCCACGAATTCACCCGAGGTCGTTATCGGCGCCTGTGTCAGGGGGCTCGGCGTAGCGCGCTTCATGACCTACCAGGTGAGCGAGGAGATCGACACGGGCCGCTTGGTACCGCTGCTTGAAACCAGTCCCGTTCCCGTTCAGCCTGTTCATCTCGTCTACCCCGCGCAAAAACAGCTCGGCCGCCGTGTTCGCCTGTTGCTTGACCATCTGACGGTTGTATTGCGGGGAAACCAATTCAGCTGATATCGACCGGGATGTTCCCGGTCCTCGGATTTTCCTTGCCAGCCGTAACGCCGGCCGACGCGGTACCGACCCCCCGCCTGTGGTAAGACCGCTGACTTCGATGACCGGGGCGGTAGCCGCAGAATTTCCCATGGAAAGCGTTGTCATATAACGGTTTTGTGAGAATTTGGCCCTTATCGATGATTGCAAAAGTGACCTCAGATCCGTAAATTGGTCCCATTGCCGGCAGCATCATCCCCCCCCCTCGATGTCCGGCAAATACAAAGGACGCCCGAGCCCCCCTTGGGCGTCCTTTATCCCTCCCTATTCAATGACAATACCGCCGTAGGATTGGTGGTTCGGTGGCTTGCCGGCGAGGGTCTTCAAGAAGCCTGCCGGGTCGGTCGATCGTAGCCACCCCGACGCTTCGTGGTAGTCGTCGAAATAGCAGACCGTCTCATCTGGGAAATGCTCGCTCGCCACCGCAGTCCTGAACTGGGTGCCATGGTCATGCGTAACAACGGCAATTCGCGCGTGATAGATTTTCCCCTCAGTCAATTCGATCCATCGCTCGGCCAAGGCGCGCACTGTCTCGGCACCGAGCCGGTGCTCCCAGCGCCTGACGTCGAACAGCCGGCCAAAGGTCCAAGGCTCGGGAATCGCCGAGAGTTTTTCGAACACAAGATCGACGAACGCGGTCGGTGGAATGTCTCCGATCGCGCGGATGACAATCAGTTGGTTGTCCTCGTCGGTGAAACACTGAAATCGTGCGCCTTGCTCCATGGGCTTTACTCCTTCGCGCCGTACAATTTTCGTCACAACGCCTGCACAATGACGCCATACCAACCCAGGCCTTCATACGTCTCGTAGCCGGGGGTCTTATGGAAGGCGATCATCCGACCTTCGGCATCGACATAGTGCCCTGATGACTTGCCTTGGGCATTGAGGCGGAAACGCTCGCTCAGAAGGCCGCGACTGTCGGAGGCGGCTATGACGAGACCGAGCCCGTCGATCAGCAACACGCGGGTCTTGTCCTTTTCCTGATCGGCCAGACGAACGCCCTCGACCACGGCTTTAGCTTGAGGCTGCCAGTCGAAATGGATACCCAGAACCCCAATCAGTTCGCCGTCGACATCGCCGCCCCGGCGCACACCGGTCGCGTAGGTCGCGACCTGAGCATCGCGCAGTAGAGGCTCTGCGGCAACGTCGGCGACGGCAAACTCGCTACCACTCGAAAGGCCGCAAGCGCGCTTGAACCATAGCGCTTCGGCGACCGATTGGCCAATCACAGCGTGGTCAGCGGGCCGGCCATTGGCAATGATCGTTCCTTGAAGGTCACAAAGCCACAGATCGATATAGACCGTATAGGAGTCGAGAATAACACCTAGCCGATGGCAGGCGCGGTGCTGAAGCTCGGGTGACGGAGCCTGCGCCTGATCGACGACCGCGGAATCGGTTGCCCACCAACGCACATCGCAGGTCCGCTCGTAGAGATTACGGTCGATGATCTCGACGGCGTTCAGTGCGAGGTCGGTCAGCCGGGCTCCCTGGCTTTGCTGCGCCAGGCGCGACATGAGTGTCTCGACCACGACGATTTCCGATCCCAGGTCCTTGGCCAGGTCCTCGACTTCGCCCGAGATATTGCGCACTTCATCGGCCACCACGGAAAACCCGGCGCCTTTGTCGCCAGCGTGCTTGGCCTCGATCAAGGCGTTAAGCGCGAGGATCCGCAACTTGCTCGTCACCTGGCGGATGTCGCGCACCCTCTGACCGGTGACGGTCTTGGCCTGTGTCGTTTGGGCGAGAATGTCGGAAAGCGATACTGTCTCATCTGGCAATGCGATATTCGTCATGGGACCTACCGTGGGGCTTCAAAGCTTTTTACAAACGGACTTTCACGGTTAACGGTATACTAATTTCGAGGGCCGAAACGGCCTCCGGTTTGTGCGATGCAATATATTGCAAATTAATGTAACCGCATTACCACGCTTAGTTTTTTGTGAAACAATGCGCGATTGAGGTGTATCCAGGATTTGTCAACTTTTTGCGGTTGCTAACGGCTGCAAGATTTGCAGCGGTGCACGTCATGCCGAACCCGGCCGCCTTGCTAATTTTAAGTATGAATTACACGGGAGAAAATTTTTATAGAATCGCCTGCGCGCGAGCCCGAAACCGCCAACTTTCCCGCCGGTGACCAGATGACGAAAGGCCGCATCGATTTCGTCAGGCACGCATATCTTTCCGCCGCGACGTCGAGCAGAATGACGCGATCGCTGGCGATGCCATATCGGCAGCGCTCGGTGCGTTCGAAGGCCGTGGGGCTCAAACAGGATTCGCATCCGTTGCATGCCTTTGCCGGACCGTGGGTGAATAAAACAGGGCGGCGAGTGCCACGCAGATCGCGGCGCAGGGCAGCCCGATGAATCCAAGCTTCAACCATGTCGGCAAATCGACGTTCTGCGTGGCCAGTTCCGGGGCGTAATGCCCCCAGGCTAAAAAGGTCGCCAGCGTGAAACCGGTCACGCCCACCGCGACCTTTGAAATAAGGGTATTGATGGAATAGGCGAGGCCCGCGGCCGCGATTCCCGTATCCGCTCGGCCATGGTCGATGGCTTCGCCGAGAAGCGTATAGCATAGGGGCGATACCGCGCCGACCCCGACGGACTGCAGAGCGAACGCAGAGATGAACAGGGCGAAATGGTCACCCGCCGCGAACATGATGGCGAAGTTGATAAGCTCGAACACGAGCAGCATCTTGAAGGTCGGGCGAATGTTGAGCGCCGCCGTCAGAAAGGGGACCAGCATGGCCCCGAGGACGGCCGAGGCCGTCGCGACCGTCAGAAGGAGCGCTGCATCGCTCGCGGGGCGATGCAGCACGAAATGCGTATAGTGGATGGCTAGTCCGTATTCCGAGCAAAACACGATAAAATTCGTGAAGGTCAGGATGTTACAGACATGCCAGTGCCTGTTTCGAAATATGGCCGAGAGCAGGGTCGACAGCATCTGCTTTTCCGAGGGGAATGGCTGGCGAACATGGGTATTGCGCCAGGTTATGAGCCACAGCAAGGCGCCGGCGACCGACAGGATGGCGCAATAGGTGGCGAACCCGAGTTGGCGATGATGGATGTCGTCGCCGCCGGCGAGAAGGCGGGCGGCCGGCAGGGTCAGGGCAGCGATGATCAGTTGCCCGCTCTGACAGCCGACCATTCTAAACGCGTTCAGACTGACACGTTCCTGGGGCGCGGTCGTCATCATGATACTCAATACGCCATACGGTGTATTGATGCCGGAATAGACAGCCCCGAAGATCGTATAGGTCATCAGGGCCCAGATAAACTTCCCCGTATTGGAAAGCGGAACCGGCAGGAAGCACAGAAAGGCGAATATGCCGAAGGGCACAGCCAGCCAGCCGATCCAACGCTTGACATATTTGCCTGATGTTCTGTCGATGATGAAGCCGCATAGTGGGTCGAGGACTGCATCCAGGGTCCTCGGGATGAGCAAGATCCATGCGACGGCTGCCGCGGGGAGCAGGTATATATCCGTGTAATAATACATAAGATAGGACAGGGTCATGCCCCACATCAGGTTCGACGAAAGATCGCCCGCGCCGTAGGCCAGCTTCTCGAGAGTGCCGAGGCGGCCCGTTGCGGTCCCTTCCGGTCGCTGTGTCTGGTCTGCGTCTGACATGGGCGATCTCCTTTCAGGCCGGCCGGCGGCCCGAGCTGATTACAAAATCCCGGCCTTCAATTGTTGCGCGAGGTATTCGCAGGCCCGCGCCGTCAAGGCCATGACGGTCAGGGTCGTGCCCATCGCGCCGCTTGAAGGGAATGCACTTGCGTCGGTGACAAACAGGTTCGGCGCGTCCCAGCACTGATTGTAGGGGTTGAGGACTGACTTTGTCGGATTGGAACCCATTCTCGCGCCGCCGCTTTCATGGATCGCGGCTCCCATAACCATGCAGTGGGGCATCATCTTGCGGATCAGCCACCGCGACAAGGCATTCATGTAGGGGAATAAGCCCTTGCCGCGTTCCTCCAAGCCGAGCGGCGAGACCCATCCCTCGACCGTGCCGCCGGCGGCTTCGAGCATTTCGACCGCGTCCTCGATTTGTCTCGGCAGCCCTCGGCGCTCGTTTTCATGCAAGGCGCAGCGAATAACCGGAACGGGTACGCCCCACCGATCGCGACGATGCGGATCGAGCGAGACCGTATTGTCTTCGTACGGCAGCATCTCGCCAAAAATCATGAAGCTTGCCGCCTGGCCCGGACTGGACGGGTGCGCCGCCTTGCGGCCGACGGACCCTTGGAAGCTGTAGCCGGCCTCGATTCCCCGCCCTTCGGCAGCCTGAAGATGCGCATAGCTTGGGATATAGACCCCGCCCGACGCTTCAGGCTGCGCGCGTTCGCCGGAGTCGGCGCTGACCTTCGGGACGGGACACGTGGCGAAGACGAGGGTGGCCGTCTGGTCCATAAAATACCGCCCCAGGAGTCCCGAACCGTTGCCGATCCCGCCTGGATGGCGTGCGGACCTAGAGTTCAGCAATAGTCGCACCGACTCGATAGGGGAGGCGCACAGGACAACGGCGCGCGCCGCGACGTGATGCGGCTGATGCGTGTCGCGGTCGATATAACTGACCCCGGTCGCCCGCCCCGTGATCGGATCGGCCGTAATTTCCTTGACAATAGCATTGGGCCGTATCGTGACGCGGCCCGTTTCCATCGCCGCCGCCAGGGCGTTGGGCAGCGATGTGCGGTCGGGGGGGGCGAAACGCCACGCAATCGTTCGGCGCTCCGGCCACCGGGCCTTGATCGCTTGATTGAATGCATGTTCGCCATCGGTAAACGGGGCTGGTTGGGCCATGACGCCGTCAGGGGCCGTTTCCACGCCATCCATATTGCCATGCAGGCCAAACAGGCGTTCGATTCCTTCGTAATAGGGCTCGAGATCCGCGTAGGACACCGGCCAATCCCCGGCACCGCCGCGACGGTCCGCACCCTTGAAGTCATAGTCCGACCAACGAAACAGGACGCGGCCAAAGACATGCAGCCTGCCGCCCACCTGCCGTCCGCGAATCCAGAGGAATGGCGCGTTCCCGGCCGTGTGGTACGGATTGATCCAGTCGTTCACCAGGAACCGCTTCATGGCGGCATTGAAGAAGGCTACCCGAGACTGCAAGGGTTGCCCCGTGAGCGTGGCCCCGATCCGAGCCGACAATTCGACACTGCCCGGCTTTGGTTTTCGCGCGGGCGGTAAGCCGGATGGCGCCGAAACATGATCCCCGGCCTCGAGTACGAGCACACTGAGTCCACGCTCACCGAGCTCCCTCGCAGCCACACTGCCCGCGGCGCCTGAGCCGACGACAATCACGTCATATGCTTTGTCGTCGGGCGCATGTACTCGCATAATACTGGAACTCTCAAGAATTGAATGAAGGGGAGCGGCGAATCTCGAACACTATCTTACTCGATCGGACCTGAGCGCCCTCCTGTGACTCATGCTTGCCGTCAGGCGGTTGTTTCTATTTTCAGCAAACGATTTCCATTCGCGGGCGAGAATAGTGGACCTACTTGCGGTGCGGAACTGTTATGCGACGGGTTCGCCGGCGCGCAATCGCTTCATCGCCGCCGCCGTGTTGGCGGCAAAGCGCCGCCAGTCGCTGGGCTGGTCGTGCTCCACGACGCGAAGCCGCACGTGGACTTCATTCAGCACGGCCCACAGGTGATCCCAATCCATGATCCCGGCACCCAGATCTGCAAACCCCTCTTCGTCGATGGCCTCGCCGGCCGGTGCGACGTCTTTTACGTGGACGGCGGGTATCCGGCCCCGATACCGGCGAAGCCACTTTGCCGGATCTTCGGCCGCGCGGTAAATCCAGGCAATATCTACTGCAAAATCAATCTCTTCGCCAAGTAGATAGTCGATGGCATACGACCCGTCTTCAAAACGCATGAATTCGAATTCGTGATTGTGCCAGGCAAAGCGAAGGCCGGCGTCTTCGACTCGTTCCTTGAATCCGAGCAGGGTATTGTGAAGGTGTTTCCACCCGGCCTTATCGACGGGGCGCATGGCCTCTTCAAGGTAGGGTGCGACCACCAGTTTCATGCCCAGCGCCGTCGCCGCCGATATAACGGGACGAGCGTTTCCTTCGAACATCGCAAAGTGGAAGTGGCCGCTTGTGCTGGTCAGGCCCGCTTCGGCAAGGCAGTCCTTGAGCAGGGGGACGTCATCATATTGGTCGTGGAAGGGTTGGACGTCTGTATATCCCAGCTTTGCCAGGAATCCCAATTGTTCAGGCAAAGGGTCCGTGCCCCTTGTGGACCAGAGTTGAAGCGATAACGGGCCTGCTGTGTCCTGCATGACAATACCTGGTCCTGGAGCGTGTTTCGATTAACGCGGCGTCGATTGCCGAAAAATAAAATAAACCAATCTGTTATGGTGACAGATCTATTCAAATCGATCCCCGTGACGAGATACGGAAAAGGTGACGATCGGAGCGCGCCGATAGCGCGCAACGAGCGGGGCATCACCCATGGTTCCAAAATCTCAGAATGGAAATCGATTGCCATAAAATATTTATATATCGCCTGTGACGGCTTGCAAGAGGTTTCTGTCTCCGCCAGAGTAATAGTTGACGAGGAGACGCGATTTGAAGGCGGGGAGCAAAAAGAGCCCGGAAAACATCGGGGCCGATACGGTCAAATTGGCGGATGTGGCCAGCGCCGCCGGCGTAGCCATCGCCACCGCCAGTCGGGCGATCAGCAATCCAAAGCGCGTCAATGCTGAGACTCGGGAAAAGGTGCTCGAGGTCGCGCATCGACTTGGCTATTCGATCAATGTAGCGGCGCGTAGTCTGCGCTCGGGCTTGTCTCATTCGGTAATGGTGATGATGCCGCCATGGCATTCATCGGACATATTCGAAACCATTCTGCACGGTATCGCGGCGGAGTTGCAGCGATCGGGCTACAATATGATCGTCGGTAACCTCGGCTCCGACCTGGAAGCGGACCCCAGAACGCTGGAACTGGCGCGCGGTGGATTTGTCGACGGGCTTCTGGCGATCGCCAATGAGCCGACCTTCGCCGGCAGGCTGTCCGTTCAGTCGGTCAAGGTGCCCACGGTCGGCCTCTTGCAGGACCTCAGCCAATATAGTGTGCCAAGCGTAGTGAGCGACGACCGCAACGCCGTCTTCGAAGTGACACGTGCCATGCTGGACGCCGGCCGGCGGCGGTTTATGTACGTGTCCGGTCCAAAGGGCGATTATCATGACGTCGAACGCCATGCCGGCTTCAAGAAGGCGCTTTCCCTCATTCCCGACCTGCCGAAACCGGTGCGGTATGATGGCGACTGGTCCTACGATGCCGGGGTCAAGGCTGCCCGGTCCTTTCTTGAACGAGACAAGGCCGAGCGCCCGGACGCCGCTATATTCAGCAGTGACCGCATGGCCATATCATTCATGGATACGGTCTGCCGGGCCGGCGTTAGAGTCCCGGAGGACGTGGCAATCTGCGGATACGACGGCATAGACGTGGCGCAATATTGCCGCCCGTCGCTTACGACGATCGAGCAATCTTGGGAGCTTCTGGGGGCATTCAGCGCACGGCTTCTGGTTAAACTGATCCGCGGCGAGAAGTCAGGCAACAATGCGCCTCTGGTCGTACCGACGCGCCTGATACGACGCGAGTCATTCTGACGGCAGGCGGTCAGCCATTGGGGGTCTCCTCAGTCGCCATGGTGGCGGCGATCTGCTTGACGAGGAGGGCGGCCGGCGCAGACAGGCGTCGCCCGGACGCCGTCGCCAGCGCCAGTACCGAAAGGGGGATCTTCTCCTGCAGGGGAATAAAGACCAGCGCGCCGGACCTGACCTCGGTATAGACGTCCATGCTGGTTAGCAGGCCAACACCGAGGCGGTTCAGGACCAGCGACTTCATGAGTCCGATGCTGCTGGCGGTGACTGTCGGCCGCAAGGGCTCGCCTACCGACCGGCTCCAGGCTTCGTCGATAATGGCACGTAACGAGATGGTGCTCTCGGGAACGACCAGCGGATATTCGAGACAATCGATGAGGCGCGCCTGGCCGCGCTGGACCAGTTCATGGCCCGGCGGAACAACCAGGCCCATCTGATAGATCAAGGTGTGCTCAATCCGCAGGGCCGCTGTGTCCGGTGGGTTAAAGGTCAGGCCGACCTCCGCTGTACCCGCGAGAAGGGCGTCGATGACCGCCTGCGATCCGGACACGGTAACAGCATGTTCGATGGCGCCGTATCCGTTGTGAAACGTCTTCAGGCAGCGTGAAAAGAAATCGATCGCGCCTTCGACGACCGCCATCGTCACCTTGCCGCGACGCAGACCCCGCAGGTCGTCGATCTGGGTTTGAACGCGATCGGTGTCCCGTCGCCACCGGCGCACATAGTCCACCAGCAATTCGCCGGCCGAGGTCAGGCGCAAGCCATGCGGCAAGCGATCGAACAGGGGTACCCCAAGATGCTGTTCCAGCATCAGAATCTGGCGATCGACAGCCGAAGGAGCAATATGCAAGGCCTCCGACGCGCCGCGGATGGAGCCGCGCTTGGCGACCTCGTCGAAATAGATGGTGGCGCGCGAGTGGAGCATCGAGACTCTTCCATGATCAGAATGACTTCCGGAGGAACCGTCTTTCGGATCCAGCTTCTGTTCGAATTTTGCGAACGGATATAGCCATTCTGACCACATCGGGCGGCAGCGATCAACCCCGGCCTTATTCGCGTGCGTCCAGTCCGTGCAGGCTTTCGACGAAGTCGAGGCGGGTCTTATAAGGATCGGCCGCCATGGCGGCCCCGTCCAGCCCGAATAGCATAAGATGATCTGCGTTCGGATCATAAGGCCGCCACGCCGCCTGGCCGGAGACGACCGGCTGTCCGGTCTTTGCGAAACTCACCCAGGCGTCATGGACCAGACGGGCTTCGCGAAGGTCGCTGGCGGATGTCTTTTCCCCATAGGCCGCGGGCATCGTGTCAAAGACGTACGGGATTTCCGAGGCATGCGATGCGCCCGCCTGTGAGGTCCGCAGGGAGGTCGCCACATAAGCGAAGCGATAAGCATAAACCGGCTGTCCCTGTGCGGTGACCGCCCGGCTGACGAAACGCGCTGGCTCGATCATCATGGTATCCGCCCAGATCGCCACGCCTATCCGCTGGACGTCTTTCTTTCCGTCCGGGTCGTACAGGGCTTCGGCCTGGGCTCGGCGAGATCCCATCGGAGCATAGGCGGCGTCGAGACTGCTATGGTCGAATATACCGTCCGCGTCGTTCGATCCGACGAGCATGGGGATATGCGTCACATCCCCCCTTGCGTAGGCGGCACCGACTTGCGAGGCCACGCTTGTGCCGTCGATGATCGGGCCGGAAAAGTCGGTACGGTCGAGGAGGGTGCCGAGATTTAGGTCGTCGACAACGGCTTCAGGGGGCAGGGCGCGCAACTTATCGAGCGCATCTGGCGCAGCGGAATCAACGCCATGCCGGCGTGCGAAATCACGGCCAATGGTTTCGGCTTGGGGCAGGGTCTCCATGCCGCCGAGCAGGTCCCGGCCTCCGCCGGATTCGATGATCGCCCTGGTGAACAGGCCCCGCGCGGCCGGCGACATGATGAGCAGATGCACGGACATGCCCCCGGCGGACTCGCCGAAGAGGGTGACGTTGTTCGGGTCGCCGCCGAAGGCCGCTATGTTGCGTTTAATCCATTCCAATGCGGCGATCTGGTCGAGCAGGCCGAAGTTGGCCGGCGCGGCCTCACCGTTCTCGCCGGCCAGGCCTGGAAAGGCGAACGACCCGAAGCGCCCGAGCCTGTAGTTCAGGCTTACGAAGATGACGCCCGATCGGGCAAAGGCCGCACCGTCGTAAACGGCCGGGGAACTACCGCCATTGACGAAGCCGCCGCCGTGCACCCACACCATCACCGGCCGCTTGGCCTTGGCCGGCCCCCGCGGCGCCCAGACGTTGAGATAGAGACAATCTTCCGACGGCACCGTACGTATGGGGGCACTGTCGTAAATGAAGGGCTTCTGCATGCAGTCGGCGCCGAAGTGATCGGCCTGTAACGGAGCCGTCCACGCCGGGACTGCTTGCGGCTGTCTCCACCTGAGCGCGCCCACCGGTGGGCGCGCAAAGGGTATGCCCTTGTAACTGACAATGTCTCCATTGCGGACACCGACTAGGGGGCCGGCGGGCGCATGGATTGCCGGCTCCGCGGCCAACGATGTCGTGGCAGGCGATACCGAGAGGACGGCCAGCGTTGCAGTAAGGGTTCTAAGGATCTGACGCAAAATGGATTTCTGCCTGTTCTTGTAGAAACAGGGCCTTTCCGGGCCCTGGGCGCCACGGAAAGGCCCTGCTTTTCAACGCCCTGCCGGGGGAGCGCAGGGCGACGAGTGAGCTTACCAGGAGGACTCGTAGCGGACGCCGATGGTCCGCGGCGGCATGAAGCCGTAGGCATAACCGCCGGCATACTGGCTTTCCTCGGCGTCCCGGAAGACCTTGGCGCCCTCGAGGTTGCGGACATAGGCCGTGAGCTTCCACTTGGCGGCGTCGGGTTGGTAGGTCAGGTAGGCGTCCGACATCGCATAGGCCTTCTGCTTTGTGTCGGCGTAGTTGTAGAAGGAGAAGTTGGACGAGGTCTGCGCCTTGGTTTGCAGCCGGGCCGTCAGCGCGCCGTCAAACGCGCTCCAATCCTTTTCCGTGCCTGCCCCAACGCTCCATTCGGGGGCTTGCGGCGGCGTGTTGCCGGCGAGTTGCACGTTGCCGCTGGCGGCAGGATCGCTCGGGTCGGCGACCGCGATAAAATTGATGTAGCGAGCGTGCAGATAGTCCAACGTCAAGTCCGTCGTCCAGCTGGGCATGAGGCGGTAGATGAGATCGCTCTCGACGCCGTAGATGCGGCTCGATCCGGCATTGAGGGTCAGGGCCACAGGTTGCCCGGTGGACAGGTCTGTGTAAGCGGCGACCTGCTGATTGGTGTAGTCGTCGTAGAAGGCCGCAAGGTTCAACTGGAGGGTATTGGAGAGGAAGCGGTTTTTCGAACCGACCTCAAAGGCATTGACGGTTTCGGGCTTGTAGGCCGACGCCCCGACGTTGAAACCGCCCGTTTTATAGCCGGTATCGAATTTGGCATAGAGCATGTTGGTCGAGGTCAGGTCGTAGTCGGCCGACAGGTGATAGGTCGGTTTCGAGGACGTGGCTTCGCCATTGGTACTGGCATAGACGATGTTCGCCGTCAGGTCGCCGTAGTAGCCGTTTTCCCATTTATAGTCTTCGGTATAGCGGGTGCCGGCCGTCAAGGTGAGCTTGTCCGTCAGCTTGTACGAGGCTTGGGCGTAAACGGCCTTCGAATAGCTCTTGGTGTCATAGACGAAGCCGAAATAGTAGTCCGGGCTACCGTCTGGGTCGGTCATATAGTCGCCGCTATACAGGTGAGCCTTTTCGGTGAAGTAGAAGGCCCCGACCTGCCACTGAAATGGACCGCCCGGCTCGGACGATAGCCGGACTTCCAGGTTGGTGGTGACAGGCGTCTGGGAAGGCCGCCACTGATAGACCGGCGGAGACGCGTTGACGTTCGACTGATCGACGCCTTGGCTATAGACCATACGGTCGTAGCCGCCGAGCGCTGTGATGAGGACGCTTCCCGTGTCGTAGACGAGGTTGAAGCGCAGCTGCGAGTCCTTGAGGCTCAGGAAGGGCTGGGTGCCGAGATGGAAGGTCGAACTGCTGATGCCCGACGGCATGTTGTGAGCCAGGGCGCCGCTGCTGGTGTATACGAAGGGAATATATTCCAGGACGTCGCCGCTGCCGCCTTCGTTGGTATATTGGGCGGTGACCAGGCCGGTCAGCTTGTCTGTCGGCTCGAACGCCACTTCCAGACGGGCGGATTGGTTGTCGGCGCTGTCGCCGTTGATCGTCTGGCCGATGCTGCGATAGCCGTCATGGGACTGCGACAGGAAAGACAGGCGGGTCTGGACCTTGTCGGCGACCGGCAAGTTGACCATGCCCTGAACTTCCAGATCGTCGTAGCTTCCGAGTTGGACGCTGGTATCGGCGGCGAAGTGATCGAGGGGTTTGGCGGTAACGATGTCAAGAGCGCCGCCGACGGAGTTGCGGCCGTTGAGCGTGCCCTGCGGACCGCGCAGCACTTCTATGCGATCGAGGTCGTACATCATCGCGCTCAGGCCGTAAGGACGGTTGACGTAGAAGCCATCTGTACTGACCGCGACGGCGGGATCGCCGTTTTCCGTCGTGTCCCGGCTCGAAATGCCGCGAACGGCAATAATGGGCTGCCCTTCGGAAATCGTGATGTCGACATCGGGCGCGACCGCCGAGAGGGCGGTAATATCGGTGATGTTGTTCAGCTTCAGCTTTTCACTGTTGTAAACCGAGATGGCGATCGGCGTCTTTTGCACGTTCTCCTTGGTGTGCCGCGCCGTGACCACCACTTCAATCAGCCCGGGTGAGGATGGCGCCGCCGCCGGGGTCTGCGGGGCCGTCTGGGCCAGAGCGCCGTGCGGCAGGGCGATCATCGAAACCGCGCCGAACAAAGCGCTCGTTGATGCCAGGGCGAGGCGAGAGTGGCGGGCCACGGCCCCGGCCGCACGCGGTTGTCTTGTAGGCGTATCGTGGTCATCCGTATTCTGCATTCAAAATCCCCAATACTCGCCCGCCGCCTGCCAGCCGCCCGTCGGCTCGCTATCAAAGTGACGGTAATCGATTTCCATTGGGAATTCATGTCTCAGGCTCGGATGCGAATCCATGTCAAAAAAACGGGACATGTGTTCTAAAAATTCGAATTCACCCCCGCCTTCGAGGTATTGACAGGCATTGTGCTTTGGACCAATCTTTGTTGCCGTCGCTAAAAGCGGTACAAAAGCACGCAATTGGCTCGAAAAGGCCATTGAATTGCTGAGGCGCTTGCACCGTGATCGAGGGCGACTTTGCGGTGTTATGGCAATCGTTTTCCGTTTTGATTGATGCAAAAATGATACTGGCCATTTCGTGGTGATGATATCTCAAGGTTGAGGGGACAAGTTTCATGCAACCGCTACGCATCGCGATGATCGGTGGCGACCCGGGTGCCTTCGTTGGGCCTTTACAGGGCATGGCTGCCGAACCGGACGGAAAATATCCGTCCGGTCGCCGGCACTTTCTGGGGCTTGACCCCGCCGCTTCATAGCGGTTTCCTTTCCGCCGCTCCAATCCGCACGGAGACAATGCATGTCCGTTCCGATCATCGATATGTCCGCACTGACGTCACCTGAGCCTGAGCTCAGGACGCGAGCCCTGGCCGATCTGGCCCGCGCTTGCCGCGAGGTCGGGTTTTTCGGCATTATCGGCCACGACATCCCGCAAAGTTTGATCGCCGAGGTCTTTGCGGCCTCGCGTGCCTTTTTCGCGCTGCCGACGGAGGTGAAACTGACCCTGCGCGGGGACATGCTGGCCACCAACCTTGGCTATGTGCCGCTGGGTGGCGAGCGCCTTAGCGCCGATCTGCCCCCCGATCAGAAGGAGGCCTATAATATCGGCCCCGAGATCGGTCCGGATGCCCATTCGGCGCCGTGGCCCGATCTGCCCGGCTGGCGCGCCAGTATGCGCGGCTATTTCGCAGCCTGCCACGATCTCGGTCGGCGCTTGCACAGGTCACTGGCGGACATCCTCGGCCTTAATGACGACTTCTTCGAAGCCAGTCTTGAGACCCCGGCCGCGGTGCTGCGCCTGCTGCACTATCCACGTGGTGGGGAGGGAGCGAAGAACGCGGGCGCGGGTGAGCACACCGACTATGGCAATATCACCATCCTGGCCACGGACGGCGTGGCGGGATTGCAGGTCAAGGACCGGTCCGGGCGCTGGATCGACGTAGCCGGCGTCGATGGCGGGTTCGTCTGCAATATCGGCGACTGCCTAATGCGTTGGACGAATTCTGCCTTCGTGTCGACGCCCCATAGGGTGGTGGCGCCCGCCGCCGAGCGCTACTCCATCGCCTTCTTCCTTGATCCCGATCCGACTGCCTTGGTCGAGCCTATTCTGACACCCGAAGCACCCGCACCTCTGTTCGCCCCCATTCTGGCGGGTGACTATATCCAGAGCAGATTGGCCCCGACATATGCCCATGTGGCCAAGACGGAATAGCCCACAATCACCGCGGGTCGTCGCCGAAAAATTGTCCGCCGAAGCAGCGCGTCGAGCCGAGCCGAGTAAGCAGAATTCTGTGGCACGGCGCCCTCTCACCATCCGGCATAAAGCGTCTAGATTCAGTGTTGCACAGATGAAAATATGAGTAAAATCAATCATATTTCGGAAACAAGTCAGGCTCATAACCTGAAGGTCGCAGGAAAGGCCCTCATCTTTCCATAATCCGGACGGCTAAGCCCGATCCAGCACCAGCCGGAGCTACGTCCAGTGAAAGGCAGCTTCGGCCGCGCGGCCCGCGCGGCCGTTTCCGTCGCAAGGAATGAGTTGCAGGATCGTTGTCGGCTCCCCGGATAGCCGCTCGAACCGGTCTATGAAATAGGCGTCACCGTTGATCCGGCCCTGCCACTGCCGCGTCCCGTCGCGATGAACGCTGACGAGATCATAGTGCCGTACCCCAGGGTCATAGGTCCATGACAGCCGTACTCCGGCCTCCTGTTTGTCATTGGAAACCGCTGAAGATGTGATCGCCAAGGTTCGCGGGCGAGCGGGAGCGGGGCCAATGCGGCCAGAGTCCAGCCAAAGCTTTCCGATATTTACGCCATAGGAAACCGAGGAAGCTTTAAATCCGAGAGAGATGACGGCCAAGTTGCGGCCGTGGAACGAAGCCAGGCCACGGGTCCACCGCTGCCACTCGCCGGTCGCGCGCCCGGCCTCAGCGGGATCTACAGGTAACCAGGTGATGTCGTCCGGCGTATCCGCGAAGGTCAGTCCCACGCTCATGATTGAGGAGCCCAGAGTAGGGGCGGCGAACACGAGGCCGATCTCGGTGTCCGGCCGTATCGCAAGGTCGGTTTTGTACAAACGAATCTCGGTTCCACCCTTTACACCCGGTCGCCCGGCAATCCTCAGGGAGGTGCCGCCGTCGAATGCCCGTTCATAGTCATAATCGATGCTCAGGCCCGGCGTGTCTTCCGTCTCGGAGGTGTCGAGCGAACGAGTCCACCAGGACCAGGTCGGCAGGATATCCTGGGCGCCGAGATTGAACCAGCCCACAGCCGATACCTGCACGCCGTCCATCCAGAAACGATCGCCTTCACCCGTATTGAAGGCGGTGACGAACGGCAGGCTGCCGATTGGCGAGCGTTCGGAGATGAAATTGGCGACACCGTAGCTGATCGGCAGCCGCATCTGATCAGTGGAGCGAACGCCCGGCGCCTCGTAATCCGTATAGACCTTGCGGGCCTGGGCCGAGCCGTAGATGGCGAGTTGATCGACGCTTGGCGCATTGTCTCGCGCCGGATTACCCGATTGCCCCGACCAAAAGCGGCGGTGCAGGCCGTACCAGGCGTTGCGCCGGGTGGCGGTCGCGGCAAAGCCGGTGACCTCGTCCTGCTCGGCAACTGTAAGTCCGGCCTTTCCCCGCAGGCCATCCAGCCGTGCATTGCGCATCTTGCGCAGCCCGTCATCGACACTGTAGATTTGCAAGCTGCCATTGGCCGAGCCGCCGTTCGGCGTGACGACCACGGGGCCCATGAGGCTGAGATAGCCCGGCCCGGGATAGAGTTGCATGCCGTAATAGACGGCGCCGATACCCGGGAAGTCGGGCGTATTGGCCGGCGACGGCAGGACGCCCAGGGCCGGCCCCGAACAGCAGCCGTGCGTCAGGCCGTAATTGCCCCACCCCTGGTCGAGCATCATAGAATTGGCCCGCGGTTCCGAGGGCGCGCGCGGACGGCCGTCGGCGTGCGGTGGCCCCGGCCATACGGCCGCGATATCGGTATAGCCGTTGTAATACTGGATATAGAAGTCGCTGATACCCTCGCGCTCCGCCGTCTGCCGCATCAGCTCGATCAGGTCGTGGACCGCCTGGGCTTCCGGCGGACCGAACGACTCGAAATTGACGAAATAGCCGTCGAAGCCGAAATACCGCGCCAACTTGACGAGCCGGTTGGCGACCGCTTCGCGGCTGAGGTCCGAGCCATCGAACATGCGCCGGTCCGGCTGGAACAGCGTGCCCAGGCAGAGGGCGCCGTTGCGGTGGGCGGCGTCGACCAGGGCGGGATTGGGGATGAGACCGGTGCTATTCCAGCCCACCACCACATCCAGATATTGCCATGATCGTTCGACATGGACGAAGCGCGGCGTGGCGGCGGCGTAGCGCGTGCGGTTAAGGTCATCGCCGCTGTCCAGCGCCAGATAGGCCGCGACCAGACTGCCGCCGCGCACCTCGGGCGAGAGGCGGGGATGGGCCTGAGTCGCGGCCAGTGGCGCGATGCGCGCGGCCCGGCGAACGGTCGAGCGGAAGAAGCGGGCGTCGGGGTCGTGCTCGGGATCATAGGCCTTGAAAACCTCCCAAACATCGCCGTGACCGGTCAGGGGATAGGCCGGCTGGCCAGTCGTCGCCGTATCGCGAGCGGAAGCCGGGGTAAGTGCCGGCGCGACCAGTACGAAGGCGGCGGTCGCCGTGCCGAGGCGAAGAAGACGGCGGCGGTCTAGAGGCAGGGATTTGTCGGACATCGGACCCAGGTGGCGAGAGATGGTCAAGCGCGTGAAGGATTGCCGCCATTAGCCCAAAATATAACCAATACTCATCGGTTACATCGAATTGGTTTGGCGATATACTTCCTCAAAGCACACTGCGAGACAGGATATTTGTTTTATTGACGCTGTCCAGCTTTTATATATACAAAAGATTTTACAGGTACCAATTGGACCTGCTTTGGTCCCATCGATGCTGTCCAAAATCTTTCCCGGCCGGCGAGCCGCGATAAGGAGCAAACATGTCGGGCAAGCGTTTTGAATGGTCGCGCAGGGGCTGGTTGAAAGGCGCCGCCGGCATGGGGGCCCTGACCTTGCCGAGTTTGGCGTACGCCAGGAGCCCCACCGCCGACACCCGCACGCCCGTGGAACTCGATCAAGATTGGTCGGCGGCAACGCAGGCCTACGCGCCGGAGCGCCGGCGCCTGCTCGACATGGCCGCACAGGCCGGCGGCCCATTCCGCCCCGATTGGCAGTCCCTGGAGTCCTATAAGGTCCCGCAATGGTATGCCGACGCCAAGCTGGGCATCTTCATCCATTGGGGCGTGTTTTCGGTGCCGGCGTTCGGCAGCGAATGGTACTCGCGCAATATGTATGTCGAGGGCAGCCCGGAATTCGTCCATCACGTCAAGACCTACGGTCCCCAGACGGCCTTCGGTTACAAGGACTTCATTCCAATGTTCAAGGCCGAGCAATTCGCGCCGGACGCCTGGATGGACCTGTTCGCCGCAGCCGGCGCGCGCTACGTCGTACCGGTGGCCGAACATCATGACGGCTTCTCGCTCTTTGATAGCCACCTCTCCGACTATACGGCCGTCAAGATGGGGCCGCGCCGCGACCTGCTGGGCGAGATCGCCAAAAGCGCCCGGGCGAAGGGATTGCATTTCGCCCTGTCCTCGCACCGCGCCGAGCACGACTGGTTCTTCGACGAGGGCCGGAAATTCCCCTCGGACGTTTCGGATCCGAAGAATGCCGGCCTTTACGGGCCCGCCCAGACCCGCCTCGCCGGCGCGGACGACAACGACCTTTTCGGGGACTACACTTACGTCTCCCGGGCCTGGCTCGACGACTGGCTGGCGCGCCAGATCGAGCTGGTCGAACGCTACAATCCCGATCTCGTCTATTTCGACTGGTGGATCGGCCAACCCGATTTTCGCAATACCCTGCCTTCCTTCCTGGCCTGGTACTACAACCGCGCCGCCAAAACCGGCGGATCGGCGATCGTGAATTACAAGCTGGGCGAATTCGCCCCCGGCGCGGGCGTGCTTGACATCGAGCGCGGACAGGCGCCGGGCATCCGGCCGGATGTCTGGCAGACCTGCACCTCGATCAGCGACACGTCGTGGGGTTATATCGAGCACGATACCTATAAGAGCCCCGAGCAGATCATCCACCTGCTGATCGATGTCGTCTCCAAGAACGGCAACCTGCTGCTGAATATCGGTCCGCGCGCCGACGGCCACATTCCCGATGCGGCGCGCGACACCTTGCTGCAGATGGGTGCGTGGCTGAAAACGAATGGTGACGCCATCTATGGGGCGCGCCCCTGGCACGTCTTCGGCGAAGGGCCGACCGAAACCGCGAACGGCACCTTCTCGGAAAGCCGCGCCCAGCCCTATACGTCGCAGGATTTCCGGTTTACCGTCAATAATGGCCATCTCTATGCCTTGCAGATGGCCTGGCCCGAAACCGGTTCGGCCACGATTATCTCGATCCGCAAGGAACAGCCCGTGAAGGGGATGCATCTTCTCGGCCATGCCGGTCCCGTGGCGTTCCGTCAGGATGACGCCGGCCTGACCTTCGTGCCGCCGGCGGGCGCGCCGCGCCAGTTGGCCTATGTCTATCGCATCGAGACCTGAGGCGGCAGGGCATCCGATGATGAAACCCGTTCAGTCGATAGCGATCATTGGCGGCGGGACCGCGGGATGGATGGCGGCCGCGGCATTGGCGAAGCAATTGCCGAAGACCATTGTCCTGACACTGGTCGAATCCGATGCTATCGGCACGATCGGCGTCGGCGAGGCGACGATCCCGGCGGTCCGGAGATTCAATCAGATCCTCGGCATAGACGAGGCCGAATTCCTGAAGGCGACCGGCGGTACGTTCAAGCTCGGCATCGAGTTCGTCGACTGGGGCGGCCTCGGCCAGAATTATATGCACGCCTTCGGCATGACCGGCGGCCGGCCGGAGCTGCGGCCGACCCACCAATACTGGCTGAGGACGAAGGCTGAGGGCGCGAATGTGCCCGATTTCGACCTGTATTCGCTGGCGGCCACAGCCGCGCACCACAACCGCTTCACGCATGCGCGCGGCGGCCGGGCGGATCCGCGCGCGCCGGAACTGACCTATGCCTATCACTTCGACGCCAGTCTCTATGCGCGGTATCTGCGCGGCATGGCCGAGCGCGCTGGCGTGACGCGCCTCGAAGGCCGGATCGCCACGGTTAGCCTGTCGCCGGACACCGGCGATATCGTCGGCGTCCATCTCGACGATGGCCGCACCGTCGCGGCCGATCTGTTCATCGATTGCTCGGGCATGCGGGCGCTCCTGCTCGGCGATGCCCTGGGAGAGCCCTATGAGGATTGGTCCGAACACCTGATCTGCGATCGCGCCGTGGCCATGCCCTGCGCCAACGGTCCGGTCCTCTACAACTACACACGCGCCAAGGCCTGCGCCGCCGGCTGGCAGTGGCGAATCCCGCTGCAGCACCGCTTCGGCAACGGCTATGTCTATTCGACCGCTTTCATCAGCGACGAAGATGCGGCGGCCGCCCTGATCGAAAATCTCGAGGGCGCCCAACTTGACGCGCCACGGTTCATCTCTTTCACCCCAGGCAAACGGCGGCGGACCTGGGTGAAAAACTGCGTGGCGCTCGGCCTGTCGTCAGGGTTCATCGAGCCGCTCGAATCGACCTCAATCCACCTGATCCACATGGGCATCCGGCGGCTGCTCAGCCTGTTTCCGGCCCGCGGCGTTACAGAGCCCCTCGTCAGGGCCTACAATCAACAGTCGGACACCGAATTGCGGGCGATCCGTGATTTCATCATCGCCCACTACAAGGTGACGGATCGTGAAGACACGCCTTTTTGGCGTTACGTCAAACACATGAATATACCGGAATCCCTGAAGGATCGGCTTGAGCTCTTCGCCAACGGAGGGCTGTTCTTCTGGGACCGCGACGAATGTTTCACCGAAGCGAGCTGGGTGCAGGTCTTGATCGGGCAGAAGCTGCATGTCGATGGACACGATATGCTGGCCGACCAGCCGTCGCCGCAATGGGTGGGTGACTACCTCGGAAAGATCGTCGAATTTCACAACGACGCGTGCGACCGCATGCCTAGCCACGCCGAGTTTATCGCCAGCTATTGCCGCACGGGAACGATCGCGTCATGATCGTTTGCGATGACTTCGTCTTCCTGCACCTGCACAAGTCGGGTGGCACCTTCATCAATCAGTTGATGCTCACGTGCCTGCCGAATGCGCGCATGCTTGGCTATCACCTGCCTTACGCGCAACTTCCCGAGGTCCATCGGGCGCTGCCGGCGCTGGGTGTCGTGCGCAATCCCTGGGCCTATTACGTGTCTTGGTTTCATTTCCAGAGCGGCCAGGCGCGGCCCAACGCCTTGTTCAGGATTTGCAGCCAGGATGGCCGGCTTGGCTTTGCCGACACCATACACAACCTGGTCAAACTCGAAGGCGACGCCGAGCGCTTGCAGGCCCTGACGGATGCGGTACCCGACCATTTCGTCAATCAGGGGCTGAACCTGACCAAACAGTGCGTTGCCGCCCTCGGTGGCAGCGGACTGGGTTTCTACAGCTTTCTGTACACCCGCCTGTTCACCGGGGTCGCCGACCTGACGCTCATCCACGTCGAAAATCTCCGGCCCGAACTGCGGACCTTTCTCAACACGCGCCTTCGCGTGCGGAGCCCCGAGGCGGATCGCTTCCTCACCGCCGCGCCGATGTTGAACACCACGACCCACGGCCCGCACCGCGGCTATTATCCGCCGTCCTTGCGCGACCTTGTGGCGCAGATGGATGCGCCCATCATCGAGCGCCACGGTTATAGATTTTAGCGAAGATAGCCCAGGGTCTCCAGGCGCTGCCGCAGGGGCTCGAGTTGGACAGCATAGCGTTTCCAGGCGCCCACCCCCTCGCGATTGATCGGCTTGCGCACCTGCAGCGCGCTGGCCGTCGTCACGGCGCCCTTCGACTGATGCGGGCTGAGGCAGGCCTCTTCGAACGGCAGGCCGCAGGCCTCGAGAAGGCGGCGGATTTCGCTATCGGGATCGTCGATCAGGGCTTCCAGCGAGATCTGGATGAAGCCGTCCCCCAGGACCCGCTTCCAATGGGCCATAGTTTCCCGGAAGTGGTGATAGTGGTCGGCGAGGTCGGGGAGGGTATAGGACCAGCCGTGCGCTCCCTTGGCGAAGACGCGCTTGTAGGCCCCGAACAATGCATCCATTGGATTGCGGTCGAGACCGATGATCAGGGCATCGGGAAAGGCCAGGCGAAGCAGGCCGACATATTCGTAATTGTCCGGCCGCTTGTCGATGGTATAGGCGCTGCCGTCGCTGAGATAGGCGGTTTCGCGCGTATAGGCCTCGGCGAGCTCCCGGTGATCGATTTTTAGGGTGGCGGCGATGATCTCCGGGCTGAAGATGCCCGGTGCGTCGGGCTTGGCCAAACGGCGCGCGGCGATCGCGAAGCTGTTGACTTCGCCGATCGCCTGGACCTGGCTATGCGAGACGAGGATGCGCTCGACCAGGGTCGTGCCCGACCGCGGCAGGCCGACAATGAAGATCCTCCTTGGACCGCTGCGCGGCCGCGCGTCGCGTCCCTTGAAGCGGTCCGGTCCGAAATACTGCTTCAGGGCGGCGACGATGGCGCCCTCCCTTTCGTCGGTCCAGGTCTCCATGGATTTACCGACGCGCGCGCCGTGCTCCAGACAGTCCCAGGCATTGATGGTGTCGCCAATGTCGTCATATTCCTTGAACAGCGCGTAGCCCACGCGGCAGGCTTCCGAGCTGCTGCGACATTGGAACGCCTCGAGCATGGCGGTGTGATTGTTGTCGGCGGACCACCGTTTCAAGTGCGCCAGACTGTGATAGGCAGCCACCGCATGGTCGCGCGACAGGGAGATGACGGTGTTTTGGGCGGCTTCGGCGCGAGCAATGTCGCCATTGAACTGACGCACATTGCCTATGATCGACCAGGCTTCGGCGTTCTTCGGATCGAGCGTCACGGCCTTCTCGGCCAGCGGCAGGGCCTCCAGCGGCAACCCGGCATGGTTGAGCGCCAGGCCGGCCAGGAAAAAGTCCTTCGCATCCGAGATGCCGAGGGCGACCGCTTCGCGAACGCACGCGACGGCTTCCGCCGGATGGCCCAGGCAGATCAGCGGTTCGGCGCGCAGGATCAGCATGTGCACCCGCGCGGCCGAACCCGGCGTCGCGCGAGCGGCGGCTTCCTTGAAGGCCTGCTCGGCCGTCTCAAAATCCTTCAAGACGTTCGCCGCGGTGCCCAGGATGAACCAGGCGTCCCATAGGGCGGGATCGAGCGTCACCGCCTCGCGTGCCGCGCTGGCAGCGGCGGCCATGTCGCTGCGGTGCAGGGCCTCTCGGGCCTTGTAGAGCGCGAACGGTTCGGCCACGATCATTGCGCCGCGTAGTTGGCGCCAAAGTCGATCGGCTCGAGGAACAGCGCCGGGAAGCGGCCCCGGGTGATCAGGCCTTCGATCACTTCGCGGGCGTAGGGGTAGAGCATATCCGGGCAAATGACGTGCGTGATGCGATGGCGCTGGGCTTCGTCGTAGCCTGTGATGGTGAAGACGCCGCTCTGTACGACTTCGACCATGAAGGCGGTCTGGCTAGCTGTTCGCGTAACGACGGTGACGGTCAGGTTGACCTCGAACAGGGTATCGGTGAGAGCGTCGGTGGTGACCTTGAGATCGACCTTTGTTTCAGGTGACCAGTCCTGGCTGAAGGCCGCGGCGCCGCCGGGCGCCTGGAAGGAGGCGTCCTTGAGGTAGACCTGTCGGATCTTGAATTCGGTGGGCATGGGGGTTCCTAATCTGAGGTCCTAAGCGGTCAGGGGGCCGTCGAGGTCGAACACGACCTCTCCAGGCTGGACAAAGTCCATGATGAGGTGAATGCGCGCCTCGTCCCCGCCATTGGTAACTGCATGCAGGCGTCGGTTGTTGATCTCCCACATCTCGCCCTCGGCCATATGAAAGCGCGTATCGCCGACGCGAAAAAACGTTTGGGCGCTTGTGAGGATGGGCATGTGGATGCGGTGGCAGCGCTTGAGCGAATAGCCATCGTCGATGTGGGGTTTGATCTCGGTACCAGGTGGCAGGCGGGTGAGCAGGGCGCGAATAAAATATCCCGGGCCGTGTTTCGCCGCGATGCTGCGCTGGCGCAGGGTCTGCAGATAGAACTGCTGGATGTGCTGCATAAACGGCTGAATCAACGGCTCGAACACTCGGAAGGGCGGATGGATCGTGGGGTTGGTGTGACGAAAATCGGCGTCCGCAACAAGCTTGAGCGTCTGGGTGCTGGTATGAGCGTCAAAGACTTGCTGCCGACTCGAATCGGAATTCCAGACCGCATCATCGATGGCAAGTACGGCCTTCCTTAGTGCCGAGACATCGAACGTACCGAGTTTGACAGCGTCGTTGGCGAAATTCACCGACTCCTCCCAATCACCATGGCGTCATGCCTGCACTGCCCACGAAGAGAACCGTCTGTCCGGGGAGGTCGCTTGCGCCGGCGAACCACAAATATAGTGTTTGATCTGTTTTTGGTCTCATTTTGGTATGTCAAATTTTGGCCGTTTAGCGACAAAATTGCCACATATCACGGTTGAAAACATATTTATTCATAAAAACCGCCAAAAATCCATCACACTTTTTGTGAGCGCAAAAGGCCTGTTGTCATGACATTGTAAATCTTGGTATTTTTGTGGTCGTACTCAAGCCATTCCTGCCTGTCCGCGCCGCTAGGGGGCCCTTTTTATTGAAGTGGTAACGTTATCATACGCCCTTGGGCGGCCCAAAGGAAATTGACGGTTGGGCTATTTCAAATATAGAATTTATTTCACCAATGACCAAAAGGTAGGCTTAGGTCGCAGATTGGTATTATCTGGCGGCCGACAATTTCATTTTTGTCGGCCCGGGCTCGGGAGATATACTATGACAGTTAAGCGGTACGCATTGATTACGACGGCCCTTGCGGGGATCATGGCTGCGACGTCAGCCATGGCGCAAACGACCGATACCTCGACCACGGATTCGACCACCAAGGCAGCCCCAGCGGCCTCGCAAGAGGTTATCGTCATCGGTATCCGCAAGAGCCTGCAGAAATCCCTCGATGTTAAGCGCAAGAGTGACGCTCAAATGGACGTCATCACCGCGGAAGACGTATCGAAGTTCCCCGACACCAATGTCGCGGAAGCCCTGTCGCGCCTGCCGGGTGTCACGATCGACCACTCCGACGGCGGCGAAGGCAACAAGGTCGCCATTCTCGGCATCGACTCGCGGCTGATCCTGACCGAAATGAACGGCAACCCGTTGGCCACGTCGTCGGTCGGCGTCGCCGATCCGGATTCAGGCCGCAGCTTCAACTTCACCAACCTGGCGCCGGAACTGATCGGCGACGTCGAGGTCTACAAGTCGACCGAGGCAAAGCTCGATGAGGGCGGCGTCGGCGGCACCATCAACCTCAATACCCGCAAGCCGCTCGACCTGCCGCCGAACACCCTGACGCTGTCGCTGAACTATAACGATAACCTGCGGACCAAGACGGACAACCCGCGCGGCTCATTGTTCTATAGCTGGCGCAATTCCAACCACACCTTCGGCATCCAGGCCCTGGTCGCCTATAACAAGCTGGAACTGGGCGGAAGCTCGGTCAGTGTCCTCAGCGGCTATGAGACGGCGTGCGCCTCGGCTCTGGAATGGTGTACGACCGATAGCTCCGGCGTGACGAGCCTCGATCCGACCAAGGTTCCGAAAGTAACCAGCGGCCCGGCCATTACGGCCAATACGCTGGTGCCGACGAATATCGATTCCGGTTCGTTCGTCCAGACCGAGGAGCGCACCACCTTTGAGGCGGACGCCCAATGGAAGCCGTTGGATAACCTGGAGCTCAATCTGCTGGGCTACTATGTGAAGGGCAATGATTCGTCCTATTCGCAGGCCATGCTGAGCGACGTCGGTGTCGATTGGGACGACCGTAACGGTTACAACTCCGTCAATTCGACAACAGGCGCCACGAATTACCCGATTACCTATACCTCGGTGACGACCAACCAGTATGGCGTCACGGGCGGCACGATGTCCAACATCACCGAACGCGAGGACATGCAATATAATCGCCAGGAGCTGGACACCAAGTCGCTCGACCTCAATGCCAAGTGGCGTCCGGGGCCATGGACCATCGCATTGGACATCGGTGCTACAAAGGCCAGCGGCGGCGTCAACCCGCAGTATTTCCTCAGCTTCTACGGTCACACCTCGGCGACTTGGTCTCTGTCCAGCGACTCGTCCTACCTCAAGACGGCTGATCCGCTGACGGATCCGACCCTCTTCACCTCGCGGGCCACCGGTCAGCAGGCCGGCTTCGTGAAAACGGCGGTGTCCACCGACGACATCAAATATATCAAGGCCGACTTCCAGCGCGACGTGGATTGGTTCGACTGGGTCGACAAGATCGAGTTCGGTTTCCACTACCAGGATCACCTCAACGCGGATGGCGCCCACTTCTATAACACCAACGTCAAGACGGTCGGGACCCTGGCGGACTTCGGCTATGCGACGACCTCACCGTCGCTGGTTTCGGGTCTCGGTGCGTCGGGTGACTTGACGTCCTACGTCTATCTGACCCAGCAGGCGATGGCGGCCTATTCGATCGCCAATCGCAATCCGGGCTTCTCGTCCGACAGCACGACCGGCGACTATGACGATACCGGGGATGAGTGGCACACGGACGAAAAAGACGGCGCGGCCTACTTCCAGGCGGACTTCCGTCACGGCAAATTCCATGGCGACGCCGGCGTTCGCGTCGTGACGACCGAGAACGAACAGACCTATTTCTCGTCGCAGAACTACTATCCGTGGATCCAGGACTTCGAACACGCCAAGAAGAAGTACAGCGATGTCCTGCCGTCAGCTAACGTCGTCTACGACCTCAACGACACGCAGGATCTGCGCTTCTCCGTGGGCAAGGTCATGGCGCGCCCAAGCTTTGCCGACGAGTCCGGTGAAAGCAGCTACAACGTCCAGACCCGCACCGGCAGCGGCGGCAACCCGAATCTCGGGCCCTACCGCGCGACTAACTACGGCATGTCGTACGAAAACTACTTCGCGCCGAACAGCATTTTCAGCGTGGACGTGTTCTATCGCGACATCGCTCAGTACACCGTCTATGAAAATGTCGAAACCTCTATCACCCTTCCGGCCGCGACGGTGGCCTATTGCAATGAAGGCGTAGGCAACGGCGGCATTCCGGCATGCCCGGGCATGACCAATCCGGTCGATATCCTGATGAACACGCCTTACAACGGCGCCAATGCCAAGGTGACCGGCGTGTCGCTGAGCTATGTGGGTGAAATCAAGTGGGGCTTCGGCATCCAGGCCAATGCGACCTGGCTAGATCAGAAGTACGGTTCATTCGACACCTCTGAAACGATCACGGGATCGAATGCAGGCACGCCTGTTACGACCACGCTCACCAACAGCGACGAGAAGGTCCCGCTCCCGTTCCTTTCCAAATGGAGCTACACCATCGCGCCTTACTACGAAAAGGGGCCGTGGCAAGCGCACCTGTCCTACACCTGGCGCAGCAAGTATAGCCAGACGACCGACTCGTCCGAAACGAACGGTACGCCGCCGGAATATACCGCCGCCTTCGGGCAACTGGATGCCTCGGTCACCTACATCATCACCAAGCAGGTGCAGCTTACGGCGTCGGCGACCAACATCCTCGATCCGCTGGTAAAGCCGTTCACGACGGGCGGGCTTCCCTTGGGTTGGACCAAGTATGGGTCGCGCGTGAGCGTTGGCCTGACCTACAAATTCAACTGATGGACAATTCCGGCAGCTTCCCGGCCGGATTTGCCTGTCGGGGTATTGCGGGTATCCCAGCGCAATACCCCGGCCCTACCTTGTCTCGATGGAACGTCAGGGGCGAATTTCCCCATGGTTCTAGTCTCCAGCGCATTTGAGACAAACGGCGGCGACAGTATGGGCTCCGTCCTCCCTGTAGAGCCCGGGAGCTGCGCCGCCGTCTTTTTTTGCGTACCGAATATCGTGCACCTTCGAACCCGCTTCTCATTGTGTTCAAGAGGCTGGGCGAGGGGGTGCAATTGTCCCGGGTTCATGCGTTGGGCGCCCGCGCCAAAACCAAGAAACCCAAAACAGAAGAAACATTGCCGGCGCCGCGGACTTTGACGGGGCGAGCGTCAATCTGGTTGCGTCCCCAAAGGGAGACATGATGCGTTTCGGTTTTTTGCTTTGTTGTCTGTCGGTCTTGACCTTGGGTGGAGCGGCGGCCGCCGAGCCAGCGCTCATCCCATGGCCAGCGCAGATCGTGCCCTCCGCCGGCCATTTCACGGTAGACCAAAGCACGCCGATATGCGCGACCGAAGCGGCCGCGCAAACGGCCGACCAATTGCGCGCGCTCGTCAAAACCGTGCGAGGCCTCGATCTTCCGGCGTCCGGCTGCATGCGCCCGCATATCGCCCTGGTCCTGTCGGAAAAAGCGGGTGACACGCCCGAGGGTTACAGCCTCCGCGTGACGCGATCCGGCGTGCGGATATCGGCGCGCACCGATGCAGGTCTCTACTACGGCGCCATGACCCTGGCCCAATTGCTTTCGCCGGATAACCGCTTCGGCGCACCTGTTTCCCTGGCCGGCATGACGATCAATGACGCGCCGCGCTTTGCATGGCGGGGACTGATGCTCGATCCCGCGCGCCATTTCCTGCCGGTGGCCGAGGTCAGGACGATCATCGATCAGATGGGCCAGCACAAGCTCAACGTCCTGCATCTGCATCTGACCGACGATCAAGGCTGGCGCATCGAAATCAAACGCTATCCGGACCTGACGAAGGTCGGCGCCTGGCGTAGGCCGCCGTCCAATGGCGGACCCGGCAGCGAAACCGAACCCTATGGCGGCTTCTATACCCAGGATGATATCCGCGGCATCGTCGCCTATGCCGCGGCGCGCCATATCACCGTCGTTCCCGAACTGGACATGCCGGGTCACGCCCAGGCGGCGGTCGCCGGCCATCCGGCTTTAAGCGTGTCCGGGCAAACGGCTCAGGTCTCCGCTGATTGGGGCGTCAATCCCTATCTCTATAATACCGACACCGACAGCATCGCCTTCGTCGAGAATGTGCTGGCCGAGGTGATGGACCTGTTCCCGTCGACCTATATCCATCTCGGCGGCGATGAGGCCGTCAAGGACCAGTGGCGGGACTCGCCGAAGATCCAGGCGCAGATGAAAGCGCTGGGCGTCACATCGGAAGACGCGATGCAGAGCTGGTTCATGGAGCAGATCGGTCAATATCTGGCCGCCCACGGCCGGCGGATGGTTGGCTGGGACGAGATTCTGGACGGTGGCGTTCCGCCCTCGGCCACGGTCATGTCCTGGCGCGGCAATGCCGGTGCGGTCAAGGCGGCGCGACTGGACCACGATGTCGTTCTTTCGACCCTCTATCTCGACAATCTGCAGACGGCGCGCGGCGACGAGCCGGCCGGGCGGCTGGGCATACTGCCCCTTGAGCAGGTCTATGATTATGACGCCATGCCCAGCGTTCTCACGGCCACGCAATCGCGCCATGTCCTTGGCGCCCAGGTCAATCTGTGGAGTGAATATCTGCTCTCGCCCTGGTACGTCGAAAACGCCGCCTTTCCGCGCGTCGACGCCGCGTCCGAAGCCTTCTGGTCGCCGGCCTCAGCGAGGAACTGGTCGGGCTTCCTGCGGCGGTTGCCTGTGCAATTCGCCCGCTATCGGCGCCAGTCCGTGCACTACAGCGATCTGGCCTTTGCCGCCGATTTCGGCCTTCCCGACGGCCGCAACGCGGCGCTGCTCGACGGCGGCGCCAAGGTCAGCCTCGGCAACCAGACAGGCTTTGGCGACATCCGCTACACCCTTGACGGCAGCGAGCCCAGCCCAAAGTCGCGGCTTTATTCGGCGCCGCTGGACCTGAAGCTCGCAACGACCATCAAGGCGGCCGTTTTCAGCCCCGAAGGCGATCCGCTCGCCGCCGAACGCACCTACAGGTTCGATGCCGCAACATTGCGCACGCGCGCGTCCAGCGATCTTACGGCCTGCGGCAGTGGCGATCTCGGACTGCGCGTGCCGCTGACTCCGGACTCGCCGGCGACCGCTCCGGTCTACGATGTCGACATCTTCGACGATTGTATCGAATATCCCCAGGCGCGGCTGGACGGTGTCCGGTCGATCGACGTCGACATGGCGCGCCTTGCCAGAAACTATGGTCTCGCTCACGATCAGAGCAAGGTGAAGGTCCACGAGTCGCAAGCCCGTTTCGGTGAGCTGATCCTGTCACTCGACAGCTGCGAGACGGGGCCGGTGTTGGCGAGGATCCCGCTCGGCGATCCGGCCGTGACGCCCAACCGCCAGACCCTCAGCGCCGATATTCCGGCCATGAGCGGCGTCCATACGGTCTGCCTGCTGTTCGCGTCGCCGATATCGGGTCCGTTCTATGCCATCGGCGAAGTCCGGCTCAAGCCTTGAGGAATCCCATGTTGCGGCACGCTCTGTTCGGTCTTCTAGCCCTGTCGTCCGCAGCCGTATGCACGGTGGCGCGCGGTGCTCCGCCGCAAATCCTCGATCTCGATGGCGGATGGCGGTTTCGTCTGGCCCCCGCCGAGAGCAAGGATCATCCGCAACTGGACGAATGGATGCCGGCCGCGGTGCCCGGCGCGGTTCAGACTGATTTGATGGCGCTTAACAAGCTGCCCGATCCCTATCTCGGCGACAATGAGGGCAAGGTGCAGTGGGTCGGCCTGTCGGACTGGCAGTACCAGAGTGAAATCGACGTATCGGCGGCGACGCTCGGTCGCGACCATGTCGATCTTGTTTTCGACGGGCTCGACACCTTCGCCGAGGTCAAGGTCAATGGCGTAAGCGTGCTCAAGGCCGACAATATGTTTCGGCAATGGCGCGTGCCGGTCAAGGGCGTGCTCCATGCCGGCAAGAACGTCATCGACGTCGATCTGGCCTCGCCGATCGAGACCATGGCGCCCAGGCTTGCCGCCATGCCCTATGTCTTGCCGGGCGCCTATGATTCCGCGTTCGGCGATGAGGCCCCGGGCCGCAACAGTTCGACCTACGTGCGCAAGGCCGGCTACGCGTACGGCTGGGACTGGGGGCCGCGTGTCGTAACCCTCGGTATCTGGAAGCCGGTCAAGCTCGAAGCCTATGATAGCGCGCGCCTGGACGATTTTCATGTCACCCAGGTTCATCTCGACGAACAGGTGGCGGCGCTGGAGGCCAACTTCGACATCGCCTCGGATCGTATCCAGCCGGTCACCGTGACGGTCGACATCACCGGCCCCGACGGTTCGCACCAGACGCTTACTCAGGACGCCAGCCTGTTCGCCGGCACGACGCCGGTCCGTGTGCCGCTGCGCATCGACAACCCCAAACGCTGGTGGCCGGTGGGCTACGGCCGGCCGGACCTTTACACGGTCACCGCCACCGTACGGCAGGCCGGTGAGGTCATCGGCACCGTGACGCGCCGCATCGGGCTGCGCACCGCCGAGATCCGCCGTCAACCCGACCAGTGGGGCACCAGCTTCGAGCTGGTAGTCAACGGCGTGCCGGTCTTCGCCAAGGGCGCCAACATGATCCCCTTCGACGTCTTCCCGGCGCGCGTCACCGCGCGGCAACAGGACCGGATCCTGCAGTCGGCGGTCGACGCCAATATGAACATCCTGCGCATCTGGGGCGGCGGCACCTACCAGGACGACCACGTCTACGACAAGGCGGACGAACTGGGCCTGATGATCTGGCAGGACTTCATGTTCGGGGGCGCCATCATCCCCTACGATCGCGATTTCCGGGAAAATACGCGGGTCGAGGCCACAGAACAGGTCAAGCGCCTGCGCAACCATCCATCGATCGTCCTGTGGGACGGCAATAACGAGGTCCAGACCGACTGGGAAAATTGGGGCGGCAGCACGAAGGACGTCAAGGCGGCCCTGTCGCCCGAGGAACGCGATCGCGTCGTCACCGGCATGGTGCGCATGTTCGACGAGGTGCTGCGCGGCGCCGTCGATCTCAATGCGCCGGGCACGCCCTACTGGGCGAGCACGCCATCGACCGATTATGACGGCCCGGCCGATCAGGACACTGACGGCGACCGCCACTACTGGAGCGTCTGGGGCGGCAAGCCCGTCGAGGAATATCTCAACGTCACGCCGCGCTTCATGAGCGAATACGGGCTGCAGTCCTTCCCGGTGATGGAAACGATCAGGGCCTTTGCCGGCCCGAATGACTTGCAGCCGGAAACCCCGGTGATGCGCGCCCACCAGAAGTACGACAAGGGCAATGGCAATAAGCGCCTGCTTTTGTACATCAACAACAATTACGGCCAGCCGAAGGATTTCGCGAGTTTCGTCTATCTGTCGCAGGTCATGCAGGCGGAGGGGATCGAATTGGCGGCGACGCATCTGCGCGCGTCGATGCCACAGAGCATGGGCTCGATGTATTGGCAGATCAACGACGTATGGCCAGGCGCCTCGTGGGCCAGCATCGACTATTTCGGCCGCTGGAAGGCGTTGCAGTACCACGCCAGGCGCTTCTACGCGCCAGTCATTGTCACCGCCCTGCGCAAGGACAAGGTCACGGCGTTCAATCTCGTCTCGGACGAGGGAGCGCCACTGACCTTCGACTATCGCCTGCGGGTGATGGATATCGACGGCAAGGTCCTGTCGGAGGCGACACGCAAGGTTACCGTTCCCGCCCGGACCAGCCTGAAACTCGATGCGATGGGCGACGCCGATCTCCTGAAAGGGGCGGCGCCGGAACGTACCTACGTCGTCGCCGATGTGCTCGATCACGGCGCGCGCGTGTCTCGCGCCATCGCCTATTTCGCGCCGTCGAAGGGCCTGGCGCTGCGCGACCCGAAAATCAGGACGGAGTTGAAACCCGTGCCCGGCGGCTATGCCCTGACGCTGAGTTCGGCAACCCTGGCCCGCCAGGTGTGGGTCGATTTCGGCGCGCTCGATATTCGCCTGCCGGATAATGCCTTCGACCTCCTGCCCGGTGAGGCGGCGACCCTGACCTTTACCTCGTCCGAGGCGCCGGCCGTTGTGAGGGCGGCACTTTCGGTCCGCTCGCTCTACGGGGCCGCGCAATGAGGCGTTGCCTGATCTTCGCCTTATGGCTGGCGGCGTTGGCCCTGCCGGCGACGGCCGGACCGGTGGCGAATCCGCCGCCGATCGACAAGATGACGAGCGATGAAAAGATCGCCCAACTCCAGGCGGCGGCCCCCGCCGTCCCAAGGTTGGGCATCTCGGGCTACAACTGGTGGAACGAGGGCCTGCACGGTCTGGCGCGTAATGGTGATGCGACGGTCTTTCCGCAGGCGATCGGCCTGGCGGCGACCTGGGACCCGGACCTGCTGCACGGCGTCGGCGAGGTCGTATCTACCGAGGCTCGCGCCGGCTTCAACGCGATCGGCAAGGCCACGGATCACGGCCGCTATCAAGGCCTGACCATCTGGTCGCCCAATATCAACATCTTCCGTGATCCGCGCTGGGGGCGAGGGCAGGAGACCTATGGCGAGGACCCATACCTGACCGGGACCTTGGCGACGGCGTTCGTCGAAGGGCTGCAGGGAGCGGATCCGGCGCACCCGCGCACCATCGCCTCGGTCAAGCATTTCGTCGTTCACTCGGGGCCCGAAGCGGGACGGCATGGCTTCGACACCGATGTCTCGCCCTACGACCTTGAAGCAACCTATATGCCGGCCTTCCGTGAGGTCATAACCGAAGGCGGCGCCCAGTCGGTGATGTGCGCCTACAACGCCTTGCACGGCACGCCCGTCTGCGCCGACGCGGACCTGCTGAACGGGCGCCTGCGCCGGGATTGGGGCTTTAAAGGCTATGTCGTCACCGACTGCGACGCCATCGAGGACATGTACCTGTTCCACTTCTACCGGCCGACGCCGGAAGAGAACGCCGCCGCGGCGCTCAGGGCGGGGACCGATCTCAACTGTGGCAGCTATTACCACTACCTAAAGACGGCGCTCGACCAGAAGCTGGTGGCATCGGCCGATATCGACCGGGCGATCGGACGGCTATTCGCCGCACGGCAACGGCTGGGCCTCGATGGCGCCGCCAGTCCCTACGACGTGATCGGCGCCGACCAGATCCATACGCAACAGGCGCGGCAACTGGCGTTGCAGGCGGCGCTTGAGTCGATCGTCATGCTGAAGAACAATGGTGTCCTGCCGTTGAAGCCACGGGCGAAGATCGCCGTCATAGGCCCCAATGCCGATACGCTCGAAGTCCTCGAGGCCAATTACCACGGCACGGCCATAGACCCAGTGACGCCGCTTGACGGTATGCGCCAGGCCTTCGCGTCGGTCGTCTACGCGCAGGGCTCGAACATTGCCGACGGCGTGGCCATTCCCGTCCCCGAAACGGCGCTGACCACCGCCGTCGCCCTGGACGCCCAGCCGGGGCTGAAGGGCGAATATTTCGCCAATGACGATTTTTCGGGCCCGCCCTCGCTGACCCGCATCGATCGCACGGTCGATCTCGACCTCTACAATGCCGTGCCGGTGAAGGGCTTCGACAAGGGCCCCTATAGTGTCCGCTGGAGCGGCTATATCGTGCCGCCGGCGCCTGGCGACTATCGGCTCAATATCTATACCGAGCGCTGCTGGGAGTGCGAAAATCGTCACGACAAGGTGACGCTGCGGATCGATGGCAAGTCGGTCGTCGCCGACACGGGCGACGGCAAAAACCTCAGCGCCACGGTGCATTTCGACGATGCCCATCCGCACAGCCTTCGCTTCGACTTCGCCCATACGGGCGGCGACTGGGGCGTTCGGTTGCAATGGCAGGCGCCGGCCGAGGCCCAGCGCGCCGAGGCGGTGGCGGCCGCCAAGGACGCCGACGCCATCGTCGCCTTTGTCGGTCTGTCGCCCGATGTCGAGGGCGAAGAACTGTCGATCGTGGTGCCGGGGTTCGACCGCGGCGATCGCACCGACCTTCGCCTGCCTGAGCGGCAGCAGGCCTTGCTCGAAGCCCTGAAGGCGACGGGCAAGCCTTTGATCGTCGTCAACCTGTCCGGTGACGCCGTGGCGCTTGACTGGGCGAAGGACCATGCCGACGCGGTGTTGCAGGCCTGGTATCCCGGAGAGGCCGGCGGCACGGCCATAGCCGACGTGCTGACCGGCGCCTATAACCCGTCGGGCCGCCTGCCCGTCACCGTCTATGCCTCGGTCCAGGACCTACCGCCCTTTGTCGACTATCGCATGGCCGGCCGCACCTATCGCTATTTCACCGGCACGCCTTTGTTCGGCTTCGGGTACGGTCTGTCCTATACGCATTTCAGCTATGGCGGCCTGGCGATGCCGGTTTCGGTGAAAGCCGGCGAGGAGGCAACGGTATGCGCCACCGTCACCAATATCGGCCAGGCGGAGGGCGACGAGGTGGCCGAACTCTATCTGACCCCGCCTGACGACGGGCAGGGGCTGATACGGTCCCTGGCCGGGATCAGCCGCGTGAATTTGAAGCCCGGTGAAAGCCGCGAGGTTCGTTTCAAACTGTCGCCGCGCGCACTCAGCCTCGTCCGACGAGACGGCAGCCGCGTCCAGACAGACGGCGTTTTCGGCGTCTTCGTCGGCGGCGGCCAACCCGGCGAGGGGCCGGGTGTCAGTGGCAGCCTGAAACTCACCGGCCACGCCACCTTGCCGAGGTAGATGATATGACGACACGCAGATCCTTCCTTGCCGGTGCTGCTGGTATAGGCCTCGGTTTGGCAACCCTTGTGCCGCTGGCTGCCGCCAACGCGGCGACTCGGCGCTTCGCCGTCGACGGCGATCAGTTTCAGCTCGACAGCCAGCCGTTCCAGATTCTGGCCGGGGAGCTGCATTATCCGCGCATCGCCCGGGCCGACTGGCGCGACCGCCTGAGGAAGCTAAAGAGCCTGGGGCTCAATACGCTCAGCGCCTATGTCTTCTGGAATGCCCACGAGACCGTGCCGGGTGTCTATGACTTTTCCGGAAACCTCGATGTCGCGGCGTGGCTTGGCATGGCGCAGGAAGAGGGACTGTTCGTCCTGCTGCGCGCCGGTCCCTATGTCTGCGCCGAATGGGACGGCGGCGGCTTCCCGGCCTGGCTGTTTCCGGATGAAACCGTGAAGGCGCGCTCGCTCGATTCCGCCTATTTGGAACCGAGCGGTCGCTGGCTGAAACGTTTGGGCGCCGAGATCGCCCATCTGGAAATCGACCGGGGCGGACCGATCCTGATGACTCAGGTCGAGAACGAATACGGCTCCTTCGGCCAGGATCACGTCTATATGGCGGCTGTACGCGATCAGGTGCGCGCGGCCGGTTTCGAGGGCCAGCTCTATACGGTCGACGGCGCGGCGGTCCTCGACAACGGCGCCTTGCCGGATCTCGTCAACGGCATCAATTTCGGCACCTACGACAAGGCCGAAAACGAGTTCAAGCGCTTCGCCGAGTTCAAGCCGCAGGGGCCGCGCATCTGTACCGAGCTGTGGGGCGGCTGGTTCGATCATTTCGGCGAAATGCATTCGTCCGTAGCGGTGCCGCCGCTGATCGACAGCCTGAAATGGATGCTCGACAACCATATCTCGATCAGCTTTTACGTGGCGCATGGCGGCACCTCGTTCGGCTTCGATGCCGGCGCCAATTTCGACCGCAAGACCGAGACCTACCAGCCGGATATTTCCAGCTACGATTACGACGCCATGTTCGACGAAGCCGGCCGGCCGACGCCGAAGTTCGACGCCGCGCTCGATCTATTCAAAAACTATCTGCCGCCCGCCCGTTTCGCCCTGCTCCCCGAGGCGCAAAGGGCGATCGAGATCCCGCGCTTCCGCCTGACCGAAACAGCGGCGCCCCTGTTCGGTCGGCCGCTTGAGACGCCTCACCCGCGCACGCTGGAAGCCTTGGGCCAGCCTCACGGCTTGATATTGTACCGTCATCGCCTCACCAAGGCGGCCGTGGGAATGCTGCGCTTCGGCGAAGTGCGCGACTATGCCGTCGTCTCGGTCGGCGGGCGCCGCGTCGGCGCGCTCGACCGACGGCTGAAGGAAAACGAGATCGCCGTTTCGGCTAAGGCCGGTGACTGGCTCGAGGTCCTGGTCGACACCATGGGCCACATCAATTACGGCGAACGCATCGGCAAGGACCAGAAGGGCCTGATCGGCGAAGTCACGCTGAACGACCGGCCGCTCAACGGCTGGAGCCATCAGGGCCTGCCGCTCGACGACCTGGGGGGCTTGGTCTACGGCCCAGGCGCAATGGATGGCCCGGCCTTCTATCGCGGCACGTTTGAACTGAAGGAAACCGGCTACACCTTCATTGATATGCGCGGCTGGGGCAAGGGCTATGCCTGGGTCAACGGCCACAATCTCGGCCGCCACTGGTCGGTCGGGCCGCAGCGCGCCCTGTTCGCGCCGGAAAGTTTCCTGAAAATAGGAATTAATGAGGTCGTCGTTTTCGACCTGTATCCCGCGGCGGAGGCGAGCGTGGCCGGAGGGCATACCCAGATTTGGGACTTGCCGGGGCAGGTCAAGGCCTAGGACCATGAACCGCCGAAACCTCATCATGGGCGCTATGGCCGTTTCTGGCCTGGGTTTACCGGCCTGGGCGGCAACCCCGCCGTCTGGCCGTCCGGCGCCGGACAAGCGCCGCTACGTCAGCCCGGCGGTCGAAGCGACGATCGCGCACATGCGCCGCGTCGTCGCCGACCCGAAGCTGATGGCGTTGTTCGAGGCCTGCTACCCCAATACGCTCGACACCACCGTGGAGATGGGCGAGATCGGCTGTAAGCCCGACGCCTTCGTCATTACCGGCGATATTGAAGCCCTCTGGCTGCGCGACTCGTCCGCCCAGGTCTGGCCCTACCTGCCACTGGCCAAGGACGACAAGGCGCTTCGCCTGTTGTTCCGCGGCCTGATCCAGCGCCAGGCGCGCTGCATCCTGATCGATCCCTACGCCAATGCCTTCCTGAAGGACCCGGCGGCGATGACCACGCTCAAATGGTCGATCGGCGACTTGACGACGATGAAGCCCGGCGTCGCCGAACGCAAATGGGAGATCGACAGCCTGTGCTATCCGATCCGGCTGGCGCACGGCTATCTGGGCGCCACCGGCGACAAGGCCCCGTTCGACGACACCTGGCGGGCGGCGATGCACACGATCCTTCTGACCTTCCGCGAGCAACAGCGCAAGGATGGTCCCGGGCCGTACAACTTCCAGCGCAAGGCCGAGGCGCCGACCGAGACTCTGGCGCTGGGCGGCTACGGTAGTCCGACGAAGAAGATCGGTCTGATCCATTCGGGCTTTCGGCCGTCGGACGACGCGTGCACCTATCCGTTTCTCATTCCGTCGAACCATTTCGCCGTGGTGTCCTTGCGCCAACTGGCGGCCATGGCCGAGATGACGGGCCTGGACGAGGCCTTCGCCCGGGATTGCCTGGCCATGGCGGCCGAGATCGCGACGGCGCTGAGGGCGTACGGCCTGGTCGACGACGGTGCGGGTGGGAAGATGTGGGCCTATGAGGTCGACGGCTTCGGCAATATGCTCGTCATGGATGACGCCAATGTGCCGAGCCTGCTGGCCTTGCCCTATCTCGGCGCGGTCGGCGCGGACGATCCGGTCTACCGGGCGACGCGCGCAGCCGTGTGGTCCGAGCGCAATCCCTACTTCTTCCGCGGCAAGGCCGGCGAGGGCATAGGCGGGCCCCATGAGGGGCTGCGGCTGATCTGGCCGATGTCGCTGATGGTGCGGATACTGACCAGTTCGGACGATGCCGAGATCAGGTCTTCGCTCGACACATTGAAGTCGACCGACGCCGGCACGGGCTTCATGCACGAGGCCTTCGACCAGGACAATCCGGCGGTCTTCACGCGCGCCTGGTTCGCCTGGGCCAACGGACTGTTCGGTGAGACCCTGCTCGATCTGCATGCCCGCAAACCCCATCTGCTGAGCTGAGAAACACACCATGATCTCACGCCGGGATATATTACTCTCGACCGCCGCCGTTACCGTCTTGCCGGGAACGGTCCTGGCGGCGGACACGCAAAGCCTGTGCGACTTTGTCGACCCGTTCATCGGCACGGGCGGACACGGGCATAATTTTCCCGGCGCGACGGTGCCGTTCGGGATGGTCCAGTTGTCGCCGGACACCTCCAATAACGGCTGGGATTCGTGTTCGGGCTATCACCAGCACGACGGCTCGATCCTCGGGTTTTCGCACACCCATCTGAGCGGGACGGGCTGTCCGGACCTGCTGGATCTGCTGGTCGTGCCGCGGACCGGTCCGGTCGTGCTCGCCCCCGGCACGCTGGAGGCGCCGCAAACCGGTTACCGTTCGCGCTATAACCGCACGACCGAGACGGCCACGCCCGGCTATTACAGCGTCGATCTGACCGACAGCCGGATACGTGCCGAGCTGACCGCGACGCTGCGCGCGGGACTGCACCGCTATACCTTCCCGCAAGGCGAGGCCGGTCATCTGCTGATCGACTGGCACCACGCCAATCTCAACTGGTGGGACAAACCACCGGTTCCCCACATTCAGAGCGCGTCCTTGCGCCTCGTTGGCAACGAGACGCTGGTCGGCGGTCGCCAGGTCTCGCAATGGGCCAAGGAACGCTGGATATTCTTTGCGCTCAAGCTGTCGCGCCCCTTCACCTCGGCCACACTCTACAGCGACGATGCCCCGGTCACCGGCACCGAGATCGAAGGCCCCAACCTGAAATGCGCGCTGCATTTCGACGATGCAGGCGCGGCGCCCTTGCTGGTGCGCGCCAGTGTCTCGGCGGTCGATATCGACGGCGCCCTGCGCAACCTCGAAGCGGACCTGCCCGATTTCAGTTTCGAACGGGTGAGGGCGGACGCGCGCGCGGCCTGGGAACGCGAACTGGCGCGGGTGCGCATCGAGACCAAGGATACCACGGCGCGCCGCATCTTCTATACCGCCCATTATCATGCGCTGATGGCGCCGACCCTTTTCAACGATGTCGACGGCCGTTATCGTGGCATGGACAATACGGTCCATCAACTGAAGCCCGGTGAGGCGAGCTACTCGACTTACAGCCTGTGGGACCAATACCGGGCGTCACATCCCTTCTTCATCCTGGCTCACGGCGAACGGGTGCCGAATATCGTCGGCACGCTCGTACGCATGGGACAGGAGAGCCCGGCCGGACCGCCGATCTGGCCACTGCAGGGGCGCGAGACAGACACCATGGTGGGATATCATTCCGCCGTCGTGCTGGCCGAGGCCTGGCGCAAGGGCGTCAAAGGCGTCGATTATGAGGCCGCTTACGCGGTGATGCGCAAGCGCGCCTTTCAGGACAATGTCCACGGTCTCGATTGGTATCGCCGGCTCGGATATATTCCAGCCGACAAGGTCGATGAGTCGGTGTCGCGGACGCTGGAATTCGCCTACGATGACTGGGCCGTTTCCAAGCTCGCGGAGGCCGCGGGCCAACGCCTGGAGGCCGACGTGTTGCGCCAGCGCTCACGCAGTTACCGCAACGTTTTCGACCCCTATATCGGCTTCATGCGCGGCCGGCTCAGTGATGGCGAGTGGGTAACTCCCTACTGGCCGGCGTCGCTCGGCCACAAACAGAAGATCTGGCGCGATTTTACCGAGTCCAACGGCTGGCAGGCGACCTTCCTGAACCAGCACGACATCTACGGCTATATGACGCTGTTTGGCGGAGAGGCGGCTTTCGCGGCCAAGCTGGACGGCCTGTTCAATGCGTCGTCGGACATGCCCGACGGCACGCTTGCCGACATTTCCGGGCTGATCGGCCAATATGCCCATGGCAACGAGCCGAGCCACCACGTCGCCTATCTCTATGCCTATGCCGGCGCGCCCTGGAAGACCCAAGCGCGGGTGCGGCAGGTCCTGACGACGCTTTACGCCGCCGCGCCCGATGGCCTGGCGGGCAACGAGGACTGCGGCCAGATGAGCGCCTGGTACGTGCTCAGCGCCATCGGCTTTTATCCGGTCGATCCGGTCAGCGCCGTCTATGTCCTGGGCTCACCTCTGTTCGACAAGGCGACGATCGAGGTCGGCGAAGGGCGGACCTTTGTGGTCGAGGCGCCGGGCAACGGGCCTGATGCGCCCCACATTCATAGTGCCGTGCTCAACGGCCGGCCCCTGACGCGGTCGTACATTACCCACGCCGAGATCATGCGCGGCGGGCATCTCGTGCTACGTATGGGCAAGATGCCGAACACGTCCTTTGGCCACAGCCCTGCCGATCGTCCACCATCCTTTGTTTGAGGTGCAACATGCCGAACTTGCCAACGACCGACCGCCGTACCCTTATCCGCGCCGCCGCCGTTGCGTCGTCGCTGGCGGCCGTTTCAGCCGTCAAGGCTGAGGCCGTGCCGGGCGCCATCGTCATCTCGACCTGGGACTTCGGCGTCGCCGCCAACCAGGCCGCCTGGGAGGTACTGAAGGGCGGCGGCTGGGCGCTCGATGCCGTCGAAGCCGGGGCGCGCGTTCCGGAGGCCGACCTTAAGAACCACAGCGTCGGCCGCGCCGGCTATCCCGATCGCGACGGCCACGTTTCCCTCGACGCCAGCATCATGGATGACACCTATCGTTGCGGCGCGGTGGCGGCGCTCGAACACATAGCCCATCCGATTTCGGTCGCGCGCCTGGTCATGGAAAAGACCCCGCACGTCCTGCTGGTCGGCGACGGGGCCCTGCAGTTCGCCATCGAGCAAGGCTTTAAAAAAGAAGATTTGCTGACGCCCGAGTCCAAAGCCGCGTGGAAGGATTGGTTGAAGACCGCCAACTACCGGCCGGTCGCCAACAGCGAGATGGGCACCTATGGCAAGGCGCCGGGAAGCAAGGTGCCGGGCGACGTCCACAACCACGATACGCTCGGCATGCTGGCGCTCGACGCCAAGGGCCGGCTGTCGGGTGCTTGCACCACCAGCGGAATGGCGTGGAAGCTGCGCGGCCGGGTGGGCGATAGCCCGATCATCGGCGCCGGTCTTTATGTCGATGGCGAGGTCGGGGGCGCGACGTCGACGGGCGTCGGTGAGGAGGTCATCCGCACCGCCGGCAGCTTCCTGGTGGTCGAACTGATGCGCCAGGGCCGTTCGCCCCAGGCCGCCTGCGAGGAGGCGGTCATGCGTATCGTCCGCCGCCGTCCTGAAGCGGCGAAAGCACTCCAGGTCGGCTTCCTGGCGCTCAGCAAGAGCGGCGAGGTCGGCGCCTTCGCCATCCAGAAGGGCTTTGTCTACGCCCGCTGCGACGCCACGCGCACCGACGCGGTGATCCCGTCGGCCAGCGTCTTCGCCTGACCGGTGCGCGTTGCGTTTCTCGCCCTGATCCTTCTGCTGGCCTGGCCCGTCGCAACCCTGGCCGGCGCATTACGCACCGCGCCCGATGCCACGCCGCAGGCCGTGGCCGCGGCGCAGTTGCTGCGCGATGAGGTCGAGACGCGCTGCGCGCGTCCGTTCGGCGAAACCGGGATATCGATCATTGCCGCCCGCCGTGAACAGATCGCCGCGTTGCTGCCGCTCGCCCAGGCAAGGGCGTGGCGCCACTGGCTTTCCACCGCGCCGCAACGCCATGCCGAAGCCTATAGTCTCGTGCGCATGGGGCGGTGGCAGATCATCGCCGGCGATGACGACCGCGGCATTCTCTTCGGCATCGGCGACGTGCTGCGCAAGGCGGATATATCGTCAACCCACGTCCGCCTGCCGCCCTTGAATATCCGCGCGGTGCCCGATGTGCCGTTGCGCGCTCACCAGATCGGCTATCGCTTCAAGAACAACAGCTACGACGCGTTTACCCTGCCGATGCTCGAGCAGCAGGTGCGCGATCTCGCGGTCTTCGGCGCCAACGGCATCCAGTGGATCGCGCCGGTGTCGGATGACGCCGCCGAAAGCCCGTTGTTCCATGTCCCGCCGCTCGACATGGCCGTCGCCGCCTCAGGCCTGATGGCGAAATACGGTCTCGACTTCGATCTATACTATCCGGAAATGGGAGACGACTATACCCGCCCGGAAACCGTTGCGGCCGAACTCGAACGTTTCGAGGCCCTGGTCAAGCAACTGCCGAGCGTCGATGCCCTCTACGTACCGGGCGGCGACCCCGGACACATGGCGCCCGACCGCCTGTTTCCGCTGGTCGAGGCCGAGGCGAAGATTCTCCGTCGCTATCATCCGAAGGCCACTGTGTGGATTTCGGGGCAGGGCTTCGACCGCGCGCAATACGAGCGCTTCTACGCCCTTCTGAAGTCGGAGCCCGACTGGCTGACCGGCGTCTTCTTCGGCCCGCAGTCGCGCGATCCGTTGCCGGTGCAGAGGGCGCGTATCCCGAAGCGGTATGCCGTCGTCTTTTACCCCGACATCGCCCATACGATGCACGCCCAGTTTCCGGTGCCGCAGTGGGACCCGGCCTTTGCCCTGACCGAGGGACGCGAGCCCATCGATCCGCGGCCCCGGGCCGAGGCGCACATTGTCCGCCACTTCGCCGGCGATTACGCTGGCTTCGTCACCTATTCCGAAGGCGTGACCGACGACGTCAACAAGATGCTGTGGTCGCAACTGGGCTGGAACCGCCGGCAGCCGGACGGAGGGATACTTGCCGACTATGCCCGGTATTTCATCGGTGATGCGCGGTTTGCCAAAGAGCTTCAGGCGCTGGAATTCAACTGGAACGGGCCCGTGGCGTCGAACCACGGCATCGCTCCGACTCTCAGGGCGTTCGATGCCGTGGCGCCGGCGCACATGGACAATTGGCGCTTCGAGATGGCGTGGTACCGCGCCACCTATGACGCCTACGTCCAGCGCCGTGTGCGCGCGGAAACGGCGCGGCAGGTGGCGGCCGTCGCTGCGCTGAGGATGGCCGATGCGGACGGCGCGCGGCGGGCCCTTGGCATACCGGACGATGCGCAAACCCTGAGGCTTCGTCAGAGGCTGTTCGATCTCGCGGCGGCGCTCTACCGCAATATCGGCTTGCAACTGAGCGTGTCGCATTTCGGCGCTTCCGGTGTCGAACGCGGCGCCAATCTTGACCGCGTCGACGTGTCTCTCAACGACCGGGTATGGCTGCTCAGCCAGATCAAGGCCGCCGAACGCACGGGCGATCCGGCGCGGTTGCGGGCCCTGGCCAATGTCGATGCGGTTCCCAAAAGCGGATTTTACGATGACCTCGGCGATCCCGGACACGAGCCGCATCTGGTGCCTGGAAAAGGCTTCGCCGCCGATCCGGAGGGCTATGACAGCACCATCGACGGCGTCGCCGACCACACACCCGACGATGGCTGGCGGATGCGTTGGATCACCTATGCTGAAACGCTGTACGAACAGCCGGTCACATTGCGCTACACGCGGCTTGACCAGCACATCCACTACCGGCTGAAGGTCGTCTATGCTGGCGAGGACTATGCCCTGCCGGTCCGGTTGACGGCCAACGGCGTCGTGCTGAGTGACGTCTCTTCGCGGACGTCCAACCCGATGACGGTTGAGTGCGAAGTGCCGCAAGCCTTGACGCGTGGCGGCATCCTCACCCTGCGCTGGACGGGGCCAGACGGCATGGGCGGCAGCGGCCGGGGCCACCAGATCGCCGAAGTGTGGCTGGTTCCAGATTGACCTGTCAGGCCCGATTAACGCGTGAGAATGCCCACACTGGCGACGGCGATGACCGGCTTGTCCTGCACGGCGCGAGGCAGGTTGAGACGTAGATAGCGGCCCCTGCGGGGCGCGGCGAAGCGGATTTTTTGCTCGCCACGGCTGGCCGCGATATTGGGGAATTCGCCGCTGGCGATCGGCTCACCCCAGGTCTTGGCGTCATCGCTGAGCCAGGCGGTAAAGACGGCCGGCGGGCCGATCTTTTCCGCTTTGGCGACATCGATCCTCAATGTGCTTGTCGGTGTCAATGTGAACCCCGTCAGGACACGGGGTTGCGCCAGGTCGAGGACGATATCCAGAGACTGCCCCGCCTGTCCGATCAGGCCGGAGCCATCGAGAAGACCGGAGGCCGGCACGCCGTCTGCCGTGACTGTCCAGGCGCCCGAGGCGACGTCGAAATCGGCGGTCGCTACGCCACTGATCGCGCCGCTCGCCGCCTTGACGGCGACGGCATGGACCGTGCCGCCGTCTGGAAGGGCAAACGGCACGGTATAGGCGGTGGCGTTTGCGCCGGGTGACGAACCATCGAGCGTATAGACGAGACGCTGGCCGGGGGCCGCCGCCTCAATCGTCACCTGCCCGTTACGGTCACGCGTGATCGATGGCTCATCGACAAGGTCGGGCAGGAGATGGAGGCTGAATTCGGAAATGACCGGAGAGGCCGCGGCCTTGGTGATGCGCACGCGGACCGCTTCGGCGGTCACGGGCGCATCCAACCGGATCACGCGCTGGGGGCCGATGCAGGTATGGCGGGCGACGGTCTGCCATTGGCCGTTCTGACGGGCATCGATCTCGTAGTCGTCGACGCGGACGCCGAAAGGCAGGGCTTCGCGCATGCGGATGAGGTCGAAGCGCACCGGGTGTGGCAGGGCGAACTGTAGCCAGGCGCCCGCGCAATCATTTAAGCGTGCGGCCCAATAGCCGTGATCAGTCAGGACCTTTTCCGGGCCGTGGGCGGCAGCGAAGCGGCTGCTGGCGGTCACCTTGGCTCCAGCGGCAAGATTCTCGGCATAGGCCTTGTCGAGAATGGCGCGGAAGGCGGCGAGATTTCGCGCATCTCTGTCGCCGATGCGGCCGGTGCGGTTGGGCGGAACATTGAGCAACAGGTTGCTGCCGCGGCCTACCGAACGGAGGTAGAGATCGAGCAGGTTTGCCGGCGAACGGACCTTGTCGTCCTCGTCGGCGTGCCAGAACCAGCCCGGACGGATCGATACGTCAGTCTCCGCCGGGTTCCACAGGTCACCGCCGCGGACGCCGCTATTGCCCTTTTCCGGCGTGTAGGGCGCTTCGTCCATGGTCGGCCAACACGGGTCGCCGGCGACACCGTTCTCATTGCCGACCCAGCGCACGTCCATTTGGGCGTCGGCGAACATGACGGCGTCCGGCTGGAGGTCGCGCACGGTCTGGCGAACGCGATCCCATTGGTAATAGGTCGCGGCGTCGATATGGCGAACTTCGCGCGCGCCGCCATAATAGCCGTCGCCGCCATTGGCGCCATCGAACCAAACCTCGTAAAGCTTGCCGTATCCCGTCAGCAGTTCATGCAATTGGTTGAAGTAGTATTCCACATAGGCCGGTCGGCCGTATTCGGCATGATTGCGGTCCCAGGGCGACAGATAGACGCCGAATTTCACGTCGTGGCGCGCGCAGGCCGCTGAGATATCGCGGACGATGTCGCCCTTTCCGTCCAGGAATGGGCTGTTCTTGATACTATGTTCGGTATAGCGACTGGGCCAGAGGCAGAAGCCGTCGTGGTGCTTGGCGGTCAGGATCAGCTGTTTCAGGCCGCCCGCCTTGCAGGCGCCAACGATCTGATCGGCGTCGAAGTCGCTGGGATTGAAAATCTTCGGGTCTTCGTCGCCGAGACCCCACTCGCGGTCCGTGAAGGTGTTCACCGTGAAATGCAGGAAGCCGTAGGTTTCGAGCCTGTGCCACGCCAATTGGCGAGGCGATGGTACCGCGCCCCAGGACGGAAGGGCGTTGGCCGCCAGGGCCGCGCAGGGCAAGACAGCTGCCGCCACGCTGCCACCGGTCAGCGCGATAAGTGTGCGTCGAGAGGGAGTGAAAGGGGCCATGAGAAACCTCGCGGGATTATCCCGGTTACGGTGTCAGGTAAGATCGACGTAGATCGGGACACTGCCGCCGACGATGGTCTCACAGAGGTTCAGCTTCTTGTCCAGCCAGACGATATCGGCGCGCTGACCGGCGCTTAAGCTTCCGCGTTCGGCCTCAAGACCCAGGAAATGCGCCGGCGCGGTCGCGGCCATAGTCGCGGCTTCGGGGAGCGTGCGCCCAAGCATCTGCACGACATTGCGCACGGCATCGACCATGTCGAGGTCGGATCCCGCCAAGGTACCGCTATCATCGACGCACACGCCGTTCTCGACGTGGATACGCTTGCCATTGAGCATGAAGGTCTTGGTCTTGGAGCCGACCGTCGGCATGGCGTCGGTGACCAGCATGAAGCGGTCGATCGGCCGGGTGCGCAGCGCGATACGCAGCACCGCCCAGTCGACGTGACGGCCGTCGACGATCAGCCCGCACCAGGCGGTCTGGTCTTCCAGCGCCGCGCCGACCACGCCGGGCGCGCGGTGGGTCATGGGCGACATGGCGTTGAACAGATGGGTGAAACTGGTGACGCCGGCCTTCAGCGCCGCCTTGGCCGTGTCGTAGGTGGCGTTGGTATGGCCGGCGGCGATCAGCACACCCGCATCGCGCAGTTCGGTAATGTCGGCGGCCGTGCAGTTCTCCGGCGCCAGGGTCACCAGGGTCTTGCCGCGCTTCAGGCTTTTCAGCAGCGCCTTGGACTGGGCATCCAGCGTGCGGAACAGGTCGGGATTGTGGATTCCCTTGCGTTCGCGGCTGATGAAGGGGCCTTCGATATGCAGGCCAAGGACGCCGGGCACGCCGGCCTCGATGGCGGCTTCCGTGGCGCGCATGGCGGCGTCGATGACTTCGAGCTCGTCGCTGATCAGGGTCGGCAGATAGCCGGTCGTGCCATAGGCGCGATGCGCCCGGCCGATGGCGGCGATGCCCTCGAGCGTGGTGTCGTCGTTGAACAGGACGCCGCCGCCGCCGTTGACCTGGGTATCGATGAAGCCCGGCAGCAGGTAGCCGCCGGCGACATCGATGGTCTCGCCGCCGCGTTCGGTGACGGGGCCGGTCTCGATCGCGGCGATGATCTCACCGTCGCACGTCAGCGTGCCCGCGACGATGCCGTCGGGCGTGACGATCTGGGCGTTGATGAAGGAAACGGTCATACGGTCCTCGTCACCTTGTTGAGGTGCGGCGGGGTGTCGGGATTGAGGCCGCGCGCCAGCGACAGGGCGTTGGCCAGGCGGTAGAAACTCTGGATCAGCAGGATCGGCTCCAGCGCCGGGGCGGTGGTCAGGCTGGGCAGATGCACGGCGCCTTCGAGGGGACCGGCGGCATCGGCCAGCAGCACGGCGGCGCCGCGTTCGGTGAATTCGGCGGCGACTTCGCGCACGCCTTCGCCGGCGGCATCGACGGTGGCCAGGGCCAGGACGGGGAAGCCGTCGCCGACGATGGCCATGGGACCGTGACGTACTTCGGCCGACGAAAAGGCTTCGGCGTGCAGGGCGCAGGTTTCCTTGAGCTTCAGCGCCGCTTCCTGGGCGACGGCCAGGCCGTAGCCGCGGCCGATGACGAACAGGTTGCGCGCCGCGGTCAGCACGGGAAGCGCCGGCGTCCAGTCGAGCGCGAAGGCCTTTTCCAGTTGTTCGGGCAGGGCGTCGAGTGCGTCCTGCAGGGCGTCGTCGCCGGCCCAGGCCGCGACGATGGCCGCCAGCCCGGCGAGCGACGTGATATAGGATTTGGTCGCCGCCACCGAGCGCTCCGGACCGGCGCATAATGGCAACAGGGTGTCGGCGAGCGCCGCCAGGGGGCTGGTCTCGTCATTGACCAGGGCGACGATATGGGCGCCGGCGCGCTTGTGCGCCTCGACCGCGGTCAGCAGGTCGGGCGAGCGGCCGGACTGCGAAATGGCGATGCACAGCGAATCCTCGGCGACGACCGCGGCGGCGTAGATCGACGACACCGACAGCGCCGCCGACGAGGTCGGCACGCCCAGCAGCGTCTCGATCAGATACTTGCCGAAGGTGGCGGCGTGGTCGCTGGAACCGCGCGCGCAGGTGGTCACCGAGCGCGGCGGATGGGCGCGCAGGTGCGCGGCGAGCTTGGCGAGTGGGGCGCGGTTCCGATC
>OUWB011209512.1_pt1 | contig 47213 bp, 46 predicted proteins | sample 1779821 | NCBI WGS metagenome assembly OUWB01 (sample SAMEA3914806, study PRJEB12502) | metagenome | biome: forest; material: soil | place: Canada | collected 2011-08-03 | depth 0.1 m
TCCTTGATTTCCTTCGCCGCTGCCGACGAGCGTTGCGCCAGAGAGCGCACTTCGCTGGCTACTACCGCGAAGCCCCGGCCCTGCTCGCCCGCCCGTGCTGCTTCCACCGCCGCGTTGAGCGCGAGAATGTTGGTCTGGAATGCGATGCCCTCGATCATGCCGGTGATATCGGCGATCTTGCCTGCGCTTTCCTCGATGCCCGCCATCGTCTCGACCACCTTCCCGACGATTGCAGAACCTTCTTGGGTGACAGCACGCGCATTGTCCGCGAGGCCACTCGCCTGGCGAGCGTTCTCCGAGTTCTGCCTGACGGTGGCCGTCAGCTCCTCCATGCTCGCCGCCGTCTCCTGCAGCGACGCGGCCTGCTCGTCAGTTCGCGAAGACAGGTCGGTGTTGCCGTGCGCGATCTGTCGCGCGCCTGTCATTACCGACTCGGCGCCCGTGCGGATCTCGCCGATGGTGTTAGACAGGCTTTCGGTCATGGTGCGAAGCGATCGAAGCACCTGGCTCGTCTCATCCCTGCCATCCGCGTTGATCCCCGTGGCCAGGTTGCCGTGCGCGACTTTCTCAGCCGCATCAACGGCTTCGCGCAGCGGCCGGACGATCGAGCGCGTGACAAGTAGCGCGCAGACCGCACCGACAGCCAACGCGAGCGCCGCGAGCACCAGTACGAGCATGCGTGCGTCGTCATATGATGCGCTCGATGCGGCACGTTCGGTCACTACCTGGTTGCCGACGTAATCGATCAAGGCTTGCACTGCGCCCAGATACTGGTTCTCCAGCGGCACCTGTTCGCCCAGTAACCTTTGCCGTGCCCCTTCGGCATCGCCAGCCTGGATCTGCACGATGATTGCCGCCCGGTTGGACAGATATGCCTGACGCGCGGACCCGATACGCGCCCAGAGTACTTTGCCCTGGTCCGTGTTGACGAGCTGCTCGATTTCTTTGGCTGCGTTGGAGACGATGTCGTGACCATTGCCGATCGATTGTAGATTGGCGCTTACGACCTGCGGCTCATTGCTTGCCAACGCGGACAAAGCGTCGCGTTCCATCACCGCCTGCCCGCGAGTGATTTCGAGTAGCAGATGCAGATCCAGCAATACCGGCATGCGCGAACGCGTGACGCTATTGACGTCCTGGTTGAAGCCACTCAGTTCACTCAGCGATACAGCTGCAAGTGCGAACGTTAGAAGTAATGTGACTGCGAACGCCAGCGCGAGGCGCGCCCCTATTTTTATGTTGCTCAATCGCATATGAGAGTTCCCATCTTTCGAATTCTTTCACTTGACCGCCAGCTTCTCGGGCAACTCTGCATAACGGCAAGAAAGACGGAAAACTTAAGGGTTTTTACCTAGACATTGGCCACAAAGTGGCGGATCTTCAGAATGCGTCCATCCGCTTCCGCGAAAATCCGGTCACGGATGTGACCGGCGGCGCGCAAATGCTGGTGCCACCTGATCCGTCAATTTAGTGACTCGCGTCGCTATAGTGATTTTTCTTGCGCGCGTAGCACTATCCAAATCACGGTCGCGGGACGTGACCTGTCTCTAGGGTTTATCCGCTCTCATTGCGGTAAATTTATCATATAAGCTGATTACTGGTTTGTTTAGAGATGCTTGAGAAATACGCGCAATGCCAAGGTGTGCAGCTTTTGCAAGAAGGCTTTCGGCACTCTCCTTGGTTCCACTCATCCGCTCGGTTGTCCCCCAGGAGCGGAGCTGTCTTGTCACGCACGCTGTTGCGATCTAAATAGAATGAATCGGTAGATTTTATGCCGGTCGAGACAATGCGGTACCAAGGAGACACCATCCATGCGCATTTACCAATTCGTCAATAAAGTGCCCGGCGGCTTGATGGTAGTGCCGCTTTTTCTGGGTATGTTGCTTAACACATTCGCTCCGAACGCGCTAAAAATTGGCGGTTTTACCCAGGCGCTCACCAACCAGGGCTATCCGACGTTTCTCGCGATGTATCTGTTCACGGTTGGCACCAAGATGACGTTGCGAGCGGCTCCCGGCATGCTAAAACGGGGCTCTGGCATCTTGCTGGCGAAGGTCGGCGTGGCGGTTTTGATCGCTCTTTCAGTCGCGCACTTCTTCAATGGCAATCTGTTGGGCTTGAGCACGCTCGCCGTGTTGGCGGCGATGAATGACACTAACGGTGGCATGTTTCTGGCGCTGACGAGCACCTTCGGCAACAAGGAGGATGCGGGCACTTATGTGATGCAAAGTATCGAGACGGGGCCATTCGTTACCATGCTCGTGCTTGTCGGCGCGGGGCTTGCGACGATTCCTTGGTTGACTATGTTGTCGGTGATCGCACCGATTTTCGCGGGTGCGCTCCTCGGCAATCTCGATAGCGAGTTACGCGAGTTCTTTGGCAAGCACGAACCGCTGATCGTTCCGTTCATGGCCTTCACGCTGGGCCAAGGGATTGATCTGAAGGCCGTATTCACGGCTGGCATACCGGGGATATTGCTGGGCATAGCGGTATTTGTTGTGTCGGGGTTGGTCTGCGTTTTTGTCGATCGCTTGCTCGGCGGATCGGGCGTGGCCGGTGCCGCTGCGTCCAGTACCGCGGGCAATGCAGCTGGGACGCCGCAAGCAGTCGCGCTGGCAGACCACTCGTACAGCGCGATTGCCCCGGCTGCAACAGTACAGGTCGCCGCATCGGTGATCGTCACCGCATTGTTGACACCCATATTGACGGCTTGGATATCGCGGCGTGCCGCCGCAAGGCAGCAACAAACTACCCCGATTTCGACCGGTGTGCCTGAGGCAGGCGAAGGCAGTGTGTCGTACGCCTCTACAGCCGCGACATCAACGCACGACGTAACGGCCGCGCCTTAGGATGAGAGCAATCAATGACTAGATTCAAGGTGTACATAACGCGCATGATTCCGCAGCAGACGATAGACCACCTGCGGCAATTCCATGACGTCGAGGTCAATCCGCATGATCGCGCACTCACCCGCGAAGAACTGCTGCACGCGGTGCGAGGCCGCGATGCAGTAATTACGTTGCTCACGGACACCATTGATGGTGCAGTGCTCGACGCAGCGGGTCCGAAATGCAAGATAGTTGCGAACTATGCAGTGGGCTTCAACAACTTGGACCTCACGGCGGCGACTCAGCGCGGCGTCATCCTGACCAACACGCCCGGTGTACTCGACGATGCTACTGCCACGCACGCCTGGGCACTCTTGTTGGCTACCGCGCGACGCATTTCGGAATCTGAGCGCTACGTGCGCGCGGGCGAGTGGCATGGCTGGGCGCCAATGGCCTTTATTGGGCAGGACGTCGATAACAAGACCTTGGGCGTCGCTGGATTGGGGCGGATCGGCTCCAAATTCGCGCGCAAGGCGGCTGCCTTCAACATGAAATTGATTTACACCGACACACAGCGTAACCTTGAGATCGAACGTCAGATGGGTGCTACGTTTGTCGACAAGGAAACGCTGCTGCGGGAATCGGATTACTTGTCTTTGCACCTGCCGCTCGTGCCCGAAACCCTGCATTACATTGGCGCGGCTGAGTTCGGACAGATGAAGCGGACCGCTATCCTCATCAATGCGGCCCGCGGCCCGCTGATTGATGAAAAGGCGCTTGTGGTGGCACTCCGCGACAAGTTGATCTGGGCTGCGGGACTCGATGTGTTCGAGAACGAGCCGAAGCTCGAAGCCGGACTGAGCGAGCTCGACAACGTGCTGGTGGTGCCCCACATCGCCTCCGCGACGATAGAGACACGGCTGGCGATGGGCAGGATCGCGACCGATAACATCATCAGCGTGCTCAATGGTGGGAAGCCGCAAACCTGTATTAATCCCGATGTATTGCGCTAGGCGCAACGTGGCGACGGGGATCGATCCAGGGAGGACGAGCCATGGGGAACAGATACGAACGCTCGCGTATGTCGCGTTCGTTCACGTACAAAGGTATCCAATACCATCCAGGCGTACTGGTGGTTCTTGCCGTGCAACTGCTCTGTCTGAGCGCGTTTGCGTTTGTGCCGGACGGCCTCAATCACAATAAGTGGCTGCCCGCGGCAATCGCGTTCAGTATGCTCTTCGGACTGATTCTGTCGCTCGGCTTTGTCGGAACATGGAATCAGTTCAGGGACGATGTCGGCCTGTGGACGTTCCTCAACACCAACCCGGTCGAGTCTGGCGTTGCGATAGCCACGGTAGGCGAGGCCCTCGCGATCTTATTGCAACCGCTAGGCTAAGAGAAGGCTGATTTTTAAGATCAGCGCGGCCCGGCAACGCTTCACACCTCCACCACGCAAGCCGCGGCAAACCCCGGATTCAAATACCGTGGCGTATAGCCCCGCGGGTTGCACACCACGCGCACCCCATTCACGCGATAGTCGAAGTTCACGTGCTTGTGCCCGTGTATCCATAGCTGCACGGCAGGACTCATCAGCTTTTCCAGATCGGAGACATAAGCAGGTGTCAGTTTGTCTCCGGCATAGGCGGGATCGATGGAGCGCGGTGACGGTGCATGATGCGTGACGACTACAGTCGTGCCCGCATAGGGTTGCTTCAGCATGGCCGACAGCCAGGCCCGCGACGCCTGATGGCGGCGCAAGGTATCGGCCGGCTGCAGCAAGCGGCTATGGTCCTGGGCTTGAATCTGCCGGTAGTCGTTCATGCTGTTGGCGGCGTCCCGCATCGACGCCTGCATGGCGGCACTGCCGTACAACAGGAAGTCGGTCCAAAGCGTGCAGCCCAGAAAGCGCACATCGCGGTGGATCCAGCTGTCGTTTTCCAGAAAATGCACGTTGCTGTCGCGCGTGCCGGTGCGCAATTCGGCCAGCGTGTGGTCGAAGTCGCCGCCGTAGAACTCGTGATTGCCGGCAATCAGGATCGCCGGTTTGCCATAGGCATCGGCAAAGCGCTTGGCCCACGCGGCACTGTCCCCACCGAGGTGAACATCGCCCGCCAGCACGATTACGTCGGCGGCTCTCGCGGCGGCGGCCGTGCCGGCGCTCGGTTCGAAGTCGCCGAATTCGTTGTGCAGGTCGGAGAGTACCCAGAGTTTCATGATCAGCCCAGGTGGGGTAGGCAATTGTTCGTAGGGGTGGGGTTGGCGCACAGGCGGGTAACGCGCCATGCGCGTCGGGCTGGGAGCCGGCACGGCTATATTAACCCCGTCTTAACTCCGTGCGGCGCCGTTGTCTAGTGGGGCGCAGCCCCTGCCGCGGGTGAATTTGGGGGCGTGCTGCGGTCCGCCTATAATGGTTATCTTGACCATCACCCGGACCGTCCTCATGAACGATGACACCTTGCACGCTACCCGCGAGCTGGATGCTGACATCTTGCGCGACTTTGTCGAGCGCAAGTGGAACGACGAAATCGTGCCCGCGCTGACCGATTACATTGCGATTCCCGCCAAAAGCCCGGCCTTCGATCCTGATTGGGCCAAGCACGGCTTTATCGAGCGCGTGGTGGCGGATGCCGCGCAATGGGCCGAGCGCCAGCGGGTGCAGGGGCTGAAACTGGAGGTGGTGCGCCTGCCGGGCCGCACGCCGGTGATCTTCTTCGAAGCACCGGCCACGCGCTCGGGCAGCACCGAAACCGTCCTGCTCTACGGTCACCTCGACAAGCAACCCGAATTCTCGGGCTGGCGCAACGATCTCGGTCCATGGACGCCCAAGTTCGAGGACGGCAAGCTGTACGGCCGCGGCAGCGCCGACGACGGCTACGCCATCTATGCCAGCTTGACGGCACTGGCCGCGCTCGATGCGCAAGGCGTCGAGCGGCCGCGCTGCGTCGGCCTGATCGAAACCTGTGAAGAGTCGGGCAGCTACGATTTGCTGCCTTATGTCGACGTGCTGCGCGAGCGCCTGGGCGACGTCAGCCTGGTGGTCTGCCTGGATTCGGGCGCGGGCAATTACGATCAGTTGTGGCTGACCACGTCGCTGCGCGGCCTGGTGGCGGGCGATCTCGAAGTCGAGGTGCTGGACGAAGGGATCCATTCGGGCAACAGCGGCATCGTGCCGTCTAGCTTTCGCATCATGCGTCAATTGTTCGATCGTCTTGAAGACGCGTCCAGCGGCAACTTGCTGCCGGCGGACTTCCATTGCGTGATTCCCGACGATCGTCTGCGCGAAGCGGCGGCCACCGCCGGCATTCTGGGCGACGACGTGTGGCGCAAGAATCCCTGGGCCTGCGGTCAAGACGGCCGGCAAGTCCTGCCGACCACGCAGGATCCGCAGCAGGCGCTGCTCAATTCGACCTGGCGCCCGGCGCTGGCTATCACCGGCGCGGCCGGCCTGCCGGCGCTTGCCGACGCCGGCAACGTGCTGCGTCCGCGCACCGCCTTCAAGCTGTCGCTGCGCCTGCCGCCGCTCGTCGACGCGGCCAAGGCGGTGGCCGATCTGAAGGCATTGCTGGAAGTCGATCCGCCGTACAACGCGAAGGTCACCTTCAAGACGGCCGAAGGCGCGGCCAACGGCTGGAATGCGCCGGAATTGGCGCCGTGGCTGGGCCGCGCGCTGAACACGGCGTCGCGCCGGCACTATGGCGCGGATTGCGCGTATATCGGCCAGGGCGGCACGATTCCGTTGATGAACGTGCTGAAGGCCGGTTTCCCGCGCTCGCAGTTCATGGTGTGCGGGGTTCTTGGGCCGAAGTCCAATGCGCACGGACCCAACGAGTTTCTCCATGTGCCGTACGGCAAGAAGCTCACGGCGGCGGTGGCGGAAGTGATTGCCGCGGCCCCTTGAAATCGCTGGAATCCTGAAGAAAAACGGGCGCCGATGAGGCGCCCATTTTTTTGCTCAAGCGCGGCATACCTGATGCCGCGCCGATGCGACGGCGGGTGCCCGACCACGACGAGTGGGCCGGGCGCTGCCGTTGTTCATCTGCGTTCAGTGGCTGATCTTCTCCAGCGTCAGGCCGCGCGTTGCCGGTCCGAGCAGTATCATCACCACCGCGACGGCCATCGATATGGCGATGAAAATCGCCACGCCCGGCACGCCATAGTTTTCCAGCAGTACCCCAATCACCAGGCCGGCGAAGGCCGCGGCAACCCGGCTCCACGAATACACGAAGCCGATCGCGCGGGCGCGGATACGGGTCGGATAGACCTCGGCCTGATAGCCGTGATAGGCGAACGACATGATGTTCGAAGCCAGGGTGAACAGCACGCCGAGAATGATCAGCACGGTCGGATTGGACGCTTGCGAGAACAGGACGATTACCACGGCCATCGTCACCAGGCCACCGACCACCTGCGTCTTGCGCTCCAGCTTGTCGGCGAACCAGGTGCCGATCAGCGGTCCGAAGGGATTGGCGATCGCGATGATGAAGGCGTATTGCAGGCTGGCCGTCACGTGGATGCCGCGGTGGATCAGCAAGGTCGGCACCCAGGCGGCGAAGCCGTAGAAGCCGATCACCTGCGCCATGTTGAAGATCGACAGGCTGATCGTGCGGCGCCGATATTGCGGCGCGAAGATTTCCATCAGCGAACCGCGTCCGGCTTTTTCCGCTTCGACCACTTCCGGCGCAGGCAGCGCGTTGCCGGTCTCGGCCATGACCTTCGCTTCGATGTCGGCGACGATTGCCTCGGCTTCCTCGATACGGCCTTGGCGAGCGAGCCAGCGCGGGCTCTCGGGAATCTTGCGGCGCAGAATCCACACCACGATGGCACCGACCGAACCGATCAGCACGACCACGCGCCAATAATCCAGGCCCAGTGGTTGCGTGCCCTTCAGGATGTAAGCGAGGAAGGCGATTACCGGCACCACCCCGAAGGTAATGCACTGGTTGACCGCATAGGCGCGGCCGCGTTCGCGGCTGGGTATCAGTTCCGAGATGTAGGTATCGATTGTCACCAGTTCGACGCCGATGCCGATACCCGAGATGAAGCGCCACAGATCGAGCGTCGCGCCCGAGGTCTGGAAAGCCATGATCGCGCTGCAGACCATGTACCAGACCAACGACCAGGTGAAGATAAAGCGGCGGCCGAAGCGGTCGGCGACCGAGCCGAACACCAGCGTACCGACCCACAGGCCGGCGAAGGTGGCGAACACGAAAGTGCCGAAACCGGCCACGGCCAGCGTCTGCAGCGAGGCGAAGATACCCAGCGAACCCGGCTTGAACAGGCCGGCTTCGACCATGCCGGGAGCGACATAGCCGGTGAAGAACAGATCATAGAACTCGAATACGCCGCCTAGCGAGATCAGGATCACCATGGTCCAGATAGTACGGGAAGTGGGTAATCGATCGAGTCGCGCTGCGAGATCAGCGGTTTGTTGGTTGGACATCGACGCCTCTTATAAGTCTTGGTGGTTTGGATAAATGTCTGGGAGAGCGAAAGAATGGGCACGCGGCGTCGCGTCGTGCGGCGGCGGTACGGCAAACTTTACGGCGCACACATTCTTATCCGATGCATGGGTCGCTGTCGATAGGGTGATCTACTGGATGAAGGCAGCCTTGCACCCGGCCGAAGTTGTGCAAGGCTGGCGCGGCAGGCGTAATACTATGTAATGCGACGTTATGTGCCGCCATGCTGGGCGATGGCGGAAGCCCGCGTCAGGCTCTCGCGCAATTCCGCCACCAGGATTTCCACCAATTCCGCCGCAGGCACGGCACGCGCGAGCGGTGCGCCTTGGCCTGCCCAGTGGGCGGCGAACTCGCCGCTGCCACCGGCTTGTGCCGCCGCATGGAGGGCCTTGGCGGCGTCGTAAGCGATCGGATAATCGGGTATCACCCTCGGTGCTGCTGCACCGATCTCGTGCATGTAGCGATTGGCAATGCCGCGCGCGTCGCGCCCCGAGATCGCCTTGCTGATACGTGTGTCGTAGGCGCGCGCGCCAAGCAGCATCGCGCGATGCGCGGGTGTCGCGGCCGACTCCGCCGTGGTGATGAAGGCGGTCCCAAGCTGCGCGCCACAGGCGCCCAACAGCAAGGCGGCCGCAATCCCGGCGCCGTCCATGATGCCGCCGGCGGCGACGACCGGGCGCGCGCATAGCCGCGCGAGCAGGCGTGCCAGCGCGAAGGTGCCGAGGCCCGCATCGCCTTGCGTGGGATCGAACACGCCGCGGTGACCGCCGGCTTCCACGCCCTGTGCGACGATCAGATCGATCCCGGCCTGCACCAGCACTTGGCCTTCGGCCGGCGTAGTCGCGCTGGCGGCGAGCAGGATGCCGGCGCGCTTGAGCGCATCGATGCGATCCTGCGGTGGCAGTCCGAAGTGAAAGCTGACCATGCGTGGGCGCGCGTCCAGCAGAACCTCGAGCATCGCGTCGTCGTGATTGAAGCTGCGATAGATTTCGCGCAATGCGCTTGGCGGTGCGGCGCCGAATTCCGCGAAGTGCGGCGCGAGCCGCGCGAGCCATGCAGCCTCGCGTACCGGATCGGCCTGCGCGGGGGCATGGCAGAACACATTGACATTGAAGGGGCCGGCGGTCAGTGCGCGGGTCTGTTCGATCGAGGCGCGCGCCTGCGCAGCGTCTTGCGCACCCACCGAGATCGAACCCAGGCCACCTGCGTTCGAAACCGCGGCGGCGAGGGCCGGAGTGGAGACCCCGGCCATTGGCGCCTGGATCAGGGGGTAGCGTATTTGCAACATGCGGGTCAGTTCGGTTTGCATGGCAACTCCTGTTGTACGGCTTATGTGTACTGTTTGGGTTACGCGCCGCGCAGGGCGCAAGACAATGCGGCGTGGGTATGATGGTCAGCATATCAACAAACCGCAGGATATCGTTCATGAGAACACTGGGTCTGCTGGGCGGCATGAGCTGGGAAAGTACCGCGCTCTACTACCGCTTGATCAATCAAACGGTGCGCGAGCGGCTGGGCGGTTTGCACTCGGCGCCTTTGCTGCTCGATTCGGTGGATTTCGCGCCGATCGCGGCCTTGCAGCATGCGGGGGAATGGAACCAAGCCGGCCGCATCCTGGCCGAGCGCGCGGCGATACTGGAACGCGCGGGCGCGCAGGGTATCGTGCTGTGTACCAACACCATGCATCGGGTCGCCGACGCGATCCAGGCGCGCATCGGTATCCCGTTCCTGCACTTGGCCGAAGCGACCGCACAGCGTATCGTGGCCGCGGGCCATAGTCGCGTTGCCTTGCTCGGCACGGCATTTACAATGGAGCAGGACTTCTACAAAGGCGTCTTGCGCGAGCATGGCCTGACCGTGCTGGTGCCCGAATCGGTGGGCATTGCTGAGATCAACCGGGTGATCTATCAAGAGCTGTGCCAAGGCCGCGTCGAGGCGACCTCGCGTGCCTACTATGTCGACGCCGTCGCGCGCCTGGCCGCACGGGGTGCGCAATGCGTGATCCTGGGCTGCACCGAGATCACGCTGCTGGTGGCCGCGGCAGACCTATGCCTGCCTTGTTTCGACACGACGGCTATCCACGCGCAGGCAGCGGCGGAATTTGCGTTGAGCGGCGCTTAGCATCCGCTTAATTTCCCCGGAGTTCATCGAAAATAGCATGCCTTTGAATTCCAATAAACGAAATAATTCCACCCACGACTAACAAGATTGCGCAGCTATAAAAGACATCATGGATGCCGTCAACAATATGTTGGGTGTTGCCGGCGACTAGCGATCCGAAAATCGCGACGCCAATCGCACCACCAACTTGGCGCATCGTATTGAAAACCCCCGAGGCGATGCCGGCACGCTCCTCAGGTACAGTCGACAATAATGCATAGGTCATGGGTGGAATCGCCAAGCCCAATCCCAAAGGAATCATGGCCAGGCCGCCAATCAAGTGCGTGTAGCAAGTCGTTTCATTGATGTCGGTCACCAATAGCGCCTGCTGAAATCATCATTGACGCGATGGCGATCGTGTAAGCGTCAACCATCCATTGCAACCCGGAAATGGATGTGTTCAGCGCAAGGCCGATTTTTGCCAATGCGACATTGACGATGGTGACGTCAAGTTGAACCATCACGAATCCAAGGCTCGTTATGGCTATGGTTCGACGCAACGCAGAATTCATAGTGTTTGTGTCCATGCCCTTCGCGATACCGATCGCTCCCGGATCAGAAACGCCAAGACGGCGGTTACTTTCGTGTATGCCAGGGCTTGCTCCACCACGGCAGGTTGCGCCGATACCCGGCGGCGCCGTTGACGAAAAACGGGATGTGGCGTCCCCCTAAAGGCAACCCGTCGCTATCCCGGCAGCGGTGGATTGGTGTTCGGTCTGGCGACAGCGGTGCATGCAGCGCGCGTATACCGCGCGATGATCCAATTGCTCCCGGCGCTCGCGAACAGCGCCGGCAGCGACGCCCCGACAGCAGGCCAGAGGTGATATACCGTTTGATACAACACGATGCCGAAGGCCCAAGCGGCCAGCGCGCCGAAGCGCCAGCGCGGAGCCTGTCCGGCTATGCTTGCCGGCGCACGGTGCCTGACGAGAAAGTGATCGCTGAGTACGACGCCAAACAGTGGCGCGAAGATGGATCCGATCAGTATCAGGAAGCCTTCGAAGTGATGAATTGGCGTGCCCAGTGCCAGCCCGATGCAAAGGGCGCCGAACACGCCGGACAGCATGCGCACGTTGCACCAGCGCAGCAGCAGTGCGCACGATACGGCGGCCGAATGGATGTCGGCAAACGCGTTGTCGATTTCGCTCATCAGGATGAATAGCAACGCCAGTCCGCCGCCTACTGAAGCCAAGGCCGGTATCAGCGCGTTTGCGCCGGCTGCCGCCGCGTAGATGGCGCCGAGCATGAAGAACCATAGACTCGCAATCCCGAAGCCGCCAAAAGTGCCCCAGAACATCGACGCCGGCCGCCGACCGAAACGCGTGTAGTCGGAAATCAAGGGCAGCCACGACAGCCCGATTGCGACCACGATGTCGATGCCGCGGCTAAAACCGAGGCCTCCGATCGCAGGGCGGGCCAGTAGCGCATGTAAATCGAGATGAGCCAGCGCATTGCAGCTGAGCCATAAGGCGGCAAACAGCAGCAGCCATATGCCCCAATTGCGCAAGAAGCGCCGCACGAACGACAGCGGCCCCAGCATCGCGACCAGCGTTGCGCATACGCCGGCGGCAAGCGCCCATCCCGGTCGGCACGAAAAGCCGAGGTGATGCTGTGCCAAGGCGTCGAATGAGCGGCCCATCACTACGACTTCGAATGCGCCCCATCCGAGCAATTGGGCGACGTTGGCCAGGGTTGGGATCAGCGCGCCATGGTCGCCTAGCGTGGCGCGCAAGCTCGCCATTGCCGCCAAACCGGTATCCGCGCCTATCATGCCGGCCAAGGCCAACAGAGCGGCACCAAGCACGCCGCCCAGTACGATGACGCCGAGTGCTTGCGGCAGTGACAGGCCGGGCACCAGCAACGCGCCGGTTTGCGCGGCGAGCAGTCCCAGGCCGAGCGAAAACCACAGCGCGAATACGTCGCGGCCATTGAATTTCCTCATCGGGCCGGACACGGCTTGACTCGGGGTATAGAGCGACTGAGATGTGCTGGGTGGTGCCACGGTTGTCTCCATTAGCGATCCTGGCAATCCATCATAGAAGCTCATGTGCGCAGCGGTAGCAGTGCGCTCAGACATCAGACGAAACCAGCAAACGAAACCAGCAAACACCCGACCGACCGCACCAAGATAAATCTGAAATTCTCTGCGAGGAGCGCGCGATCTGTCCTCGTCCGGGAAAATCTCCGTAAGATAAAAAAAGCGCCACCCAGGGGAGGTGGCGCAGACGACTTTGGCGGTCGAATGAACGGCGTGCTCGCAGACTTTGGCTACCGGTCCGGCGGATTCGGGGGATTCCGCAACTATGCAGCGCTCTCACTATGACAGGCAGATTAACAGCGCAGTATTGTTGAATCACGAGCGTCAGATACGGAGAAGCGTCTACGCCGTATCCGACACTGTTGCGTTGAGGGCGTCGCAGATGGATAAGCAAGGTGTTGCCCAGGATCGAAGGCGCGATCACACACCACTCAATTTTGGAGGACGTCAATGCATACCATCAGTCAAACGCTGGCCGATCAGATCGATCGTATCGATGGGCTTGCCGCGGTGCGGGACAAAGACTGTGTGTATCAATACACGAACGCGATATATGGCCGCTTGCACGGACTGCATCATCATCTCGATATCGTCGGTGGCACCAGCCTGGATCTGCCATGCGACACGGCGGCCTGCGCGGCCGTGTTCGATGAGCAGGACCGGCAGGTCATGCGGACCGGGAAAGTGCTCAAGATACTCGACATCCACCGCTATGCCGATGACGAATGGCGAGCCCATCTCTATACCAAAAGGCCCTGGCTGGACGACCAGCAGTCCGTGATCGGCACGATAGGCTGGGGCGTGGATATCACGCGGGCCTACACCTATGCGTTCGGCCATCAACTCGCGCGTTATTCCGATCAGCCGGATTTCGTCATGACCGACGGCGAGGATCAGGTCGATGGTATTTCGCTGTCGCCACGAGAAAGCGAGGTGCTGTTTTTGGTGCTGCGCGGGAAGACGTCGAAGCTGGCCGCCGCGGCCTTGGGTTTGTCCTATCGCACGGTAGAGCAATACGTGGAGACGCTGAAATTGAAATTCGGCGTGCAGAGCAAAATCGAGTTGATCGATGCTGCGATCGGGCGCGGCTATATGCAGCGTATTCCGCTTTCGATCTTCTCGAAGCAGTTGTCGGTAGTGCTGGCGGTGGATTGAACGGCTGCGGCCGTTTGCCTCGACGCCGGACGATGTTGGCGTCGATGGCGCGGCTGAGCCTCGTACCCTGGTCGTGAATACCAAATAACGCTAACTAGACAAGGAATTATAAGTGGCGATCCCATTGAATTTATGGCTGAAAGACAATGATGGCAGCGATATTCGTGGCTCTAGCCAGATTGGTGGACGTGAGGGCAGCATAGAAGTTCTGGGCTTCAAACACGGCGTGATCTCACCGGCAGACGGAGTCACAGGGAGATTGGAGATTGCTAGGCAATCGTGTGCATTGGCCTGTGGTGATCGACAAGGAAATCGACAAATCCTCGCCCTTGCTCTATATGACACTTGTTTGCGGACGGACACTGAAGTCTGCGGAGATCAAATGGTATCGCGTCGATGATGCGGGCCGAGAGATCGAGTACTTCAATATGATGATGCGGAATGTCAAGGTCGTGGCGATAACACCGCATGTCCCGAATATAAAAGAACAGTCATCGAAAATATATAACCATGTCGAGCAGGTCCAACTGCGCTATGAGGAAATTACATGGTCTTATCTTGACGGCAACTCACAATTCCGGGATACATGGAGCCATGGCTAGAGGAGGCCGCTAATGGCAAATATTACGGCTATCAGCGAAAAAAATTGGGATCATTGGAAGCATGACTGCAGTGGGTTGGTTCGTGCGGTGACTACAGAGCTTGGGGTACCTCTCACAGGCACTGCCAATCGAATGATCGACGACTTGAACATGTCGGGCAACGGGTGGATCAAATTGGGCAACGATCCTACGCAAGCTCAAGCATATGCCAATAACGGGTACCTTGTTATTGCAGGTCTCAAGGCCAGCGGGCATGGGCACGTGGTGATTATTGTCCCGACATCGCACACGCAGAACTATCCGGTTGGCTATTGGGGGCAGTACGGTGGGACTGGGCGCAAAAATGAAACCATCAACTGGGCATGGACCCATGCTGATCTAGCCCAAGTGCAATACTTTGCTCGGCAGATACCCTAAGGAACGAAGCCGTGCGCTTAATCCGGATATTGTTTGCTGCGCTGTTAGCACCCATGCCGGCATTCGCCAGTAGCTGCAGCCTCATACCTTTAACCATAGTCAACAATTCCGCGATGAGCGGAACCGTTACCGTGACACTCGGTGAAGCGGATAATGTGGATCGCCCCAAAGCGTGGTCGGGGCCCGTGAGAATTTCCACAGACGGTCAATCCGTATGCACGTCGAGTGAATCTGTATCTATAGTGGAAAGGCCAGTGCTATTAGGACGCAATATCCTGTTTGTACCCACTTACTCTGGCAGTCAAAGGCGCATCTACGCCTTGGATATCCACACATGTCATGTGGTTTGGGAAAGCCCCATCTATTTTGTTGAACCGAGCTATACGCATGGTGCTCTGATGATTGGAAATCACCGTGTACTCTTGGACGAAGCGTGCCGTCCGGCGGTGGCCGCAACATTGCAGCCGTCCCCCCATTAACATCAACCTCGACAGGTCAGTCAGCCCAGCCAACTGCCTGTCGTGCCGGTGTCGATTGAGCGCATAGCATGCCAAGCAGTCGAGAGGCATCTAAATCTCCAGCACCCCAGCCGCCAGAAACCCACCATCCACCGCGATAGTCTGACCGTTCACATAAGACGCATCGTCGGACGCAAGAAAGGCCGCGACCGCGGCGATTTCGTCGGGCACCGCATAGCGCCCGGCCGGCACAGCACGCGAGAAATTGTCCCGCGCCACCGGTGAATGCAGCACCAGCGTGAGCGGCGTATCGACGGGGCCTGGCGCGATGCCGTTGGCGGTGATGCCGAGCGGTGCAAGTTCGATCGCCATCTGCCGTGTCAGGCCGATCAATGCGGCCTTGGAGGTGCCGTACGCAGTACGTCCGGCGCTCGCACGCACACCGCTGATCGAGGCGATATTGATGATGCGGCCCCATCCGTACGCGGCCATCATTCGTGCCGCATACTGGCCGCACAGCATCGGCCCCGTCAGATTGACGTCCATCACGGCGCGCCAGTGCTCGAGGGGATAGTCGAGAAACGGGTAGGTGCGGGCGATGCCGGCGTTGTTGACCAGGATGTCGCAGCGTCCGAAGTGGTTTTCGATCGACGCGAAAGCGCTGCGTATCGCGTCGGGCTGGCCGACGTCGAGATGCAGCGCGTGGGTGTCGGCACCGGCCTGGTTCAGTCGGCGCGCTAGCTGATCGGCGGCTTCGACGTCGATGTCGCCGATCAGGACGCGATGACCCGCTTGAGCCAGGCGTTCGACGATGGCGGAGCCTATGCCCTGCGCACCGCCTGTAACCAGCGCGACGCGTGCTTCATCGGGGTGAGCGAGGGGGGCTTTCGGTTCGGCCATGGCGAGGACTCCGGCAATGCACAGGTTATGGGAACTGCGAGGGGAACAGCGAACGATGCGCCCACGGATGGCGCGGGCGATCCATCATTGCGCCGGCAGAAAGGCTGTCGACAGCCAGGGCACGAACGTCACGACCGCGAGGGCGACGACGAGTACCGCCAGATAGCCCCAGACCCGGCCCATCACCCGGTCGGCCTCGGTCTTGCCGATCGCGCAGGCGGCATAGAAGCCAACGCCGAGCGGTGGCGCGAACAAGCCTATGCCCATCGCCAGGATCACCACCATCGCGTAATGCACATCGTTGATGCCGAGCGCCCGTGCGACCGGGAACAGCAGCGGGCCGAGCAGCACGATCGCGGGGATTCCTTCCAGCATGCTGCCGAGTATCGTGAAGGTCAGCATGGTGATCAGCAGAAAGCCGTTGGCGCCGCCCGGCGTTTGCTCCATCAGGCTCACCAGCGAAGCGGAGAAGCCCGATTGGGTCAAGGCCCATGCCATCGCGGTCGCGCAGCCTATGATCAGCAGGATCGCACCGGCAAGCGCGGTGCATTCGACCAGCATCGGATACAGGCGGCGCCAGGCGATCTTGCGACCGCTGGCATGCATGATCACTGCCGCGATCAAGGTATAGGCGACGCCGACTGTCGAGACTTCGGTGGCGGTGGCGGCACCTTCGATCACCGCGAGCCGGATCAGCACCGGTAGCGCGAGCGCCGGTACGGCGATCACGAAGGTTCGGGCGACCTGGGCCAGCGGTGCGCGCTGTGTTGTCGCATGGGCGCTGTGGCGGGCGCGCCAGCCGCAGACAAAGGCGATGCCGATGGTGGCGACCACGGCGGGCAGCATGCCGCCGATAAAGAGCGCGGTGATCGATACCCCGCATACCGCACCGATGGTGATCAGCACCAGGCTGGGCGGGATGGTTTCCGTCATGGCGCCGGTCGCGGCCAGGAGCGCGACCAGTTCCTCCGACGGGACGCCGCGCTTGCGCATTTCCGGCAGTATTGCGGGCGCGACCGCTGCCATGTCGGCAGCTTTCGAGCCGGAGATGCCAGAGACCAGGAACATCGCGCCCAGCAATACGTATTGCAGGCCGCCGCGCCGATGGCCGAGCAGTGCTGCCATGAAATCGATCAGGGCGCGCGCGAGCCCGCTGAGTTCCAGCAATGCACCGAGCAGGACGAACAACGGCACGGCCAGTAGAATCTGGTTGGCCATGCCTTCGTCCATACGGCTGATGATGATGCCGAGCGGCGCTTGCGTGGCCAGGGCCAGATAGGCGAGCGTCGATACACCGAAGGCAAACGCGATCGGTACCGCAAGCGCCACGCAGACGCCCACCAGCAGCAGGAAGAACACCAGCAGGTTATAGTTGCCGATCGCGAGCAGCCAAGGCCGCGCGAGCCACAGCAGCGCACCTACCGCCGCCACCGCGCAGACGGCGGAGGCAAAGCGCAGCGGCGTGGTACCGGCGGCAAGACGCGTCGCCGCCGCGATCAGCATCAGCAGCGCGCCCACCGGCAGTGCGGCCGCGCGCAGGCCGTCGGGAATTTCCAGCGCGGGCGTGGTGATCGCCATCTGGCCCAAGGCATGCTGGCTGCCGGGCAGAATGATCGCCCCCACGAAGACGCACACCACCAATTGGGCGAAGCCGTCGAGCCAGCGGCGTGCAGCGTCCGGCATGCGGTTCACGAATGCGCTCAGGCGCATATGTTCGCCGCGCTGCACGGCCACTACCGCACCCAGAATTGCCAACCAGCTGAACAGCGTCGAAGCCAGTTCGTCTGACCAGACGAGCGGCGCGTCAAGGCCGTAGCGCCAGATCACGCCGATCAGCAGAATCGCGGTTTCGATCACCAGCAGCGCGACCGCCGTGGCCTCGACGAGATGGGTCAGACCGCGATTCAGGCAAGCTGCGACGCGCGCGACCGGATGTGCCGGCGACCCGGCTGCTTGCGTGGTGTTGCGCGTCAATGGCATCGTCATGCGAGCTTACCGGTGTACTTCTCTAGCAAGGCCCAGGCCTGGTCGCCGAAACGCTGGTGCCAGTCGGCATAAAAACCCGCGCTGCGCAGCTTGCCGCGGAATGCCATATTGTCGACCTGGTTGATTTTCATGCCGTGACCCTTGAGGTCGTCGAGCAGCGAGTCGTTGAGCTTGCGCACGTCCGCGCGCTGCAGCACGCCGGCGTCGTTGACCGCGCTTTGCACCAGGCTTTGCAGATCCTTGGGCAGCTTGGCGAAGGACTGCTTGTTGGCGAGGAACCAGAAGCCGTCCCACATATGATTGGTCAGCGAGCAGTACTTCTGCACTTCATACAGCTTGGCGGTGGAAATGATCGCGAGCGGATTTTCCTCGCCCTCGACGATGTGCGTCTGTAGCGCCGAATAGACTTCGGAAAAATTGATGGTGGCGGGCGCCGCTTCGAAGGCGCGGAACATCGAGGTCCACAGCGGGCTCGCCGGCACGCGCAGCTTCATGCCCTTGAGGTCTTCCGGCTTGAGGATGGGGCGGGTGCTGGTGGTGGTCTGGCGGTAGCCGTTATCCCAGATTTTCTCGAAGGCGAAGACTTCGGTCTTGGCGATTTCATTGCGCACATGGGCGCCCAGATCGCCGTCGAGCGCGGCCCACACTTGATCGTAATCCTTGAAGGCGAAGCCGATGCCGCTGATTTGCGCGGCCGGCACCAAGGTACCGAGAATCAGCGGCGACAAGGTGAAGAAGTCGATCGCGCCGGAGCGGATCTGTGACAGCACGTCGGTGTCGCCGCCGAGCTGGTTGTTCGGATAGAGCTGAAGCTCGATGCGGCCGTTCGATTCTTTGGCCAGGCGCGCGGCCATCTCACGCGCGCGGGTGTTCATCGGATGCGTCAGCGGCAGGTTGTTCGCATACTTGAGGGTGAATTCCGCTGCCTGTGCGGGACGCACGGCAGTGCCCAGCGCTGCGGCGGCGACGGCGAGTGAACCGGTTTTCAAGAACGAGCGGCGCGTTTGGGCAACCATGAATGTCTCCTGTGATGGGTGGGCGTGTGCGTCCCGGGATATTTTTGTAATCGAACAACGCGACTGCCATCGGTGCGATGGTGCGATTGCGATGGGTGCCGCTGGGTTGGGCGGTTGGCGTACAGCCTGACCGTTCAATCCAGGGCATCGGTCGCGTCGGCAGGCTCGGCGCGGTGGCGGCGGATAAGCCGCAGGCGCAACGATGCCGTACATGGTGGCATTCGATACCGGGGGTATCTATCAGGATTTCCCCTCTGGATGAGGGTGGCGAGGTCCATATTGTGGAGTACTCCATAGTGTGGACGGGCCGCCATGGGATACATGCCATCGGACGGCATCGGATCCATGGCTTCATATCGATCTCCGACAGATCCGTCGACTGCACGTCATGCCGGTCAGTGTTGAGCGATGATCGAGCCAGCGTGGCGAGGGGGCGCCGTCCGATGACGTTTGACTGGATTATGTGTATAAATGTAAATAATAAAGTGACATATTTAGACTTTTAAACTCAATCCAGTATCGAATAACATTCATCCATACCATCTCGCGCCGGGAGACCGTGCATGACACTTGCCGCCACAGCCGGGACCACCTTGCCCAAGGCGGTACTGTTCGATGCGTACGGCACACTGTTCGATGTCCATTCGGTCGTCGCCTGCGCCGAGCAGCTGTTTCCTGGGCGCGGCGAGGCGCTGTCGCAACTATGGCGCCAAAAGCAGATCGAATATACCCAGCTGCGCACGCTGTGCGGCCCGGGTGGCGAGCGCTACCGCAACTTCTGGGACATCACGGTAGACGGGTTGCGCTACGCCGTGGCACGTTTGCAATTGCCGTTGACCGCCGCGCACGAGAAGCGTCTGATGGACGAATACGCGTGCTTGTCGGCGTTCCCCGATACCTTGCCGGTCCTGCACGAATTGCGCGATGCCGGCGTTGCGCTAGGCATTCTGTCCAACGGGACGCCGGAGATGCTGGATATCGGGCTGAAAAGCGCGGGCATGAACGGACTGTTTCAGCATCGCTTGTCGGTCGACGCGGTGCGTCTATACAAGACCTCCGCCGCGGCCTATGCGCTGGGGCCGGCCGCGTGCGGTGCGCCGGCGCGCGAAATCGTGTTCGTCTCGTCCAACGGCTGGGACGTATGCGGCGCCACCTGGTATGGCTACACGACCTTCTGGGTCAACCGGGCCGGTCTGCCGCCGGAGCAACTCGGCGTCGAGCCGCGCGGCCAGGGCCGCAGCATGAGCGAATTGAGCAGTTTTTTACGCAGCGGCTGGCGCGGTGCCGGCTGCTGAACGGGGGGGGGGGCGTACCACGCCGCACCCGCCGATTTGTTTTTATTTGAAGCCGCCGATTACGATCGGCTCAATCCCACGGAGTCCATGATGAGCGAAATGATTGCCCGCGACGGTATACGCGTCGCCGCCGAGTTGAACGACTTTATCGAACGCGAAGCGCTGCCCGGTACCGGCATCGATAGCGGCGCCTTCTGGCAGGGCTTCGCCGCTCTGGTCAACGATCTGGCGCCGAAGAACCGTGCCTTGCTGGCCGAGCGCGATCGCCTGCAAAGCGAGCTCGACCAATGGCACCGCGCCCACCCCGGGCCGATTGCAGATCTGGCCGCGTATCGCGCATTTCTCGACAAGGTCGGTTATCTGGTGCCGCAGCCGGCAACGGTCAAGGCCAGTACCGCCAATGTCGATCGCGAGATCGCGGAACAGGCTGGACCGCAATTGGTGGTACCCGTCACCAACCCGCGTTATGCGCTCAATGCCGCCAACGCACGCTGGGGCAGCCTGTATGACGCGCTGTACGGCACCGATGCGATTCCCGAAAGCGACGGCGCGGAAAAAGGCACGGCGTTCAACCCGGTACGCGGTGCGCGCGTGATCGCTTTTGCGCGAGCCTTTCTTGACCAGGCGGCACCGCTTGCGCAAGGCTCGCATGCTGATGCCACCGGCTATCGCATCGAAGGCGGCGTGCTTCAGGTGTCGCTCAAGAGCGGCGCGAGCAGCCGTCTGAAGCAGCCGGCCCAGTTGCGCGGCTTCCAGGGCGACGCGGGGGCACCGGTTGCCATCCTGCTGCGCAATCACGGCCTGCATTTCGAAATTCAGATCGATGCATCGCATTCGATCGGCAAGACCGACGCGGCGCATGTGAAGGACATCCTGATGGAAGCCGCGGTCAGCACCATTGCCGATTGCGAGGATTCCGTGGCGGCGGTCGACGCAGCCGACAAGGTCGACGTGTACCGCAATTGGCTGGGCCTGATGAAGGGCGATCTGGTCGAGCAGGTCACGAAGAACGGCAAGACCTTCGAGCGCAAGCTGAACGCCGATCGCGACTACACCGCGCCCGACGGCGGCCGCTTGACGCTGCCGGGCCGTTCGCTGCTGTTCGTGCGCAACGTGGGCCATCTGATGACCAATCCGGCCATCGTCGATGCCCAGGGCAATGAAATTCCCGAGGGTATCCTGGATGCGGTGGTGACGACGCTTGCCGCCTTGCATGACCTGCAGCGCAAGATGAATTCGCGTACCGGCTCAATCTACATCGTCAAGCCGAAGATGCACGGTCCGGCCGAAGTCGCGTTTGCCGACGAACTGTTCGGACGTGTCGAGGAACTGCTGAAGCTGCCGCGCCATACCATCAAGATGGGCATCATGGACGAGGAGCGCCGCACCAGCGTGAATCTGAAGGCCTGTATCGCTGCGGCGTCGGCACGTGTGGCTTTCATCAACACCGGTTTCCTTGACCGTACCGGCGACGAGATGCATACGGCCATGCAGGCCGGCCCGATGATGCGCAAGGGCGACATGAAGAGTTCGACCTGGATTGCTTCGTACGAGCGCAACAACGTGCTGGTCGGCCTGAATGCCGGCTTGCGCGGGCGCGCCCAGATCGGCAAGGGCATGTGGGCGATGCCCGACCTGATGAAGGCGATGCTGGAACAGAAGATCGCGCATCCGAAGGCCGGCGCCAATACCGCGTGGGTCCCGTCGCCGACGGCAGCCACCCTGCATGCGCTGCATTATCATCAGGTCGACGTGCAAAGCGTTCAGGCGGAACTGGAACGCGCCGATTTCGACGGTGTGCGCGACGAACTGCTGAACGGCTTGTTGACGATTCCCGTGGTGGCGCAGGCAAACTGGGCGGCTGCGGAAATCAAGGCCGAAATCGAGAACAATGCACAGGGCATCCTGGGCTATGTGGTGCGCTGGATCGATCAGGGTGTCGGTTGCTCGAAGGTGCCCGACATTCACAATGTGGGCTTGATGGAAGACCGTGCGACGCTGCGGATTTCCAGCCAGCATATTGCCAACTGGCTGCATCACGGCGTGGTCGACCGCGCTCAGGTGGTCGAGACGTTCCAGCGCATGGCCAAGGTGGTCGACGCGCAGAATGCGGGCGACCCGCTGTACCGCCCGATGGCGCCGAACTATGAGGCGTCGATCGCGTTCAAGGCAGCCTGCGCGCTGGTGTTCGAAGGGTTGACTCAACCCAGCGGCTACACCGAACCGCTGCTGCACAAGTTCCGTCTGGCATTCAAGCAGGCGTAACACTGACATCGGCGTAACACTGACATCGCGAGCCCCCACGGCGGGGTTCCGGCGTTGCCCTCGCACGCGCAAGTGTGCGAGGGCATTTTTATGTGCGCGCGGGTACATGGCGCGGCAGGGATGTCGCGGGAATTCGAGGGAAACTCGGGAGGACTGGAAGAGGATTGACGTCGCTTCGGCGACAGCCGTTGCGCGGACGGATTGCGCGAGGCGGCAGATGCGGCGCTCGAGGAGCGCCGCGGTAGCGATCAGCCTTGTAGCAGGTTGACCAGACCTTGATCTATGGTGTTGTCCACCAGCGTGCTGGCCAGGCCGGGATTCTGCTTGAGTTCGGCGGCGATCTGCGTAGCGCTTTGCGACGCGCTCGCGCTGTCGGTGCCGTCGCTATTCAGGCTGGATAGCAGGGCGTCGGTGACCGAGGAGGTCGAGGCGCTGGCGCTGCTGGTCGAGCCGGTCGACAGGCCGAGGGCGCTTAGCAAGGCGCTGCTGTCGCTGGCGTTGCCGGTCGTCGCCAGTGCGTTGTAGAGCGATTGTGCGGTCGACGACGAAGCGCCGCTCAGGCTCACCACCGACGAGGAATTCGATGCGCCGCCGGAGAGTTGCGCTTCGAGCGCGGCCAGCAGTTGCTGGTTGGAATCGCTAGCTACCGAGTCGCTGCTGGTGCTGCTGCCGGCCGCACTGGAGGTGCCCAGCAGCGATGGCACGGTGGTCGCATTGATCGAACTGAGACTCATGATTTAGGCTGCGATATTGATCAGGGACCCTAGCGCGCTGGCCGTGGCGCCGCCGGGCGTAACCGCCCCGGCAGCCTGCGCGATGGAAGCGACGGAACTCAGCAGCGAGCCCATGGCGCCGCTGCTGGTGGCGCTGGTCGGATCGTTCGACGTATTGCTGGCGGCTGCGCTCGCGTGGTGATGGTGGTGCTGGACGCTTTGCGTCGAACTACTGCTCGAGCTGCTGCTGTTGGCTTGCTGCATGGCTTGCAACAGCGCGGCGAAACTGCTGCTGCCGGTGGCACTGCTGCTCGACGACGAAGTGGTGCTGCTGGTCGCGCTCGGCGTAACCGAACTCAGCGAATTCAGGGAGGAAACGGGAATGCTCATGAGATACCTCGACCAGTGACGTGACATCGCCCGCGGCGACGCAGCTTCCCGACTATACTACTTTCCTTGCGTGGCGCAAGAGTTAATCAATTACGCTTTGTTGTTAAAGGAAAAATTGGCGCCACATCGATGTGCGGGACAGTGCCGGGAGGCGCTGCGGAACGTAGCGATACGCCGCATGTGGACGGTGCTCGCTTGAACACCGTTGTATTTGGATCTTTGTTTTGACCTTACCCCAGGAGTCAACGTATGTCGCAAGTCGTCGTAGTATCGATCAATACCGCCAAACCGGGCCAGGAGGCGCAACTCGAAGCGGCGATGCGCGCGCTGATCGAGCCGACACGGAACGATCCGGGTTTCATCCAGTATGACCTCCATCGCGATCTGGACGATCCCAGCACGTTTGTTTTCGTCGAGCGCTGGATCAACCGCGAACTGCTGGACCAGCATCTGAAGACGCCGCATATCCAGGCATTTCGGGCAAAGGCAGGCGACTTGCTGGCGGCGAAGACCTTGCGCATTCTCGATCAGATCGGTTGAGCGCGCGGCGATGAATGCCGCGGATCTCGAGCGCCTGGTCATTTATGCGATGCCTTACGGCAAGTACAAAGGACGCATGCTGGCCGATCTGCCCGGCCACTATCTGAACTGGTTTGCCCGCAACGGCTTTCCGCGCGGCGATCTGGGACGCTTGCTGGCCTTGATGCACGAACTCGATCACAATGGCCTGACAGCCTTGCTGGCACCGCTGCGTGAATCTGGGCACTAAGCCTGGGCGCTGAGCCTCGCTGCGCGATCGCACTTTCGATCCCGTCTTCGGTGCGGTTGCCAAGCCCTTGCCGCACGGGCTTGGCAACCGACCTGATGTCAGTGGCTCGATTAGCAGCGGCTCGATTACATTGGAGACACCATGCACTTTCTCATGTTCTACGAATTGGCCGACGATTACCTGGAGCGCCGTGCATCGCTGCGCGACGCGCACCTGGCGCTGGCCTGGCAGGCGCAGGAGCGCGGTGAACTGGTATTGGCCGGTGCCATGACGGAACCGGCCGACTGCGCGGTGCTGTTGTTCGATGGACAGACGCCGGAAGTGGCCGAGCGTTTCGCAAAGGCCGACCCCTATGTGCAGCAAGGTCTGGTCAAACGCTGGTACGTGCGGCGCTGGAACACTGTGGTCGGCGACGACGCTCATACGCCCGTGCGGCCCGCAGGCTGAGTTACAAAATCCACAGGCTCGCATCGAAGCGGGCCTGAACTTACATATGTCCCTTTTGTCTATGGAGATACGGGCGCGTGCTTGCCTAAGACCAATGGGGGACAGCAACGGTGAAAAAATTTCTTTTGGCCGTAGGCATGTTGATGGCGCTGATTTGCGCGCCACAGACGAGCTTCGCGCAGGTCAGCGTGGGTGTAGCGATCAACCTGGCGCCGCCGCCGCTGCCGGTGTACGAGCAGCCGCCGCTACCGGGTCCCAATTACATCTGGACGCCGGGCTATTGGGCCTATGCGGGCGGCGATTACTACTGGGTGCCGGGCACCTGGGTGCTGGCACCGCAACCGGGCTACCTGTGGACGCCGGGCTATTGGGCCTGGGGGCCGAGCGGCTATTTCTTCCATGTGGGCTACTGGGGACCGCAAGTCGGCTTCTATGGCGGCATCAACTATGGTTATGGCTACGGAGGTTCCGGCTACCAGGGCGGGCGTTGGGATCACGGCGTGTTTGCATACAACCGTAGCGTGACCCATATCTCCAACCCTGCGGCAATCCACAATGTGTACAACGAGCGGGTGGTCAACGTGACCAACACGCACGTCAGCTTCAATGGCGGAAACGCTGGCGTACATGCGGTGCCAACCGCTGCCGAGCGCCAATATGGAGCCGCACCGCACGTGGCGCCGACCGCCGAGCAGGAATCCCATATGCATGCAGCGGCGGCGGATCGCAACCAATTCGCCAGCGTGAACCACGGCGCACCATCCGTTGCCGCCACGCCGCATCCTGGTGCGATGCACGATGCGGGCGCGGTCCGCGCAAACGCGGCACCGCATCCGGGGCCGGGCGCCGCGGTGCCGCAAACGCAACGTGGCGCACCGCAGGCGCATCCGACGCCGGCACCTAACCGGGCCGCAATGCATCCGGCGCCGCATGTTGCCGCGCAAGCTGCGGGACATCCGGCGCCCCATCCTGCGCCGCGCCCCGCTCCTCATCCGGCACCGCACGTTGCCGCGCAAGCTGCGCCCCATCCGGCGCCGCACCCAGCTCCGCAGCCGGCAGCGCGCCCCGCTCCTCATCCTGCGGCACACGGGGGCGGTCATCAGGAAGACCGCAAACAGTGATGGTCTGAACTGGGCCGCCGCGCCACCGCTTAACGCTCAGCGGGCGTGCTGGTCGTATGCGCGGCCGACACGGTTGCCGAGGAAATCGGCCAGGGCGATCTGTTGTCGCCGTCGGTGCCGACGGCTCATTGGGAGGGGGCGTCGCCCCCGTCCGGGGCGGAGTCGAGCAGGGCGCCGTGGGTCAAGGTTTCCCACAGGATGTTGTGGCCATCGTTCGGTTGCGCGTACGGACGCACGTCTTCGAGCAGATGCGCGCGGGTATGCGGCAAGGCAATGCCGAGGCGGATCGCGTAGGCGTTGTAGGCTCGCTCCATGGTTCCCGTCAGTACCGGCGTGTAGGCATGTCCGTCGCACAGTCCCGGGAAGCCAGGCGGAATCGGTACCTGGGCTTTGTGCTTGGGGTTGTCGCTTAGCGCATTGTTATGCACGCCCTGCAGCATGCGAGCCAGATACTCGAGCGAGCCCGTGAGCCGGATCGCAGCGGGCGTGTACAAGTCCACGCCCTGGATGTAGGCGGTTTCCGCCGCGTTGATGGTGGCGGCCAATGCTATCTGCACGTGCTGGGTATCGCTGCAGCTTTCCTGGGTCACGCCGCTGGTATGGGCGTCGAAATGCGTTTGGCCGTTCCAGTCCGCAGGTCCCTCCGGCAGCATCACCGGATGGGGGCCGTCGAGTTCGAAATTGTAGAAGTACGCCGGCACCCAGCGTTGCCAGCGCGCGACCGTTTGATCGAACAGCGCGTGGTCGTCGCTGACCACGGCGATGCCGAGTGTGCCGTCTATCATGCTGAGCGCCCAACTGCCGTTCTTGCCGGCCTCCGCGCCGTTCGTCAGCAGCGGCAGATATTTCTCGCGCAGCATCTTGGTGAACGCCGCAAAGTCTTTGTCGCTCCAGTCGGCATAGGTGTAGCGCATGATTTCCGCGGCGGCGGGCCATTTTTCGGCGCCCCAGGCCGCCTGCAGCGCCGCGTTCGATCCGGTATGGCTGCGCAGCACGCGCGCGTAGCGGTTCATGATCGCGATCGCGTTGTGTGCGTAGCGTTCGTCGCCGCTCAGCGCCCACAGCAAGGCCTGGAGATAGGCGGCGGAGGCGTCGTTGTCCTCCTGGATGCAGCCGCGCTCAGGGGCGTCGGATCCGCAGGCAATCACGCCATTGGCGGGCGGCCCCTGGATCACATACTTGGGCGAACCCCAGCGGCTTGTCTTGGCTGCCTCGAACGCCGAGGTATAGGGTTCGGTGCCAACGTCGATCTGGGTCTTGAGATATTCGAGGTGGGCCGCGTCCAGCAGCACGCCGGGATGGACGAAAGCCGGCGGTGGCGCGGCGGCATTTGCGGTACCGTCCAGACCGGCAACGCAGACGGAGAGGCAAGCAGCGATAAGGACGCGCAGACGGCTGAGTCCGGCGGACCTGTCGAATAGGACGGGCATCGGTATTATTGTCCGAGATTGGGATGCAAGAGAGCGGGAGTGTAGCGCGCTTGGCGCGGGCGGTGTACCCGGCGGCAGCGGCCTGGGCGTGAGCGGTACGTCGCGGATAGTCCTACAATGTTCAGCCTTATACCGCTATAGCTTGCCGTCATGCCTGATGCCGACTTCAATACCCGTATCGAAACCTATCTCGTGCAGGCGCGCGGGGTGCCGCCGCAATACCTGACTGCGGCGATCCGGCGCGCCCATGCGTTGAAGATCGGCGGCTGGATCCGCGATCACGTCGACGGATCGGTCGAGGCGTTGGTGCAGGGGCCGCCGGACCGGATCGACCTGATGCTGGAATGGCTGAGGCGCGGGCCACCCGGCGCCAGCGTGCGCGACTTCGTCAGCCGCGAGGAATATCTGGACAAACGCTACGACAGGTTTGAGCGGCAATAGTGCGGCGCCACCATAGGGGCAGCCGGGCCGGCGTGTCGCATCGGGGCAGGTGTCAGTCCTTGCCCGAGGTATCGCTGGCGGGGATCGTCAGCAGGTGACCAAGCCGCATCTGCTTGGTGTGCAGATAGTGGCGGTTTTCGAGGTTGGGTTCGATCGCAATCGGCACCCGCTCGACGATCCGGATGCCGGCCGCCTCGAGCGCCGCGACCTTGCGCGGGTTGTTGCTCATCAGGCGCACCGACGATACGCCCAGATCGCACAGCATCAAGGCTGCAGCCTCGAAGCGGCGCGCATCGACTGGCAGGCCCAGGTCGCGGTTCGCGTCCACCGTGTCGCGGCCCTGATCCTGCAGTGCGTAGGCGCGGATCTTGTTGGCCAGGCCGATGCCGCGTCCTTCGTGGCCACGCAGATACAGCACGATGCCGCGGCCGAGCGCGGCGATCGACTCCAGCGCCAAGTCCAGTTGCGGCCCGCAGTCGCAGCGCAGCGAACCGAACACATCGCCCGTCAGACACTCCGAATGCAGCCTGACCAGCACCGGTTCATCGCCGGAAATCGGTCCCGCGACGATCGCCAAGTGCTCGACCTGATCGTCCGCGCGATACGCAAACACGGTGAATTCGCCATGAACGGTGGGCAGGCGAGCTTCGGCTACGCGCTCGATATGGCAGGAGGATGTGGCGGTGGAGTGCTGCATGACCATCTCAAGAATGCGTTGTTACGACTGTACGCCAGTTGCGGCGAGGCGGGAAAGCCCTGCACTCGCACCGCAGCGTTGCAAAAATCACGTTTTCTCGCGGCTTTTAGCGATTTTCGGCGCCAGCGCAAGTGCAGGCCAGTCTGCGATGATACGTCGAGACGACAATTTTTGCATTGCGCGCGACGCGTACAATCCTGTGCGGGAGCGCTTAGCGCTGGCGGGTGCGGCGGGACAATACCTCGGGCGGCTTGGACTGGAACGACAAACAGTCGGCGCCGGAGGTGGCCCGCACGGTCAACATCGGCAGCTGCCGGCCATGAAAACCCAGTGCGCGGCAGCCGTAGGGCACGCGCATGTCGTAGGTGATGTAGAAATGGACGCACCGGTTGCAGTCGGGGCGGTCGCTAAGCGTATTCAAAACCCGTTTCCTCGCAGCATGTATCTCTATCTTAGGCGTTGCAACGGGATTCGGTAAAGCCTCAGTGTTCGGCGTTGCGTCCAGGGTCAATGTCCGATGTTGCGCAAGGCGCTTGTCCGGGTGGCTCGCGCCGTAGTCGAAGCGCTTTCTAGAAGCGTTCTCCCAAGGCCCGCCGGACCTCGGCCAAGACGCTGTCCCAGCCGTCCGGACTGGGTTGCCGGAACAGGCGCAGCGAAGGGTACCATGGACTGTCATTGCGCCCCAGCAGCCAGCGCCAATCGGCCTTGTACGGCAGCAGCAGCCAGACCGGCTTGCCGAGCGCGCCCGCCAGATGGGCGACCACAGTATCGACGGTGATTACCAGATCGAGCGTGCTCAGCAGCGCCGCTGTGTCGGCGAAATCGCCGAGCAGTTCGCGTGGATCAAGAATCTGCGGGTGCTGTGCCAGCGCCGGCAGATCGCTGTCGCGCAGGTCTTTTTGCAGACTGACAAACTGCAGGCGCGGATCGAGCACGCTCGCCATGCGTGCCAACGGTAGCGAGCGCCGCTTGTCATTGACGTGGGTGGCGTTGCCGGACCAGGCCAGGCCGATGCGGGGGCTGACTTGCGCCGCAGCTCGGGGGGCGACAGGAGGGCTGGATGCGGCGGCGCTCAGCCAATCGGCCCAGAAGGCGACGCGCTCAGCATCGGCTGGCAGCACTGGCGGCGGCGGAATTGTGTCCAGGGTGGTGCCGAGCGCGAGCGGCAGGCTCAATAGCGGACACTGCCAGTCGAACGGCGGCAGAGCTTGGCCTGCCGCGACGATACGCTCTACCCCCGGCAACGCACCGAGCAGGGCGACCAGCGCGGGCTGGACTTCGAGCACCACGCGTGCGCCGCGCGCGGCCACCGCCTCGGTGTAGCGGCAGAACTGCACGGTGTCGCCGAAGCCTTGCTCCGCGTGCAGCAGCAGCGTTGCTCCGTCGAGGTCCTGACCCAGCCACAGTGGCTGCGCAAAGTTGCGCGACGGCGAGGTGAAGGTATCGGTCTGCCAACGCCATTCGTGCTTGCGCCAGCCCTCGGTGAAATCGCCTATCATCAGCCGGCACAGCGCTTCATTCCAGTACGCGCGCGCGTAGCCTGGCGCCAGCTGCTGGGCTTGCGCATACGACTCGAGCGCCTCGGCGTGGCGCCCCAGATCGCGCAGCGCATTGCCGCGGTTATAGACGGCGAACGGATACACCGGCTTGAGCGCGAGCGCGCGTTCGATGCTGATGAGTGCGGCATCCGGACGCGCGAGGTTCATCAAGCTGACTCCGCGATTGTTGGCTGCTTCGGCAAATTCGGGATCCGCCGCGAGTGCGTGGTCATAATGGGCCACGGCTTCCTCATTGCGTTCGAGGTCCTGTAACACGTTGGCGCGATTGTAGTGGCCGTGCGCCGAATCCGGCTTGAGCGCGAGCGCGCGATCGTAACTGACGAGCGCTTGGTCCAGGCGCTTTTGCTTGCGCAGGACATTGCCGCGATTGATCAGGACGTCGACATGCTCGGGCTGGTGGCGCAGCGCGGTGTCGTAGGCAGTCAACGCCGCTTCGTCGTAGCCGCCCTGGGCCAGCAGGTTGCCGCGATTCATATGGGCATCGGCATAGTCGGGGCGCAGTTCGATCGCCCGATCGAAACAGGCGAGGGCCAGTTCGGGGTGCTGCAATGCTGCGATCGCATTGCCCAGATTCAGATGGGCAGTGGGCTGGTTAGGATCGATTTCGAGCGCCTGCCGGATCATCTCGACGGCATGTTCGTGCCGGCCGCGTTGATGCGCGATATAACCGAGCAGATGCAGCGCATCGAATTGGCCGGGGAACTGCGCGAGCAGATCTTGGTAGCAGGCCTGGGCATCGTCCAGCCGGCCGGACATATGCGCTGCCAGCCCCTGCTGCAGCAACGCGACGACCTCCGGGGCACGGGCAGGGGGCGCTGGCGGCGTGGCGTTCGGCTGATTATTGGGCTGGTTATTCGACTGATTCATTGCGGTTGGCTCATGATTCGACTGGCTGATGCTCGAGATGGGGCCTGGTACGGTCTGAGGCCGTACGGAGCCTGCCGGCCAAACCGCTATTGTGGGCCAATTCGCGATGCGCATGCTTGCGCGCGGCGCGAAATTTCGGCCACGCGTTGCCGATTCTTACAAGCGGCGATTCCGGCTCCAGACTAAGATGCATGAACATAAATAAAACAACGAGGAGATGGGGATGCGCAATGCGAACGACTTGATGGTGCAGTACGCCGCTTATCACCGCGATCGCCGCAATATCGCGACGCACTGCGTGGGTGTGCCCTTGATCGTGTTTGCGGTGGGTATCCTGATGTCGCGCGGCGGCATCACGTTGGGTGTGCTGGGCGGAACAACGGTCAGCTACGCATGGCTGCTTTGGCTGGCGGCAACCATCTGGTATCTGACGCGCGGTAATCTTGTGCTGGCGCTGTCCGTCAGCGCGATGAACGGAATCCTGTTCCTGCTGGCGCAGCCGTTGGCGGCCGGTTCCGTCGGAGCCTGGCTGGGTTCCGGCATCGGTGCGTTTGCCGTGGGCTGGGTGATTCAGTTCATCGGCCATTATTACGAGGGGCGCAAGCCGGCTTTCCTGGACGATTTGGTCGGTTTGCTGGTCGGACCGATGTTTATCGCCGGCGAACTGCTGTTCGCGCTGGGCCGCGAGCAGTCGCTTTTAGCCCGCATCGAAGCCGAGGTCGGGCCGACGATACGCCGGGCGTTCTGACTGACGCCTCGCATCGAATCCATCCGCGTCATGTGCGTCGGCACCCGTCAGGCTTGCGGATGGGGCGCGCGATAGTCGATCAGAATCTCGTTTCTGCGCAGAAACGGCAGGGTCCAGGGTGGGTTGTAACGGGCCAATTGCGGTGCATTCAGTGGTTCGAGTTCGCGCTGCGCCATCCAGTCGAGCAGGACGCGCATTTGTGCGTCGACCGTATGCGGGCGCGCCAGCCCGGAGAACATCAGCACGGCCGTGTATTGCGCGGGAACGGTGCGCAACGCGATGCTGGGGTGCCTGGGCTTGGGCAAGGTATCGAGTTCGCAGCGGCGCGGCATGGCGAATTGCACGCGCCAGCGGCCGCCGATGCGTTCGATCACGACCGGCGCGCTCATCGCGACTTTGCGGCCCTGGACTTCGCGCTCGGCAGCCGACAGGCCTTCGATGTCCGCTGCCGTCGGCGTGCCGTAGTTGTCGCCGAAGATATAGCGGGCGAGACGGCGAAATCCGGCGGCCGAAGCCTGCGCCAGTGTCCCGTCGACCATGGTCTCGGCGACGACACGTGGTGCGTAGCGCCGCTGCTGAAACGTGCTGGCACGCTCCAGTAGCTCAAACGCAGGCTCTTCGATGGCCATCTAGATTTCGTCCAGCAGGCGCACCTTCACCCGGCGCCCCTTCAGCTTGCCGTTGCCAAGCCGCTCCACGGCGGCGCGGGCGATATCGCGCGCTACCGCGACATAGGTGGTGACGTCGGTCACGTTGATCTTGCCGATCTGCGAGGCATCGAAGCCGGCGTCGCCGGTCAGTGCGCCCAGCACGTCGCCGGGGCGGATCTTGTCCTTGCGCCCGCCGAGTATCTGCAGGGTCGCCATCGGCGGTACCAGCGCCCGGCCGGGTGCCGGGGTCAATTCGGCCAGCGGCTGCCAGGCGAAAGACTTGCCGTACGCATGTTCCAGATTGCCCACCCGCCCCATTTCTTCCATGCTGGCCAGGCTCAATGCCCAGCCTTCCTGATCGGCGCGTCCAGTACGGCCGATCCGGTGCACATGGACCTCGGGATCGGGTGTGATATCGACGTTGATCACGGCTTCCAGATTGGCGATATCGAGCCCGCGCGCGGCCACGTCAGTGGCGACCAGCACCGAGCAGCTGCGGTTGGCGAACTGGATCAGCACCTGATCGCGTTCCCGTTGTTCCAGTTCGCCGTGCAGGGCCAGTGCGTGGAAGCCCTGAGCCTGCAGCACATCGAGCAGGTCGCGGCACTGCTGCTTGGTGTTGCAAAAGGCGATGGTGCTGACCGGGCGATAGTGGTTCAACAGCATGCCCACGGCATGCAGCCGCTCGTCGTCGGTGATTTCATAGAAGCGCTGGCGGATCTTGTCGGCGGCGTGCTGGGCGGCCAGCTTCACGGTCTGCGGCTGGCGCAGGAACTGCCGGCTCAATTGGGCGATACCGTCCGGGTAGGTCGCGGAAAACAGCAAGGTTTGCCGTGTCGACGGACATTGCCGCGCGACGTACGCGATATCGTCAAAAAAGCCCATGTCCAGCATGCGGTCGGCTTCATCGAGCACCAGTGTGTTGAGCGCGGCGAGTTCCAGATTGCCGCGTTCGAGATGGTCCATGATGCGTCCGGGCGTACCGACGATCACATGTGCGCCATGCGCGAGACTGGCGCTTTGTGGCCGCATAGGCGTACCGCCGCACAGTGTCAGCACCTTGACGTTTTCCTCGGCGCGCGCAAGGCGCCGAATTTCCTGCGCGACCTGGTCGGCCAGTTCGCGGGTCGGGCACAGCACCAGCGCCTGTACCGCGAAGCTGCTCGTATTTAGTCGGGTCAGCAGGGTCAGCGCGAAGGCGGCGGTCTTGCCGCTGCCGGTCTGGGCCTGCGCGATCAGGTCGTGTCCGGCCAGCGCCAGTGGCAGGCTCGCGGCCTGGATCGGCGTCATGCTGGTGTAGCCTAGCTGCTGCAGGTTCGCGAGCAGCGACGGGGGCAGCGGCAGGGCGTCGAAGGCGGCGTCGGTCGGCTGGCTCGGTGCGGGGGGCGTGGTCGATGTAGTCATGGCTGATTATAGCGGCAGGCGGCGTTTGTCAGGATTTCGCCGCCGCCCTAGTCCTGAGCCCGGCGCTGCCAGCTGCCGTCCACCCATGCATTTTCGGCGAACAGGGCGTGTTGGGCGAGCGGTACAGACCTGCGTGATGACTGCGCGCGCCTAGAATTCACCCGTGAACTGGTAGCGCGAACCCGGATGCCAAAGTGTCACCGCCGTGGCGACGTCGTTTTGCACCCAGGTGCGCCTGAACAGTACCAGGCACGGTTCTCCGATCTCCATAAACAACCGCTTGCGCACCTGCGCGTCGGGCATGTCGGCTTCGATCCGGTACGCCGCGCGCTTGACCGGCGCGATACGCATCAAGTATTTGTTCGGCGTTTCCTTGGTGAAATCCTGCTCCAGATACTGGGGAAACACACGCGGGTTGACGTAGCGATCTTCGTACTGGATCGGAAGTGCATTTTCGAAATGCACGATGCGCGAATGGAACACAGGACCTTCCGGCATATCCAGCATGGCGCGCGCCGCATCGCCGTCGACCGCTTCGAGCGCGAGCACTTGACAGCTGTAGGTATGCCCGCGTGCGACCACTTCCTCGGCGATGTTGCGTATCGAGACTGCGGTCGAGCCGTACTTCTGTTCGGCGACGAAGGTGCCCGCGCCCTGCACGCGAACCAGCAGCTGTTCGGCGGTCAGTTCGCGCAAGGCACGGGTGACCGTCATGCGCGAGACGCTGAACTGCTTGACCAGATCGTGTTCGGACGGCACCAGTTCGCCTTGCTTCCACGTGCCGTCCTGAATCCGGTTCGTGACGTAATTCTTGACTTGCTGATAAGCGGGAACTGCTTGCGGTAACGTGTCATTCATGCACTTGGCCTCGGCTAAGCGGTACGCGTGTTTCGCGCGACGAAAGTGACGAAACATGGGGCCGACGCCGCGGCCACAGGACGTTCCGATCGTCATGCGAATTATGATATTTTGATTGTATATACAAGTTTGGCATGGGGTGCGGCATGTTGTTGCGCTGCAACTCAAGCAAAGGGTGTCCATGATTTCGAATGCGTCGGCGCGGCGCCGGTCCGCGCACTGACGCGGCGCGGTTGAAGGACTTCCTCCGGGGCCGTGTGGAACCATTTTCTGGCGCGTTGTCCAATCAAGGACAGCGCGCCTGCGTTGGGGCTGCGGTCGACGTGTATCGCGAGGTTAATCCGCCGAAGGCTGCCGAACCGGCACTCGGAGAGGCGGATTTCCTTGATCTCAAGACGCGGGTGTGCGTTCAACCTGGAAGGCGCTGCCATGATCAAGCAATTCGAATATCCGCTGGACGGCCAGCCTATCGCGCTGTGCGTCACGCTCGCCCCCGGCCCGCAAGGGCAACGGGCCTTGATCAGCCATCGGGAATCCGCGCGTGTCATTGTGACGATGGAAGCGTCGACCGTATTCGGCGCCCTCAAAAGTGCGTTCGAAACGCCGGAATCCCTGCTCGATCACGCGGTGCGCAAGGCCACCGAAGAAGGTCTGATCGATCGCGCGCTGCGCAGCGGCGAGCGGCAGGACGGCTCGCTCTAAGTCGGCTCGTTATAAGACGACTTGCTGGATCGGCATGCTGTCTCTGATGGGTGTGCTGGTCGAACCCGCCAAGCGCAAGGCCGTGATGGGGCCTGCCGGAAGGCGCGGCCCCATTGTGTGGGAACCGGCGCTTGGCCCGCGGCGCCGCATCGTAAGCGGTCGCGGAGAGCGGCACGCCGCGCCAGGGGAGGTATCGTGGGCGGCGGGACCAATCGATATGGTACGCAGGTGCCCGCGCGCTTATTTCGCGAAATTCTGCGTAAATTCGCTGTGAAAAACATGATTCATGTAATTTGTGTAATCTAGCGCATGAATCATGCGAAAGGTCGATGCCTTGGTGGCAACGTCGATCCGACCTCGGCTGAGGCCATGCTCATCCTATAAACCGCCAGGACGCCCGACGATGCAACTCGACCCCTTCGACAAGAAAATCATTCGCCTGCTGCAGGAGGATGCGTCCCTGTCGGCGGCGGATATCGGTGAGCAGATCGGCTTGTCGCAATCGCAATGCTGGCGCCGGATCGAGCGGCTCGAAAAGGAGCAGGTGATCACCCGGCGCGTGGCCCTGGTTGATCGCAAGAAGGTCGGGCTCGACATGATGCTGTTCGCGCACGTCAAGCTCAACGGTCATTCGCGCAATGCCTTGCCCGAGTTCTCGGCGGCGATCCAACAGTTTCCGGAGATCATGGAATGCCACGTGCTGCTCGGCAATGTGGACTTCCTGCTGCGCATCATCGTGCCCGATGTCCATGCCTATGAACGCTTTTTCTTCGAGCGTCTGTCGCGTTTACCCATGGTGCAGGAGGTCAATACCATGATCGCGCTGTCGCAGATCAAGGCAACCACCGTGTTGCCGCTGGAACTGGCTGAGCGCTGAGGGCTCGGTGAAGGGCTGGCGACGCCTTATTCCGCCTCGGTTGGCCGTTGGGCGATGGCGTCGGCGAGGCCGCCCAGGTCGCGGCGCAGGATTTGCGCGATGGTTGGCAGCAGTATCGCTTCCTGGGGCAGGGTTTCGCATGCTGCCCGCAACGCTTGGGTCAGTCGGGACAACGCCAGGTCCAGATTCGCCAAGGCTGCGTCCGGCGCTACCGTCGATCCCGCCGGGACGCCCGCGCGAGCCGCGCCGCGTTCCCGCCGTGGCGGATCGATACGGGTCGCGAGTGCCGACAGGGTCAGTCGTAACGCGTTGTCGAAGGCCTCGGCCAGTTGCCGCAATTCGGCCGGCAACGCGTGTCGAGGCAGGCGCTGCGTGATGCGGCCGATAAACAGGATGTCACTATGGACCCGCCGTACCGCGCGTGTCAGGCTTTCGAGCCAGCCGCCGTGGTTGCCGGGCTCGTGGGCGGTCTCCACACCTGCCCGCTCGGCCGCGCCGAGCTCCTTGCGAAAGCGATCGTTGAGCAGATTGGCTTGCGCTTGGACTACGCTGTCGAAACCGCTGAGATACAAATGCAGCAGATCGGCCTGAGGGACGAGCGCGCGCGCCAGCGCGGTGCGGCCCAACTCGCGCGCATGCGACGGCCAGACCACCAGCGAGACGGCAATCCCGACCAGGCTGCCAAGCGTGATTTCCGCCACCCGGTACAAAGCGGGTAACCACGGCGCTTGCAAGTTGCTGCCTGCCAGCAGCGCGATCACGGCGGTAATCGGGGCGATGCGATAGACCGGCCGCACCGCCGCCAGCATAGCCAGCGGCGTCAGCGCACCAGCCAGCAGGATCAGATCCGATACACCCCGGTAGCGCCCAAGCGCGGCCAAGGCGCCGACTGCGGCGCCGATCAGCGTACCGACGATGCGGTCGATACCGGCACCCATGGTGGCGCCTACACTGGCTTGCACGACCACCAGGGCGGTGATGGTTGCCCAATAGCTTTCCGGTAGATGCAGCGCCTGGGCCAACGCATAGGACAGCAGCGCCGCGATCAGCAAACGGGCGACCAGTCGAGCCTGGGCGCGCAATGCAGCAATGGTAGGACCTAGCCGTTCGAACAGGGGCATGCGGACTGGGACGTAGCAATGAGAAGAGATACCAGCCTATTCTAGAGGGGAATCGGGGCGGGATGCGATCGATTCCCGCCCATCCATTACGAATTTAAAAATGGCTTGCTATTTGAAAGTGCAGTATATGTGAGGTGATGCCCTGGGTTACGGCCCAATTCGGACATAGTCGGTCTATTTACTCTTCAAGGAGTTTTGCCATGTCTATCGAAAAAGTGCTGTATACCGCCCACGCCACCGCAACTGGGGGCCGCGACGGCCATGCCGTGTCGTCCGACAAGGTGCTGGACGTATCGCTGGCAACCCCACGCGAATTGGGCGGTGCCGGCGGCGTCGGCACCAATCCCGAGCAATTGTTTGCCGCCGGCTATTCGGCGTGTTTTCTGGGTGCGCTGAAGTATGTCGCCGGCCAGGCGAAGATCGCATTGCCCGCCGACACCACCATCAACGGCAGTGTTGGTATCGGCCAGATTCCCACCGGCTTCGGTATCCAAGTGGCGCTGCAGATTTCGCTGCCCGGCGTCGCGCGCAACGTCGCGGACGACCTCGTAGCGAAAGCGCACGTGGTGTGCCCGTATTCGAATGCGACGCGCGGCAACATCGACGTCACGCTGACGGTGGTTTAAGACTGGACCGCGGGTATTGTCCGAGCGGAGCCGCGCAATACCCGCGTCCCTGGCTTATCCTGCCGGCCAGATCGGTTCGGTGTCGGCGGCAGGCAGACGGCCATGGAGTTCGCTCAACGGCAAAGCACGCTGGAACAAGCGCGTCAGACTGCCGCTGGCAAAATCCGGCACCGCGTCGGGGGCGACCCAGCGATAGGCATCCATCTCCGGGATCATGTGGCCGTCGCGCTCGCGCGCAAACAATGACGTACACAGGCAGCGTCCGATGTCGGCCTGCGCGCGCGCGAGGCGCGTGGCGAACAGATAGAGATTCTTGTCGCGCCGATAATCGAATAGACCCAGCTCTAGCAGTCGCGCCGGCGCAAGCAGCAGGCCGGTTTCCTCCTGCGTTTCCCGCAACGCCGCGGTTCGTGGCGACTCGCCCGCCTCACGCTGGCCCTTGGGAATGTCCCAGTGGCGTGTCTCGGTCGCGTGACACAGCAAGACTTCGCCGTCCTCGTTGAGTATCACCAGTCCGCAGGACATGACACGGCCGGCCCGGTCGCCGTCGTCGATGGCGGACGATACGTATTCAGCCTTCATCGGGCAGCGTCGCAACGCGCGGTTGCTGGCGGAGCATCAGTGGCGCACCAATGCCAGCATCGCGCCGAAACCGACGAAAATGCCGCCCGTCAGGCGATTGAATATTTTCGCCACGTTCTGGCTGCGCAACTGGGCGCCGATTTGCGAACCGAACGCCGCATAAACGAAATACCAGCTGACCTCGATCACGACGAAGGTGCCGATCAGGATGAAGAATTGCGGCAGCTTTGGCTCGCTCGCGCTGATGAACTGCGGCAGCAGGGCCGCGGCGAACAGAATGGCCTTGGGGTTGCTGCTCGCCACCAGAAAGCCGTGGCGTGCCAGGCTCAGCGTGTTGCGTTCGACTCGCGAGCCGTCTTCGAGGTCTGGCGCGGACGCGTGTGGCAGCGCGCGCCAGCTCTTGATGCCGAGATACACCAGATAAGCCGCCCCGATCAGGCGCAGGGTATTGAACAGCGCGGGCCACGCGCTCAGCACCACGCCCAGCCCCGCGGCGGAGACGCTCAGCATGATCAGGAGCGCGCTCAGGCAGCCGGCCATGGTGGCGATCGAGCGACGCAAGCCGTGCCGCGCGCTGTGCGTCATGACCAGCAGCATATTCGGTCCGGGGATCGCCGAGACGATGAAGACGGTGACGACGAACATCGTCCAGACATGCATGCTCATAGGATTCAATTCCGGTGGTCGGGGATATGGTGCGTGCGTCGCCCGAATTCGGGCGTTATTGGAGCGCGCGGCGCAGCAGTTCGTCCAGCAGGCCGTTCAGTCCGCCGGGATGGTCGGCGGCGCGGGTCTTCAGCTGTTGTACCAGTTCCTCATTGAGTTTGCAGGCAAAAGGAACGAGGCCCAGTTGCTGGTCCAGGCGCCGCTGTTCGCGGCGATCGATTTTGGGGGCGGTGTCGCCGCCACCGCGCAGCGCGGCGTCCTGCTTGAGCTGGTTGGTCAGCTTGAGTGCCTTGTTTTTCTCTAGATCGGTCTTTTTCACGCAAAGGATTCCTCGGAACGGGCCTCTATTGTACGCACCCGGCAGGTGCGCCGCGAGATTGCCCTCCTGCGGCCGTATGCGCGGGTTCCGTCAAGATCCGACCGGCGGACGGGTGACCCCAGTACAGAGACCGGATTCGAAGGCGTAGCGGAACAGTCCGGCGTCATGTTCGACCCCCAGCTTGTTGAATGCACTCTGCTTCTGACCGCTGACCGTCTTGATGCTGCGCTTCAGGCGCTCGGCGATCTCGGTCACGCTCAAGCCCTCGGCGTACAGGCGAAGCACTTCTATTTCGCGTTTTGACAGGGGACTGGTAGGCGCACTGCCGCGCAAGCCCGCCGCTTCGCGCAGGGTGGTCTCGATGGTTGGTGAGAGATAGGGTTTGCCACGCATTACGGTCAGGATGGCGGTCGTGACCAGCGTGGCGGGATCCCTCTTGCTGACGACGCCCCTCATGCCCAGTCGCTGCAGCGCACGCAGCAGGGCCGGGTTTTCGATCAAGGTGAGAACGACGATAGGCAATTTCGGGTAACGCCGACGCAGGAAACCCAGCATCTGCAGGCCGTCGCCGTATTGCGCGTCGGGCATCGAATAATCGGTGACGAGGACGTCGTAGGGGATGCGAGCCAGTTGCGCGAAGATGCCGGTCGCATGCTCGACCAGCCCGATATGCTCGGTGATGCCGCTTTGGGTCAGGATGGCGCTGACGCCTGCCAGTAGCAGCGGATGATCGTCCGCCAGTAACACACAGTATCCCATCGACATGGCAGTCCTTGCTTAGCCCGTGCACAACTATAACGATTCATGACAGCGCCATCGCGCGACCGGGTGAGTCCGGGGCGCGTGGAGGGGCAATGGCGCCGATCGTATCGAGACGACGCTGGGGATGTATGCGTCGCGCCGCCGAGTGCGTCGACCAGCAACCGGTAAGCTAATTTAAGCGGACAAGGCGGGCGAATGCGGGGCGATGATGATTATTCCGCTGTTCGGAAGTCCGTCGGCGATTATTCCGTTGTTTGGAAGTCGGGGGCACGGGCGGCGCGCACGGAACCGGGGCGGCCCACGCCAACGCCGCGCGGCTTGGCGGGACGCGAAGCCGCAGCCATCTACGGCACCGCCCTCGCGCATCGAGCGAGAGCGGTGCCGGACGTCGCGGGGCTCAGCGCGTGAGGCCGGTGGCCTCGTCGGCGCCGATATGCAGGTTCATGCACTGAATCGCAGCGCCCGATGCGCCTTTGCCGAGGTTGTCCAGGCGGGCCATCACCAGGATGCGATCCTCGTTGCCGAATACGAACAATTCGACGCGGTTGGTATCGTTGCAGGCCTGCACGTCGAAAAAGCCCTGATCCAGATTGTCGCTGGCCGCAAACGGCGCCACCTTGACGAAGAGCTCGTCGTGGTAACGTTTGGCGAGGCACGCCTGGAATGCGTGGGGATCGGGCTTGCTGGGCAACTGCGACGGATGGAAATAGACGCCGACCGCCAAGCCCTTGTAGAAATTGCCGACGATGGGTACGAACGCCGGCACTTGCGCCAGACCGGCCCGCACCTTCATTTCCGGCAGGTGTTTGTGCGCCAGTTCAAGCGCGTAGGGGCGCGGGCTTTCCAGGCGCGGATTGCCGCCGGCCTCATAGTCGGCAATCATCTTCTTGCCGCCGCCGCTAAACCCCGTGATCGAATAGCTGCTGATCGGGTAGTCGGCCGGCACCAGGCCGCCCGCCACCAGCGGTGCGACGGCGAGAATGAAGGCAGAGGCGTGGCAGCCGGGCACCGCGATGCGCTTGCTCGTACGCAAGCGCTCGCGCTGGGCAGGATCCAGCTCAGGCAGGCCGTAAGCCCAATCGTCCGCGGTGCGAAACGCGGTGCTGGCGTCGATCACGCAGGTGTTCGGGTTGTCGACCAGGGAAACCGATTCGCGCGAGGCCGTGTCGGGCAGGCACAAAAAGGTGATGTCGGAGGCATTGATCAAGGCGCGACGGGCATCCACATCCTTGCGGCGCGACTCTTCGATGCGCAGAATCTCGATATCGCCGCGGGCGGTCAGGTACTCGAATATCCTGAGTCCGGTGGTGCCTTCTTGGCCGTCTACAAATACTTTGGTGGTCATGTTGCGCCTTGCACTCGGTAATGATCGGGAGGCGGGTCGGTCCCGGCACTCGCTTGTCCGCCGCGGCATGACCCGCTGTGGTTTGCTCACTACGGGGCTGGCGGACCGCTATTTTAGGACTAAATCGAAACGCGCCGGGATTTTTGTACCGCGTTCCGACACCGTTGTCTGTTACTTGTTCCAGCGCGCGGCGGTATCGGCGACGCGAGCCCCGAACACCTTGGCGGTTTCCAGGTCGCCGCGTGGCGGCGCTTCGCCGGCGGATGCGTCGGCGGGCGATTGCGCCAGCAAGCCGGTGAAGCCGCCGACATAATTCAGGTCCTCGCGCGTCGCGGCCTTGGTGTTCGACGGCATCATGCCGGTACCGACCCAGATCATGCTGTGCTGCATCGCGAGCGTGACGAAGTACGAGATGGTGGAGAATTTATCGCCGTTCATGGTCGCGGAATTGGTGAATCCGGCGGCGATCTTGTCCTTCCATTTCTGGCCGAACCAGGGCTTGGAACTGGCGTCGGCGAACTTCTTGAAGTCGGCCGATGGGCCGCCCATGTAAGTCGGGGCGCCAAAAATAATCGCATCCGCCGCCTCGAGTTTGGCCCAGGCGTCGTCGTTGACATCCGCGACCGAAATCAGCGCTGCGTCGGCGCCGGCACCACTGGCGCCTTCCAGCACCGCTTCGGCGAGACGCTTGGTGTGGCCGTAGCCGCTGTGGTACACGATGACAACTTTGGACATGGCATTTTCCTTTATATACAAGCGCAAACAAACCGGCCTGGCCGCTCGGCGGAATAGGCCGTCTCCGTCTGGCGTACAGCCGGCATCATATGCAGTGCTGCCCGGTATGGCCGACGCTAGCGCTGGTAGGTCACCGTCAGTTTGGCTTGCGCCAATGCGTCCAGGTGGATCTCGTGATCGAACATCGGCGCTGGGCGCCCCTGTGCCAAATGGGTATCGAGACCACTCAAGGCGTAGACGGTGATGAGATAGCGATGTGGCTTGCCGGACGGCGGGCAGGGGCCACCATAGCCGTCGTCGCCGTAGTCGTTACGTGCTTCGATACCGCCGACCTGCTTGATGAAACCCGACGCGCTGGCGTCTTCCGGCAGGTGATCGAGCGTGGCCGGCAAGTTGGTGACGGCCCAATGCCACCAGCCCGGTCCGGGCGCATCGATGTCGAAGATCGTCACGGCAAAACTCTTGGTGCCGGTCGGCGGATTGTGCCAGTGCAGTTCCGGCGAGCGGTTCTCTCCGGTGCAGCCGTCGCCCTTGAAGACTTGCGCCGGCGGCACGCCGGCGTCGGCCTGGAGCGCAGGGCTGTCGACCGAAAATATACCCTGTGCCCGCAGCGAGCGATCGGTCGTGCCGATCGCCAGTACCAGTATCAAACACCATTTCAGTGTGCGCAGCGCGGGGCTGCCATCGGGGCGCGTTACCGGTACGCGTGCCCGACGCCGCGCTGCAAGCGCCTCCCGCAGGAGGGCCGGCAGTGCTGCGATTCGTGAGCGCATAGTGCTCGTCCTCTTCGGCGCTGGTTTGTTCTTGAAATGCATGGCGATCGCCGCCGCCCGGTTGTCGATTCAAGTCTAGCATGGGGTCGAGTGCTGGTGGCGCGATGTTGGCGCGGCGACACTCCCGGCCTGCGGCTGCTTGACGGCTGCTCTTGACGCATGCGGCGAGGCTTTTTGACGCGATTGTGGGAACGCGCCACGCGTACTAAACTCGCGCGAACTTTGCTTTGCATGTCTGTTTCGGACTTGCGTTTTTGGATGGATTGCTGATGGACACTCTAGATTCCGGCTCGCGTGCCGGCTACGCCGCGCGTCGCGGCTACCCCGGGCAGGCACTGCTGGCCGCCGCGCTGGGCTATGCGATGGACGGTTTCGACCTGTTGATCCTGGGGTTCATGTTGCCGGCGATTGCCGCCGATCTGCATCTGGGGCCGGCGCAGGGCGGCGCGCTGGTGTCGTGGACCCTGGTCGGCGCGGTAGTCGGCGGTATCGGTTTTGGCATGTTGAGCGACCGGTATGGCCGCGTCCGCGTGCTGAGTTGGACCATTCTGCTGTTCGCGGTCTGCACGGGCTTGTGCGCGGCTGCGCGCGGCTTCGACGATCTATTGGTATACCGGACCTTGGCGGGGGTCGGGCTGGGCGGCGAGTTCGGCATCGGTATGGCACTTGTTGCCGAAGCATGGCCCGCGGCCTATCGCGCACGGGCTTCATCGTACGTCGGCTTGGGCTGGCAGGCCGGCGTATTGGCGGCCGCGCTGCTGACCCCGGCACTGATGCCGCTGATCGGCTGGCGCGGGATGTTTGCGCTCGGCCTGCTGCCGGCGGTCGCCTCGTTCCTATTTCGCCGCCGCCTGGCCGAACCTGAAATGTTCACACGGCGCGCGGCCCAGCCCGCTGCCGCGCACGACAGGGCACAGACGTGGCTGCACCGGCTGCACGCGTTGTGCGCGACGCGTCGTACGGCGCTGACCAGCATCGGGGTGGTCGTGCTGTGTTCGGTGCAGAATTTCGGCTATTACGGGCTGATGATCTGGATGCCGAGCTATTTATCCCAGCATTTTGGGTATTCGCTGACCAAATCGGGCCTTTGGACCGCGGCCACGGTGGCCGGCATGGCGCTAGGGATCGCACTGTTCGGCTGGTGTGCCGACCGCTTCGGACGTAAGCCGGCGTTTGTCGCGTACCAGCTGGGCGCCGCGCTGATGGTGTTCGTCTATGCGCACTTGAGCACCCCGCTCACGCTGCTGTTCGGTGGCGCGGTGATGGGGGTGTTCGTCAACGGCATGCTGGGCGGTTACGGCGCCTTGATTTCCGAACTGTATCCGACGTCGGCCCGCGCCACGGCCCAGAACGTGCTGTTCAATCTGGGCCGGGCGATCGGTGGATTCGGGCCGCTCGTGGTCGGCGCGCTTGCCGCCCGTCACGGGTTTCCGGCGGCCCTCGGCCTGCTCGCGGGAATCTATGGCGTCGATGTGGTGGCGACGCTGTGCTTGATTCCGGAGCGGCGCGGCGCCGAATTGGCCTGAGCGGCTGGGGTAAGGAAAAAGGCGCCGGTCGAGCCGGCGCCTTTTTTACTTCCCTGCAGCGTCCCGCTTATGCCACCCGCTGAGCCGCGCCACCGCCCGGCGAACGCCAGTTGGCCAGCAGTTTCTGCCATTTGCTGCGCACGGCCTTCAAGTTGTTTTCCTTGACATGGCCATAGCCGCTGATCGACTCCGGCAGATTCGCCAGGTCCAGCGCGAGCGCGAGGTTGCCTTCGTTCAAGCCTTTCAGCAGTTCGGCTATCAGCGCTTCGTACTCGACCACCAGCGCGCGTTCGGTACGACGCTCTTCGGTCTTGCCGAAGATGTCGAAGGCGCCGCCGCGCAGGAACTTGAACTTGGCGAGCAGCTTGAACGCGCTCAACATCCACGGGCCGTAAGCCTTCTTGATCAGATGACCATGCGCGTCGCGCTTGGCGAAGAGCGGGGGCGCGAGGTAGAAGCGCAGCTTCCAGTCGCCTTCGAAGCTGGCGCGGAGCTTCTCGACGAAAGCCGGATCGGCGTACAGGCGCGCGACTTCATACTCGTCCTTGTAGGCCATCAGCTTATGCAGGTTGCGTGCGACCGCCTCGGCCAGGCGCGGTTGCGGGCCGTGCCCGGGGAGGGCGGCTTCGGCCAGCCGCACGCGTTCGACCAGTGCCCGGTAGCGCTGTGCGTAGGCCGCATCCTGGTAGTCGGTCAGATAGCGTTCGCGCTTGGCGACGAGCTGCTCGAGCGAGCTGTGGGTGTGCAGCGTGATGATCTTCTGCGCGGCAGCATCGCTGGCACCAGCCGGTGCGGGGCTGGCGGGCTTGAGCAGTGCCTTGACGGCATTCAGGTCGTGCGCGGCGCGCCGGCCCCATTCGAAGGCGGCCTTGTTCTTGTCGACCTGGACCGCATTCAGCTCGATCGCGCGCAACAGCGCCGGCAAGCCCAGCGGCAGCCAGCCGTGCTGCCAGGCATAGCCCAGCATGAACGGGTTGGTATAGATCGCGTCGCCCAAAAGCGCGACGGCCAGCTTGTTGGCATCGATGAAATCGCAGGCTTCGCCGACGGCCGCGCGGATGTCGTGCTCCGCGCTGCTGCCCGGGAAACGCCACTGCGGATTGTGGATGAAATCCGCGGTCGGCGTCGCCGCGGTGTTGACCGCGACGCGTGTTTTCGCATTGGTGCGCGACAGCGCTTCGTCGCCCGCCGTCACCAGGGCATCGCAGCCGATCACGAGGCTGGCTTCGCCCATTGCGATACGGGTCGCGTGGATGTCGTCGGGACGATTGGCGATCTGCACGTGGCTCATCACGGCACCGCCCTTTTGGGCGAGACCGGTGATGTCCAGCACCGTCACACCCTTGTTTTCCAGGTGCGCGGCCATCCCGAGCAGGGCGCCGATGGTCACCACGCCGGTGCCGCCTACGCCGGTGACGAGCACGCCGTAAGGCGCGCCGATCTCGGGCACGGTGGGTTCCGGCAGTGGCGGCAGACTTTGACTCGAGAGGTCGAGCGATGCTGCAGCGGGCTTTTTCAATTGGCCGCCTTCCACCGTGACGAAGCTCGGGCAGAAGCCATTGACGCAGGAAAAATCCTTGTTGCAGGTCGATTGATTGATCTGGCGTTTGGTACCGTACTCGGTTTCCAGCGGTTCGACCGACAGGCAGTTCGACTTGACCGAGCAGTCGCCGCAACCTTCACAGACCGCTTCGTTGATCACCGCGCGCTTGGCCGGATCGGGATAGGCGCCGCGCTTGCGGCGGCGGCGCTTCTCGGTCGCGCAGGTCTGGTCGTAAATCAGGATCGAGGTGCCGCTGAGTTCGCGCAGCTCGCGCTGGATGGTGTCCAGTTGATCGCGATGGTGCACCGTCACGCCGTCGGCCAGCTTGATCGCCGACGTATATTTTTCCGGCTCGTCGGTGACGATGACGATCTTGACCGCGCCTTCCGCCGCCAACTGCTGGGTGATCTGCGGCACGGTCAGCACGCCGTCGACCGGCTGGCCGCCCGTCATCGCGACCGCGTCGTTGTAGAGAATCTTGTAGGTGATATTCACCTTGGCGGCGATCGCTGCGCGGATCGCCAACAACCCCGAGTGGAAGTAGGTGCCGTCGCCGAGGTTGGTGAACACGTGCTTTTCGCTGGTGAACGGCGCTTGGCCGATCCAGGCCACCCCTTCACCGCCCATCTGGCTGAAGGTGCTGGTGTTGCGGTCCATCCACACCGTCATGTAGTGACAACCGATGCCGGCCATCGCGCGCGAGCCTTCAGGCACGTTGGTCGAGGTGTTGTGCGGGCAGCCCGAGCAGAACCAGGGTTTGCGCTCGGCCGTGACCCGCGGCTTGGCGAGTGCGCGTTCCTTGGCTTCGATTACCGCGATGCGCGCGGTGATGCGGGCACGGACGTCGGCCGGCAGATCGAATTTCTCGAGGCGCTTGGCGATCGCCTTGGCGATCAGCGCGGGCGAGAGTTCGTAGTGGGCCGGCAGCAGCCAGTTGCCCATCGGCACCGACCATTCGCCGCC
>OUWB010004450.1_pt1 | contig 46974 bp, 39 predicted proteins | sample 1779821 | NCBI WGS metagenome assembly OUWB01 (sample SAMEA3914806, study PRJEB12502) | metagenome | biome: forest; material: soil | place: Canada | collected 2011-08-03 | depth 0.1 m
GTCGGTCAAGTCCTTCCACGTACCCGCCACACCGGGCACGTTGGCCTGGCCGCCGAGCTTGCCTTCGGTGCCCACTTCGCGCGCCACCCGCGTCACTTCGGAGGCGAACGAATTCAATTGGTCCACCATCACGTTGATGGTGTTCTTCAGCTCCAGAATTTCGCCTTTGACGTCGACCGTGATCTTCTTCGACAAGTCGCCATTGGCCACAGCCGTGGTCACGTCGGCAATGTTGCGCACCTGGCCGGTCAGGTTACCTGCCATCGAATTGACCGAGTCGGTCAAGTCCTTCCACGTCCCGGCCACGCCCTTCACCTGCGCCTGGCCGCCGAGCTTGCCTTCGGTGCCCACTTCACGCGCCACCCGCGTCACTTCGGAGGCGAACGAGCTCAACTGGTCCACCATCACGTTAATGGTGTTCTTCAGCTCCAGAATTTCGCCTTTGACGTCGACCGTGATCTTCTTCGACAAATCGCCGTTGGCCACGGCGGTGGTCACCGCCGCGATGTTGCGCACCTGACCGGTCAAATTCGACGCCATGAAGTTCACGTTGTCGGTCAAGTCCTTCCACGTGCCGCCTACGCCGGGCACGTAGGCTTGTCCACCGAGTTTCCCGTCGGTGCCGACTTCACGCGCCACCCGCGTCACTTCGGAAGCGAACGAGCGCAATTGGTCCACCATCACGTTGATGGTGTCTTTCAACTGCAGGATTTCACCGCGCACGTCGACCGTGATTTTTTTCGACAAGTCGCCGTTGGCCACGGCCGTCGTCACTTCGGCAATGTTGCGCACCTGCGACGTCAGGTTGCCCGCCATGGAGTTGACCGAGTCGGTCAAGTCCTTCCAGGTACCGGCCACGCCCTTGACCTGCGCCTGGCCGCCCAGTTTGCCCTCGGTGCCCACTTCGCGCGCCACCCGCGTCACTTCCGAGGCGAACGAGCTCAACTGGTCCACCATCGTATTGGCCGTGGTGGCGGCGCGCAGGAACTGCCCCCTGAGCGGACGGCCGTCGACGTCAAGCGACATGGTCTGCGACAGGTCGCCCTTGGCCACGGCGCCGATCACGCGCGCCATTTCGGTGGTCGGCCGCACCAGGTCGTCGATCAGGGTGTTGACGGAGTTGATGATGGTAGCCCAGCCGCCGGTCACTTTCGGCACCGAGGCGCGATGGGTCAGGCGGCCTTCGCGCCCAACCACGCGGCTGACGTTGGAGATGACATTCGCCATGTTCTCCTTGGTCTCGATGATTTCATTGACCGTGTCGGCGATCTTCCCGGCCACCCCGGTCCAGTCGGAGGGCATGCGCGCGGAGAAATCGCCCTTTTTCAGGGCCAGCAACGTCTGCAGTAGGATTTTGGTATCCAATTCCTCCAGCACGTCATCGATCTCGTTCATCTTATTCATTGAAGCTCCCCTTGCGAAAGTGGACAGCACCCGGTCGTCCGAAACGACCTGCGACGTCGGTAGACGGCAATTATTATGCCGCTATGCGATCGGTTGTTGTTAGTAGTTTTTCTGGCAAAACGGATGCGGCGACCGGCTCGCAGAACAACGCTCCCTGAAATTCTTCAAAACCGAGGCCGTGCAGCGTATCGAATTGCGCCCTGCTGTCGACGCCGTCAACGGCAACCCTGAGCGACATAGCCTGCGCCAATTTGAGGATGCCTGCAAGCAAAGCCTCATTCGCACCGTTCTCCAGGGTGCGAATCAGGGATGCGTGGATTTTCAGGAAACTCGGCGAGCATTCCCTCAGTACCGTAAGCGAGGAATAACCGACACCGAATCCGTCGATACCCAAAACGATACCCGCTTCGCGCAGGCTTGCCAGCATGCCGCAGGCATGTTCGAATTCCGGAAAAAGCAACGCATCCGAGATGTGCATGTGCACGGACATGGCCGGCATACCGAGCTGATCGCGAATCTTGACCATCTGTTTGACCAGTTCGGGGCACAAATGATTGACGGCGGGATTGATGACGAGCGGAACGCCGGACGGCAATAACCCTTCTTCGTGCCACGCTTTCAATTGGGCGCACGCCGTTGTCGTCATCCAGTCATTGAGCGAGAGCAACATGCTTCTGTCCGGCGAGGCCTGCAGGATTTTTTCGGCACCGATCGGGCCCAGGCGAAGGTGATCCCAGCGCAAGGAGGCTTCAATGGCGCAGACCTCGCCGGAGCGCACGTTCATCCTGGGCTGATAATGGAGCATGAACGCCCTGCCCGCCAGCGCTTGCTCGAATTCCTCGTGGAATCGGCGGTGCGCCATTTGTTCGGCATGCAATTCCTCGTGGAAAAACTGGATCGTGCCGCGTTGACGCTGCTTGACATGGTACATCGCCAGGTCGGCATGCTTCATCAACTCCTGAACCGTCTCGCCATCTTGCGGATAGGTCGCAATGCCGATACTCGCGGAAGACTGGATGCTGACACCGTCGATACGATACTCCAGGGCAAGCGAGCGCGACACCTTGTTGGCCACGTTGGAAATATCGTCGAACGAACCCAAGGCTTCGAGCAGGATGACGAACTCGTCCCCGCCAAGGCGCGCCGCAATGTCGGATTCGCGGATGGAAGCATTCAGGCGGGCCGCGACTTCGCGCAATAATTTGTCGCCGACTTCGTGGCTATGCGTATCGTTGATGCTCTTGAATTTATCCAGATCCAGAAACAGCAAGGCGAACCGTTTGCCGTGACGTTGCGAGAGGTAAAGCGCGTGCTCAAGATGATCGATCAGCGAACGGCGGTTGAACAGGCCGGTCAGGGCGTCGCGGATTGCCAATTCCTTGGCCATTTCCTCGGCCTGCTTCCGCTCGACGACTTCCGCTTCGAGCTGGGCGTTGATGCGCTTGAGGTCCTGCATCGTCTGCACCCGCAAATCCTCGTTCAAGCGGGCAAGCTCTTCGGTCTTTCCCTGCAGCTCGATATTCTTCCTTCTCAGTTCGACGAATACCGATATCTTGCTCATCAGGATTTGCGGAATGACCGGCGTGAGCAGGTAGTCCACCGCACCTTTTTGGTAACCTTTCAGTCGATACATTTCGTCGGCGTAGTGCGCCGTGATGAAAATGATCGGCACCATCGCCGAACGCGGATGGGAATGGATGGCCTCGGCAGTCTCGAAACCATCCATCATCGGCATGTTCACGTCGAGCAATATGACGGCGAAATCATGCAGCAACACGGCACGCAGCGCTTCTTCGCCCGAGCGGGCCGTCGACACGGAGAACCCCAATGCCGGACTCGCGCTGCTAAGCAGGCTCTCCATCGCCATGAGGCCGGCGGGGTCGTCATTCACCAGCAAGATTTCCGGGACATGTGTCATAAAGCCTGCCTGGTTTTGATGATCATGAAGCACGAACAACACTTGCGAAGCAAAACTCACCGCGAGCTTGCCGACCAACGCCTTGCATTGCCGCCATAGGCTGCCCCAGGCGGGCATCGACGTCTCTTTGCTCCTTGGGGCACCAACTCCGGGCCGGTTGTTGTTTTATCTTGCCGAACTGCGGAACCGGATGCGAACCAGGCGTTCCTTCTCAAGACAGCGTTCGAGAATGGACATTTAGCAGTCCGAAATGTTCCGCAAATTTTCACGTCGTTAATTTTTTTGATGCCGAACGGCTAGCCGGTCACCCGGCTTGTAACCGCAAATGTGCCCCTCTTCACGTATTCCTACACGACCTGACGCAAGATTCCTATTTACGCAAGTTGTCCAATTGCTAGGATGAACGACACTTGAGCGGTATCAACTCGGGTTCATCTGCATTCCTGGCTTCGCCTTGGTACTAAGTGTTGGCTAATGAACGAAATTGATGAGGATGAGCATGGAAACCTTAACCAGCACCGAAAACAACACCCCTGCCGAATTGCCTGCCATGAGGGTGTTTGTGGAACATGATCGCGATTGGCGAGCATACGTAACCGCATGCAGGGAGATAGCCGAAACTGCCGGCCGGGACAGACGGGAATTGCTGACGCTCAAGCGCGCCTGCGCGTTGGCATATCTTGGGAAGCGGGCGCAAAACGAAGGCGGCGTCTATAGCAAGACGCGCGTGCGAATCCTGACCCCGGAATTTGTGCAACTGATGTCGAAGTCCAATACCGCGCAGCGCTTCAAGCGCTACCCCTGGCTCGAACGTCTGCTTGTGCTGCTGGACGAGATCGATCAGGTACAAGACCAGATCGCATTGAAGGGCAGCAAGGTACTCAGCCTCAAGACCTTGAAAACGCCCGCCCAGATGCAGATTCCACGCGGTTCCTGAGGCATATTCGCGACGGACGGCGCCAGCCGTCCGCATCAACTCCCCTGGCGCGGCCCATTGTGTAGCGACTCGGACAAAACGCGGAATTGATTGAGCGTCTCTTCCGCCTGCAGCACTTCGCGCGCGACGTCGGCGATCGTTTTCCGGTTCGACCTGGCGTAGCCGCGCAGCATCTCGAAGGATTGCAGCCGATTGGTTCGATAGTGCACCATCAGGATGCCGACGGCCATGCTGGTTTCGCGCCCGGCGGCCAGGGCATCGGTCAGCTTGCTCTCGCGCTGGCGCAAATTCTTCAGTTCGCTGGCCCGGGCGAGCGCCGCCTCGATGGTCGGAATCAGGTTTTGCACGTCCACCGGCTTGACGAGGTAGCCTGAAGCGCCGTATTCCACGGCGCGCTTGACGACGTCTTCGTCGGAGACGCCGGAGAGAAAGACAAACGGGATGTCGCTATCGCTGCGCAGCCGCTTTGCCAGGTCCAGGCCCGACATGCCGGGCATATTGATATCCAGCATCGCCAGGCGCGGCTCGTCGAGCACGACGGTGGCGAGCGCATCTTCGCCATTCTTGGCCTGGATCACTTCATAGCCGTTGAATTCGAGGACGCCGGTCAGAAGCGTCAAGGTCAGTTGATCGTCGTCGACGATCAGGATTTTCGGCTTCTTTGCAATATTGTCCACACTGTTCCCTTGCCCGCGCGTTTTTGAAATTCGGCTTTTTATTGATATTAACGCAGCCGGGCCCGGTTTTTCATGGCAATTAATGTAACATTTATTGCGGACTTGACTTACATCATTAGCGAGCATATAGTGCATTAATGGATTATCCAATAATGCACTGAAATGATCGCTTTGACCACCCAACCGCAGATTTCCCGCCGCCTCGCCGCCTTGCTGGTCCCGTTTTGCCTGTTGCTGGCGGGCTGTGCCGACATGGGCGGCATTACACCGCGCGCCAATCTCACCGATCCCAACAAGCTCGCCGCCGGCCGCGACATTCAAAACGCCAGCCTGTCGAACGCCCATTGGCCCACCGCAAAATGGTGGGAAGCCTACAAGGATAGCCAGCTCGATGCGTTGATTGACAAAGCCACGGCGGGTAGCCCCAATCTGCGCCTGGCTGCGGCGCGGATCGATGAAGCCAAGGCGATGGCCGGCATCGTGCACTCGGCCGGCCTGCCCGAAGTCGGCGCCAAGGTGGCATTCGACCGGGTGCGCTACAGCGACCAGGATTTCATCCCGCCGCCTTACGCCGGCACCTACACCTGGACCAACAGCGCCTTCCTCTCGGCCAGCTACGATATCGACATCTGGGGCAAGCAATCCCGGAGCGAATCGGCCGCGCTGGACTACGTGCATGCCAGTGAAGCCGAAGCCCAGGAAGCGCAGTTGGCGCTGCAAACCCTGATCGTGCAGGCCTATGTCGAGCTGGCGCTGCAATTCAAACTGCGCGATATCGAACAGCGCACGCTGGAGCAGCAGCAGTTGATCGTCGAAATCGCCAATCGCCGCCGCGCCATCGGCCTGGGCACGCAGCTGGAAGTCAGCCAGGCCGAAGCGCCGCTGCCGGCCTCGCAGGCACGCATGAAGCAGATCGACGAAAGAATCGACAGCCTGCGCCATCAATTGGCCGCCCTCTCCGGCGCAGGCCCCGGTGCGGGAGATGCGATCGATCGGCCCAGCCTGAATCCGGTGGAACGCATTGCCCTGCCCTCTTGCCTGCCGGCCGATCTGATCGGCCGCCGGCCCGACGTGGTTGCCAACCGCTGGCGCGTTGAAGCCTCGGCGAGCGGCATCGCGGTGGCGAAAACCGAGTTCTATCCGAACATCAACCTGAGCGCGCTGTTCGGCTTCCAGAGCCTGGGCTTTGCCGGCTTCCTGAGCAACAAGTCGCGCATGGACGGTATCGATCCGGCGATTTCGCTGCCCATCTTCACCGGCGGCAAGCTGCGCGCCAATCTCGGCGTGCAAACGGCGCGCTACGACGAGGCGGTGGAGCGCTACAACCAGAGCGTGGTCGATGGCATGCGCGGCGTGGCCGACCAGGTTTCGGCCTGGCGTTCGCTGGAGGAACAGCAGCAGGATACCGAACATGCAGTCGAACTGGCCCAGCGCAGCTACGACCTGGCCATGCGCGGATTCAAGAGCGGCCTGACCGAATACATCGTGGTGCTCAATGCGCAAGTCAATCTGCTGAATCAACAGCAGAACGATGCCAAGGTGCATTTCGGCCAATTGAGCGCCTATGCCGCTCTGGTGCGGGCATTGGGCGGCGGCGTGGACGACGCTTCTGCCCCGCCCGCAGCATCCATCCCCCACGCCATCGCCAAGGAGTAACGCCATGCCGAGCAAACAGCTTGCCTCATTCGACGCGATCCGCAAGAGCCTGGCCTTGATCAAGCAGAAGCGCCCGGAATTTCCGCTCGAATATGCGCGGCTGATGCGGCTGATCGCCAACATCCATCAACGCACGGTCGATCTGTACAACGACGTGCTCAAGCCGTTCGATCTCACCTACCGCACCTATTCGGCGTTGATGTCGATCTATAGCACCGGCGAGCAAGGTATCGCCCCTTCCGGCCTGGCCGAAGCCATGGGCGAAAAGCGCACCAACATCACGCGGCTGTGCGACGAGTTGATCGACAGGCGGTTGATCTCGCGCGCGTTCGATAGCGAAGACCGCCGCAGCCACAGGCTGTGCGTCAGCCCTGACGGCATGGCGCTGATCGACCGGGTCACCCCCCACACCAAGGACTTCCTGACGCAGATCTATGCACCGCTGTCGGAGCGCGAGATCGCCGAGGTCGATGCCGCCCTGTACAAGCAGCTCGAAGTGCTGGTGCGCATGAACAAGCAGACTGCCAAGGGATAAATGCGCATGAACCGCGTGACTTGCGCATTGCGTGATGTCGTCACTAAGGCCTTCTCGGCCTGGTTCGCCGACGATTTGCCGAACTGGGTGTTCGCCCTGAAGACCACGGCAGCGGGCTTGCTGGCTTTGTGGATTTCGTTTCGCCTCGATTTCGCGAAGCCGCAGTGGGCCCTGATGACGGTGTATATCGTCGCGCGCAAGGAAAGCGGCCTGGTGATGACCAAGAGCTTTTATCGCATCGTCGGCACCATCGTCGGTTGTGCCGTGTCGCTGCTGCTGGCCGCATGGTTTTCGCAGACTGCCGAGCTGTTCCTGCTGGCGCTGGCGGCATGGATAGGCCTGTGCGTGGCGCTGGCGGCGCGCTTTCGCAATTTCCAATCATACGGTTTTATGCTGGCCGGCTACACCGCCGCGATCGTCGGCTTTGGCGCTGCCGCAGCGCCTGCCCATGCCTTCGACATTGCGCAAGCGCGGGTCTCGGAAGTGGTGCTTGGCATCCTCTGCGCCGGCGTGGTGGCCGAAGCCTTCTTCCCGGTTCACGCCGGCACGCGTCTCGTGCCCGAAGCACGCGCGCGTTTTTCGCGCTTTGCCGACTTCATGGCGCATGCCTTCTCGCTGGAGATCGATACGCGCCGCATGCAGGAAATCCAGCAGGAATTCCTGACCGATGTGGTCGGCAGCGAAACGCAGCGCAGCGCCAGCTTCCTTGAAAGCCCCGATGCACGGCTGCGCGACGCGCACCAGCGCTGGATGAATGCGTCCTTCATGAAGCTCTCGACCAGCTTCCACGGCTTCATCCAGGCGATGCGCCGCTTCCGTACCCAGGCATCACCCGATTCCCAAGCCCTGGTAACGCGCCATTACGATGAAATGATTGCCTGCATCGGCGGACAAAGCGCAGCACACACGCCGGAAGCAGTCGCCGGGCGACTGAACGCCTATCGCGGCAACATACCGCAATTGCGCCAGCAGTCACGCCAAGCCTTGGCTGCAATGGAAGACCGGGAAGCAAGGCGCGATACGGCGGCCGTGCTCAATCTGTATCTGCAAGTGGTCGAGGATTTTGCCGACTATACGAATGCCGTCGCGGCGCTGTGCCATCCACGCACGGTCAAGCCGGTCGCGGTGCCGGCGTTTTCACTGCACGCCGATCGCTGGATCGCCGCCATCTCGGGTTTGCGCGCGGTTGGCGTATTGTTCGTGCTGTCCGCTTTCTGGATCGCCACGGCGTGGCCCGGCGGCAATGGCGCGGCCATTCTCGGCGCGGTGTTTTGCATCCTGTTCGGCGCATCGCCGTCACCGGTCGTGGTGGTCAAGCGCGTCGCAGTCGGCTTTGCCATCGGCCAGGCATTTGCTTTCTTTTGCCTGTTCTGGGTGCTGCCCCTGGCCGACGGCTTCGGCTCCATGGCGCTGGGCATGGCGCCGTTTCTGATCCTTTCCGCCTGGCTGATCGAACACAAGCGTTTTGGCGTCGAAGGCAGCGGCGTATTCCTTGCCATGCTCAATGCCTTGGCGCCGCATAACCAGATGAATTACGACATCGTGAGCTTTATCAACGACGGCATCGCCACCTTCATCGGCCTGGGCGCGGCCGGCGTGGCCTTCTCGACACTGCCGGCGTCGGCCGAACGCCTGCGCGAAAGACTGCTGGCGACACTGGGCAAACAAGCTGCAGACGCGTGTTTTGCGCCGCTGGACAAGGGCGCCTTGCGCCATCGCTTCGAGAGCCGCACGCGCGACCTGCTGTTTCAGTTGAATTCCCCGCCGGCAGCAGCGCATGGCGATGCCGGCGACGCCATGGGCCAGGCGCTGGCGATACTCGAGGTCGGGCAGATCGTGATTGCGCTGCGCCAGAGGCTGGAACACTTTGCGCATGCCGGCGCGGTCGGCGCCGCGATGAACCGGACATTGCAAGCCATCGCAGCACTGTGCGGACACCGCGCCAATACCGAACGGCGCCATGTGGTCGAAGCCTTGCAACAGGCCGGGAACGCGCTCGACGCGCTGGCAAATCTGCCGCCCGAGGAGGCGCGCCGGCGCGACATTCTGCTGGCAAGCTGTTACCAGATCCGCGCCGTCCTGCGCGACGACGAATGGTTCGGCCTGATGCGCCGGGCGCCGCAAGCCGCACGCAATCTGACGGGAGGATTCCATGCCGCGTGAATTTGCCTTGGGCGATGTCTATTTCCCCACCTTGCTGCTGATTTTCCTGGCCGCCATTGTCCTCAATTGGGGCGTGAGCTGGCTGCTGGCCAGGCTCGGCGCGAGCCGCTTCGTCTGGCACCCTTCGCTATTCCATCTGGCCTTGTTCGTCTGCCTGTTTGCCAGCATGGCCCTGACCGTCTATCCCTGAAACAATGACCATTCCGTCGGAACCATCATGAACAAGATCCAATCCTTATTGCGCGTCATCATCACGCTAATGGTGCTGGCCATTGCCGCCGTGCTGGGCGAACGCCTGTGGAACCACTACATGCATGCCCCCTGGACGCGCGACGGCCGCGTGCAAGCCGACGTCATCAATGTCTCGGCCGACGTTTCCGGCCAGGTGGTCGAGGTGCTGGTAAAAGACAACCAACTGGTGCACAAGGGCGACCTGCTGTTCAAGGTCGACCCTGAACGCTATCGCATCGCCTTGTTGCAGGCCGAAGCGCTGATGCAGTCGCGCCGCGCCGACATGCAGCAAAAACAGCGCAGCGCAGAGCGCCGCTCCAAGGTGGACGACTTGATCGTGTCCAACGAAGTGCGCGAAGTGGCCGATTCGCAATCGCAAACGGCGATCGCCGTGCTTCAGGAGGCGGCGCAGCAGGTAGCCACGGCCAGGCTCAATCTGGGACGCACCGAAATCCGCGCCACCGTGGACGGTTATGTCACCAATCTGCGCGTGCACCCCGGCGACTACGCCCAGGTCGGCCGGCCGCAACTGGCGATCGTCGATAAGGATTCGTTCTGGGTCTACGGTTATTTCGAGGAAACCAAGATCCCCGCGCTGCGCGAAAACGAGCCGGTGCAGATTACGCTCATGAGCGGCGCACAGACGCTGCCGGGCCATATCGAAAGCATCTCGCGCGCCATCGCCGACCGCGACAACACGACCACGCCGGAACTGCTGGCCAACGTCAACCCGACCTTTTCCTGGGTGCGGCTGGCACAGCGTATTCCGGTGCGCATCCATATCGACAAGGTGCCCGACAATGTGCTGCTGAGCGCCGGGATGACGTGTACCGTGATCGTCAAACCGCAAGCCGGAAAAGATAAACTGACGGCCTCCGCAAGGTTATAAAAGACCCTCGCAAATTCCGGGTAGGGAAATTCCGCCTCGTGCATGATAAATTGCCGTCATGGCAGACAAAAAACAGCGCGGGCGCCCGCCCTACCCCGATCAGCTTACGCCGGCCGAATGGCGCGTGGTCGAGGGCGTGCGGCATGGCTTGACCAATCCGCAAATCGCCAAGCTGCAGGGTGTCAGTGTCGATGCCGTGAAATACCATGTCGCCAACGTGCTGCAAAAACTCAACCTGGCCAGCCGCATCAAGCTGCGCCATTGGACGGGCATCCGGCGCGGCAGCAAACTATTCCACAGGGAGCCTGCAATGGATAACAATCCCAACCTGGGCGCGATCGGCCAGATCAGCCGTAGCGTGCAAGATATCGACGCCGCGCAGCGCTGGTATGCCGACGTGCTGGGCTTGGAGTACCTCTATAGCTTCGGCAAGCTGGCCTTTTTCAATTGCAACGGGCTGCGGCTGTTTCTGTCAGAAGGCAATGCGGCGGCCGATTCCATCCTCTATTTTTCGGTTGGCGATATCCACGCTGCACAGGCATCGCTGGCCGCGCGCGGTATCGAATTCATCAACGCACCGCACATGATCCATCGGCATGAAGATGGAACCGAGGAATGGATGGCGTTCTTCAAGGACAACGAAGGGCGGCCGCTGGCGATCATGTCGCGCGAGGCGAACGAAACGAGCAACGACGGCAAACCGGAATACAATACCAAATCGACATGATTCAGTGCCCATCAATCGGCACAAGTGGGAGCCACGATGAACAGGGAAGAATTCACCGCGCAGTTGGGCCGCGAAGGCTTCGAGAATCTGGTGGAAGTCGAACGCGAAGCCAATGGCATGATGGACTTGCACGCTCACCCGTTCCAATCCAAGGCATTGATTCTGGACGGAGAAATCCGCCTGGTCGTGGCGGGCAAGGAAGCCGCCTATCGCATCGGCGACGTATTCGAGCTATCGAACGGCATGGAACACGTCGAATATTATGGCCCGCAGGGCGTGCGTTACCTGGTCGGGCGCAAGTGAATGCCTAGCGTCGGATTTCGTTGGCGCTGCATCGCCTGCCTGCTGATTTTCTGCTTGGCCGGGTCGCTGGCATACAACGTTGATGCCGCATCGGCCAAACCGCTCTGGCAAAAGCCAGACATCGACACCCTGCCCGACGACGATTGGGGCCGCGCGGTGCGTTACGGGCGCGATCTCGTCAGCAAGACGTCCAGCCTGATCGGGCCGGAAGTCGCCGATCCCGAACAGCGCTACGCCGGCAACAACCTCAATTGCCAGAGCTGCCATCTGGAAGCGGGCACCAAGGAATACGGCCTGCCGTTTCAGGGCGTGTACGCCGATTTCCCCAACTACCGCGCGCGCTCCGGCACGGTCGCCACGATTGAGGAACGCGTGCAAGGCTGCATGGTGCGCAGCATGAACGGCAAGCCCTTGCCGCCCGGCGGGCCGGAAATGACGGCCCTGGTGGCGTATCTCAAATTCCTCTCCACCGGTCACGCGGTCGGCATGCCGACACCGGGCCGCGGTGCCGGCAGCATGCCGGAATTGACCCGTGCCGCCGATCCCCGGCACGGGGCGGTCGTCTATGCTGCCGCCTGCGCGGCCTGCCATGGCCAGAACGGGCAGGGGCAACGCGTGGGCAAGGCAGGCGATGCGCAGGGCTATCTGTTTCCTCCGCTTTGGGGGCAGGATAGTTTCAACAACGGCGCCGGCATGAACCGCCTGATCGTCGCGGCCAACTTCATTCACGCCAACATGCCCAACGGCGCCGACTGGCAGCATCCGGCGGTGTCGGTGGACAATGCCTGGGACCTTGCTGCTTTCATCAATGTCCAGCCGCGTCCGCAAAAGACAGACCTGGAGCAGGATTACCCCAAGCGCGCGCAAAAGCCGGTCGATGCGCCCTATGGCCCCTATGCCGACAGCTTCGACGAGCAACAGCACAAGCTGGGGCCATTTGCGCCGATACGCGAGGCCGTCAAGAAGCTCCAGACCGGGCGGCAAGGCGGCCCGGCGGCGGATTAAATTGCAGTTGAGACCGACCCACACCAAAAACGACAAGGAGAACGAAATGGACACCAATAGCAGGCGCACCGCGATCCAGAAGTTGGGCTTGGCATTTGCGGCGGGAACGGCAACATTCTCCGGCATGGACGTGCAGGCAGCGGCGAAGTCCGCTTCATCAGACGGCGCCAAGGCATTGAGCGAACTCACCGCGCGCCTGGCCAAGGCGCCGCGCCGGCGCGATTTCAAGACCGTGCCGATGATCTTGAACAGCCGCGAGCAATGGGACCATGAAGCGCTGGCCGAGCTGTTGGCATATAAATCGGCACACAAGCAGGTGTGGGACAACACCGATCTCGCCGGCCCGTGGATCAACACGATGCGCAACTCCCTGAATACGCAAGTCTGGTCGTTCGACCACCCGGACTTCCTGGTGGCGTCGGCCACGCATGGCTCGGCCAATCTGGCCTTGTACGATCAAGAGATATGGGACAAATACAATATCGCCAAGCTGGCCGGCAAGGGGTTCGAAAAGAACGTGCTGATCGTGGAAAAGGAAGCCGCCGGCGCCGACCCGGCCAAATACGAAGACCCGGCCGGTGTGTTCTCGCCGCAAAACGGCACCATCCTCGCCTTGCAGAAGCGCGGCGCGGTATTCCTTTCCTGCCACAACGCGATCTGGGAACAGGCCGCGCGCCTGCGCGAGAGCGATGCCAATCCCGACAAGCTGGGCCAGGAAGAATTGGCGGCCGAATTGACCAATCACCTGATTCCGGGTGTGATTCTGATTCCGGGTGCGGTGGGCACACTGCCCGAATTGCAGGCGGCAGGATTCCACTATGTCCGGTAAGGCTGCGGCACTGCTGACGCTTGCTGCCGCGTTGCTATGCGCTTGCGCAGCGCCCGCTGAGCAGAAAAACCCGGCGACGGCCGTGCAGGAAGCCGAACGCATCTTCCCGCCCTGGCAGCATGGCGCGAACAACGATGCGATCAAGCGCGGGCTGGCGTTCACCGTGCCGCAGGTCGATGTGCTGGCCGATTTCCACGGCGACCTGAGCGACCCGAAGCTGGTGCTTTACGTCGGCGGCAATTATTTCTTCGCGCTGGCGCCGCTGATCAAGGAATTCGAAGACGAGCATCCCGAATTCAAGGGCCGCATTTATTGGGAAACCATTCCGCCGGGCATGCTGGTCGACCAGATCAAGGCCGGCGGCACGATCACATCGGGCAACATGACATGGACCGTCAAGGGTGATGCCTACTTCGCCGGCTTGAATGCGGTCAAGGGCTTGATCGACCAGGGCTTGCTCGACGGCCCGGCCGTGCCCTACGTAACCAACACGCTGACCATCATGGTGGCCAAGGGCAATCCGCGCGGCATCACCGGCCTGGCCGATCTGGGCCAACCCGACATGCGCCTGGCCATGCCGAATCCGAAATACGAAGGAATCGCGCGCCAGATCAAGTCGTCCCTGGAAAAAGCCGGCGGCGAGGCATTGGCGCACACGGTCTACGACACCAAGGTTGCCGACGGCAGCGCGGTGCTGACCTTCATCCACCATCGCCAGACCCCGCTATTTCTGATGCAGGGCGTAGCCGATGCCGGCGTGACCTGGCAGTCGGAAGCGATGTTCCAGGAACAGGTGGGCAACCCGATCGGCCACGTCGATATTCCCGAGGCGCAGAACAGCACCGAGATCTACGCCGGCGCAGTCATCAAGGGAGCGGCGCATCCGGAAGCAGCCCGGCTCTGGCTGGGGTATATTCACTCTGCACCGGCGCTGGCGATTTTCGAGCGCTACGGTTTCCACGCCTACCGGGAATGATGCCTTGATGCCAGGCCACACGATAGCCAGCCAGGATTTGCCGCAGAAAACCCGCCTGGGCGCCGGCATCATCGCCGCCACAGTGGCCGGCAACGCGCTCGAGTTCTATGACTTCCTGACCTATTCGACTTTCTCGGTCTATATCGGCAAGGCTTTCTTCCCGAGCAAGGACCCGTTCATCAACCTGCTGCTGTCGCTCGCCACCTTCGGCGTCGGCTTCTTCACGCGTCCGCTGGGCGGCGTGCTGATCGGCGCCTATGCCGACCGTGCGGGACGCAAGCCGGCGATGATGCTAACGATTGCCATGATCACGCTCGGCACGCTGGGGCTGGCGCTCACGCCGGGCTATGCCACCATTGGCATCGCCGCGCCCATCATTCTCGTCGTCAGCCGCCTGTTGCAGGGCTTCGCGCTCGGCGGCGAAGTCGGGCCGGCGACGGCCGTGCTGCTCGAATGCGCGCCACCGGGCCGGCGCGGCGCCATCGTCGGCTGGCAAATCGCCAGCCAGGGCGTGGCGATCTTCGCCGGCGGCGCCGTGGGCGGCATCCTGACCCTGGCGCTGAGCAAAGAGCAGTTGGCCGACTGGGGTTGGCGCCTGCCCTTCCTGCTGGGGCTTGCCATCGTCCCGCTCGGCATCTACCTGCGCCGCAAGCTGCCCGAAACGCTGGAGCGGCCGGGCACGCACGGCGGCATGGCGGTATTGCACGAAGTATTGCGCGATTATTCAAAGCCGCTGGTGTTGGGCGTATTGGTCATCATGTGCCTGACCATCACGACCTACATCGGCAACTACATGACGACCTATGCCTTGACCACCTTGAAGATGCCGCCCTCGGAAGCCATGCTGGCAACCTTGACCCAGGGCGTCTGCACCGCGGCAGCGGCCTTGATCGGCGGCCGGCTGTCGGATCGCTTCGGCAGGAAGATCGTCATGATCACGCCGCGCCTGATCCTGATGCTGGCGATCTATCCGGCCTTCCTGTTTCTGGTCGCCACGCGCACGGCGGGTGCGCTGATCGGCGTGGCTGCCTTCAATGCCCTGCTTTCGGCCTGCAGCGGCGGCGCCTCGATTGCGGCGCTGACGGAGATGTTTCCAAACCGCGTGCGCAGCTCCGGCGTGGCGATCGTCTATGCGCTGGCAGTGAGCATCTTCGGCGGCAGCACGCAATTCGTCGTCGCGTGGCTGATCGGCGTCACCGGCGATCCGCTCTCGCCGGCCTACTATGCCGTGGTCACCAGCGTCGTCGGTTTGGGCGCCATGATTGCCCTGCCCAAGCCGGCAACCTCTGCCTGAAGCAATTCAGTCGAAATTAAACGGAGAATCACATGGAAAGCAAACCGCCCTTCCCGCCATTCACGCTCGAGACGGCAACGCAAAAGGTGCGCATGGCCGAAGATGCCTGGAACACGCGCGAGCCGGCGCGCGTGGCATTGGCTTATACGGAAGACTCGCGCTGGCGCAACCGTGCCGAATTCCCGGTCGGGCGCGAACAGATCCGGCAATTCCTGGAACGCAAATGGGCGCGCGAACTGGATTACCGGCTGATCAAGGAATTGTGGGCCTTCGGCGGCAACCGCATCGCGGTGCGTTTCGCCTATGAATGGCATGACGATTCGGGGCACTGGTTCCGCTCCTACGGCAACGAAAACTGGGAATTCAGCGAACAAGGCTTGATGCAGCGCCGCTACGCCAGCATCAACGACATGCCGATCCAGGAATCGGAGCGCAAATATTTCTGGCCGCTGGGCCGGCGTCCCGACGAGCATCCGGGGTTGAGCGAATTGGGCTTGTGACGCCGAGGCTCTGGAGTCCGATCAGTCGCCCGACAGCGCCAGCCGGCGCCCCTCCTGGACCAAGGCGGCGAACGCCTCGGGCGGCACGGCCGGACTGAACAGGAACCCCTGCAATTGATCGCAGCCGAGCTCGCGCAGGAAACGCATCTGCTCCTGCGTCTCCACGCCCTCGGCGACGATTTCCTGGCGCAACTGCTGCGCCATGGTGACGATGGCGCGCGCAATGGCGCAATCGTTTTCCTCATGCGGCAGACCGATGACGAATGAGCGGTCGATCTTGAGGCTGCTGATGGGGAATTTCTTCAGGTAGGACAAACTCGAATAGCCCGTGCCGAAGTCGTCCAGCGACAGCGCAACACCGATGGCCACGAGGCGGTTCATGATGGGAATGACGTTTTCCGGGCCGCGCACCAAGAGGCTCTCGGTGATCTCGAGCTTGATCTGCTCCGGCAGCACCTGGTGGCGCTTCAGGACGGCTTGCACACGCTCGGGCAGTTCGGCATCGAACTGGCGCGCCGACAGATTGACTGCAACCGGCGGAATCTGGATTCCGCTATCCTGCCACTGGCGCATCTGGCGGCAAGCCTCTTCGAGCACCCACGCCCCCAGCTCCATGATCAAGCCGGTCTCTTCGGCCACACCGATGAACAGCCCTGGCGCGATCATGCCGCGCTCCGGGTGCTGCCAGCGTATCAACGCTTCCGCACCGACAATGCGGCCGTTGCGCAGGCTGACCTTGGGCTGGTAGTGCAGGCACAACTCGCCTGCGGCAAGCGCGTGGCGCAATTCGCTTTCGATGCGCAAATGCTCCTTCGCGCGCTGATTCATGTCGGGACTGTAGAACAGGAACCCCTTGCCCTCGCCCTGCTGCACGCGCGTCATGGCAACGTCGGCATAGCGCGTCAATACCGCCGCATCGAGGCTGTCTTCGGGATAGACGGCAACGCCGATGCAGGCATCGACGTGCAGCTCATTGGGTTCGATCTGGAATGGCTGCTCCAGCGCCTCAAGCAGCTTTTTCGCCACGATGCCGGCGTGCTCGCGTTTTTCGAGGTGAAACAGCGCGACGACGAACTTGTCGCCGTCGATGCGCGCCAGCACGTCTTCATCGCGCAGCGTCTGGCGGAATTTCAGCCCGATCTGGCATACCAGCTCGTTGCCGACCTCATGCCCCAGCGTGTAATTGATCGAAGCCAGCCGGTTCAGCGAAATCACCAGCAGGGCGCCGTGGTCATTGCTGCGCTTGGCGCCGATCAGGGCCTGACCGACCAACTGGTTCAACAGCGAGCGGTTGGGCAAACCGGTCACGGTGTCATAGTTGGCAAGCCTCTGCAGCCGCGCCTCCGCTTCCTTGTGCCGGCTGATATCGGAAAAAATGGAAAACGCGTGGGTGATCTTTTCCTCTTCGTTGCGCACCACGCTGATGGTGACCGATTGGGGAAACAACTCGCCGCTCTTGCGCTTGCCGACTATCTCGCCGACCCAGGGGCCGGCGCCGTGCATCGCCGCCCGCACTTCGGCGCGGAAGCCGGCATCGTGCAGTCCGGAGCGCAGCAGGTCGGGCGTTTGCCCGATCGCCTCGGCGGCGGTATAACCGGTAATGCGCGTAAAGGCGGTATTGATCGACACGATGCGTTCTTTGCTATCGGTGATCAGAATGCCCTGATCGCTGTCTTCGATGATGCGCGCATGCAGGCGCATCTTGTCCTGGTCGGACAGGCGGTCGAAAATTTCGGCAAGCTGGATTGCCAGGCCGGTGACTTCACCATCGTCGCCCTGCAATACCGAGAGCGACATGGCGGCGCGGAATACTTCGCCCGACTTCTTGCGCCGCCGTACTTCAAGCAAGGCGCTGCCCTGTTCGAGAAACAGTTCGGCGATTTCGCCGTTGCTGTCGTCGTCGGCATACAGCATCAGCACATGCCGCCCCAGGCTTTCTTCCGCGCCATAGCCGAACATCTTTTCCGCAGCGTCACTCCAATGCGTGATATAGCCTGCCAGATCGAGCCGCATCACCGGCTCCGACGCGGGCTGCGCGTCCGGCTTCGTTTGCGCGCGATTGCCGATGCTGGCGATATGGTGACGCCCGGGCGACAATTGCTCAAGCCGCGTTTGCAGCTCGCTCAATACGCGGGCCTGCGCTTCGCCCTCGAGGTCGTGCGCCCGACGGCACAGGGCGATGCAGGCCTCGACGGAGGATTCAGCCATTTTCCTTGCCTTGGCTATCTTGCACCACGGTAAGCATCCAGCTATTGGACTGGATCACAGCCAGATTGAATTCCGCAGGCGCCACGTCGATGGCGTCGAGCGCCTCGGCCAGCAGATCGAAGCGGCCGTCTTCGCCTGTCTCGATCAAGGTCAGCAGGTGACCCAATTCGCCTTCGCGGCGCAAGACCGCGCCTTCCATCGCGTCACCGATGGCCAAGGGTTTCAGCACGTCTTCCATGGGCGAGCCGAACAGGACGCCCAAGAGCGAAAACATGCCCGCCATGAATGCCTGTTCCTGCAGCGACTTGTCGAGTCCCGATGCATAGGCCAGCAGCTCCATCGCGCGCGCGCGCACGGCCACGCGGGCCAGCAACATGGCTGACCGCACATCGCCATCGCGCGCTGCGAACAGCATCAGGTTGAGCCAGCGCCGCAACTGATTGCGCCCCAGAATGACGATAGCCTGCGAAAAACTGGTGATGCGCCGCCCCGCGCCGACACCGAGCGAATTAACAAGGCGCAATAGCTGGTACGACAGGGTCGGGTCGCGCCGGAACACATCCTCGATCTCGCGATTGTCGGCGTCGTCGGCGACCAATTGCACCAGTTGCAGCGCCAAGGCGCGCGACGCCGCCTGCGTGCCGCTGGGCTTGGCCGGCGCGGCAAAATACCAATTGCCGGCAACCCATTCGATGCCGGCAGGATAGTCGCGCGCGAATTCGGTATCCGAGCGGGCAATCGCGGACGACGCGACCCGCCGGCATGTCGTCACCGCCAATGCATCGGCAAACTCGCCTTCCGGCATGCAATCGGCCAGGAGACAGGGAAAATGGTGGGTCAGGCTGAGAAAATCGGGATGCTCGATCAAGGGCGCCAGTTGCGCCGCATCGCCTTCGCCGAATGCGAACTGCAATGCCGACAGCTTGCCCTTGCGGTCAGCCAGCAAATGCAGGAACACCAGTGGTTCTGAAACCGCATCGTCCATCGGGCCACCTTTGGGTGCACGCGTTGCCTAACAGCAGGAAGTCGAGCCTATTTGCTTGTTAGGAAACATTCTAGCGCATAATTTACTGCGCGCAACTAGCTACCGCGCGCGCACTGGGTGCATTGACACAAATACGACGCTTCTCCGCAGTGGTCGCAACTCAAATTGATGCCGGCCTCAGCCCCAGCCCGCCAGTTTCCGATCGAGAAAAGCCATCGCCTCGCCTGCCTGACGCGCCAGTTCCGCTTCCAGCTCTCCCTGCCCGGCAAGCCAGGACGCCATGACCGGCACGTTCGCCATCGCCGCACGCAGATTTTGCCAATCGCGCAGTTGACCCAGGTGATCCTGTGCCCGCTTGGTATCGGCGACAAAATCGGCGAAGCGCGGGTCGAGAAAGTCATGGAAACACTCGATGAGATAACGCATTTGCTTGATGCGTTTGCGTACCTCGTGAGACTGCTCCGGCTGTCGCAGGCCTTCGGCGCAATCCTTGCGCAATGCGGAGATCAATTCCTCGCAGGCGCGGGAAATGACGCCGACAAACGCCGCCGACGAGATCCGATCCAGGCATTGGTCCGCCGTCTTCGCCAGCCGCCCGATGCGGCGCGGCAGCTTGGCCAGGCTTTTCGATTGCGCCAGCAGGGCACGGTCTTGCGTCAGCGTCTTTCCGGTTTGCGCCAGATACCGTTCGACATCCTTGGGATAAGGCTCGGGCAGCAATTCAGCAATCAATTCCCGTTGCGCCTCGGCATCGCGCACGCGGTTGCTTTTGCGCACCCAGGATTTGACCGGCGCCAGGCCGCGTCGCAGCGGCTTCATGTGCGGCAGATCGATAAACGGGTGCAACACGCTGGCCATGGTGCGCGCCTGCACGCGGATGTCGTGCAGCGCATCGCCATCGCCATGGCGCATCAACGACACCATGAGCTTCACACCCTTGGCGGCACGATGCAATTGCCTGACCAGATGTGTTCCGGGCTTGCGCTTGCTCAAGACGTATTGTCCTTTCTCAAGCCGCCCGTATCGGTCGCCCCTTGCGCGCGACACCGACCGCCTGTACGTAAGACTGGCACATGACGAGTAGTTCCATATGCAGCTTGCGAATCAGCGCCGGGCCGGCATTTTGCTCGAAGATGGTACGCGTCACGCCGGTCATCGCCGTATGCACCATATTGGTGACAAGCGGCACGTCGCCGAACTCCAGGTCCGTCGCGCTTGCGAGCATGGTTTCAATCGCCTTGATCAGGCGGTTGCCGAACTTGCGCACCAGCTCGGGCACGTCGAGTTCGGTAATGACACCGTACAGGGCAATCGATTCTTCCGGATTGGACGTCTTGGCTTCGATATAGGCGGCAAGCAGGTTTTGCACCATCTCCGCCGCATCCTGCCCGGCGCTGGCGCGGCACGCGTCTTCCACCTTTGCCAATACGCCTTCGATGTGGCGCTTGAGCACGGCGAACAACAAGGCCTGCTTGTTGGGGAAATACTGGTACATCGTGCCCACCGACACCCCGGCGCGTTCGGAAACCCGCGTGGTGGTCAGGCGCGACGCGCCCTCGGCCAGTAAAACCTGAATGGTTGCCTCGAAAATGGCGTCCACCGTGGCCTCGGAACGGGCCTGGCGTGGGGTTTTGCGGGGCTTGAGCGGGGAAATTGTCTTGGTTGCCATAGGGTTGCGATATGCGAATGCAAAAACTGAAGGATTCTTCATAAAATATAGCACATGACGACACTCCACCAAAATTCTTCTTTGCGTTCGCCCCGATTCCACGCCGCGCCGCCGGCGCCGGCACAGACCTACCTGCCGACGCAACGCGTGGCCCTCATAACGGGCGCCAACAAAGGCATCGGCCGCGAGGTTGCATACGTGCTGGGCAAGATCGGCGCACGCATCCTGCTGGGCGCGCGTGACCGCGCGCGCGGCGAAGTCGCGGCCGCCGAGATGCGCGAGGAAGGCCTCTACGCCAATTTCGTCTACCTCGACGTGAACCGGCCGGAAACCCTGGTCGCCGCCGCGCAAGAGATCGAAGCCAGCTACGGCCGGCTCGACATCCTGATCAACAACGCCGGCATCGCCGACCAGGCCGACGGCCTGCCCGGCAGCGCCAGCATGGAGGCGGTGCGCCGCGTCTTCGACACCAACTTCTTCGGCGCCCTGTCGGCCACGCAAGCGATGCTGCCGCTGTTGCGCAAGTCGCGCGGTGCGCGCGTCGTCAACGTATCGAGCGGACTGGGATCGCTGGGCTACAACAGCGATCCGCAGGCGGAATTCGCCGACATCAAGAAGATAGGCTATTGCGCCTCGAAGGCGGCGCTGAACATGCTGACCGTGCACTTGGCGTATGAACTGCGCGATGACGGCATCAAGGTCAATTCGGCCGACCCCGGCTTTACCGCGACCGACTTGAACGCCCATCGCGGCACCCAGACGGTGGCGCAGGGCGCCATCGCCTCGATCCGGCTGGCCTTGCTGGAGGATGACGGCCCCAGTGGAGGCTTCTTCAGCGCCGCACAGGCCGAACCTTGGTAATTACGGAGTCAGCGTAATGTCGATATCGCGCCCGGCGCGTGCCGCGTTGCCGGCATAGTCGAGCGCAACGATACGCAAAATGTAGTTGCCCGGCGCGATGCCCTTGGTATCCCACGCCCCACGCATCGCCAGTCCATCGCGCACGCGGTTGGTGACTTCATAACGCATCCGCGTGGTCTTGCTGCCGTATACCGTGATGCCGCTGTCGCCGGCATAGGCGATCTTGACCGCAGCAGGATCGTCGGGCAGGCGCTCGAAGTCCATGTTGATGAGCGGATCGGCAAATCCCGGCGCGGGCTTGCCGTCTTCCGTCAGCAACTGGAAGCCGGCACGATACAGCCCAAGCTGGCGGCGCTTCTGGTTGCCGTTCATCTGGTCGTAAGCTTCGACCACGATATGCAATGGCGCGCCCGCCGGCAGCAACAGTCGGCCCTTTTGCTTCTTGTCGAACATTGCGCCATCGTCGCCGACGATCTGCACTTCCCTGATGGTCGGCTGCACCTCGTCACGCATGTCGGGAAACGGCAATACCAGCGGGTTGATTTCGGCGCCGCCGACAATCAGGGCCAAGTGCGTGTGATACATGCTGTTGACGCTACCCAATGCTTCGCCCACGGCAAAGCGTGTACCGCGCTTGACCCTGACGCCCACCCGTTTCCCTTGCTCGTCGTTCTGGATCAGGAAACGCCCGGACTCCAGCGGCTTGCCGTCTGCAGCGCGTCCGACCCGCATGTGGATGTAGCAAAAAAGATCGAGGCACAGGCCTTCGCTCTCCTTGCCGAATCCCCAGCTTGAGATGGGGTCGCTCACCTTTTCGTCGGCCACGGCCAGAACCGGCGTCCCCATTGCGGCCTGGACGTCGATTCCGCCATGCAAATGATCGCGGCTTTCGCCATCGTGGTTGCCGCGCACTTCGCCCAATGTGCCGACCACTTCGTGCGCCTGCATTTGCGGTTTGAACGGCCATGGGAAGCGCCCTGATTTGACCGCCGGCAGTTCCCCGATGATTTGTCGCGCGGCTGCGGTGGTTTGCCGGGCCGCCAGATAAGCCGCATCCGGCTTGATCTCGCCAGCCCGCACCGGGCTTACGATGTCGATACGATAGCTGCCGGCGGCGGCGACGGCGATGCTGCCATCGCTTTCCACCACAAGTGCAGTCGGCCGCGCCAGGCGCAGGCTGAAGTCGGTGATGCCCGATGCACTTCCCGCAGCTTGCAGGACGCCGCTTTGCAAGCTGCCGATCTCGCCGCCGCTTGACAACTGCAGAATCCGCCCGCGCGCATTGTCGATAATAGTGAGCAAGCCATCTGGCGACCAAGCCAGGCCGGTGGGCCGGCGCAGCAGCGCATCATGCTCTTCGGGCAACGAACGCGCCAGCGTGCTTACCTCGGCCGCCCCCTTCAGCACGATCTTGCGGATCGCATTGTTGTGCGTATCGGCAACGATCAGATTGCCTTCGCCATCGAGCAGCACGTTGCAAGGCGTGTCGAACATGGCGGCATCGCTCGTGCCGTCGGCAAAGCCGACGCCGCGGCCGCCGGCGATCGTGGTGACCACGCCATTGGGCGAAATACGCCGAACCGCATCGTTATAGGTATCGGCAACATAGATATTGCCGGCCTTGTCGACATCGAGTCCGAGCGGGCCGTTGAAGCGCGCCTGCGCCGCCGGGCCGTCGCGCAGGCCGGCCGTACCGTCGCCGGCAATGGTCGTGACCTTGCCCCGCGGGTCGATCTTGCGGATCGCATTGTTGCCGGTATCGGCGACATAAAGGTTGCCGCCTGCGTCGAGCACCACGCCCGACGGCGTATTGAATGCCGCAGCAGCCCCCACGCCATCGGCAAAACCTTCGGCGCCGCCGGCCAGCGTGGTGACGCTGCCGTCGGGCGCGATTTTGCGAATCAGGTTATTGTCGCCGGCATCGCTGACATAGAAATTGCCGGCCGCGTCGCGCGCCAGACCGTAAGGATCGGCAAACCGCGCAGCATTGCCTTTACCGTCAGCGAAGCCGCGCAACCCGTCGCCGGCGAACACGCGCGCCTTGGCGCTCCAATTCAGCACGGGCGCCTGCTTGACGGTGCCACCCTCTATCCGTTTTACCTGGGGAGAGTCGGCTTTTCGGCTACACCAGAAAAACAGCGCAGCGCCTGCCGCAATCAAAACCACGGTACGCCACAACAATTTGTGTCTCATCAAAATGCTTGCCCATGCCACGCCTGCGAAGGCGGCATCTTACCGCAAAAATAGCGCAGAAATCGGGGCAGACTACAATGCCTGTGCCGAGTGGTGCAAGGTACGAAACAACGCCGCCGCACGTCGAGCCCGCCATACCGCGCCGCATGCTCCTATAATACGTGACCGCCAATATCACTTGTGCCGGAGAGGTGGGTTGTTTCTTTTGCCGGACAAGATGGGCGTGAACTTTCCAAGCCGCTTACCTCAGATCCCCAAGAGGCATACCATTTATTTTATCGGAAGAATTCATGTTCAAGTTCTTCAAGTCGCCTGGCCGCGTGCAATCCGGAATCTCTGCGGCGGAAAAACCGCCGGAAAAGGTCGACCCTGCCACCGACAATGCAACCTCGCCTGGAGATATCAGAGCGCCCATTGATACCTGGGACGTTTTTGACACGCTTATCGCCCGGTATTGCACTGCCCCCGCGGCAGTGCACGAAATCGTCGCCCAAAGGACTGGCGTGGCGGATTTTCCCGTTCTGAGGAAGCAGGCGCAGGATGCGCTTGATTCCATCGGAAAACCGTATGTCATTTTCGAAATTTATCGCCGCATGCGCGATCACGGGCTTGATGCTGTTTTGGCGGAGAGGCTGTTGGCGGAAGAGCTTGCTGTGGAAAGTGAACAGGTGATTCCGATCCGACGCTGCCTGGAACGAGTCGGCAAGCACGACATTCTGGTATCGGACATGTATTTAACCGGGGAAATGATTGCGGACCTGCTCGCGCAAGCATCGGACATGGGACTTTGTCGGCCGGTCACAGTCGGCAACTGGGGCAAGGCGAGCGGGGCCATTTGGGGGCGCTTGCTGCGCTTTTACCGGATCAATATGCATCACGGTGACAACACGCATTCCGATCACGCAATGCCGGGTACCCATCAGATTCCCACCGAGCTGGTTCAAGATCACCTGCCAACGGCTTGGGAGCAAAGACTGATCGACGCCGGCGAGAGTCAACTGGCGCTGCTTTCGCGGGAGTGCCGTTTGCGTTCGACACCATCCAATCCCCACCCGATCCACGGTGTGGTTTGCGGTCCCTTGTTGGCGGTGATGGCTGTCTACGCGGCACAGTTGCGCAGTCGTTATCGCGAGGCCACGGCGATCGTCTTTTGCAGCCGGGATTGCGATCAGCTGGGCAGCGTTTTTCGCGCGATGTTTCCAGCCGTGCCTACGCTTGCGCTCGATTTAAATCGCCTCCTTACGGCTTTCGGCACGCACGATGCCTATTTCAACGAGCGGCTTCCTGATGGGACAGTCATTGTCGACCTGGTCGGCAGCGGCCGAAGCATTTTGAGTTACATGCGGCGCAACCCGGGCAAGAAGTTGGCGTTTCACAGCCTGGTCTATGTCGATGACGTGCTTGACGCGGAAGAAAAAGCGGAACGGGCCGGCGACATCTCGGCAGAGCGCTTTCGCTACGATTTCACGCTTTCGACATTCACAGGGCCGGTTTCGCGCTTCGAGGTGTTACTGCAGGCCGGGTACGACAAGGTGGTGGATGTGATTGTGGAGCCGGATTCCGGCGCTGTTGTGCGGCACCATGAGCGCGAATCCTGGAGCGCCCCCGAAACCGAATTCCTGGAATTCAAGAGCTTTGCCATGCAAAATCTGGTCAGAAGCATCAAACAGCGCCCGATTGATTCGATCATTGCATCCGAAAGGGGCAAGGAAATTCTTGAGCTTGCCTTGCGGGAGATTCTCGGTGACGAGGAAATTTTAAATTACCCCTCCACCTATCACGATCGGGACAGGATTTATTTTCGAGACCTTGTCGCAATGGGCAACCAGTTGGCACTCGGGTCTTAGTTGCCACGGGTGCCTGGCCTTGCCCTGTCCGGCGTCAACATAGCCGAACCTCGCATAGTTAAAAACAGGTTCGTTTTTGCCGCCGACATACATCGGATCAGAACTGCGGCGCGACCAGCGGCAAACTCATCTGGATGCAAGTGCCCTTGCCGGCTTCGCTGCCGGCCTTGATGGTGCCGCCCAGCACCCCGGAGACGATGTTGTACACCACGTTCAGCCCCAGGCCGGAGCCGCCCTTTCCCAGCTTGGTAGTAAAAAATGGATCGAATACACGTCCCAGGTGTTCCGGTGCGATGCCGTTGCCGTCGTCGCTGACGCTCAAGGCCACCCAGCCTTCGCGCTCCACCTTGGCCGTGATCCTGATGGTTCCGTCTTCCCGTCCCTCGAAACCATGCAACAGCGCGTTGTCGACCAGGCTGCTCAGCACTTGCCCAAGCTGGCCCGGGTAACTGTCGAATTCGAGATGACCCGGTATCTGCTGCAGAATGACGAACCGTGTCTTGCGCAGGCGGGTCCTGAGTGTGAGGCAGATGTTATCGATCGTCGTATCGAGCATGAAGTGGCGCCGGCTGGAGCTGGTCTGGTCGACCGCGACCTGCTTGAAGCTGGCGATCAATTCGGCGGCGCGATGCAGATTGCGTGTGAGCATCTCGCTGGCATTCTTCGCCTCGTTGAAATACGTCGTCAGATCGGAACGCTTGACGCTGCCTTTTTCCGCGAATTGCGCGGCAAACGACGTCGTCTGGTCGCTCAAGGTGCTGGCCGCCATCAGGCAATTGCCGATGGGCGTGTTCAATTCATGCGCGATGCCCGACACCAGCGAACCGAGGCCGGCCAGCTTCTTGTTCTGCACCAGTTCCTCTTGCGCCACGTTCAGGCTGTTCAACACGCCGGCCAATTCGGCGTTGCTCTTGCTCAAAGCCACGACGGCGGCCTCGGCCTTCTCTTTCTCGCTCTGCAATTCTTCGGTACGCTGCTTGACCAGGCCTTCGAGCTCGTTGCGATAGCGGTGCAGCATGTCTTCGTTGCGCTTGCGCTCGATGGCAATGCCCGCAATATGCGTTGCGACATTGATCAACTCCAGCTCAGCCGCACCGGGGCTGCGCACTTCGCGGTAATACATGGCGAAGGAACCGAGGACTTTGGTACGATCCAGAAAGATCGGGGTGGACCAGCAGGCACGGAAGCCATATCCTGCCACGCTGTCGCGGTAAGCATCCCAATGCGAATCGATGGCGATATCGGTGGTGATGACGGTTTCCCGCTTGAACATCGCCGCGCCGCACGAGCCGGCGTTGGGGCCGATCTCCAGATTGTCGAATGCGTTGAGGTAGCCCGGCGGCATGCTCGGACCGGCGATGGCATGAACATGCCTGCCGTCTTCGTCAAGCAGCATGATGGTGCAAAACAGGCCTGCCGACTGCCCTTCGATCAAACGCGTCAGGCGATTCAAGGTTTCGCCCAGAGGCGCGCCAAGTGCGATCATTTCCAGCAGTTCAGCCTGTCCAATGGGTAAAGGCACAGCACCCGCCATCGTTCTCTCCCAGGTCATCCGGCAAAAAATGCCAACATCTCCTGCAACAGCCAATCGGGTTTTTCTTCGGGAATAAAATGCCCGGCAGCAACCGGCCTGCCAGTGACCGGATGCTGCGCTTTTTCCTGCCAATCGGAAAGCGGGTGAAACAGCCGGCCCACGACGCCGTGTTCGCCCCACACCACGTGTACCGGACAGGCAATTTTTTCGTCTGCCCGGTCATGCTCCAAATCAATTGTCGCAGCGGCACGATAGTCTTCGCAAGCGGCATGTATCGCCTCTGCGGTGCAAAAGCAACGTTCGTATTCCGCCATCGCTTCCACGCTGAGGAAAGACTTGCCCTCGGAGCCCCAGCCGCCGAGCGAAAACCGCAGGTAAAACCGCGGATCGGCGCCGATCAGGGTCTCCGGCAAGGGATGCGGCTGAATCAGGAAAAACCAGTGGTAGTAAAGCTTGGCAAAGGCCAGGTTGGTTTGCTCGTACATCGTGCGCGTGGGCGAGATGTCGATCAGCATCAGTTTTTTGACGCGCTTTGCATGATCGAGCGCCAGGCGATGCGCCACGCGCCCGCCGCGGTCGTGGCCGCAAACGAAAAAAGTGTCGTGTCCAAGCGAATGCATGACATCGGCCATATCCTGCGCCATGGTGCGCTTGGAATAATTGGCGTGATCGGGCAAGCCCGCCGGCTTGGACGAGTCGCCATAGCCGCGCAGATCGGGCATGATCAACGTGAAACGCTCGGCCAGCCGGTCGGCGACAATGTGCCATATGGCATGGGTTTGCGGAAAGCCGTGCAACAGCAACAGCGCCGGCCCGCTGCCGCCGTGGCGCAGGTTGATCTCCACGCCATTGACCGCAAGTTTCGCCGACTGGAAATTTTCGAACATCAGAGCAGCTCCGTAGACAATTCCAGGGTTTCCTTGATCTCTTCCATCACCACGTAACTCTTGGATTGCGCCGCGCCGGGCAGTTGCAACAGGATATCGCCCAGCAATTTGCGGTATTCATCCATCTCGCGGATGCGCGCCTTGATCAGGTAATCGAAGTCGCCTGACACGAGGTGGCATTCCTGCACTTCAGGAATGCGCAAGACTTCATGGCGGAACTGGTCGAACGCCGAGGCCGATTTCTGGTTCAGCGTGATTTCGACGAACACCAGCAGCTTGGCGCCCAGCGATGCGGCATCGACCTTGGCATGGTAACCCGTGATGACGCCATCGCGCTCCATCCGTTTGACGCGCTCGATGCAGGGCGTCACGGACAGCCCGACACGGTCGCCCAGGTCCTTCATCGAAATGCGGCCTTCACGCTGCAGGATGCGCAGGATGTGACGGTCCAGCTTGTCCAGGCCGCGGCTCGATTCCTTGACGGTACGCATGAAATTCCACCAAATATCAGATATTTTTCGGAAACAAAAACTAATTGCTCAGTCATATGATAGCTGCATTTCCTGCAGCCAAGGGAAACAATCATAGGAGACGAACATGCTGATCGGCGTACCCAAGGAAATCAAGAACCACGAATATCGCGTCGGCTTGACGCCATCATCGGTGCGCGAACTGACCTCGCGCGGCCACCACGTGATCGTGCAAAAAAATGCCGGCGCCGCGATCGGCCTGCTTGACGAGCAATACGTCGCAGCCGGCGCCACGCTGGCCGACAAGGCCGCCGACATCTTCGCCCGCGCCAACATGATCGTAAAGGTCAAGGAGCCGCAACCGGTCGAATGCGCCATGCTGCGCAAGGACCAGATTCTCTACACCTACCTGCACCTGGCGCCGGACCCCGAACAAACCAAGGCGCTGGTCGCCTCCGGTGCCGTCTGCATCGCCTATGAAACCATCACCGGCCAGGGCGGCGGCCTACCGCTATTGGCGCCGATGAGTGAAGTCGCCGGCCGCATGGCGATCCAGGCCGGCGCAGCGCACCTGGAAAAATCCAAGGGCGGCATGGGCTTGCTGCTGGGCGGCGTGCCGGGTGTAGCTGCCGGCCACGTGGTCATCATCGGCGCCGGCGTGGTCGGCACCAATGCCTTGCAGATGGCTGTGGGCGCGGGTGCGCGTGTGACGGTGCTCGACAAGAGCATCGACCGCCTGCGCCAGCTCGATCTGGTCTACGGCAACCGCATCAATACCCTGCATTCGAATGCCCACACCATCGAGGAATCGGTGCTGGACGCCGACCTCGTGGTCGGCGGCGTGCTGGTCCCCGGTGCGGCGGCGCCGAAACTGGTGACGCGCGACATGATCTCGCGCATGAAGCAAGGCGCGGTGGTGGTGGACGTGGCGATCGACCAGGGCGGCTGCTTCGAGACCTCGCACGCCACCACGCATGCCGAGCCGACCTTCGTGGTCGACGGCGTGGTGCATTACTGCGTCGCCAACATGCCCGGCGCCGTGGCACGCACCTCGACCTTCGCGCTGAACAACGCCACCATCGGCCATGCCGTAGCCATTGCCGAAAAGGGTTGGAGAAAGGCCTTGCGCGACGACGTGCACCTGCGCCACGGTTTGAATGTCTGCGAAGGCCGCGTCACCTATGAAGCCGTGGCCAAGGACCTGGGTTACGAATACGTCACCGCCGACGTCATGATCGGCTGATTTACGAACCGCGCGCCGCGTCTTCCACAGAGGACGCAGCGCGCACGCTTTGCGCAAAGCGCGGCACCGGCCTGACCCTGCGCTGCCACCAGGAATCCGCCATGCTGCTCAAATCTTCTTCCGCATGCGGATAGTGGCTGTGCACGTGCAACAAGGGATAAAACTCGGCCTGCTCGCCGAAACGTTCGGCCAATTCCCGGCCCATGGCGAACGGGATCACCGGGTCGCCGTCGGCATGCACGATCAACACCGGCACCTTGATTGCACTCACCAGCGAACGCGTATCGTAGCGGTCGCGCATCAGGAGGCGAACCGGAAAAACGGGAAACGTGCCTGCCGCCACGTCGACAATCGCCGTGTAAGGCGCTTCGAGGACCAAGCCTTGCGCCCTACCCTCGCTGGCCATGCGCGCCGCCACGCCGCTGCCCAGGCTGTGCCCCCAAACCAGAATACCACCCGGCGCATGCCCTAACGCAGAGAGCGTCGCGCGCGCACTTGCCATCAAGCTCTCTTCGCCGGGCCGACCCGGATTGCCCGAGTAACCCGGATACGATGCCAACACCACGCCCCAACCCAAACGGTGCAGCCGTTCGCCGGTCTGCATGAAATCGGTCCGATCCGTGCCATTGCCATGGAAGAAAACAACGGTAGGCAGCCCCGGTGCGTCCGCCGGCACCATCCAGTTGGTGATCTTGCCGACCCCGGGTACCTCGACCGTCATGGTGCGATAGATGGAGCCGGCCGGCGCGGCATTGAGGATCTCGGCCGGCGGCACATAGAGCAGCTTGCGCTGATAGAAATAAAGGAAAGTGCAGCTTGCCACGTAGGCAAGGATGACGAAGCGCAACAGGGCGTAGGCTATTTTCATGGTCGGCAAAAAAAGAACACGCTCCCCGCAAGCGCCGGGAGCGTGCTCGGTGCCGCCTATGATATCAGGCGTGCGCCGCTTGCTTGGCAGGTACGACTGCCGACAATACAAAAGTCACGATCATGTTCACCGCCAGGGCGATCAAGCCGATGTAGAACGGCGTGCCCGCCACCGCGTACAAGGGCTTCAAATCCACCATGAAGGCCAGTGTCGTGCCGCACACCATGCCGGCCGCCCAGCCGACGAACAAGCCCGGTGCCTTGAGCTTCTTTGTGAACAGCGAGAACACGATGGCGGGGAAGGTTTGCAGTATCCATACGCCGCCCAGCAATTGCAGTTCGATGGCAAACTTGGTCGGCAATACGAAGATGAACACCAGCGCGCCGATCTTGACCAGGAGCGAGGCGATCTTGGCATTGGCCGACTCCTGCGCCGGGGTGATGTTGACATTGACCAGGGGCCGCCACAGGTTGCGCGTGAACAGGTTGGCCGCGCCGATCGACATGATGGCAGCCGGCACCAGCGCGCTGATCGCAATCGCCGCCGCCGCAAAGCCGAGGAACCAGTCGGGGAACAGATTGGCGAACAATTGCGGCACGACGTCGCTCGAATTCTGCACTTTTATGCCGGCCGCAATCGCCATATAGCCCATCAGCGCGATCAAGCCGAGCAGGATCGTGTAAGCCGGCAGCAGGATCGCATTCTTGCGTATGGTCTTTTCGCTGGCCGAGCTAAGGATGGCCGTCATGGTATGCGGATACATGAAGGCAGCCAGCGCCGAGCCGAGCGCCAGCGACGCATAGGCCGAGAATTGCGCCGGTTTCAGGATGATGCCGCCGCTCCCCTTGGCCGCGAAGAAATGATCGGCCGCATCGAACACCGAACCGTAGCCGCCGAGCTTGGACGGAATCAGGCACACCGCCGCGATCACCACGATGTAGATCATGATGTCCTTGACGAAGGCGATCATCGCCGGTGCGCGGATGCCGCTGGCATAGGTATAAAGCGCGAGAATGGCAAAAGCAATCGCGAGCGGGATTTCGCCGTCCACGCCCAGGCCCTTGATCACCGCCTGCATGCCGATCAGTTGCAATGCAATGTAAGGCATGGTGGCGACGATGCCGGTCACCGCGATGGCCGCCGGGAACCACTTGCCGCCATACACACCTTGCACGAAGTCGGCCGCGGTAATGTAGTTTTCCTTGTGGCAGATGCGCCACAGTTTGGGCATCACGAGGAAGATGAAGGGATAGACAATGATGGTGTAAGGCAGCGCAAAGAAGCCGCTTGCGCCGTTGCCATACACCGCCGCCGGCACCGCGATCACGGTATAGGCGGTATAAAAGTCCCCGCCGACCAGGAACCAGGTAATCCAGGTGCCGAATTGACGCCCACCCAGGCCCCACTCGTGGAGCTGGGTCAAGTCCCCGGCCTTCCAGCGCGAAGCGAGGAAGCCGATGATCGTGACGAGGGCAAAAAATGCGACGAATACGACGATCGCCGTGATGTTCAAGGGCGAGTTCATGGCTTGTCCGCCTTGTACACGATGTAAATGATCACCGAAGTCAGCGGCACCCACAGCAATTGATACCAGTAGAAAAACGGAAAACCGTAGAGCGTCGGCTCCACCTGATTGTAGAACGGCACCCACAGCAGGGCCAGAAACGGAATCAGCAGCAGGATGTTCGGAAACAGCTTGAACGAGCCGGTCGGCTCATCCGGTTTGCGGTCTATCGACATGATGTCTCCTGTATTATTAATGAATATGAACGCGCCATTCATTATAGTGATGAGCGTTATTCAAGGTAAATACGAAATACTACGTACGCATGAAAACCCGGCAACGCCTCATCGTCATCGCCCTCCTGCCGCTGCTGCTGGCATTTGCGGCCATTGCGCTCGCCTTGCGCCACCAGTCCAACGCCCTCTCGGCCCAGCAGCACGATACGGTCGAAGCAGCGTATCGCGCCAGCAAACAAACCGAACTGCGCAATTACGTCAAGCTCGGCACCCAGGCGATTGCCGCGCTCTACGATTCGGGCCGCAACGACCAGGAAACGCAGGACAAGGCCATGGCGATCCTGGCAAAGATGGAATTCGGCGAGGACGGCTACTTCTTCATCTACGACCTGCACGGCACCAACCTGATGCACCCGCGCCTGCACAATTTCGTCGGCAATAATTACTGGGAATTGCGCGATGCACAAGGCAACTTCGCCATCCAGAAGCTGATCGCCCAGGCCAAAGCCGGGGGCGGCTTCGTCCAATATAGCTGGCCCAAGCCTTCGCTGCAACGCGAAGCCCCCAAGCTGGCCTACGTGGTCATGCTCGAACGCTGGGGCTGGATGCTCGGCAGCGGCATCTATCTCGACGACGTCGACGCCGCCTTGCAGAAAATCGACCGCCAAAGCGAACGTAACATCGACGGCACGATGATCCTGTTGGCCGGCATCGCTGCCGCCTGCACGCTGGCGATCGCGTTCTCCGGGCTGTTCCTGAACTTCAGCGAATTGCGCGTGGCCGATGCCAAGCTGAAGGTGCTGGCGCAGCGCGTCGTGCAATCGCAGGAGGAAGAGCGCGCCCGTCTCTCGCGCGATCTGCACGACGGCATCAGCCAGGAATTGATGTTCGTGCGGCTGCAAGTCGAGACCGGGCTGGAACAACTGATGGAACAACGGCAGGCGCCGGCACAAACTGCATTTGCGCGCGCCGCGCTGCAGTTGAACCGCATCATGGGCGAAGTCAGGCGCATTTCGCATGGCTTGCGGCCCGGCATGCTCGACGATCTCGGCCTCTCCGTGGCGCTCAGGCACCTGGCAGACGAATTCGGCAAGGATGCCGGCATCACGGTCCAGGTATCGATTGAAGGCGAGGTCGACAAGCTGCCCGCCGTCGCCAACACGGCGCTGTTCCGCATCGCGCAGGAAGCGATGACGAACATCCGGCGCCACGCGCAAGCGAGCAGCGTGGACATCGCGCTCAAAACGGTGGGAAAAGCCGTCGAACTCGTCATCGCCGACAATGGGCGCGGCTTCGATTTCGCCAGCCTGCAGGAAAATCCGCAGCGCGGCATCGGCTTGCGCAACATGCACGAGCGGGCAGAAGCCGTGGGCGGCAATCTGGACGTGGTGTCCTCGCCGGGCAACGGCACGCGCATCGTGGTGACGGTAAAGGAAGCATAAGGTGAGCGAAAAAAAGGAGCCGATCCGCATCCTGTTGGTCGACGATCACCAACTGGTGCGCGACGGCTTGCGTGCGCGCCTGTCCGCCGTCGACCGTTTCAAGGTCGTGGCCGAAGCGGCGTCGGCCGAAGAAGCGCTTGCCGCTGCCGCCGGGCAAGCCATCGATCTCGCGTTGATGGACATCAACCTCAAAGGCGTATCGGGCATCGAGGCGACCGCGCGTTTCCATGCCGAACATCCCGCCATTGCCGTCATCATGCTCTCCATGCACGACAAGGCAGAATACGTGCTGCAGGCCATCGGCGCCGGCGCGCGCGGCTACGTGCTGAAAGACGCCCCGGCCACCGACATCATCGCCGCCATCGATAGCGCAAGCGATGGCAAGGTCTATTACAGCGCCGCACTGCAGATCGCGGCGTCGGGACCGAGTTCGCCCTTGCTGCTGCTCACTGCGCGCGAAAAGGATGTACTGCAGCGCATCGCCCAAGGCCATTCGAACAAGGAGATCGCCCGCGCACTCGACTTGAGCGTGCGCACGGTGGAGACGCACCGCTGGAACATCAAGCGCAAGTTGAATATCGACGGGCAGGCCGATTTGATCCGCTTTGCGGTGGAGAACCTGCCCTCAGGTTAAACGCGGTAGGACGCGTCGGGCTGCAGCTTGTCGATATTGGCACGAATCGACGCCAGCACGATGGGACTCAAACCGGCGCCATCTTCCTGTTCCACGAAATCGAGCAGTTGGATGCGCATCCGTGGCGCCCAGAATTTCTTGATGTGGCCGGAAATCTCGCGCGAGGCTTCCTCGGGGTCGGGCAGCGAATCGTAAAAGCTGCCGATCTGGTTGGCCATCTTGATCAGGTTATCGATATCCAATTCACGTTCCCTTAGCTGTGCGCCAGCTTTTCGGCATGCGCATAAGCGACAAATTCGTCTCCACGCGCAAATGCCAGCAGGATCATGCCGCAAGACTGCGCCGTACGAACCGCCAGCGCCGTCGGCGCGGAAATCGCCACCAGCGCCGGCATGCCCAGGCTGGCGGCTTTTTGCACCAGCTCCACACTGGCGCGGCTCGTCATGGCCAGAAAACCGTCCGTCGCATCCATCTTTTCGCGCGCCATGAAACCAATCAATTTATCGAGCGCATTGTGCCGCCCCACGTCCTCGAACGCGGCAAGCACCCTGCCCTCGGCATCGCACCACGCCGCGGCATGCGTGGCACCGGTCCGGCGGTTGAGCGGCTGGTGCTCCTTCAACGCATCCAGCGCCTCTTTCACTGCCGCCGGCGACAGAGCGCGCTTGCCCGCCACCTGCCGCAGCGGACGCAACACCTGGCCGAGATCTTCCGTGCCGCACAAGCCGCAGCCGGTGCGCCCGGTCAGGTTGCGCCGCTTCTCCTTGAGCCGCACAAAGGCGCCGCCTTCGATGCGCAAATGCACCGTAATGCCTTGCGCAGCATGTTCGACCTCGACCTCATAGATATCGTCCAGCCCCGCAACGATACCCTCTGACAGCGTAAAGCCGACGGCAAACTCCTCCAGATCGCAAGGCGTGGCAAGCATGACCGCATGCGAGATACCGTTATATTCCAGCGCCACCGGCACTTCATCGGCCAGGTCGTCAAGTGCATCGCTCGGGACGCCGGCGACGAAGCGCACGACTTTCCTGCGCTCCGTGCCTGCATGCTGCTGTGCCTCGGCATCCATATCCATCACGCCGCAGGCGTGTTCGCTTCCTCAAGCAATTGCAATTGCTCGCGGTTGAAACGCGTGTATTCCTTCTGCCATTCCGACGGCTGCTGCACCGGCATCACCTGGACCGCCGTGACCTTGTATTCGGGACAATTGGTGGCCCAGTCCGAATTCTCGGTCGTGATCACGTTGGCGCCCGATTCGGGGAAATGGAAGGTGGTGTACACCACGCCCGGCTGCATGCGCTCGGAAATCATCGCGCGCAACACCGTGTCGCCGGCGCGGCTCTGGATGCCGACCCAATCCTTGTCCTTGATGCCGCGCTCCTCGGCATCGTGCGGATGAATCTCCAGCCGGTCTTCCGAATGCCAGTGCACATTGTCGGTGCGGCGCGTCTGCGCGCCGACGTTGTATTGCGACAGCACGCGGCCCGTGGTCAGGATCAGCGGATACTTGCGCGTGACCTTTTCATCGGTCGCCACATACTTGGTAATGATGAACTTGCCCTTGCCTCGCACGAATTGATCGATATGCATGATGGGCGTGCCTTCCGGCGCCTCGTCGTTGCAGGGCCACTGGATGCTGCCCAGGCGGTCGATCTTCTTGAAGGAGACGCCGCGGAATGTCGGCGTCAGGCGCGCAATCTCGTCCATGATTTCGGACGGATGGCTGTAGTTCATGTCGTAGCCCAGGCGCTTGGACAAGGCGATCGTCACTTCCCAATCGGCCAGGCCCGCGCGCGGCGGCATCACCTGGCGCACGCGCGAAATGCGGCGTTCGGCATTGGTGAAGGTGCCATCCTTTTCCAGGAACGATGAACCCGGCAGCAGCACGTGGGCGTACTTGGCCGTTTCGTTGAGAAAGATGTCCTGCACCACGATGCACTCCATGGACTCCAACGCCGACGCGACGTGCTGCGTGTTCGGGTCCGATTGCACAATGTCCTCGCCCTGGCAATACAAGCCCTTGAAGCTGCCGTGCAAGGCGGCGTCGAACATGTTGGGAATGCGCAGGCCAGGCTCAGCCTGGATCGATACGCCCCATGCCGCTTCGAACTCGCCGCGCACCGTCGAATCCGATACGTGTCGATAGCCCGGCAACTCATGCGGGAAGGAACCGATGTCGCACGAACCCTGCACGTTGTTCTGGCCGCGCAAGGGATTCACGCCCACGCCTTCACGCCCGACGTTGCCGGTGGCCATGGCAAGGTTGGCGATACCCATCACCGTGGTCGAACCCTGCGCATGCTCGGTCACGCCCAAGCCGTAATAGATCGCCGCATTGCCGCCGGTGGCGTAAAGCCTGGCCGCGCCACGCACGTCGGCCGCCGGCACGCCGGTTTCCGCTTCCAGCGCCTCGGGCGAATTCTCGGGCAGCGAAACGAAATCCTTCCATTCGTTGAATGCCTTGGTTTCGCAGCGTTCATCGATGAAGGCCTGGTTCAGCAAGCCTTCGGTGACGATCACGTGCGCCATCGCGCTGACCACGGCGACGTTGGTGCCGGGGCGCAGCGGCAGATGGTAATCGGCCTTGATGTGGGCCGATTTGACGATATCGATCTTGCGCGGATCGACCACGATCAGCTTGGCGCCTTCGCGCAGGCGGCGCTTCATGCGCGAGGCGAATACCGGGTGGCCGTCGGTCGGATTGGCGCCGATGACCATGATCACGTCGGCATGCTCGACCGATTTGAAAGTCTGCGTGCCGGCCGATTCGCCCAGCGTGCTCTTCAAGCCGAAGCCGGTCGGCGAATGGCACACGCGCGCGCAGGTGTCGACGTTGTTGTTGCCGAAAGCCGCGCGTACCAGCTTTTGCACCAGGTAACCTTCTTCGTTGGTGCAGCGCGACGACACGATGCCGCCGATAGAATCGCGCCCATGCTTGGCCTGGATGCGCTTGAATTCGGAAGCAGCGTAGTCCAAGGCCTCGTCCCACGACACTTCCTTCCACGGATCGGTGATCTTGGCCCGTATCATGGGCTTCATGATGCGGTCCCTGTGCGTGGCATAGCCCCAGGCGAAGCGGCCTTTGACGCAGGCATGCCCCTCATTGGCCTTGCCATCCTTGGCCGGCACCATGCGCACCACCTCGTTGCCCTTCATCTCGGCATCGAGCGAGCAGCCCACACCGCAATAGGCGCAAGTGGTGTTGATGGAGTGTTCGCCCTGGCCGAGCCAGATAACGGATTTCTCTTGCAGCGTGGCCGTCGGGCAAGCCTCGACGCAGGCACCGCAGGAGACGCATTCGGACTCCATGAAACTCTCGTCCTGCCCCGCCGAAACGCGCGACTCGAAGCCGCGCCCCGAGATCGTCAACGCGAACGTGCCCTGCGTTTCCTCGCAGGCGCGCACGCAGCGGTTGCACACGATGCATTTGGACGGATCGTAAGTGAAGTAAGGATTCGACTCGTCCTTCTTGTCCTTCAAATGATTGGCGCCGTCATAGCCGTAGCGCACTTCACGCAAGCCGGTGACGCCCGCCATGTCCTGCAACTCGCAATTGCCGTTCGCCGGGCAAGTCAGGCAATCGAGCGGGTGGTCGGAAATGTAGAGTTCCATCACCCCCTTGCGTATATCCTGCAGCTTGGGCGATTGCGTGCGCACCACCATGCCGGCTTCAACCGGCGTGGTGCACGATGCCGGATAGCCGCGCCGGCCTTCGATCTCAACCAGGCACAGACGGCAGGAACCGAACGGCTCCAGGCTGTCGGTGGCGCAGAGCTTGGGGATGTTCACGCCGTTTTCCGCCGCAGCGCGCATGACCGAGGTGCCCACCGGCACGCTCACTTCCATGCCGTCGATGGTAAGCAGGACCATCTCGGTCGCCACCTTTTCCGGGGTGCCGAAATCGCGGCGCAATATGGTTTCTATCATGGTGTCACTCCTAGGCTGCCTTGCTTTGCTTGGCTGGCTGGCCGAAGTCTTGCGGAAAATGGTCGAGTGCCGACAGCACCGGGTAAGGCGTCATGCCGCCCATGGCACACAGCGAACCGTTGAACATCACGTCGCACAAGTCGCGCAACAGCGTCACCTGCTTGACGTTATCCTCGCCGGCAATAATCTTGTCCATCACTTCGACGCCGCGCGTCGAGCCGATGCGGCATGGCGTACATTTGCCGCAGGATTCGATGGCGCAGAATTCCATCGCATAACGTGCGAGTTTCGCCATGTCGGCGGTGTCGTCATGCACCACGATGCCGCCATGGCCCAGCACGGCCCAGAGCGCGGCAAAGGCCTCATAGTCGAGCGGCGTATCCCATTGCGCTTCGGGCAAATAAGCGCCCAGCGGCCCACCCACCTGCACCGCCTTGATGGGACGGCCCGATGCCGTGCCGCCGCCGTAGTCATAAAGAATCTCGCGCAGCGTCGCGCCAAAGGCCAGCTCGATCAAGCCGCCATGCTTGACGTTACCCGCCAATTGCACCGGCAAGGTGCCGCGCGAACGGCCCATGCCGAAATCCTTGTAGAACGCCGCGCCTTTATCCAGGATGATGGGCACGCTGGCAAACGACAATACGTTGTTGATCACGGTCGGCTTGCCGAACAAGCCTTCGATGGCCGGCAGCGGCGGCTTGGCACGCACGATGCCACGCTTGCCCTCCAGGCTTTCCAGCAGCGCCGTTTCTTCGCCGCAGATATAGGCACCCGCGCCCTTGGCCACTTCAAGATCGAATTGCTTGCCCGAACCGAGCACGTTCTCGCCGAGGAAGCCTTGATCGCGAGCCGCAGCAATTGCTTCATTCAAAGTGGCGATGGAATGCGGATATTCGCTGCGCACATAGATGTAACCCTTGGTCGCGCCTACCGCAAGACCGGCGATGGTCATCCCTTCGATCAGCACGAAGGGATCGCTTTCCATCACGATACGGTCGGCAAACGTCCCTGAATCGCCTTCGTCGGCATTGCAGACGATGTATTTCTGCGCCGCCTGCGCCTTCAGCACGGTCTTCCACTTGATCCCGGTCGGGAACGCCGCACCGCCGCGGCCGCGCAAGCCCGATTCGGTAACGGCATCGACAATGGCTGCGCCATCCATAGCCAACGCGCGGCGCAAGCCGGCGTAGCCGCCGTGCTTTTCGTAGTCGGCCAGCGAAACCGGGTCGGTGATGCCGGCCCGCGCAAAGGTCAGGCGCGTCTGTTTCTTCAAGTACGGTATCGTGTCGACCGGGCCGACCGACTTGGAATGCTTCGGTGCGCCAAGATGAAAGTCCGCATCGAACAAGGCCGGAATATCATCGGCCTCGATCTCGCCAAAACCGACTCGACCCGACACGGTTTCGACTTCGACCAGCGGCTCCAGCCACAACAAACCACGCGTGCCGTTGCGCACCAGATCGATTGCGATCCCGCGCCGCCCGGCTTCGTCGGCAATTGCCGCAGCAACCTCATCGGCGCCAAGTGCGAGCGCGGCCGAATCGCGCGGTACGAATATGCGCACGCTCATGCCTGTTCCCCGCTGCCCAATTGCGCGATCAGCTTGTCGAAGCGCACCGGACTCACCTTGGCATACACCTGCTCGCCGATCATGATCGCCGGCGACGTGGCGCATTGGCCCAGGCAGAACACCGGCTCCAGCGAAAACCTGCCGTCCGGACTCTTGCCATGGAGTTTGCAGCCCAGCGCCTGCTGCGCATGTTCCAGCAGGTGCTCGGCCCCCATGCTCTGGCAAGCCTCGGCGCGGCACACCTGCACTTGATGCCGTGCCGGCGGCTGGGTACGAAAATAATGATAAAACGTGACGACGCCATGCACTTCGGCGCGCGAAAGATTGAAAGCGCCCGCAACCTCAGCGATCGCCGCACGCGGAATATAACCGAGCGCATCCTGTATCTTGTGCAGCACAGGCAGCAGGTCGCCCGGGCTCGTCATGCCAGCCGCCAATATCGACTTGATCTTGCCGGCAACGTCTTCCGAGCCGGCTTCTGCGGAAACCGCGTCCTGTACCATGATATTCCGTGAAAAAACACACTCATACCATTATAGGGCAGATTGACAACTAGGCCTGCGGGCAACATTTACCCACAGAAATTTACCTCATCGCCATGAAGTATCAGGCCTTGAGCCAGCCGCGCCGCACGCGCCGGCCCCTCGATGCACTCGCGCGTGACGCCCGCCGGATCGATCAGGCAGGCGCGCCAGTGCCTCGACGAAAAAGGAGGTCGAATGAAACGGGTCCTTGCTGGAGAACCCGCCGTCGCTCTGCTGCTGCGCCAGCCCCCAATCAAGCTCGCGCCACCCCAGTGCCATCCAGTCCGGCCTGGACTCCGCATAGCCGCGCACGATCCATTCCGCCCCTCGCCTCCGCTCTTCTATCCACTGATACCCCGAGACATTGGCGCCAGCCGCCCCTCTGGCGCGTAGGCGCTGCCGACGCCATGCTTGTAGAGGGAGCGCACCAGCAAGGGATCGACGATCATGCTGCGCAAGGATGGCGCCTCCCAGAGGCGCGGGGTCACCATATCGATCCCACATCAAAATGTTAATCGTCGATGCGCAGATTGTGAATTGATAGGACTCTAACGACGCATCGCGCAAATGAGTTCGCTGCAATTTGCATCCGACGCTGCTTTTTTTGCGACAGAAAACGCAAATTGATCTGGCACAAGAGCACTGCCCGTGCGTAATATGAAGACAAAGGCACACAAGACCAACAAATCGCTAGGGGGAGACACTATGTTGTCAGGTATTTTTCAATCCTTGAGCATCGCCAAGCGGCTCGGCATCCTGATTGCTTCGGCCGTGCTCGGCGTGGCCATACTCACGACCCTGTTCCTGATATCGGAACGCCGGCTGATCACCGACGAGCGCGAAGCGAACGTCAGGCAAGCCGTTGAAACCGCAGCGGGCGTACTCGACTACTACAACGGCCTGGTAACTTCCGGCGCCATGCCGCTGCCTGAGGCCCAGCAAAAGGCGCTCGACACCATCAAGGGCATGCGCTACAGCGGCAATGAATATTTCTGGGTCAACGATTTCCGCCCCGTGATGCTCATGCATCCGATCAAGCCCGACCTCAACGGCACCTCGCTGACCGACAACAAGGATGCCGACGGCAAACCGCTGTTCGTTTCCATGACCGAGCTCGCCAAGAACAAGGGCGGCGGCTACCTGCCCTACCTCTGGCCCAAGCCCGGCAGCGACAAGCCGGTGCAGAAGGTGGCCTACGTCAAGGGTTTCGCGCCGTGGGGCTGGCTGGTCGGCTCCGGCGTCTACATCGACACCATAGACGCGACCATCTGGAACCGCGTGCTCAATTTTTCGCTCAGCGCATTGGTATTGGGCGGCGTGCTGCTCGTCATCGGACTGACCATCGCGCGCGGCATGCTGCGCCAGCTCGGCGACGAACCCGATTACGCCGCCGGCGTCACGCGGGCCATCGCCGAAGGCGACCTGACGGGCGAGATCAACATCAGGCACGACGACCGCTCCAGCCTGCTCTATTCGATCAAGGTCATGCGCGACAGCATCGCCAACATCGTCGGACAAGTCAGAAACGGCACCGATGCCATTGCCGGCGCCTCGTCGGAAATCGCGCAAGGCAACATGGACCTGTCGGCGCGCACCGAATCGCAAGCCAGCTCGCTCGAACAAACTGCCGCCTCGATGGAAACCCTGACCGACACGGTCAGGCAGAACGCCGACAACGCGCGCCAGGCCAACCAGTTGGCGCTATCCGCATCCGACGTCGCCGTCAAGGGCGGTGCGGTGGTGTCGCAAGTGGTCGACACCATGGGTTCGATCAATGAATCGTCGAAGAAGATCGTCGACATCATCGGCGTGATCGACGGCATCGCGTTCCAGACCAATATCCTGGCCCTGAACGCAGCCGTCGAAGCGGCGCGCGCGGGCGAACAAGGGCGCGGCTTCGCCGTGGTCGCAACCGAGGTGCGCAACCTGGCGCAGCGCTCGGCCGCAGCCGCCAAGGAAATCAAGGCGCTGATCGGCGACTCGGTGGAAAAGGTCGGCGCCGGCAGCAAGCTGGTCGATCAGGCCGGCGCAACGATGAACGAAGTCGTCGAAAGCATCCGCCGCGTGACCGACATCATGGGCGAAATCACCGCCGCCAGCGCAGAACAGACCAGCGGCATCGAGCAGGTCAATCAGGCAATCGGCGCGATGGACGACGTGACGCAGCAAAACGCGGCCCTCGTGGAACAAGCCGCAGCCGCAGCCGGCGCCATGCAGGATCAGGCCGCCGGCCTGGCGCAGGTGGTCAGCGTGTTCAAGCTCAATGCTTCACAGTCGACGACCCCGGCGCCTCGGGCAAAACCTGCGCCGCGGGTTGTGCCGCAGATTGCACCGCAACGCAAGGCGCCCCCCGCGCAACTCGCCAAACCGGCCAGGGGTGTGGCCGTCGCCGCGCCACGCCCGGCAAACAAGGTGCCTGCCACCGCCGGCAGCGCCGACGAGTGGGAAGAATTCTGAACCTAAAACAACCGAAGCCGGCCCTGGAATACGCGTTTTTCGCATGAGCAAACGCGCTTTTCGAATAAGCGCTACACTACTGCGCCGACAGCAATAGCTGCTGTCAATTATTCCCTGCCCACATCACACCGGAGCATGCACCATGGCAATTTCGATGTATCAGATCACCATCCCCGTTTTCACGCGCGCACTGAATAATTTATCCGCCATCCTGAACAAGGCTGCCGCCCACGCCGAAGCGAAGAAAATCGAACCGTCGGTCTTCATCAACGACCGCCTCGCCCCCGACATGTTCCCGCTGGGCCGCCAGATCCAGATCGCAACCGACGCCGTCAAGGGCTGCGCCGCGCGCCTGGCCGGTGTCGACATCCCCAGCTTCCCCGACACCGAAGCGAGCTTCCCCGAACTGCAGGAACGCATCGCCAAGACCGTCGCCTTCCTCAACGGCATCACCGAAGCCCAGTTGGAAGGCAGCGACAGCAAGACCGTGACGCTGAAGCTCCGCGGCAACGACGTCGAACTCAAGGGCTTGCCCTACCTGAACGGCTTCGCCCTGCCCAACCTGTATTTCCACATCACGACCGCCTACGCGATCCTGCGCCACAACGGCGTGGAACTGGGCAAAATGGACTACCTCGGCGGCAATTAAAATATGTAGGTTGTGCCGGGCGTCGCTACGTAGAGCGCAGCGAAGCCCAACATTCGCGCCATGAATCAATACCTGCGGCCATAAGACGTCCTCATGTTGGGCTTCGCTTACGCCCAGCGCCAACCTACTATCCCTAATGAAAAAGGCCGGCATTGCCGGCCTTTTTCATGCGCAATCGCGAAACGATTACTTCACCATGTCGAGGAACTTGACCCGGTCGGTAGTCGCGCGGCGTGCATCTTCCACGGTGACTTTCTTCGCCTTGAGCAAGGCGATCAGATCATCGTTCATCGTATGGCAAGCCGAATTCGGCTGGGCGCTGAGCTTGTCGAGCAAGGGGCGAATCCCGCCGGTGTCGCCTTTTTCGATCAACGCCGCGACTTCCGGCGTCACCGTCAGGCATTCGGTCGCAAGATGGAAGCCATCGCCCTTCATCGAAGGCAGCAGCGCCTGGCACAGCACGCCGCGCAAGGCCGACGACAAGGCTTGCGCCTGCGTTTCGCTATTGCCCAACAGGCGCAGCAGCTTTTGCAGGCCCAGTTCAGTGGAACGTGCGTGCAGCGTGGCAAACACCAGCGGCCCCGATTCGGCCAGCGCCAAGGCTTCCTGCGCGGTCTGCGCATCGCGGATTTCACCGATCAGGATCACGTCGGGCCGTTCGCGCAATGCGTCCAGCGCGCCGAGGTAATAACTGCCGACGTCGCCATCGGCGCCGACTTCGCGCTGCGTGATGATGCACTTGCGCTGCGGGATCAAGGTCTCGACCGGGTCTTCGATGGTGATGATATGGCCCGAGCGGTTTCGATTGATTTCGTCGAGCATGGACGCAATCGTGGTCGACTTGCCCTGGCAGGTGTCGCCGATCAACAGCACCAGGCCGTTGTCGAGCTTGGCAAAAGCCTGCGATTCGGTGCGCAGGCCGATGTCCTTCAGCACCATCGGCTCGGTCGGGAAGCGGCGGATCACGCAGCCCAGGCGCTTCTTGCCCTGGAACGTGAAGCAGTTGGCGCGGATGCGCGCGCTATACAAGTCCTTGGAACGGTCGAAGGCGCGGTCGCGGATCTTCTCTTCCCAATCGGGCTCGATCACCTCAAAGAACTCTTCCAGCTCTTCGAGCGTGATCGGCGTGTCCGACACCGCCACCAGCCGCTTGGGCTGGCGCAGCATGATCGGGCTGTTCTGGTGGATGATGATGTCGGTGAAAGGCGTATTCGAGCTCAACAGGTGGACGATTTGCTCGACCAGCGTCCCCAACACCGGCAAGCCATCGGTTTCTTCGGCAGTCAGGGTTTCGATCTGTGAGTATTGTTGATTTTCCACTAATTTTCCTTGAGGGTTTGGTCGCCCGTTTGTCTATCCGATTGCCGATCCAGTTGCCTGCGCGATTGTCACATTTTTCCACGCGACAAATTCACATTAATTTACTGTATAGCCGTACAGTTATCAATCAATTTTTTATTCAATTGATGAAAATCGTGTTGCCACCGACTGTGGCCTGTTCTTTAAGGCTGGCGAAGTAAGGCTCGGCGCGGAAATCCTTCATCTGGCGCGCCGTCACGACGATAGCCACCGGGCCGGCCGCTGCATCCTGCGCGAAGCGCTTGCCGTCGATCAGCAAATCGTTGGGCTGGAGCTTGTTGCCCCAGTAGAGATCGTTGCTGCGGCTATCGACGACGTGCAAAGGACTGGCCATGTAGAACGGCAGGGACGACAGCTCTTCGAATTTGCGATACAGATAAACCTGCCGGTTTGCCAGCTCGCCCTGCAGCACCTGCGCCAGCGGACGATTCGACACCAACGGTTCGGCCGCATTGACCGCCACCAGCAAGGCCACGGCAGCGACGGCGCCGGGAGCAAGATAAGCCAGCACGCCGGCCCGGCTCCACCTGGCCGCGGCCGTGGCAACGATGCAGAATGCGCCGAAGCCGGCCACGCTGACCACGGCGAATTGCAGCGGCGGCAGGCCAAGTATCAGCGGCTCGCTGGGCAGGCGTGCGCCGCGCAACGACAGATACAGCTCTGCAGCACCGGCGACGAGCGTCAACAGCACGCCCGGCAAGGCGCGCCAATGCCCGGCAAGATAATCGCGCCGCTCCAGCGCCAGCGCCAGATGGAAAGCCGCAAACGGCATCACCACCACGAGATAGTAATTGGCCTTGGCGCTTGAAATAGAAAAGAACAGCAAGGGCAACAGCCAGGCCAGGAACAGGAAGCGCCGCAAACCGCGCTCCTCTTCTGCCACAGCCCGGCCGCGTTGCAGCAGCCCCACCACCAGGAACGACCAGGGAAACAGGTAAGCCAGCATGCGCGGCAGGTAATACCACCACGCGCCGGAATAATAATCGTGCGGTTCACGCTTGCCGAGGAAGCGCAGCACATGTTCGTTGATGAAGTAAAACCACGGAAATATCGGCTCGACCAAACTCGCCGCAATGTGCCAGGGCACGGCAATCAGCAGGAAAACCGCAATCGCATCGACGCGCAGCCAGGTACGGCAGGCCTCGCGGATGCCACCCTTGAGCAAGCCGGGCAGCAGATAAGCCGCCCCCACCAGCACAAACAGCATCACCGCCACCAGCCCCTTGGCCATCAAAGCCAGCGCCAGCGCCGCATAGGACAGGCGCAACAAACCCGGCCTGCGCTCGACGCTATAGCGATAAGCGTAAAGCAAGGCGCCGGTCAGGCAAGCCGTCAGCAACATGTCGAACATCAAGGTGCGCGACATCTGCGCCACCCCCAGGCCGCTGACGAACATCAGCGCCGCCAGCCGGCCCGCCTGCGGCTTGCCAACGGCCGTGCCGAAACGCAGCAGCAAGCCGACGCAGCACAGCGAAGACAGCGCCGGCACCAGCCGCGCACTCCATTCCGCCACGCCGAACAGCGAAAACGACAAGGCCGTGAGCCAGTACAATAGCGGTGGCTTTTCCATATAGGGCAAGCCGTTCAGGTGCGGAATGACCCACAGGCGCCAATCGTGGCCGGCCAGCATTTCGCGCGGGATTTCCGCGTACAAGCCTTCGTTGTTGTCGAGGATGCCGTAGCTGCCCAGTGCTGCCAGCACGAAGCCGAACGCTGCAATCCAGATCAGCCACAAGGGAATGGAAAACGTCGAAGAGGGTTTTTGAGTCACGCGGACAAAATAGTTAGCATTGATTTGGCTTATTTTCTCATGAAGAAACCGATTTCCCAACCGATTGCAGGCCTCACCGAGCATTCCCG
>OUWB011208105.1_pt1 | contig 45865 bp, 31 predicted proteins | sample 1779821 | NCBI WGS metagenome assembly OUWB01 (sample SAMEA3914806, study PRJEB12502) | metagenome | biome: forest; material: soil | place: Canada | collected 2011-08-03 | depth 0.1 m
AGCCATGAGCTGCGCACGCCGCTCAATGCCGTCATCGGCTATTCGGAAATGCTGCGTGACGACCTGGAAGACGACGCCGGCAACAGCCAGCGCGCCGGCGACCTGGAACGCATCAATGCCGCCGGCCGCCACCTTCTGGCCCTGGTCACCAATGTGCTCGACCTGTCGAGCATCGAATCCAACCGCCTGGAAGTCGCCATCGAGACCGTCCAGGTGTCGCAGCTGATCCGCGACGTCATGGCCACGGCGGCGCCGCTGGTCGCCAAGAAGGATAACCAGCTTATCCTGCAGATGCCGGCCGACCCGGGCACGATCGAGACCGATCCGCTCAAGCTGCGCCAGTGCATCCTCAACCTTTTGAGCAATGCCGCCAAGTTCACCACGCGCGGCAAGATCACCCTGACCGTCATGAAGCGCCAGGGCAATTCGGCCAACCCGTCCCAAGAGCGTTTGATCGTCGAGGTGCGCGACACCGGCATCGGCATGAGCGAGGACGGCATGAAGAACATCTTCACCGACTTCGGCCAGGCCGAAAAGGACACCGCCCAGAAGTTCGGCGGTACCGGCCTCGGCCTCGCCCTGACGCGGCGCTTCTGCGACATGATGGGCGGCCAGGTCACGGTCGACTCGCAACTGGGCGAAGGCTCCAGCTTCATCATCGACATTCCCTGCCAGAGCCGGTCGACGACCGCGCTCGAGACGCACCCTGCCCTGCCGGACGCGGGCCAAGCCCAGTCCGCCGCCTAAGTACCGATTTCGCGACCATGCATAAGATGACGCCCCCATCCGCTCCCCAAGGCCAAGCCCAGCGCGCCACCGAAGGCCTGATCCTTCGCTGGACCGCCGGTGCGATCGCGCTGCCGGGCCTGGCCGTCCTCGGCGGCGTAGCCTTGCTTGACCCGGCGCTGGTCTCGCCCAACCTGGCCTCAGGCATCGGCGCCGGCTGGCTGGCCGTGTCGGCCGCGCTCGGCTGGGGGGTCGCCAAGACGCTGGCCCCCGCCCTGTCGCGTCCGGCCGAAGCGTTGAACGCCCTGGCCCGCCTCGACGGCGAGATCGATCTTTCGCCCGAGGCGCGCGCCACCACGCTGGTGGCCGAATATGCCCGGCTGGAGGACGCCCTGCTGCGCGCCCTGCACGAAAAGAACGGGCGCCTTTCCGACATGACGCGCGCGCGCGACAAGGCGCTCGGTGAAAACCAGGCCCAGGCCCAGTTCTTCGCCAGCATGAGCCACGAACTGCGCACGCCGCTCAACGCCATTATCGGCTATGCCATGCTGCTCTACGAGGACACCACCGAAGCCGGAGAGACGGCGGTGGCGCGCGACCTCGACCGCATCCTGGTGTCCGGCCGCCACCTGCTGGCCCTGATCAACGACGTGCTCGACCTGTCGCGCATCGAAGCCGGCCGGGTCAGCATCGAGCGCAGCGTCGTCGACGTCAACGGCGTCATCCAGGCGCTGTCGGCGGAATTCAGCGACGAGACACGGCGCAACGGCAATAGCTACCGCGTCTTCGTGGCGCCCAACGCCTCGGTGATGCTGGGCGACGCCGTCAAGCTGCGCCAGTGCCTGGCGACCCTTTTGTCCAACGCCTTCAAGTTCTCGACGGCCAGCGAAGTCGGCCTCGACGTCACCCTGGCTCCGTCCAAGAACCAGATCCGCTTCGCCGTCAGCGACAATGGCGGCGGCATTCCGGACGACGTGCTCACCACCCTGTTCGATACGTTGAAGGGCGGCGAGGAAAGCAATTTCCGCAAGTTCGACACCACCGGCCTCGGCCTTTCGGTCGTCAAGCGCATGATCGGGCTGATGGGCGGCGAAATCATCGTTGACACCCACCTGGGCGAAGGCTCGGTCTTCACCCTGGCCCTGCCGCTGTCGGTGGCCGGCGAAACCGTGCCGTTGACGCCCTCGCCCGCCGACGCGGTGCCGGCGCCCAAGCGCGGCAACCGCCTGGCCCTGATCATCGACGACGACCCGGCGACCATCGACCTGGCCCGCCGCTGGATGGGCCGCCAGGGTTACGACGTCATCGCCGCGCACAACGGGCTCGACGGCCTCGACATGGCGCGCACCCGCAAGCCGGACATCATCCTGCTCGACATCTACATGCCGGGTCTGTCGGGCTACGACGTGCTCGACCAGATCCGGGCCGACGCCCGCTTGAAGCACGTGCCGGTCATCCTGTGCTCGTCGGACGACAACCGGCGCCTGGGCCTGGAACGCGGCGCCGCCGAGGTCCTGGTCAAGCCGCTGTCGCAGGACCGCCTGCGCGAGGTGCTGGATGTGCTGACCGGCGACGCCGACGGCGAAATCCTGCTGGTCGACGACGATCCCGATGCCGCCGAAATCGTCCGCCGTTGCGCCAAGCACGCCGGCCTGCGCGTCCACCAGGCGTTCAGCGGCGAACAGGGCTTGACCTATGCCCGCGAACACAAGCCGCGCGCCATCGTGCTCGACCTGCGCATGCCCGACAGCGACGGCTTTTCGATGATCGATGCCCTGGCCTCCGACACCGGACTGAGCGACGTGCCGGTTCTGGTGCTGTCGGCCAGCGAGATCAACACCCAGGAACATACGCGTATCCGCGATGCGGGCCACGTCTTCCACGCCAAGGGGAAGTCCTCGCCGCTGCAGATCGTGCAGAATTTGAAGACCATGGTGTCCCGATGAGCATTTTGCCCAAGAGTATCCTGGCCAAGAGAATCCTGGCATGAGCATCTTAGATGAGTTTCCCCAGGCGCCGCGCCGTATCCTGATCGTCGACGATGTCGAGGACAATCGCGTGGTGCTGGACCGACATCTGCGCCGTTCGGGCTTTTCAACCGAACTGTGCTGCGACGGCATGACCGCGCTCAGCCAGATCTCGTCGTCCGAACCGCCCGACCTCATCCTGCTCGACTGGATGATGCCCGGCCTGTCGGGGCTGGAAACGCTGAAGGCGATCCGCGAGCGCTACGACGAAAACCAGATGCCGGTGATCATGTGCACGGCGATCGGCGAGGAGACCTCGGTCGTCGTCGCCATCCAGGCCGGCGCCAACGACTTCGTCATGAAGCCGATCAACTTCCCGATCCTGATGGCCCGCCTGCGCTCGCAACTGATGCGCAAGACGGCGATGGACATGCTCCAGCGCGAGAAGACCGACCTGGAAAACGTCCTGGTCCAGCGCACGCGCGACCTGTTCAACTACAAGAGCGAAAAGTAGCGATTACTCGCCGTCGCTCGCCTGGACCACGGTCACGATCTCTTCCAGCAGACCGTGAAGGTGGTGCAGATCCTCGATGAGCGCTTCGTCGGAGGCGGTGTCCGCGAAATACCCCCTCAGCGTTTCAGGATCATCGAGAAAAGCCGAGAGGCAGCCGAGGCTTCGCTGCAATTGCGCGATCAGCACGTCGCGATGGCGCCGCAGTGTATGCGGGTCCACCGTCCGCGCCAGGTTGAGGACGGTCTGGTAGTCTTCGACGATCGGCAGGATCGAAATCGCCTTGTCGGTCGCGGCTTTTGTTTTTGTTTTCATGGGTATCGTCTCCGAGGGCGAAGGCCTGGCGCCGGCCCTCACAGCAGCACCGGGTCCAGGAGGACCGTGCTCGCCAGTGCGATCAACTCTTCAGCGTCGAACGGCTTTTGGATGCGGGCGTCGGCGCCGGCGTGGACCGCTTTTTCCAGTGTCTGTTCGCTCGTCACGCCGTCGCCCAGGCCGGCCGACATGGCGATGATCTTGACCTGGGGCCAGGCGCGCTTGATGACGCGGATGCCCTTGAAGCCGCCCATGCCCGGCATGAAGAGGTCGCAGAGGATGAGGTCGACGTGCGCGATGTCGATCTTGTGCAACGCCTCTTCGACCGTGGCCGCGGCCGAGACGCGATAGCCGCCGAATTCCATGATCCCACAGGCTAGGGTCCGCACGGCCGGGCTGTCATCGATGACCAGCAGATGCCGGCGCCGGCGCGTCGCCTGGCGGTCGGCATACAGGGTGCCCAGGATCGTCCCGATATCGTCCGCCGTGAACGGCTTGCGCAGGACATGGTCGGCCTTTGCCCGGCGCGCGGCCGTCAAGGTCTCCTCGATCGCTTCCTGTGACGAACCGGCCGTCATGACGACGATCGGGATGTCGGGGACCAGCTTGCGGAAGCGCTGGATATGGCCGAGCGAATTGTGCGCGCCCACAAACACATCGAGAAAAAGGCAGCGAAACTTCAGCAGTTTGACCGACTCGGCCGCCTCGCGCAGGGTTTGGCAATGCACCGTCGACCAGCCGAAGCGTTCGATCATCCGCGAAATAATCTGAAATTGCGACACGCTGTCTTCGAGGACGAGCGCGGTCGCCTGGGTTGTGATGTCTTTGCTGGCCAAGATCCGTTTCCTGGACACGGGTCCACCTGTCGCGGCGCAGGGCCGCGGCCGAACCACGCGTTATGGCGTGTGAAGGGTATGGAGCGCGGGGGGCGGCCTTTACGGCCGGTCAGGCGGATCGCGCGTGCGCCATGAAGCCCTGGACTTCCTGCATCAGCTGCTCGGCGTGGTCGCTGAGATCGCGCGACGACGTCAAAACATAGCCGGCGGCCGTCGCGGTGTCGTTGGCGATGCGGCTGACCTCCTGGATATTGGACGATACGTCGGTTGTCCCGCCTGAGGCTTGCTGGATGTTGTGCGAGATTTCCTGCGTCGCCGATCCTTGCTGCTTCACGGCGGACGCGATGGCCGTCGCCACCTGGTCGAGGTCGCCGATGATCGACGATATCTTGCTGATCGCGGCGACGGCGCCGTTCGTCGACGTCTGGATTTCGGTAATCTGACCGCTGATGGTTTGCGTGGCCCGCGCCGTTTCGTTCGCCAGGCTTTTGACCTCCGTGGCGACCACGGCGAAACCTTTGCCCTGCTCTCCGGCGCGCGCCGCCTCGATCGTCGCATTGAGCGCCAGGAGGTTGGTTTGGCCGGCGATGGTGTTGATGATTTCGACGACTTCGCCGATACCTTGCGCCGCCTTCGACAGGTCCTGGATCTGCCGCGCGGTCGCGCCGGCTTCCCGGGTGGCGTGGCCGGCCATCTGGGCGGCCTCCCCGACCTGGCGGGAGATTTCCGAAATCGAGGCGGCCAGTTCTTCCGAGGCGGCGGCCACGGTCTGCACATTGGCGGAGGCCTCTTCGGAGGCGGTCGCCACCGCGGAGGATTGGGTCAAGACCTGCTGCGACATGGCCGACAGTTCGACCGCCGTCGCGTTCAGGCCCTTGGCGCTGTCGCCGACGCGGGTAACGATGTTGCCGACCGAGGTCTCGAACCGGTCGGCCAGGGTGTTCAAAGCCTCGGCGCGTTCCCGCCGCCCGGCCTCCAGATAAACGGCGATCGCATAGTCGGTATCGATCATCACGGCCTTGGCGAGGGCCTTTTGAAGGTCCAATACCTCCTGCCGGCCGCCGCCCATCCCGATGATCCGGCTGCGCCGCCTTTCCATCACGCCCTCAAGAAGCGCGCACAACAGAAAGCTGTAGCCGCCGATATACCATTTCGGCTCCAGGCCGATCCGGTTGTGAACCTCGCCGATGCGCGTGACGGAGGCCACGTAATCGGCCCCGAAGTCAGCGTCGGTCACCAGGCCCCAATGCTGGATTTGCATCGTCTTCGCATGATGCATATGTTCGCGGCTGCGAAAAAAGGCGGCCGCTTCCGGATAGGCCTTGATGTGGTTGTAAAAGGCATCCAGACCGGCCGGCAAAAGGCCGAGCACCAGCTGTTTGTTGTCGCGCAGGACGCGGCGAAACGTATCGGTCATTCCGTGAAATGACATGCGAGTATTGGCGGCGTCCTGTATCATCTGTTTTCCCTTGGCCCGAGCGGAAGTGCGGACACCTCCACAAATGGAGGTAAACTAGTTAAGGTTGTATTAACGCTGAATTCGCTATGTCTTTGGAAAGAGAGATTTTTTCTTGCCCGATGCGGAAATGAAGGCGATAAAACCCGCGCCTCTAATCTTGTGATCGGGAACGATGGCGAGCTACACAAGCAAACACGATTGTTCGCCTTCGGAATATGTGCTCCAGGAGCTGACATCGACGATCGCCGAGTCGGCCCGGCAAGCGGCGCCGCTGATTGAAAAGATTCGCCAGATGGTGCCGTTCGACGAGCACCTGGTGTCGGGGCTCGACATTGTCGGCTGTGAGGTCGGGTGCGGTATTTACCTGTCGACCAGCCTGCCGAAGGATTTCACCGAGCTTTACACGCGAGAACGGTATTTCGAGCAGGACCCCCTGTTCAAGGCGCCCAATCTGGACGCGTCCTTGGGTGCGTCCTTGTGCGACTGGCACAGCCTGTCCGCCGACACCATCGACAAGGCGCCGGAACTGGGCGGCGCGTTGCAACAGTACAAGATTGCGCCCCGCAGCGGCGTCCTCCTGTGGAACGCAGACCGGCTTTACGGCGCGGCGCTGTTCACCCGCGAGGCGCCTTTTACCGCCGACGAGATGGCGCTGCTTCAGTGGCTGGGCGCCAGCCTGCACACCACCCTGGCCGCGCCCGTCGTCGCCGAATACCGGCTCCGCTTCAAACTCACCAAAAGCGAGATCGCCTGCCTGCAATGGGCCTCGAAAGGCTTCACCAGCGAAGAGATCGCCGGCTTGACCGAATATACGGTCGAGACGGTCAACTTCTATCTGAAGTCGGTCGTAAAGAAGATGAAGGTCCACAACCGGTCCGCCGCCATCGCCGAGGCGCTGCGGCTGGGCCTGATCCATTAGCAAACTCAGTCTTCCTGCACATAGAGCGGGCGGCCAAGCGCGTAGATGTGGGGCTTCTGGTTTTCGAAGCGCAAGGTCTGACCGGAGATCCAGCGGCCTTCATCGAGCAGAAACAGGGCCAGATCGGCGACGGCATCGGCACTGGGAACGCTGTTGTCGGCCACATTGATCGCGCTGACCCCGACCTGTCTCGGCTGCAGTTCGCGCGCCGCGGTCCTGGTGAAATATTCCAAAGGCGATGCGAAGGCGCCCAGTGCCTCGGTCAGCGGATCGCTGTCGACACCGTTGTGATGATGCACGGTCAGGATATTGCCGCCGGTCGCGATCCTCGGGGCGACGATCTTGATAAAATTATGAAATGACGGCGCATGCCTGAGCATTTCGCTCTCGTCGCCGAGCAGCATCGTCTCCGAACACGTCGTTTCGACTATATTCACGGCAATATCGATGCGGCCTCGCCTTGCCACGACCTGCGCGATGGCGGTCTCGATGCCGACCTCGCCGATCAGCTGGACATCGTAACCGGCGCCGGCCAGGTCCGAGATCATGGCTTGCGCGCCGCTGTCCGGACGATCCTTCAGGTGCACGAAGGTCGCCAGAGGCAGATGCGCCAGTTTTTTGACCAGCAAGGTCAGTAGCACGCCATTGCCGCCGGAAAGAAGGACCACCTTGTCCGCAAGGGACGATTTTACGTTCGGTGCCATCATCATAGCCCGTTTCTTGACGTTGAAATTGTGGAATTTGTCGGGGGCCGGGGGGATGTCCCGGCCTTCCCTGGCGCGCGATTGGCCGGCTATCGTTCGACGGGGATCAGCCCCCGCCGCGGACGGGGACGCCAAGCCTTGGGACGCCTACCCTAGAGGCGCCAAGTCGCGTGGCAGCGGTGTACAGGATGGCGGATATTTCGGTTTTCGACACGGATTTGAATTTTTTTGACATATGAGTCACTTTTTTGCTTCACGCATTGTTACAGTAAGTGACTGTACTCCGCGCCTGCCGTAGCGCAACTCCAAAAATGGAGATGGATAAGCGCTTTCAGCCGTAACCTCACCGATACCTGTGGATAAAATCGACCCTTCACTGCAAATATTGCGATAAAACCGACGCAAATGTTGCGAAGGAAACCGTCTTCCAGCCTTCAACGGCCAAGGCCCCGGAGTCTCGGGAAGGCGACCGCTCGGCCCCCACAGGTTAAAGGGTTTGCCTGGCCCCGGCCAAACCCTAAGCGAAGCCACCCTCACAAAATAAAAAACCGATGCGGATATGTGCACGAGTCACGTTGCTCACCTTGACGCCTATTGAAAATGGTTAGCTAGGTGCCGTTGCGCCGAAGACGGCGAGCGGAGCGACTCCCTTTCCGATATGGACAGGGCATATCCGCGCTAGGACAACTCATGATAGGCGGCGAGGCGGGGAAGATGGCCCTTTACCAGGCAACCCAGGACAACACGAAAGAGCTCTTGGCCGAATGGGTCAAGGAACAGATCAGCGCCATCAGCAAGCAGGGCGCCATCAAGGAAGCGGAGTTGCGCGAGCAGTGCGACACCTTCCTGCATCGCTTCACCGCGGCTATCCGTGACGGCAACACCACCGACCTGCGCACGCCGGAATGGGACGCCGTCCTGCGCTTCCTGGCCGAGGTGTCGTCGAGCCGTGGCGAACAGGGCTTTTCGCCCTCGGAGACCGCGACCTTCGTCTTTTCGTTCAAGAAGCCGCTGTTCACGGCGCTGGGCAAGACCTACGCCAAGGATGCCCCGGCCCTGGCCTCGGCGACTTGGGAGGCGACCTCGATCCTCGACCGGCTGGGCCTCTACACCATGGACGTCTACCTGAAGACGCGCGAGACGATCATCGCCCGGCAACAGGAAGATATGCTGGAACTGTCGACCCCTGTCGTCAGCCTGGCCGAAGGCATCCTGGCCCTCCCGGTCATCGGCACGCTCGACAGCGCCCGCACCCAGGTAGTGATGGAATCGCTGCTGCAGCGCATCGTCGAAACCGGATCTACCGTCGCCATCATCGATATCACCGGTGTGCCGACCGTCGATACCCTGGTCGCCCAGCACCTGTTGAAGACCGTCACCGCCGCCCGCCTGATGGGCGCGGACTGCATCATTTCCGGCATCCGCCCGCAGATCGCCCAGACCATCGTTCATCTCGGCGTCGATCTCGGCGACGTCATTACCAAGGCGACCCTGGCGTCGGCCTTCGCCATCGCCCTGCAACGCAAGGGTATGGCCGTTACCCGCGTCAAGACCCAGGCTTAAGTCGACCTATGGAACGTATCCCTATCCTCCGCATGGGCGACTTCCTGCTGGTGACGATCCAGGTCGACATGCACGATCGCCTGGCCATGACACTGCAGGACGATCTAACCACCCGCATCTCGCAGACCGGCGCGCTCGGCGTCCTGATCGATATCTCCGCCCTGGAAATCGTCGACTCGTTCATCGGCCGCATGATCTCCAATATTTCGTCGATGTCCCGCGTACTGGACGCCCAGACGGTTGTTGTCGGCATGCAGCCGGCCGTTGCCATTACCCTCGTCGAGCTGGGCTTGACCTTGCCGGGCGTGAAAACCGCGCTCGACGTGGAAAAGGGCATGGCATTGCTTCGCGAAACCATGGTGGTTCCGGAAAGCGATGACGATGACCGTCAAGACATCTGAAGTCTTGCCCATCCGCGCCGAAGGCGACGTCGTCATGGTCCGCCAGCGCGCACGCGCCGTGGCCGTCGAGATGGGCCTGGGCCTGGTCGACGTCACCAAGCTCGTGACCGCAACCTCGGAACTGGCGCGCAATGCATTGATCTACGGCGGCGGCGGCACGGCCCTGATCGAAGGCCTGCTGGAAGGCACACGCAAGGGCGTGCGCCTGACCTTCGAGGACCAGGGGCCGGGCATACCCGATATCGACCAGGCGATGACTGACGGCTGGACCTCCGGTAGCGGCATGGGCCTGGGCTTAAGCGGCGCCAAGCGCCTCAGCAACGAGTTTGAAATCACGTCGGCGCCCGGACAAGGCACTCGCGTCATGATCGCGCGGTGGAAATGAACCTGATCCGTCAATCCCTGGCCATCCCCGTCAAGGAGATGCACGACGTCGGCGATGCCCGGCGCCAGGCGACGCAGGCTGCCAAGGATTTGGGTTTCGACGAAACAACGGCCGGGCGCGTCGGCATCGTGACCACCGAGCTGGCCGGCAACCTGGTCAAGCACGCCGGCGGCGGCACGCTGATCCTGCGCGCGCTCAAGGTCGGCAGCAACGCCGGACTGGAGCTGATCACGCTCGACGACGGCCCGGGCATGGATGTGCAGCGCTGCATGGAGGACGGCTATTCCACCGCCGGCAGTCCCGGCACCGGCCTGGGCGCCATCAAGCGCCTGACGGCCGCGTTCGACATCTATTCCCTGCGCGATCGCGGCACCGTCATGGTGGCGCGGCTATGGGCCGGCACTGTTCCGGTCACCGCTTTCGACATCGGCGTCATCTGCCTGCCGGTGGGCGGCGAAACCCAATGCGGCGACGGCTGGGCGACGCGCGAGACCGAGGCCGGGATCGACTTTGTGGTTTGCGACGGCCTGGGCCACGGTCCGGTGGCCGCCCAAGCCAGCGACGCGGCCCTGTCCATCTTCACCGACAGGCCCGACCTCGAGCCCGGCGCCCTGCTCGACCGCATGCACGGCGCGCTCAAGGCGACGCGCGGCGCCGCCGCCCTGACCGCGCGGCTGGACAGCACAGCGGGACAGCTGACCTGCGCCGGCGTCGGCAATATCGGCGGCTATATCATGAGCCAGCCCAAGCCGAGGGGCATCGTGTCGATGAACGGCATTGTCGGTCACCAGGTGACCAAGGTGAAGACCTTCACCTACGACTGTTCGCCCAACGATCTCGTCATTTTACATTCCGACGGACTTACGACACATTGGAAGCTTGACGATTTTCCCGGTCTGCTCAACCGGTCCGCCGGCATCATCGCGGCGATGATGTACAAGCACTTCAAGCGCGGCAAGGACGACGCCACCGTACTCGTCCTGCGGAGGCCATAGAATGCTGGTGCCCCTGCTCAAGGTTCAGATTCGCTACGAGCAGGACGTCGTCCTGGCCCGCCGGCGCGCCCGCCAGATCACCCACGCCCTGAAATTCCCCGCCCAGGATCAGGTGCGCATCGCCACCGCCCTGTCCGAGCTGGTGCGCAACGTCTTTCAGTACACGCCGGGCGGCCAGGTCGAATTCACGCTCGACTCCGGGCCGCCGTCGCGACTGGTCATAGCCGTCACCGACCGCGGTCCGGGCATTGCCCGCCTCGACGACATCCTGGCCGGCGACTATGTCTCCAAGACCGGCATGGGGGTCGGCCTGTCGGGCGCGCGGCGCCTGGTCGACAGCTTTACCATCCAGTCGGCTTCGGACGGCACGCGCATCGAACTGGGCGCCCACCTGCCGCGCCACGCTCCCCCGGTCACCCGGGCCATCGGCGCCCAGGTCGCCGACGCCCTGGCCACGGAAGAACCGCAAAATCCGTTTGAGGAAATGCAGCGGCAGAACCAGGAACTGCTGGCCGCGCTCAGCGAAGTGCAGAGCCAGCAGGTGCGCCTGACCCAGCTGAACCTGGAGCTTGAGGAAACCAATCGCGGCGTTGTCGCCCTGTCCAGCGAACTGGAGCAGCGCGCCGACTACCAGAAACGCGCCTCGGAGCTGAAGACCGAGTTCCTGTCGACCATCACCCACGAACTGCGCACCCCGCTCAACTCGATCATCAGCATTTCCAGCATCCTGCTCGACCGCCTGGACGGCGAGCTGACCGACGAACAGGAACGGCAGATCGGCTTCATCCGCGGCAGCGCGCGCGAACTGTCGGCCATGGTCAACGACGTTCTGGACCTGGCCAAGGTCGAGGCCGGCAAGGTTGTCATCCGGCCGCGCCGCTTCGAGGTCGACGAGATGTTCCGCGTGCTGCGCGGCATGTTGAAGCCCCTGATCCAGCCCAATCACCCGGTCGAGCTGATCTTCGAGGACATCGGCGCGGAGCTGCCGCTGATGAGCGACGAGGGCAAGGTGTCGCAAATCCTGCGCAACTTCATCTCGAACGCCCTGAAATACACGCTCGCCGGCGAGATCCGCGTCTCGGCACGGGCGATCGATACCGAGTGGATCGAATTCGCCGTCGCTGACACCGGCATCGGCATCGCGCTGGAAGACCAGGACCGCATCTTCGAGGATTTCGCCCAGATCGAGGGCGACCACCAGATCCGCATCAAGGGCACGGGGCTGGGCTTGCCCCTGTCGAAAAAGCTGGCGGAAATGCTGGGCGGCCAGGTCGTCGTCAAGAGCGCGCCGGGCGAAGGCTCGACCTTCGCCCTGATCCTGCCGCGCACCTATGAGGGCCTGGAAGAAATCGAAATGGCCGCGCCGCAGGCCGCCGTTACCGGCACACGCCAGGCGCGCGTCCTGATCATCGACGACCTGACGCCCGACCGCTATGTGCTGCGCCGGGTGATTGAACGCCACGCCGACGCGATCATCGAGGCCAAGGACGGCGCCGAGGGCCTGCGGGTCGCCCAATCGGCCAAACCCATGGCCATCTTCCTCGATCTCGGCCTGCCCGACATGAAGGGCCAGGACGTCCTGGCCGAGCTGAAACGCCGGCCCGAGACCCGCGACATTCCGGTGATCGTCAATAGCAGCATGGAGCTGTCGCTGCGCGAGATCGAGACGCTTTTGACGGACGCTGAGGCGGTCCTGTCGAAAGCCATGCCGCACACCGACCGTACGCGGCGGATCGCCGAGATCTTCGGCGACATCGCACGGCAGCCAAAGGCGAAAGGCCCAGGGGTGAAGAACCATGTCTGAGCTTATCCTGATCATCGACGATACCGAGACCAACCGCTACGCCTTCTCGCGCCTGCTGGCCCGCGCCGGCTACAAGACGCTGGAAGCGGCGACGCTGAAGACCGGCATGGAGCTGTTGATCCATAATCCGGTCGATCTTGTCATCCTCGACGTCAACCTGCCCGACGGCACCGGTTTTGACATGTGCGTGCAGATCAAGCTCAAGCCCGAGCATGCCTCGGTGCCGGTGCTGATGACCTCGGCCCTGTTCATCGAGGGCCGCGACCGCGCCCAGGGCCTGGAATCGGGCGCCGACGGCTATCTGACGACGCCGATCGATTCGCTGGAGCTGATCGCCACCGTGCGCTCGCTGCTGCGCGTGCGCGATGCCGAGCACAAGCTGAAGGAAGCGCTCGACAAGGCGGAAAAGGCCAACAACGCCAAGAGCGAATTCCTGGCCAATATGAGCCACGAGATCCGCACGCCGATGAACGCCATCACCGGCCTGACCACCCTGCTCGGCCGCACGTCCTTGAACCCGCAGCAGGAAAAGTTCGTCTCGACCCTGCAGCAGAGCGCCAATTCGCTGCTGGCCCTGGTCAACGACCTGCTCGATATCTCCAAGATCGAAGACAACCGTTTCGAGCTGGAAGTGGCGCCGTTCCGCGTCGCCGAGGTCATTACCCAAGGCCTGAAAATGGTCGCCGACCAGGCCACGGAAAAAGGCATCAAGCTGGAAAGCCGCTATGTCGGCGAACCCGCCGTCCTGCTCGGCGACCGCCAGCGCCTCTATCAGGTCATACTCAACCTGGTCAGCAATGCCGTCAAGTTCACCCATAAGGGCGGCGTCACCATCGAGACCTGCGAAACGCTCGCCGGCGACGGTAGCGTCAAGCTCGTCATTACCGTCTCCGATACCGGGATCGGCATCGCCGAGGACCACCTCGAACAGATCTTCGACAAGTTCGTCCAGGCGGCCAGCTCGACCACGCGCCGCTATGGCGGCACGGGACTGGGCCTGCCGATCGCGCGCAGTCTGGCCGAACGCATGGGCGGGACGCTGACCGTGACCAGCGAGGTGGCCAAGGGTTCGACCTTTACCGTGTCGCTCACCCTGCCGGTCGCCGCGACGGACCCGGCCGCGGCGGACAAGGGCGAGATACGTATCGATCCGGCCCATTCGGGCGCCCGTGTCCTGCTGGTCGAGGACAATCCCGCCAACATCATGGTCGCCACCGCCCTGCTCGAAAACCTGGGCTATGCGGTCACCGTCGCCGGCAATGGCGACGAGGCCCTGGCCCTGCTGCGGCAGCAGGCCTTTGCCCTGGCCCTGATGGACGTCCAGATGGACGGCATGGACGGTTTCGAGACGACGCGGCAGTTTCGCGACTGGGAAAAGCAGCAGGGCGCGCACCACCTGCCGATCGTCGCCATGACGGCCTTCGGCATGGCCGGCGACCGCGAAAAATGCCTGGCGGCGGGGATGGACGACTACCTGCCCAAGCCGATCAACATCGCCAATTTCGAATCGATGCTGGGGAAATATTCGGCTGTCGGCTAGGTCCTCTCTAGCCGCTTTCGGCACGGCGATAGCCACAAAACGCCGTTCGGTAAGGGTTTATTGAACCGTCACTGGTACAGTCCTTATTATGAACGCCCTGATCGCCTCGCTGCGCCCCTTCGCCGACCGCAAGCATATCGTCATGCTGGCCGGCTATACGACGATCTTCCTGGCCATCGGCGTCCTGGTGATGACGCATGGCTCGACGGCAAAAGTGACGGCGCTGGCCGCCGGCTTGTGCGTCCTGTCGGCCGTCTGTTTTTTCGCGTCCAACCACTTCCAGCTGGTGCGCGAGAACCACCGGCTGTCGAAGGAGGGCGTCAGCCTCGACATCAAGGCGCACAGCGATCCGCTGACCGGGCTGATGAACCGCGTCGCCTTCAATAATGTGCTGGAGCGCCTGAGCCGCAGCCACGAAAACGGTGAGCTGGCCATCCTGTTCTTCGACCTCAATCGCTTCAAGGACGTCAATGACAGCCTGGGCCACAAGACCGGCGACATGCTGCTGGCCGAGGTCGCCGAGCGCCTGCGCCTGATCCTGGCGCCGGCCATCGCCATTGCGCGCATGGGCGGCGACGAATTCGCCTCGATCGTGCCGGTCGGCGGCCATGCCCGCCCCGAAGCCCTGGCCATCGCCGTCGGCGAGGCCCTGCGCCAGCCCTTCACCATCGACGGCCACGCCATCCAGATCGGCACCTCGATCGGCATCGCCTACGGCAACCTGGCCTATGATGAGGGCGAGGAATTGCTGAAGCGCGCCGACCTGGCCATGTACGAGGCCAAGACCGCCAAGCTGACCACCTTCCGCGTCTTCGACGACTGCATGGAAGAGCGCCTGTCGGCCAAGACCTCGGTCCGCGCCGAGCTCGGCAAGGCGATGATCGCCGACGAACTGCTGCTCAATTACCAGCCTATTGTCTCGTCGCGTACGGGCGAGCTGAAGTCGGTCGAAGCCCTGCTGCGCTGGAAGTCGGCGCGGCTCGGCGACGTCTCGCCGGGCGTGCTGGTGCCGATCGCCGAGGAATCGGGCCAGATCATCGAACTGTCCAACTGGGTGCTCGACCAGGCCCTGACGACCATCAAGACGCTGGAAAATGTCGCCGTCGGGGTCAATATCTCGCCGCTGCATTTCCGTCACAAGAACTTCGCGACGATGATCGCCGACAAGCTGCTGGCGGCCAGCGTGCGGCCGGATCTGCTGTATATCGAGATCACCGAAGGCGTGCTGATCTCGCATATGGAATCGGCCAAGCGCACCATTTCCCAGCTGCGCAATCTCGGCATCCGCGTCTATCTCGACGACTTCGGCACGGGCTATTCGTCGCTCAGCTACCTGCAGAACTTCGACCTGGACGGCATGAAGATCGACAAGTCGTTCCTGCGCGACGTCGGCCAACGCCCGCAGGCGACGCAGATCATGCGCTCGGTCATCGATTTGGGCCACAGCCTGGGCCTCAACGTCGTCGCCGAGGGTATCGAAAACGACTGGCAGGCGCGCCTGTTGCAGCTGTTGAACTGCGACCTGCTGCAGGGCTTCTATTTCGCCCCGCCGATGACGCTGGACTCGCTGAAGGACTATCGCGTCAACCAGAACGCGGTGGCCACCCGCTTCATGCAGGAACAGGCCCCGCAGGCCATGAATGGCTAAGCCGGTGCCGGGGATTGGCCGCGGTTAGGAATAACCACGGAAGACACGGAAAAAGCACGGAAAGGAAGCTCGGCGGAGCCATCTAATAGCTGCCGAGAACACAGGCACGAATGGATGCGCTGCGCGCGGCATTCAACCGCTTTTTGGCTTCTGCGGAAGCCGCTTCCGTGCGCTTGTCCGTGTCTTCCGTGGTTCAATACTATTGACGGCCATCGCCAACGATACTCTGGACAAGCCCTATCCGATCGGCAAAGACTGAGCGGATGCCGTCCCGCTCCTCCTCCGAAACCGCCATCGCCTCTGGCCTGCGCAATCCGCAACTGATGCAGGCGGCGCTGGCGCTCTACGACGACCGTCTCGCCGACGCCGAGCCGCTGCTGCGCGCCCATCTCAAGGCCGATCCCTTCGACGTCGCCGCCATCCGCATGATGAGCGAACTGGCGGCGCGCGTCGGCCGCTATCGCGACGCCGAGAACCTGCTGCGCCGGGCGCTGGAACTGGCGCCCGAATTCGGCGCCGCCCGCGCCAATTTGGCGACTATTCTCTACCGTCAGAACCGGCCGCTGGAAGCCCTGGCCGAGCTCGATGTCCTGGCCGATCGCAATCCCGACAATCTCGGCCAGAACAATCTGCGCGCCGCCACACTGGGCCGCATCGGCGAGTTCGACGAGGCGCTGAAGCTCTACGAGGCCGTCTTGGCCCAGGTGCCGAACCAGCCGCGGGTGTGGCTGAGCTACGGCCACATGCTGAAGACAGTGGGCCGCCTGGACGACGGTATCTCGGCCTATCGCCGCACGCTCGAGCTGGCGCCGCACATGGGCGAGGCCTGGTGGTCCCTGGCCAACCTGAAGACCGTGCGCTTTACCCCGGAAGACCTGGCCGCCATGCAGGCCGCGCTCGAAACACCGGACCTTAACGACGAGGACCGTTTCCACCTCGACTTCGCGCTCGGCAAGGCGTTGGAGGACCAGAAAGCCTTCGAGCCGGCCTTTGCCCACTACACCGCCGGCAATGCCCTGCGCCGCCGCTCCCTGCCCTACGATGCCGACGATACGACGGCTATGGTCGATACCGCCATCGCGCTGTTCACGGCCGATTTCTTCGCCGAACGCCAGGGCTCAGGCTGCGACGCGCGTGATCCGATCTTCGTGCTCGGCATGCCGCGCGCCGGTTCGACCCTGGTCGAGCAGATCCTCTCCAGCCACAGCGCCATCGAAGGCACGTCGGAACTGGCCGACATTCCGTTGCTGGCCCGGCGCTTTTCCAGCCCCGAGCGCCTGGCCGAGCTGACGCCCGACCAGCTTAAGGCCCTGGGTGAGGAGTACCTGAAACGCACCGAGGTCCAGCGCAAAAGCGGCCGGCCTTTGTTCATCGACAAGCTGCCCAACAACTGGGCGCATGTCGCGTTCATCCATCTGATTCTACCCAATGCGACAATCATCGATGCGCGCCGTCATCCGATGTCGTGCTGTTTCTCCAACTTCAAGCAGCACTTCGCTCGCGGCCAGGGCTTTACCTACGGTCTCGACGATCTCGGCCGCTATTACAGCGACTATGTGCGATGGATGGATCATGTCGACCGCGTCATGCCCGGCCGTGTGCACCGCGTCATTTACGAGCGCATGGTTGACGCTACGGAAGCCGAGATCCGCGCCCTGGTCGCCGCCTGCGGCCTCGACTTCGAAGAAGCGTGCCTGCGCTTTCATGAAACCGAACGCGCCGTGCGCACGCCCTCGTCGGAACAGGTGCGCCGGCCGATCTTCCGCGAGGGAACCGAAGCCTGGCAAAGCTTTGCGCCATGGCTCGGACCGCTGGAAGACGCGCTTGGACCGGTGCTTTCCGCCTATCCGGACGCACCGGAGACCTTCCAGATCGCGCAATCCACTTAACAAAATCGCGGCAATTCCGTCACACTGTCGTCATGAAGTGTTGCGCCGCACACCGTCCCCGTTGACGGATCGTTAACCCGGCCACAGTCTCGCCATATCTGTAAACGCCTCACCTTGTCCAAAAGGTTGCAACCGCTTTTGGGACGCGAGGCCTTTGCTCCATACTCGACACTCGAGGGGACCTATGCGCGCACGCCGGACTATCGCCACCGCCCTGCTGACCACCACCATGCTCAGCGTGGTCCCGCTCTTAGCGCATGCCCAAGCGGCTAGCCAAACCGCCACCAAGCCGGAAAGCGACACCACCGAAGTCATCGTCACCGCCCAGAAGCGGGCCGAAAAGCTGTCGAGCGTGCCGATCAGCATCGAGGTGCTGACGACCAAGAAGCTGGACCAGCTCAACGTCGCCAATATGAACGACTACATCGCGCTGCTGCCCAGCGTATCGTACCAGAACAGCCCCTACCAGGGCTCGTCGGTCTATTTCCGCGGCGTCGCCTCGGGCGGCGACGGCAACCACTCGGGTTCGCAGCCGTCGGCCGGCGTCTATCTCGACGAACAGCCGGTGACGACCATCGGCGGCGCGCTCGACGTCCACATCTATGACATGGCGCGCATCGAATCGCTGGCCGGGCCGCAAGGCACTCTCTACGGCGCCTCGTCCGAAGCCGGCACCATCCGCCTGATCACCAACAAGCCCGACACCTCGGCCGCCTATGGCCGCTTCGACGTCGAGGGCAATGCCGTCGACCACGGGTCCGAAGGCGGCAAGCTCGAATTCATGTACAACCTGCCGATCAACGACAAGATGGCGCTGCGCGTCGTCGGCTGGGACGAGCATGACGCCGGCTATATCGACGATATCGCCGGCTCGCGCACCTTCACCGCGGTGGCCGGCGGCAGCCCGATCACCGTCAACAATGCGCCTTATGTCAAAAAGGACTTCAACGACGCCGACATCTATGGCGGCCGGGCCGCGCTGAAGATCGACCTCGACGACAACTGGACCGCCCTGGTCCAGCTGATGGGCCAGGATTCGCGCACCAATGGCAGCGCCGGCTACGACCCGTCGCTGGGCGACCTGAAGGTCCAGACCTTCTATCCCGACACCGACCACGACCGCTTCTACCAGGCGGCGCTGACCCTGACCGGCAAGATCGCCAATTTCGACGTGACCTATGCCGGCGCCTATATGGAGCGCAAGGTCAATTCGGTCCAGGACTACACCGACTATGCCGAAGCCTATGACCAGCTCTATTCGGGCTCGGGCGGGATCGCCAACTACTTCGCCTTCCAGGACAATAACGGCAACACGATCGACCCGCGCCAGTACATCGTCCAGGACGACAAGTTCACCAAGTGGAGCCATGAACTGCGCGTCGCCTCGCCGGTCGACCAGCCGCTGCGCTTCGTCGGCGGCGTCTTCGTCGAACGCCAGACCCACGCCATCTTCCAGGACTACGTTGTCCCCGGCCTCGCCACCGACCTGTCGGTCACCGGCTATCCCGGCACGCTGTGGCTGACCGACCAGATGCGGATCGACCGCGACGCCGCGGTCTTCGGCGAGTTCAGCTACGACATCACGCCGACCCTGACCGCGACGATCGGCGGGCGCGGCTTTACCTATGACAACACCCTGATCGGCTTCTTCGGCATGGGTGACAATCCGAACTACGTCAATGGCGACGGCGCCGCGCCCAATGCCGCCTTCGCCTCGTCGGGCGTGCGCCGCTGTTTTACCACCGACACGGTGGGCGCCATCAACCCCGTCGATCCGACCGGCACCCTGCTGCCGGGCGTCGTGCCGGGCTCGCCCTGTACCGACCTCGGCGTACAGAACGCCGACGGTTCGATTTCGCCAAAGAAGGCCTCGGGCAACGGCTTTACGCCCAAGTTCAATCTGACCTGGCGGGCGACGCCCGACCTGATGCTGTACACCACCTGGTCGGAAGGCTTCCGTCCGGGCGGCATCAATCGCCGCGGCACGGTAGAGCCCTACACGCCCGACTATCTGACCAATGCCGAAATCGGCTGGAAGGCCAACTTCTTCGATCACCGCGTGCACTGGAACGGCGCCATTTACGACCAGAACTGGAAGCACTTCCAGTATTCGTTCCTCGGCGCCAACAGCTTCACCGAAGTGCACAATGGTCCAGGCGCCCGCATCAAGGGTCTGGAATCCGACGTCACCTGGCAGGCCACCGATCACTTGGCGCTTTCGGCCAGCGGCGCCTATACCGACGCCAAGACGACGTCGAATCTGTGCGGCTACGAAGGCGATTCCGATCCCAATTGCGGCGGCACGATCACCACCTACGAGACCCTCTACACCACGGGCTCTCCGGTCCTGACGCCGAGCACGTCGCAGGACTTCGTCTCCGCGCCCAAGGGGACGCGCCTGCCGATCACGCCTGAGGAAAAGCTGTCGGCGACGGCGCGCTACACCTGGGAAATGGGCAAGTACAAGCCGTACTGGCAATTGCAGTTGTCGCAGCAGTCGTCCGCCTCCAGCGATATCCGTACCCAGGCCATCGAGGTCGGCACCTTCGATCTGGTCGATCCGGCAGCCCTGCTGGGCAAGCTGAAGGGCTACGACTCGCTCAACCTCGCCGTCGGCGCCGAGTGGGGCACCTGGACCAGCGAATTCTATATCGACAACCTGACCAACGCGCGGGCTCAGCTCGGCCGCTATGACGAATGCGGTTCGTGCTACGAACGCTCCTACATCATCACCAACCGTCCGCTGACCGTCGGCGTGCGCCTGGGCAGCAAGTTCTAACGAGAACGAGAAAGCTCGCTTTCTCTTTCTCGTACCTCCCAGCTTTGCCGGGCGCGGGCCGGCGAGGCACGGGGACCACCCTTCGCGGGTGGCAAGCCGCGCGTGGCCTGTTCTCCGAAGCCTTGGCGAAGGGGAATGGAGGGGTTTCTTGCTTCCTGCCGCTCTCACCCAACCGGGTCACCCAAGGGCGTCTACGCCCGGCAACCCTGACGTAATAATTAAAGGTGGATTCACCATCTGGCGTTAGGGTGTCCGCGGACACCCCGGGGCTTGCCCTGGGCCGTGTCCGTCCGTACCCTTTATCCGGGCCCGAATCAGGCCTTGGGTGGCGACCGAACAGAACGGCTCGGTTGTTCTCCGAATTGTATTTACTCGCGCGTTTTCCGAACGGATGTCCGGCGATGCCAAAAGGCTCGCACATCGCCGGAAGCGCTCAGGAAAGCCGTTCGCATCGTGGTATCCTCGGTATCAAGCTACAGCGTGTCGCAGATCGCGGCGATGAGCCTGACCGACGTCGCCAGCCTGTCCACGACCGATATTCGCTCGCTCGCCGCCACCCAGGTCGCCGCGCTCACCACCACGGATATCGGCGCCCTCTCGACGACCCAGATTTCGGCCCTGACCGTGGGCCAGATGACGGCGCTGACCACGTCGCAGATCGCGGCCCTGTCGCAGGGCCAGATGTCGTTTTCCGGTACCCAGTTGTCGGTGCTGCTGAACGCCCAGGTCGACGCTTTCGGCGTCGATGAGATCGCCGCGCTCAATACCCTGCAGGTCAAGGGCCTGACCCTGACCGAAATCGGCGAGCTGACGACGTCGCAGTTCGCCGTGCTGTCGCCGCTGCAATTGTCGGCGCTCAGCTATACCCAGATGAAGGGGATGAATGCCAGCCAACTGGGCATGCTGACCACGACCCAGTTGTCCGCCTTCACGTCGACGCAGATGGCGGCGCTGAGTTCGGCGCAGTTGCAGGCCCTGACGACGACCTCCGTCTCATCCCTGACCACGACCCAGTTGGCCGGCCTGACGGCGACGCAAATCGCCGGCTTGACGACGTCCGAGATCGACGCCCTCAACACCACCGATATTTCGGCCCTGACCACGACCCAGATGCTGGGCCTGACGACCACCGATTTCGCCAACCTGTCGCAAACCCTGCTGTCGACGCTGAGCCAGACCCAGATCGTGGCCATGACGTCGACGCAGATTCGCGGCCTGTCGGAAACGACGCTCGAGACCATGGGCACGACCCAGCTCAGCGACATGACGTCGACCCAAGTCGCTTACATGACCACGACCCAGATCAACAATCTGAGTCTGACCTTGCTGGGCGGCATAACCGATACCCAATGGGCCGGCCTGACCTCCGCCCAGGTCTCGTCCCTGACGACCACCCAACTGCAATCGGTGCCCGACACGCGCATCGCGGCCCTGACCTCGACCCAGGTCAAGGGACTGGTCCAGACCCAGTTCGCCGCCCTGTCGTCCGATCAGTTCGCCCAGTTCGACGAAACCCAGATCGCCGCCTTCTCCAACGCCCAGATCGGCGTCATCAACACCACCGAGATTTCGGCCCTGACCACGACCCAGGTCAGCGGCCTGACCCCGACGCAGATCGCGGCGTTCAGCCAGCCCCAGGTCTATGTCCTGACCAATGAAGAGCTCGGGGCGTTGCGCACCGACCAGATGCTCGGCTTCACCGCCACGGGCATCAACGCTTTGTCGACGCAGCAGATCGCCAATTTCAGCAGCACCCAGATCAACGCCTTGACGGTGACGCAGATCCGCGCCTTCGGCGATGACGACTTCGCCAGCCTGACCACCACGCAGTTGGCCGGCGTCACCTCGACCCAGATCAGCGGTCTCTACACCACCCAGATCTCCGACATGTCGCCGACCCTGATCGGCCAGTTGACCTCGACCCAGGTCCAGGGGCTGACCTCGGGCCAGGTGGCGTCGCTCAATACCTGGCAGTTCGTCGCCATGACCCCCAACCAGTTGCAGGTCCTGACGACGCTGCAGGTCCGGGGCCTGAACGACGCCCTGGCCAGTTCCCTGACCGCGTCGCAACTGGCCGGCCTGAGCCAGGCCCAGATCGCCTCTCTGACCGCCACGGCGCTGTCGGGCCTGTCGCCCGCCCAGTTGAACAGCCTGTCCGCCACGCAGTTCAGCGCCCTGACCAGTGCCCAGATCACCCAGTTGAGCGCCAATCAGATCGGCTCGTTGACGGTGACCCAACTGACCAATCTCACCGGCGTCCAGGCGACCGGCCTGCAATCGTCGGACATCGGCAATCTGTCGAACACCCAGATCAACGTCCTGTCGTCGACTCAGTTGTCCAACCTGACGATCACCGCCTTGCAGGGATTGTCGGGCGGCCAGGTCCAGGCGCTCAGCACGACGCAGCTCTCCTCCCTGCCGCAGACCCTGCTGGCCTCGCTGATCACCACCGATGTGGCGCAGCTGACCGCGACACAGGTCCAGGCCTTTACCACCGGCCAGTGGCAGTCGCTGACGGCGACCCAGGTCGCCGGCCTGGCCGACAGCCAGATCTTCGCCCTGACCACCACCCAGATCGGCTATCTGACGACGACCCAGGTGCGCGGCTTCACCCCTAACGCCATCAGCGAATTCACCACGACGCAATTGTCCGCCCTGTCGGCGGCCCAGGCCTCGAGCCTGAGCTCGACCCAGTTGCGCAATATGTCGAGCGACGGGCTGAACGCCCTGCTGGGCATCCAGTTGCCGTCGATGTCCTCGACCCAGATCGCCGCGCTCAGCTCGGGCCAGATCGGGTCCTTGACCACGACCACGCTGAACAGCCTCAACGCCACCCAGGTCTCCGGCCTGACCTCGACCCAGGTCATGGGCCTGACCGGCGCGCAGGTCACCGGGCTCAATCCGAGCCAGATCGGCGCGCTGACGACGACCGGTGTCACCGGCCTGCAGGACACCCAGGTCTCGGCCTTCAGCAACGCGCAATTGGCGGCACTGAACTCGCGCCAGGTGTCGGCGCTGTCGACCACGGCGGTGGCGGCCTTGACCGACTATCAGATGGTCCTGCTGACCGGGACCCAAATCCAGGGCCTGACCTCGCCGCAGATCGCCGCCTTGCAGAACAATCAGATCCAGGATCTGACGACGACCCAGATGAACGAACTGACGCGGACCCAGCTCAAAAGCCTGGTCCCGAGCCAGATCGGCGTCCTGTCGAACGCCCAGTTGTCGACCCTGACGCCGGATGAGATACAGCTGCTCAGCACGACGCAATTGTCCGGCCTGACCCAGGATCAGGCGTCCAACCTGACGACGACCCAGCTTTCGGGTCTGACCTCGACGCAACTGGGCGGCATCGGCCTGACGGCGCTAAGCGGCATAAGCGACGACCAGATGGCCGCCTTCACCACGGCCCAGGTCCGCGGCCTGACCGGCGTCGAAATGGCCAATCTTGCCGACGATCAACTGGCCGCCCTGACCTCGAGCCAGATGGCCTTCCTGAGCGCCGGCGCGCTGCAGGGCCTGAGCCAGATGCAGGTAGCGGAGCTGACCACGACGCAATTGACGGGGCTCAGCAATACCCAGTTCGCCGTCCTGACCCCGACCGAGATCGCCGCCCTGACGACGACCCAGATCTCGGCGATGACCACGACGCAATTGACGGGCCTGAGCGCCACCGGCGTCGCCGCCCTGGCCGACACCCAGGCCGCCGCCTTCTCGAGCACCCAGGTCGCCGCCCTGGCCGTGACCCAGATCCGCGCCCTCGCCTCCTCGGCCGTCGGCGCCCTGGTCGGCACCCAGATCGCCGCCATGACGACCAGCCAACTGGCGGCCCTGGCGGCGACCGGTCTGTCGAGCCTCAGCACAAGCCAGTTGGCAAGCCTGACCCAGACGCAGCTGGCGGCCCTGACCACGACCCAGATCGCGACCCTGGCCACCAGCCAGCTCAGCGGCATGACGACGAGCGAACTGGCGTCCTTGACGACGACCCAGCTCGGCGGCTTTACCTCGACCCAGATGGCCGCCTTGACGACCGTCCAGATCTCCGGCCTGACGACGACCCAGATCGCCGCCTTTTCGACCACCGGGCTGAACGGCCTGCGCGACACCCAGGTCGCCGCCCTGGCCACGACCCAGATCGACGTTCTCACCTCGCGCCAGATCAGCGCGCTCGGCACGATCGGCGTCGGCAATCTGTCGTCGACCCAGCTCAATTCTCTGACCTCGACCCAATTGCACGGCTTTACGGCGACGCAGCTGGGCGTGCTCAGCCCCAACCAGATCTATAGCCTCGACACCACCCATGTGGCACAACTGGCCACGACCCAGATCGCCGCGCTCAACTCGACCCAGTTGGGGGCGCTCGGCGACACCCAGATGGCGGTGCTGACCACCAGCCAGCTTCAGGCGATGAACAATGCCGCCCTGACCGGCTTCAGCGATGACCAGATGTCGCAACTGGTGACCACGCAAATGCAGGCCCTGTCGCAGACGCAGGTCACCAATCTGACCAGCACGGAGATCGCCGCGCTGGCGCCGACGCAACTGGCGGCGCTGACCACGACCCAGGCCAAAGGCCTGACGTCCTCGGACCTGTCCGCGCTCAACAGCCAACAACTGACCGCCCTGACGACGTCGCAGATCGGCTGGCTGAGCACCGCCGCCATCACCGGCCTGAACGACGCCCAGGCCGGCGCCTTGACCAATGCACAGCTGGGGGCGCTGAGTTCGGAGCAGTTGGCGGTCCTGACCTCGACCGCCGTCTCGGGGCTGAGCTCGACGCAATTGTCCCTGCTGACCCAGACCCAATTACTCGGTTTTTCGGCCGCTGAAATCGGTCAGCTCAACACCACCCAGATCGGCGGCTTCAGCCAGACCCAGCTCGCCGGCCTGACCTCGACCCAGATCGCCGGTCTCGGCACGAACGAGGTCGCGGCGCTGGCGGCGACGCAACTGGCGGCGCTGAACATGACGCAATTGTCGGCCCTGTCGTCGACCGGCATGGGCGGGCTGACCCCGACCCAGATCGCCGGACTGACCACCACCCAGCTCGGCACCCTGACCTCGAGCCAGATCGGCGGCCTGACCACGACCCAGATCACGGCGCTGGCGGCCACCGAACTTCAGGCGCTCAGCACCAACCAATTGAACGGCTTGAGCTCCACCGGCCTCGCCGCGCTCAGCACCAGCCAGTTGGCCGTGCTGACCTCGAACCAGATGGGCGCGCTCAGCCTGTCGGCGCTTGGCGGATTGACCTCGACCCAGGCGGCGCGCCTGACCACGACCCAGTTGACCGGACTGACCTCGACGCAGATATCGGCCTTGTCGACGACCGGCTTGACCGGCCTGACGACCAGCAATCTCAACGCCCTGACCAACACCCAGATCCAGGGCCTGACCTCGACCCAGCTGGCGGGGCTGACGCCGACTCAGATATCGGGCCTGGCGCCAACCGACGCGGTCGAACTGACCACGACCCAAATCGGCGGCCTGACCTCCAACCAGGTCGGCGCCCTGACGACCAACCAACTGGCGGCCCTCACCTCGACCCAGATTTCCGCCCTCAATCCCCTGTCCCTGGCCGGCCTGGGCTCGACTCTGATCGGCGATTTGACATCGACGCAGTTGAAGGGATTGAACGTCACCCTGATGGGCGCTCTGACCCAGACCAATATGCAGGGCTTTACCGACACCCAACTGGCTGGGCTGTCCACGACCCAGATCAAGGGCATCAACTCGACCGACATCAACGCCCTGACTTCGGATCAGCTCGGCGCCCTCAACGCCACACAGTTGGCGGCCATTTCGACCGGCGCCGTCACCGGCCTCAGCGACAACCAGATCGGCAGCCTGACGGCGGCCCAGCTTCAGGTCATGACCTCGACCCAGTTCGGCGCCATGTCGACAACCGAGATCGCCGCCCTGGCCGACACCCAATTGGCCAGCCTGTCGACGACGCAGTTGCATGGCTTGAGCCCGACGCAGATCGGCGCGCTCGACCCGGACGAGATCGACGGCCTGACCACGACCGGCCTGGCTTCGCTCTACGCCACCCAACTGGCCGGCCTGACCTCCAGCGAGCTCCAGTCCCTGACGACGACACAATTGTCGGCGCTCGGCTCGTCGCAGATCGCCTCGCTCAGCCCCAGCGCATTCGCCAATCTCAGCCAGACCCAGGTCGCCAATTTCTCACCCGACCAGTTGTCGGGCCTGACCTCGACCCAGATCGCCTTCTTGCCGACGACACAGCTCGGCTATCTGTCGCCGACCCAGATCGGCGGCCTGGCGACGACGCAGATCCAGGCCTTGAACATCCTGCAGATCGGCGCCCTGGCGACGACCCAGGCGGCGGGCCTGACGCAGAACGAGATCGCGTCGATCAGCCTGGTCCAACTGGGCGGCCTGACCAGTACGGTGCTGGGCGCGCTCAGTCCGTCCCAGTTGTCGGCGCTGACCTCGACCCAGGTCGCTTCCCTGCCGACCAGCGCGGTCAACGGCCTGACGCAGACCCAGATCGCCTCACTGTCGACGACTCAGCTTATGGGACTGGGCGCCGCGCAACTGAACGCCTTCGCCAATACCGAGGTCTCGGCCCTGACGGTGCTTCAGATGACCAACCTGACCTCGACTCAGCTTAACGGCTTGTCGACGACGGGGTCCGGCGCGCTGACGACGACACAGCTCGGCGCCCTGACGTCGACCCAGTTGTCGGGCCTGTCGACGGCCGGCATGTCCGGCCTGACTCCGAACCTCGTGGCGGCGCTCGACACCACGCAATTGCAGGGCCTGAGCTCGACCCAACTGGGCGCCGTCGCCACGACCGCCATCACCGGCCTGACCTCGGCCCAGATCGCCAGCCTGACCACCACCCAGATACAGGGCTTGCTGCCGCCGCAACTGGGCGCCCTGGCCACCACGGAAATCGCCGCCTTCGCCACCACCCAGGTCGCCGCCCTGCTGCCGACCCAGCTCAACGGCCTGACCTCGACCGGTGTCAACGCCCTGACCCTGACGCAACTGGCCGCCCTGGCCTCGACCCAGGTTTCGTCCCTGTCGTCTTCCGGTGTCTCGGGCCTGAACGCGACCCAGATGGCGGCATTGTCGACGACCCAGATCGCCGGCCTCAGCCAGACCCAGATGGGGGCGCTGACCTCGACCGAAATCAGCGCCCTGACGGCGACGCAGATCGCCCAATTGTCCATGGTGCAATTCGGTTCGCTGTCCTCGACCGGCGTCGCCACCTTGATCGCCGCCAACCTCAACTCGATCACCACCAGCCAGATCGCCGCCCTGTCCAATACCGGGATCAGCGGCCTGACCGCCACCGAAGTCGCCTCGCTCAACCTGACCCAACTGGCGGCCCTGAGCTCGACCCAGATCGGCGCCTTGTCGACCACCGGCATCACCGGGCTCAACGAGACCCAGATCGCCGCCCTGACCCTGACGCAATTGTCCGGTCTGTCGCAAACCCAGATCGGCTCGCTGTCGACCACGGATATCGCCACCTTCACCACCTCGGAAATCGCCGCCCTGACCACCACTCAGCTCGGCTCTCTGGTGCGCATGCAGTTGCGCGCCATGTCGACGGCGCAGGTGACCGCGCTCAGCAACAACCAACTCTCGGCCATGTCGTCGACCCAGATCGGCAACCTGACCATCACCGAGCTGTCGTCGCTCAGCAGCACGCAGTTCTCTGCCTTGTCGTCGGCGCAGTTCGCCGGCCTGACGACCTACCAGCTCGACGGCCTGTCGGCGGATGAAATGGCGGCGATCACCGGCGTGCAGCTCAGCGGCCTGACGACGACCACCATGCCTCTGCTGGGTACGACCTTCCTGGGCAATCTGAGCACCGACCAGATCGAGGCGTTGAACCCGCAGCAGATCAGCTATCTGACCCAGACCCAGCTCAACAGCCTGAGCGCCATTCAGATGGCCGCGGTCCAGGATGCTTTGTCGTAGCTCAGGCGCCGCATGGCTCGCGCCATCAGGCGCGGCGCGCGGTCGCGCTTGCCTCGCCGCAAGCGGCTCGGAGGGGCGTTCAAATGGCTTGTAATGGAAGGGAGAGCGCGCCCTGCCTAAAAACGCCAGGGCCGGAACGCACATTCGCGTTCCGGCCCTCGTCTAACTCCGGTCCCGATGGGCCGGAGCGTCTCTTAATTGGCTCAAGCGCCGCCGGGCTCGCGCAAACGTGCGCGACGGGCAGTCGCCCTCGCCAAGTCGCAAGCGACTTGGAGTCACTGAGTTTACACTTCCGTGTGGTGGTTCCATTCGTGGACCTGCTTTTCAGCCTCGTCCTTGGCGATGCCGTAGCGTTCCTGAATCTTGCCGGCCAGTTGCTTGCGGTCGCCTTCGACCACCGCGAGGTCGTCGTGGGTCAGCTTGCCCCAGGCTTCTTGCACCGAGCCCTTGACCTGCTCCCAGCTGCCGTTGAGTCTATCTTTATTCATATTCAGCTCCAATACAAAAACCCAGGGTTGAATTCCCCTGCCGGTTGAAGTTAAATCTAGCGGAGCCGGTCTAAGGAATCGGCGGCGCGTGGCCGGGCGCATTCTAAAAAAGGCGTAAGCCTGGAGCGCAATCCGACAAAGTGGTCGCCACTTTTCGGGTAAATTGCGCGACCAAGCAAAGGCCATACACCTTGGTTTCCGCATTGCCCTTTTATGGATCGGGCAAGAACAGTGCTGCGTTGTGTGAGGAGCCTGACTTGACCGATGTATTGATTATCGGCGCCGGCGTGGCCGGGCTGAGCGCCGCTTTGGAACTGAAGAAACGCGGCCTGTCGTGCCTGGTGATCGAGGCCCTGGACAAGCCGGGCGGGCGGGCGCGGACGCGGCGAAGCGCGTCGGGCACCGCGATCGACCTGGGCGCGCATTGGTTGCACGGCGAGGATACGCCGCTACGCGCCGTCCTCGACCATTACGGCCTGGCTTATCACGAGGAAACGGACGGCGAGATGTACGTCCAGAGCCGCGGCAAATGCACCCGCTCGGACGAGGACTGGATGAACGCCGCCGTCGACTGGAACAAGGCCCAGGCGATCAAGACCGGCGAATTGCCCGACGTGCCTTTACCCGACCTCGGCATCGATGACGCCGCCCGCGAGCGCCTCGGCCAATTCGGCCTGATGTGGGACGGCATCGACCCGCCCTATCATCCCTCCGCCTACGAGTTCCTCACCGACGAGAACACGCCCGGCGGTCTGCAGCCCAAGGCGGGCATGAGCGGGCTGATCGAAGCCCTGGCGCGCGACGTCGGCATGGAAAATCTGCGGCTGAACACCCCCATCTCCGCCATCGTATCGCAGAAGGACCATGTCGATGTGCGCGCCGGCGATGGCACGCGTTTCATGGGCCGGGTCGCGCTGTTCACCGGCTCGCTCGGCGTGCTCAAGGCCAATGCCGTGGCGTTCGAGCCGCCCCTGACCGCGGACTTCCGCCGCCATCTGGCCGGTCTGGTCATGGGCAAGATGAACAAGATCGTCGTCGAGGTCAGCCCGGCCTTCCTTGCCGAGCGCCGCATCGCCGTCGACACCGGCTACATCCTGCTCGACGCCAAGCCACCGCACTTCTGCCACGTACATAGCGCCGGCGCCCCGATCATCCAGCTCTATATCTCCGGCCGCCAGGCCGAGCTCATCGAAGGCATGACGGCGTCCGAGGCCTTCGACTACCTGCACCGCATCCTGGCGCCCGTCGAATCCCTGGCCGGATTCGAAGCCCACGTTATCGGTGATCCCGTCGTCTCCGCCTGGGTTAGCAACCCGTTCACGCGCGGCGCCTATTCGTGCTGCCTGCCGGGCACCCGGCGCCAGGGCCCGCACCGCGAGGCGCGGGTGTTCTTCGCCGGCGACACGTTCGACGAGCGCTTCCCGGCCTCGGTGGCCGGCGCCTATCGCTCGGGCCAGACGGCGGCCCAGCTGATTTCCACCGCGATCGACATCCATACCGGCCCGACGGTTTGGACCGAGACGTATCAGATATAATGGACTTTCTTCCTCTGTGAGCGAAGCAAAACGGGGGAGGAAAGAATTCAATCATCATAGTCGATGACGTTGACTCCGGCCTTGGCATTGTCGCCCCGAAGGCTACGGGCGGTCAGGACGGCCGCGGCCACCAGGCCCACGCCCGCTGCGGCCGTGGCGACACGGCGCACGGTCGCCGCGCGCGGCGTTTCCACCTTCGCCGGCCCAACTTGCTTTTCTGGCAAGCCGTCGATCTGGCCCGGCGGCTGAGACACCTGCGGCCCGCCGTCCATGGCCTGGGTCGGCGTTACAGCGTCGGAGTCAGCATCTTGCCAGACATAGGGAGAATAGCCCGAAGCGGGGTTGGCATCTGGCGTTGTGGGAACGGCGGTATCCATGGCGGCCTCCTGTCGTGGCGCGAAACGCCGGCATCTTGCCCGCCGAGCCCGTCAAAATGCGTGGCGAAAGCGGCGGGGGTTTGTAAATAAGACGCCAAGGGACATCACCGATTGAGGAAAGCCTCGACCTCAGCCGCCGTCGGCGCGGAATCGGCCGAGGGCCGGGTCACCGACAGGGCCGACGCCGCCGAAGCGTAGCGCAGGGCGGTAAGCAAATCCTCCCCCAGAACCAGGCGGCTGACCAGGGCGCCGTTGAAGTGGTCGCCGGCGCCGGTGGCGTCGACCGCCTGGACCGTAAAAGCCGGCACGCGCGCAAGGCGCCCGTCGATCAGGGTGGCGCAGCCCTGGGCGCCCAGCGTCACCACCGCCTGTTTCGCTCCGGCCGCCAGCAGGACCTGTAGGGCCCGGGTCAGAGCGTCGTCGTCCAAATCGTCGATTCCGGTCAGGGCGGCCAGTTCGGTCTCGTTCGGCGTCACCAGGTCGGCCAGCGCAAACAGCGCCTTCGCGCCGGCCTGCACCGGCGCCGGATTGAGCACCGTCATCACCCGGTGCCGGCGCGCCAGCTCCAGCGCCCGCTGTACGGCGTCGAGCGGCGTTTCGAGTTGCACGATCAATGCCTTCGCCCCAGCGATCGCGTCCCCGGCGGCGTCGACCATCGCCGGCGTCAGGCGCGCATTGGCCCCGGGCGTGACGACGATCATGTTCTGGCCGTCCTCGGCTACCAGGATATTGGCCACGCCCGTCGCCACCCCCGCCAGCGCCGTGACCTTGGCCGTATCGACGCCATTGTCCCCTAGATAGGCCAGGGCCTGGCCGGCAAAGCCGTCGTCGCCGACTGCCGCGATCATCCGTGTCACAGCACCCAGCCGGGCGCAGGCAACGGCCTGATTAAGCCCCTTGCCGCCGATGGCCACGGCCATGTCGCGGCCGGTGATCGTCTGGTTCGGCCGCGGCAAGGCAGCGACACGTAGAATGAAATCGACATTGACGCTGCCGGCGACGACGATGGACATGGGTGACTCCTTTTTTGAGGACCATACAGAAAAACCGGCGATTGGCCACGGCTTCGCGTGACCGCGCATTCCGAATTGCCGCATTACATCTTTTGCGATTAGCCTGCGGCAAAGCTGGAAAAACCCCTGTTTTTCAACCCTTTCCGGCAAACGGCAAGCGATCGGACACGGTATGAGCGACACTAACCCTACACCCCGGCTGATCGATGGCCTGGCGGTGAGCGAATACGGGCCGGAGGATGGCGCGCCCATCGTCTTTTCTTCGGGCCTGGGCGGCCTCGGCGCCTATTGGAAGCCGCAGCTCGCTGAATTTTCGCAGCGTTATCGCGTCATTCTCTACGATCATCGCGGCACCGGCGGCAGCGACCCCGACATCCCGATGCCCTACACGATCAGCCATCTGGCCGACGACCTTCGCCGCCTGCTCGACGGCCTCGGGCTCGAAGCCGCCCATATCGTCGGCCACGCCGCCGGCGCCCTGGCGGGGCTGGAGCTGGCGCGCACGGCGCCGGGGCGCTTGCTGACCCTCGCGACCGTCAATGGTTGGGCCGTCGCCGATCCCTATTTCAAGCGCTGCTATGAAATTCGCGCCGATATTTTCCGCACCCAGGGCGTCGAGGGCTATCTCAAGGCCCAGCCGCTCTTCTTCTATCCCGCCGAATATGTCGCCGGCCACATGGATGAGATCGACGCCTATAACGCCTTGCGGCTCAAGGATTTCCAGCCGGGGCCGACCCTGCTGGCGCGCATGGAGGCCCTGGCGGCCTTCGACATCGTCAGTGCCCTGAAGGATATCCATGTGCCGGTCCTCGTCCTCTCGGCGGCGGATGACATGCTGGTCCCGGCACGCTCGTCGCGCGTGCTGTCGGATGCCCTGCCCAATGTCATGCCGGTCGAAATGCCTTGGGGCGGCCATGCGGTGAATGTCACGGCCGGCAAGATATTCAACGGGCACCTGATGTCATTCCTGATTTCCCATGGTGGGCGCTAATCGTTTGATTTAAGGGTTAAGAGAAAACCCGACGCAAAGACCGCCATGCCGAAGAAAATCATTATCGACACCGACCCCGGCCAGGACGACGCCCTGGCCTTGCTGCTGGCCTGCGCTTCGCCGGCCGAGCTTGACATCGTCGGCGTCATCGCCGTCGCCGGCAATGTGCCGCTGCATCACACGCTCAACAACGCCAGGAAGGTGCTTGAGCTGGCCGGGCGGCCGGATGTGCCGCTCTACGCCGGCAGCGAAGCGCCCATGCGCCGCCGGCTGACGACCGCCGAGCATGTTCATGGCGCGACGGGGCTCGACGGTCCCGACCTGCCGGCGCCCACCATGCCGGTCCGGGACAAGCCGGGTGTGCAGTTCCTGATCGACACCCTGCGCGCGTCCGAGCCCGGAACGATCAGCCTCGTGACGCTGGGGCCGCTCACCGACCTCGCCTACGCCCTGCAACAGGCGCCGGATATCGCGCCGCGCATCGATGAGGTGGTGATGATGCTGGGGTCGTGGCGCGAGATGGGCAATGTCACGCCGACGGCGGAGTTCAACGCCTTTTGCGATCCCGACGCCGCCGATATCGTGCTCAAGGCCGGTCTCAACTGCGTCCTTTTGCCGCTCGACGCCACGCATCAGGTGATCTCGACGCAAAAGCGCATCGGCGTGCTCAAGGCTATGACTAATCGCTCGGGCCCCAATGCCGCGATCATGCTGAAGGCCTCGGAGGCGTTCGACATCAGCAAGTTCGGCAGCGACGGCGCGCCGCTGCACGATCCGTGCACCATCGCCTATCTGCTGAAGCCCGAGCTGTTCAGCGGGCGTAAGGTCAATGTCGCGGTGGAGACCGAAAGCGAGCTGACGCTTGGCATGACCGTCGTCGACTGGTGGCACGCCACCGATCGTCAGCCGAATGCGATGTTCATGACCAAGGCCGACGGCGAAGGGTTCTACGACCTTTTGTTCGAACGCTTGGCCCGGCTGCCGTAAGAATTTTTGACACGAACCACACGAACGAAGACGAAAAGGCACGAAAGCCCGCGCACAGCGCCTTAAATCAATGAATCTCGACTGATCGGCGCTTCGCGCGGAATGCAAAAGCCCTTTTCGTGTCTTTTCGTCTTCGTTCGTGTGGTTCGTGATAAAAATCCTTCTTCACGCCGCTTCGAACTCTTCCGTATCGACCTCAGCCTGGCTGGATGGCGAATAGCGGCCCCCGACGACGTTCCGTGCACTGACGATATCTTCCGCCTCAGCCAGGATATCGGCCGCCACGACCGGTGTCGCCATGTTTTCGCGCAGATGATCGATGCGCGCCGTGCCCGGAATGACGTGGACATGGTCGCCGCGCGACAGGACCCAGGCCAGGGACAGCTGCGCCGGCGTCACACCCGCCCGTTGCGCCAGGGCTTCGAAGCCGACGAACCACTTCAGGTTCCGGGCAAAGGCGTCATCGTCGTTGAACCGCGGCATGGTGCGGCGGAAATCCGTCTCGACAAAGCGGTTGTCGCGCACGCCACCGGCCAGGAAACCGCGGCCGACCGGTGAAAAGGCGACGAAAGCCACACCCAGGTCCTTGCAGGCCTCGAGGACGGCGATTTCCGGATTGCGCGTCCACAAGGAATATTCGGTCTGCAGCGCCGCGATCGGATGCTCGCCATGCGCTTTCCTTAGCGTCTGAGCCGAGACCTCCGACAGGCCGATACTGCCGATCTTGCCTTCGCGCACCAGATCGCCCAGCGCCCCGACCGATTCCTCGATGGCGATCGATTTGTCCCAGCGGTGCAGATAGTAGAGGTCGATATGATCGGTTTGCAGGCGCTTCAGCGATGCCTCGCACGTCGCGCGCAGCCGTTCGGGCCGGCCATTGATGTCGCGCGCGCCTTCGGGCGTCGACACACCGCACTTCGACGCCAGGAACACCTGGTTGCGCAGGCCTTTCAGCACCTCGCCGGCCAGGGTTTCGTTGCGCCCGCCCCCGTAAAGCGCCGCCGTGTCGATATGGTCGGCGCCGAGGTCGAGCGCTGCGGCAAGCACCTCTCGGCCGCCCTCGGGCGACGGCGGGACGCCATAGGCGTGCGACAGGCACATGGCGCCGAAGCCGAGCGGGTTGACGCCGCGGCCGGACAGCAGACGTTGAGGCATGAGGGGCTCCTCTAGCCTCATGCCAAAAAGTCGATTGCCACTTTTTGGAAAAACATGAGGCGTTTGAATTAGAAGTACTTGGCTTTGGTCTCGAGATGGACGACACGCGGTGGCTCGGCGAAGAACGGGCCGGCCAGGGCGCGCCATTTCTGGAAGTTGGGCGATTCGCGGAAACCCGTGGTGTGGTGTTCCAGCGTTTCCCACAAGACGCGCAGGATATAGGTTTCCGGCTCTTCGATCAGTCGGTCGAGCGCCATGCCATGACAGCCCGGCGTCGCCTTGAAATAGGGCACGGCGTCGGCGACTGCCTGTTCGAAATCGGCAGCGCGCAACGGGTCGATTTTAATGGTGGCGATTTCAATAACCACTGCGGCACTCCGTGAATGCGATCATGCCCCGTCATTGGCATACCGCTCAAGGCCAGGAAATCAATCATTTTCTATCATCCGCCCATAGGTGTGACTACGATGGTGATCTTCCGATCGACAGTCCTTGCAAATATCGTTTTCGTTCTCAGCAAGCTTAATCTAAGAACGCCCCTGATAGCTCGCCGGCCGTTTTTTGATGTGGATGGATGCATGACGAACCCGGAAATTGGCTCCCATTTTCTCGGCCAGGACGACTTCGCGACGGTTATCCGCTCGACGCCCCTGGTCTCCATCGACTTCATCATAGCGAGGCCTGACGGCACGATTCTATTGGGCAAGCGGCACAACGAACCCGCCAGGGGGAGCTGGTTTGTGCCAGGTGGGCGTATTCGCAAGAACGAACGGCTCGATGCCGCTTTTCAACGGCTTCTCGCGGCTGAAACCGGGCTGAGCCTGTCCAGGGCGAGCGCCGCGCCCATGGGGGTATACGAGCATCTCTACGACACCAACGCATTGGGCGATCCCGCCTTCGGCACGCACTACGTCGTTATCGCCTATCGCCTGGATATTCCAGACGATGCCGTGCCTGTCGTGGATTCTCAGCACGCCGAATTTCGGTGGCAATTGCCGGCGGACCTGCTCGATGATCCGCACGTGCATGCGAATACAAAGGCCTATTTCACGCCTGAAGCCGGCGCGTCCTGACCGCGCCTCGATGCACAGCCTGAGTTACTTCGCCGAAGCCGGCGCCGCGAACAGCGACAAGGGCACGCTCTCGCCCATAGCCTTGTAGCCGGCGGCATTGGGATGGAGGTGATCGCCTGAATCGTATTCGGCGCGCAAATGCTCCGGATGCTGAGGATCGCGCATCAGGGCGTCGAAATCGATCACCCCGTCATAATGCGCCGGGTCGCGAATCCACGCGTTCAGCGCCTGGCGGTCGGCCTCGTTGGCGGCGTCCGGATGATAATAGTCCGAACCGAAAAACGGCGTGATGGTCGCGCCGTAGATCGTCAGGCCATGGTCATGCGCCGACTGGATCATCTGGGCGTAGGCCAGCTCCATGCGCCCCACGAAGGCGGCGTGCGCCGCCGCATCGACCGGCGCGTCCCGGGTCAGCGTGCCGATATCGTTGATGCCTTCGAAGACGATGACGTAGCGCGCGTGGGTCTGCGAAAGGACATCACGATCGAAGCGCGCCGCGGCATTGGGGCCAAGGCCGTCCTGCAGTACGCGGCCACCGCCGATGCCGACGTTCAGCACGCCGACGCCCTGCGCCGCCAGGCGCCGCCCCATGACGTCGGGCCAGCGGTCATTGCCGTTGGTGGTGGCGCCATGACCGTCGGTAATCGAGTCGCCCAGCGCGATGACCGACGTCCCGGTCGCCGACACATCGAGACCCGACAGATTGAACCAGTGATCGACCGTCTTGACGCCAGCCAGATCGGCGTCCGCCGTGTGATCGCCGTGCACATAGTACGACGTCGAACGCGAACCGGGATGGCTGGTCTGCTGGGCGGGCGCCGCCGGGAAACGCAGGCTGACGGCCAGATCGCTTTGCGCCGGCAGGGCCAGGTTGACCGGGTCGGACCAATATTCGGCGCCGGCCGGAAGGGTCACCGACGTCTGGCCATTGAAGGTCAGAACATGGTCGCTGGCCGGATCGATCTGCGCCCCCGCCGGCGACAGGGCGCGCGCGACGTGGACGGCATCGAGGGTCAGCGGCCCTCGGCCAAAGGCGTTCGACAGGCGCACGCGAAAGCTTTGTCCGGCCACGGACGTATGGATGATCTCGCGCAGGGTGGCATCGGTCAGGTCGTCGGCCGCCAGAGCGTTGTTGGGTTCGGGGATCTGCTGCGCCGAGGCCCAGCTGCCTTGCCAATGTACGGGTACGGTCGCCGGGGCGGCGGCGAGAAAGGCGGAGAGAACGAGGGCTGAAACGGTCATTTGGCTTGTCCCGGGGCGTAAGGGAATTTCAGGGATTCATAATAGCTGAGCGGCTGTTCCGGCGGGGCGACACCGGCCGGCAACTTCAGGTTCGACTTGCTCTGGAAATAGGCGATCGAGGCATCGCGCCACCATTTGGCTTCGCGCACCTGGACCTGAAGGTCTTCCGACACCGCCCCGAAACGCTGGGCGTCGACATAGGGCTGCATCAACGCCCAGGTCGTGGCCATGCCGGCGGCCTCGTTGGCGCCGCGGTCATAGGTCAGCACCAGTCCATCCCACAGGGTATGGCCGTCCTTCAGGCGGAAGCTCCACGGCTCGTGGTGAAACCACAGCAGGAAGCGCTCGTCCATGGCGTGCGGATCGGACCACAGGGCGGCGGCGCCCGGCGCATATTGCGCCAAAGCATTGCTGCCGGTCGCCGTACGGTCAAAGCCGATGCCGCCTGAGTCAGCCTTGGCATAGTAGCATGGGTTCCATTCCGGCCGCGCCAGGGTACAGACCCAGGGGCCGGGGCCATAGTGGCTGTCGGTCGCCATCTGATGGCCGAGGCCGAGCGGCGTCATATAGTCGACCATGGTTTCGCGCGACGCCATCATCATGTCGACGACCGGTTTGACGAAGGCCGGATCATTGGAAAAGGTCATGCGCGCCCAGTCGTCGGCGATGTCCCGCGACGAGGCATCCGGGTCCCAGGCCATCCGTCCGAAGACGTACCAGTTGGCCTGGTTGAAGTTCGAGCCGCTCCAGTCGCGGTCGGTGCCGATATTGGCCACACCGGATATGCCGGACAGCACGTGGTGATCGAGCGCGCCGTCGACGACGCGGGCGACCGTCGAACCCGGTCCCTTGGCGAAGGTATCGGTCTTCAGCACCTCTTCCCACATCGGCCCGAGATAGACGAGGTGCGTCGCCTGGCCGGTATATTCCTTGGTGATCTCCAGTTCGAGCACTTCCGGCGTCTTCGGCATGGCGCCGAACAGCGGCGAGAACGGCTCGCGCGGCTGGAAGTCGATCGGCCCGTTCTTCACCTGGACCAGGACATTGTCCGCGAACTGACCATCCAGCGGATGAAATTCGTCATAGGCCTGCTTGAAACGGTCCTCGGGGCTTTCCGAGGCATAGACGAAGGCGCGCCAGATGACGATGCCGCCATGCGGAGCCAGGGCAGCCGCCAACATATTGGCGCCCTGCGCGTGGCTGCGGTGATAATCGGCCGGACCCGGCTGACCTTCGGAATTGGCCTTGACCATAAAGCCGCCGAAGTCGGGAATCTGGGCGTAGATCTCGTCCGCCTTGGCCTTCCACCATGCCGCCACGGCAGGATCGAGCGGATCGGCGGTCTTCAACCCGCCGATTTCGATCGGCGCCGACCACTTGGCCGACAGATAGACCTTCATGCCGTAAGGGCGCAGGATGTCGGCGATCGCCTTGGCCTTGGCGATGTACGGCGCGGTCAGCACTTCGGGCTGGGCGTTGACATTGTTGAGCACGGCGCCGTTGATGCCGATCGAGGCATTGGCGCGGGCATAGTCGGTATAGCGCGGATCCTTGACGTCCGGCAGGCGCCACCAATCCCAGATCGAATCGCCGGCATAGCCGCGCTCGACGTGGCGGTTGAGATTGTCCCAGTGGTTGAGGATGCGAATCTTGATCTTGGGCGCGTCGGAGATGTCGAGGCGATCGATGGGCTTGCGCGTCTGGATCTGGCGTAACAGGCGGAAGCTGCCGTAGAGCACGCCGACATCGCTGTTGGCGGCGACGACCGTGACCGGATGACCGTTGATCGTCACGCTTCTGATGACATAGCCTTCGGCGCCCAGGCCCGACAGCGGCAGATTCAGGGCGCGTATCGCGGCAGAGTCCCGCGGCGTGCCGAGCATGATATCGCCGTCGCCGATCGCCGGCGCCGTACCGACCGTGCGACCCAATAGGCCGCTCAGGCCATGTTGCAGCTCGCTTTCGGCGGCGCCGAGCGTCGGGCTGTCGCCGCCAACAATGGCCACGGCACGCGGCGCATATTGGGCGATCTTGGCGGCGTCCATCGGCTGGTAGCGCAGCCACAGATCGTAACCGTCTTCGCTGGGTAAAGGGGCCGCTGAAGCAGGCAGGGCAAAACAAGCGGCCAGTATCGCACCGGCCCACAGAACTGTACGCACGTTACCCTCCCGATTACGTCTTTGCCGTAGCCTTGTCCGTGTACGGACTACCAGTTGAACATCGTGCCGTCTTGCAGGCGATTGACCGGCAGGTAGGCGCGCTTGTACGGGTATTTCGCCGCCTTGGCTTCGTCGATATCGACGCCCAGGCCCGGCACGTCGTTGAGGTACATCGCCCCGTCGCGGAAGACATAGTTGTTGGGGAAGACCTCGTAGGTCGCGTCGGTGTGGCGCATGAATTCCTGGACGCCGAAGTTCGGGATCGACATGTCGAAATGCAGCGCCGCCGCCATCGTGACGGGCGACAGGTCGGTGGCGCCATGACAGCCGGTGCGGACATTGTAGATGTCGGCGAAGCTGGCGATCTTGCGCAGATGAGTGATGCCGCCGGCATGGACCACGGTGGCGCGGATATAGTCGATCAGCTGGTTCTGGATCAGGTCCTTGCAGTCCCAGAGCGAGTTGAAGATTTCCCCGACGGCCAGGGGGGTCGTCGTATGCTGGCGGATCAAGCGAAAATTGTCCTGGTTCTCGGCGGGCACGGCGTCCTCGATCCAGAACGGCCGCGACGGCTCCAGGTCCTTGCCCAGGCGCGCCGCCTCGATCGGCGTCAGGCGATGGTGGACGTCGTGCAGCAGGTGAACCTCGTCACCCAGGGCTTCGCGCGCCGCGGCGAACAGCTTGGGCACCACGCGCAGATAGGCTTCGGTCGACCACAGGTTTTCCTCGGGCAGGTCGCTGTCGGCCGGTTCGTAGAACATCTTGTCCTTGGAGACGCCATAGGTCGACGGCAGGCCGGGCACGCCGCATTGCAGGCGGATCGCCTTGTAGCCCATGGCCTTGTAGGTCTGGGCGACCTCGACCGTGTCCTCGATCGAGGTGCCGTTGGCGTGGCCGTAGACCATGGCGCCGGAGCGGCAGGCGCCGCCCAGCAACTGATACAGCGGCAGGCCGGCGGCCTTGGCCTTGATATCCCAAAGCGCCATGTCGACGGCGGCGATGGCCGACATGGTCACCGGGCCGCGCCGCCAATAGGCGCCGCGATAGAGGAATTGCCAGATGTCCTCGATCTGGTGCGCATCGCGGCCGATCAGGCACGGCACGACGTGCTCCTGCAGATAGCTGAGCACGGCCAGTTCGCGGCCGTTGAGCGTGGCGTCGCCGATGCCGTACAGCCCCTGGTCGGTCTCGATCTTCAAGGTGACAAAATTACGCCCCGGGCAGGTCAGGATGACCCGCGCGCCGGTGATCTTCAGGGCCCCGCCCGTCGCCACCCCACCTGTCGCAGACGCCGACGGCGGACGCGACGCTTGGCCGTCCTCCCGGGCAGGATAGGTCGAATCCATCATACGCGCTCGCTTACCTTAAAATATTAAGCCGTTTCGGCGCCGGTCCGATACGGCGGCGCGGCCATGACCGGCCCGTTGTCTTACCAATACATCCATAATGATCTGATCTCCGGGGTGAACGCAAGTCCTTTTTGCTCCCCAATCGCCGCTCAGCGGCCGGATCCAGCCCCGGCCTTCCTTTAGATTGCTCGTGTTCAGATAAATTTGTCAGACTTTTAGAGGCGAGAATGTGGAACCGAAAATGGGATTAAGGTGTTTATATCGTTTCATAAATGACACATATGACCAATAATGTCTGCTGAGCAAAAGCCGCCTCCGCCCGTCACGGCCGGCGGATCCGACAAGCGGCGAGATCTCATAAAAGTCAATAATATAAGGGAACAGAGCAACGCCGGCGCCTGCCGCAAGAAGCGGATGAATCGGGCCCGGACGCGGGCAAAAGGCCGCCGGGAATAGGCGAAGGCCGGGTTGCAGCGCAGCACATTGGTCTGGCCTTATTGACAAAATTAGCTTGTCCAATTACGCCATAACACTGTGATCCCGATCGGCCCACGCCCCGGCGTACCGGCGATGACACCAAAAAAGAACAGCATACCAGTGCTACACACAAGGAGAGGAAACCCTATGTTCCGGACCATGCCTTCACAGCGGAATGCCGCCGTCCGCAGCCTGAAGATCGCCCTGTTGGGTGCGACGATTCTCGGCGGACTGACCCTCACCGGCGCTGTCCGCGCCCAGAGCTCCCCGCCGGCCAATGCGCCGGCCGCCCAAGCGGCCACCAAGGCGGCTACGGACGATTCGACCGTCGTCGTCGTCACCGGCTATCGCGGCTCGCTGCAAAGCTCGACCCTGGCGAAGAAGCGCGCCGTCGGCTTCCAGGACTCGATCTTCGCCGAAGACATCGGCAAATTCCCGGACACCAACATCGCCGAAGCCTTCAATCGCATACCCGGCATCATTATTTCGCGCGACATCAACGGGGACGGCGTCAATATTTCGATCCGCGGCCTGGGCACCAGCTTCACGCGCGTGCTGCTGAACGGCGCCCCGGTGGCGGTCGCCTCGACCGGCACCACCGACTCGCAAAACACCAACCGCGAAGTCGATCTCGACCTGTTCCCGACCGAGCTGTTCACCCAGTTGACGGTCGACAAGAGCCCGCAGGCCAGCGAAGTCGAAGGGGGCGCGGCCGGCACGGTCAATATGCGCCAGGCGCGGGCTTTCGACCACAAGGGCGATCAACTCGTCTATTCGGTCGACGGCACCAACAATTCCAACACCAAGGGCTGGGGCAACAAGGAATCCTTGATGGCCAGCAAGACCTGGGATCATTGGGGTATCCTGGGCGGCGTCTCGATCACCGACCAGGACGTCCATAATACCGGCTTCGAAACCATTGGCTGGACCAATCCCGGCCTGACCTACCAGCAGTGCGGCGACACACCGCCGGCTGGCAGCTCAACGGCCGCCCAGGACGCCGCCTGCAACACCACCGGCGGCGGCAATTGGACGATCCCGGCCACGGTGCCGAGCAATGCGGGCAATGGCCTGACGCCGGGCGCCGCCGTTACACCGGCCCTGTTGCTGGCTGAAAATCCGGGCCTGACCCTGCAACAGATCAGCAACGCCCTGATCCCGCGCCTGGGCCGCCAGATGGACGAGTTCGGCACGCGCGATCGCACCAGCGCCATCTTCGGCCTGGAATGGAAGAGCGACGACTTCCACGCCTATCTCGACACCATGTACGCGCACAAGGTCAACAAGATGCAGCGCGAGGACATGGACTGGGTCGGCCGCAACGGCGCCATGATCCCGATCAACATGAAGGTCGACAACAGCAACTGCACCAATGGTTGCGTCGTCACCTCCGCCACCTACGCCAATTCCCAGTTCTTCCTGGAATATCGTCCGTACACGGAAACGACCGACTTCAAGGGCATCAATCCGGGCTTCGACTGGAAACTGTCCGACACCCTGACCCTGAGCGGCAGCGCCAACTGGACGCGCTCGACCTTCCATCGCGAGTCGCCGACCGTCCTGCCGATCACCGTCGGCAATTCGGGCCTGACAGTGACCTATACCAATGGCGGCGACATTCCGATCATGGCCTCGAATGTCGACCTCAACAATCCGGCCAACTTCCAGTGGGCCGGCGGCCGCGTCAACATGCAGGACGAAAAGCGCGTCACCGAGACCAAGGGCGTGCGCGGCGACCTGAAGTGGGGCGACAACCGGTTCAACATCCAGATCGGCGCGTCCTATGACGACACGTCGCGCAGCATCCTGGCCTTCGACAACAGCCAAGCCTGGCAGAACGCGGTGTGCGGCGACAACCCCAATGTCTACGTTCCGGGCCCGAACTCGCAACCGGGCTGCAACGGCGCCAACCTGACGACCGCCGCGGCAATCGCCGCCGGCTATCCGTCCTATCCGGGCCTCGGCACCGGCTACTCCACCGGCAACACCACACCGCTGGCCTATTCCGGCTCGCTGATCCCCAACGCCTCGCTGTCGAAGTATATTACGCCGGGCAAATACGGTTACATCACCGTCAATTGGCCGGCCTTCGCCGCGGCCTCGAATTACGCCCTGTTCCATGCCAGTGAGCCGGTGACCACCGCCGCCAATACCAGTGCCTCAGCCGGCGCCATCGATGAAAAGGTCCAGGGCGCCTATATCCAGGTCAATGGCGACAACGATATCTTCTTCGGCCGGCGGCTGCGCTGGAATGCCGGCATCCGCGCCGTCACCACGGATCAGACGATCGGCGGCTATATCTCCATCCCCGACCCGCGCGACGCCGCGGTGCCTGCTCCGCTCGACGGCGCGAAGTACCCAAATATCCTCGACTTCGCCAACACCAAGTCGACCTACAAGGACTTCCTGCCGGCGTTCAGCGCCGCCTATAACCTGACCGACAACCTGCTGACCCGTCTGTCGGCCTCGACCACCATGACGCGCGCCAACCCCAGCGCCATGTTGCCCGGCCTGAACTTCTCCGATCCGTCGGCCGCCAGCGGATCGGTCGGTAACCCCGCTCTGAAGCCCTATATCTCGAAGAACCTGGATTTCGGGGTGGAATATTATACCGGCAAGGAAGGCTACCTCTCGGCAACCTTGTTCACCAAGGACATCACCGGCTTTACATCGAATGGCAATACCACCGTGCCGTTCTTGGCCCTGGCCGCCTATGGCGTGAACTTCAACACGCTGACGCCGACGCAACAGACGGCGATCACCTCGCGTGGCGGAGCCAACAACGCCACCGTGCTGCTGACCGAACAGATCAATGCCACCGGCCTGTTGAAGATCCACGGCACGGAACTGAACTGGGTCCAGCCGCTCGGCCAATGGTGGGCGCCGCTGGAAGGCCTCGGCTTTAACGCCAATGCCACCTACATCCACCAGACGGGCACGGGTGCCGCGCCGGCGATCGCCGTCGGCGTGCCCGACATGACCTACAACCTGACGCTCTACTACGAAGCGCACGGCCTCAGCATCCACGTCTCGGACAATTACCTGGGTGACTCCCAGGCCTCGACGGCGAACCAGAACAGCATTCCGAATGCGGCGATCTTCAACGACGCCCGCAGCCAGATCGACCTGTCCTCCAGCTATGACCTTGGCCACTGGATGCATTGGGGTCACGACGCTCAACTGACCTTCAATGTCGCCAACCTGACCGACACCAAGCTCAGGACCTACTTCCAGTTCAAGGACGCCACCTATACCGAGTACAAGCCGGGCTCGACCGTTACCATCGGCCTGCGCGGCAAGTTCTAACCCTGCCGGCCGGCGGCGCATCTGCCTCGCCGCCGGCCGCGTTTGTTCCCGGCCAGCCCCTGATGATCCCGGGGTCCGGCTCTCCTCCCACCGGCAGGCGCGTCCTGCCGGTTTTTTTATTTGGGCGGGTCTTTATGCGCTCACGCGCCGCTCACCGGTCTGGCGTGTCATTACCACATCCGCATGGCCCTTGACCTCGCGGGGTCATTCTATAGAAGTGAAGGTGAGTCATTATCGACTCGGCTCTGCTGGCAGCGAAGCCTCGCGCCGCCCGGTCTTGAACATGCAGTCGAAAAGCAAACTCTACCAAAAACTAGCCGACGCCATCGCCGGCACGATCCGCTCCGGGCAATATGCCGTCGGCGATCGCCTGCCGACCGAGCGCGAACTGGCCCAGCAATACGGCGTCAGCCGTCCAACCCTGCGCGAGGCGCTGATCGCGCTGGAAATCCTCGGCATGATCGAGGCCAAACACGGCCATGGCATCGTCGTCACCCAGCCGAAGTCCAAGCCGGCGCCGTTCGACGATTCCGAGATCGGCGCCTTCGAGCTGATTGAATCGCGCCGCCTGTTCGAGGGCGAAGTCGCCGCCATGGCCGCGACCCTGGTCCAGGACGAGCATATCAAGGAACTGGAACGCCTGCTGCTGCTGATGGGCGGCGACGATCCGGAAAAGTGCGAACAGGCCGACCGCGAATTTCACATGCTGATCGCCGAAATCACCGGCAACGGCGCTGTCGCCGCGACCGTGGAGAATCTGTGGGACTGGCGCTATCGCTCGCCGTTCGCCCGCAACATCCTGGCACGCGCCGCCGATCTCGGCATGACCGACCGCATCGCCGAGCATACCGGCATCCTCAACGCGCTGAAGCTGCGCTCACCGACCGCCGCGCGCCAGGCGATGCACGAACATTTGGAACGCGTCATCGAACACCTGCTGAACGCCACCGAAATCGACGCGGTGGAAACCGCCAAGAAGGCCAGTCATGAACGCCGCAAGGCGTTGACCAATCGTTTCAAGGCGCTGGCGGCCGATGGCGGTCCCGCCATGCCCCCCCGCCGTTCCAAAGCCTGACGGCGAAGTATATTGTTCACATCTGCCCCCTATGTGTGGCTTTGATGCGCCGCACGACAGATGAATGTGTCACCCCTTGTTTGCAGCGCAGCAAAATCCTGCTAGGATGATGTTTTCAGTCATTGTTTCTCTTTGATATTGGACGATCTATTATGGGCGAGAAGACGCAAAAAGTAGCTTTGGTCACGGGTATTACGGGCCAGGACGGGGCCTATCTGGCTCAGCTTTTGCTGGACAAGGG
>OUWB011209576.1_pt1 | contig 45011 bp, 40 predicted proteins | sample 1779821 | NCBI WGS metagenome assembly OUWB01 (sample SAMEA3914806, study PRJEB12502) | metagenome | biome: forest; material: soil | place: Canada | collected 2011-08-03 | depth 0.1 m
TACAGCGCGGTCGATTCGGCGCTGGTGCCGAAGGAATCGACCAGGCTCTTGACCGCAGCATTGGTGCTGTAAGCCAGCGCCAGGGCAGCGGGATCGGTCGGCGCGTTGGCGGCAGCCAGGGCAGTCTCGAAGTTTTGCAGGCCGTAGTAGTCGGCGGGACGGCCGAAATAGGCCACATAGAGTTCTTGTACGAGGCTGCTATAGCTGCTTGGCGAGGACATGGCGAGTTCCTTTGACTAGAGTGGCAATATTAAAAACAAGCACTAAATAAACGATACTGGTTTCGTTCCAATCCAACATATAAAGAGCAGGTATTAAAAACAGATATCCGAATCAACAGAAACTCAGTTTGCGATTGTGGTGTCGCCTTCTGCGCTTGGGAAAAAGATCAAGCGATTTGGCGCATCACGGACCGTATGCCACAAGAAAAAACAGAAGAAAGACCAGCTAAGGCCCGTTCCGACTGTGCCTCCATGGGACCACATGGCGACTCGCCGTATCGTCGGCCCACGCCGAATCATGCAGCAACGCCACCCTGAAATTTGTTAAAACGATAGTCACATCGTTACATATAGTCAATGTAAATATTCAACAAATGTTGTAGGCAGTACGCATGAATTTCCCGGAAGAAAATATTTCATGAAAGCAACCGATTTGATTCAAGCACGCAGCCAGCTTTCGCGCCTTCATGCCATTGCGCGCCAATCGACACCAATACGAGTCGGCTCTGATCGGCAGCCACAAGATAGGTGGTTCGCGTATCAGCCTTGTCTTCAGGGCTGGGCTTCATGGTGCATTTGGATAAAGAAAGAAGCAGCACGCCAGCAGCAGGCATGCTGCTTTCTTGAACAAATTGGGGAAGCGCCGGGCAGTCGTTGGCATCAAAACGGCTTGATGGAATCTGTCTAATTACATGAGTCGGCGTCGCTCAGTGACGCATCGTCACCCGCCCGGCCAAGGCCTTGCGGTCCTTGTCCACCGTGACATGGCACTCCGCCACGTCGAATACGAAGCCTTCGAACAAAAAGGTATGGCTGCTATCGTCGGACTCATAGTGCAAAATGCGCTGGTCGCCTGCTGCCTTCTCGAAATTCGCCACCACCGGGACGATGTCCGCGCCGCGCTTGATGCCTTCACAAAACGCCTGGGCCTTGTTTTCGGCACTCCAATTCATGTAACTGGGCAAACCATAGGACAGGCCTGCCAACAGGGCCAGGCCAAGGACGACGCCTAGCACGATTTTCAGCGACTCACGCATGAGTCGTTTGCCCCAGCCCGGCTTTTCTTCCACGGATTCCATCTCTGCCTCGATCAATCACAACAGCCGCCACTCTATCCTGCCATCGCCTTCGTGTACAGGTAGTAGGGCACGCCCGATATCGCCGGCAATTCGCGTACGCGCGCAAAACCCAGGCCAAGGTACATCCGTTCGGCGTGGGCCATGATGGGGCTGGTGTGCAGCGCCATCACACTCACTTGTTCGGCCTGGGCACGACGCAGGCATTCGTCGGTGAGCAAGCGGCCCAAGCCTTTGCCGCGAACGCCCGGGCTGACGCTGAGCATGCGAATGACGGCCCAATGCGGCTCGAAGAAGTCCGCCTTGACGGCGGCTGGTCCGGCATACCCGACGTAACCGGCAATCGTCTCTTCCTGCTCCGCCACGATGAGTTCTACCTGCTCGGCCAAGCGCTCGATTTGCAGCAACCTGGCCTCGAACGCCGGCCAATCGGAGAAGTGCGGCTGGAATTGGCGCCAGGCGGAAGTGGTAATTTCCCTGAGGTGCGGTGCGTCTGCCGGGCGATACGCGCGCAGTCGCACGCCTGTTGAGGATGAGTTCATCATTCCTGTTTCGTTATTTTCCTGCCGGCAGCTTACCATTTCGACGCCCTCTCCCCTGCTACCCGATGCGGCCCGGCTAGACAGCTATTGCGGCCATGATCCGCTTCCGACCGGATTGCCGCGTTGCCCATCCTTACCGCATGCGTAGCTCCTGATCGTTCCCGTGACGAAACCGCCATGTGCGACAAGCAGCAGCTCGGTTTCCTGCTCGCTGCCGTGATCGCCGCAAAGCCAAAACGTCGTCGTGCTGGCGCCGCCGCCGGCCAGCAACGCTTGCCATGCGCGCTCCTCGGCCACGATCGGCTCGGTCGCGCCGGGAGCAGGCTTGATTGCGTGAAGATGCGGGTTTTGCGCGGTCACGCCAACCAGGATGCTCATGCGCTTGCCGCAGGTCATCTGGCCGACTTGAAAAAGGAACTGGCGTCCGACGCCGTCATGCACGTAGTCGCCCAATGCCAGGACATCGCTTTCCGGCCGGCGCTTCAGGGAAGCGATCAATTTGGCGACGGCTTCCGGGTTGGTGTCATCCGAAGGGTCGTCGGATTGCGGCTCCCATTTTCTCAATACCGTGTCCGGCCCTTGGGAGTCGTAATCGCCGGCCCTGCCGAACTGGTCGAGCAAGAGCCGCTCCGTTTTCTTGCCGACGCGTCGCGTCACTTCCAGCTTGCCCGACTCGCCGTAGGCAAAGCCGGCACACAGGCAATTGTTTTCGAAACTCTCGCCCATCGGTGAACAATACGGCGACGGCTTGGGCGCGTGGAGCCAGCGCAGTTGCCAAGTCTCCTTGTGGCCGTTGACGACGATGATCTTCTCTTCGCGCACCAACGCCGCGCACTCCGCCACTTGGGCGATGCCACAGCAAACAACCAGAGCTGCGCCAACCAACCATGTTTTTATCACGACACTGACTCCTTGAGTATGGATCGGTTTCAAATCAAGCGGCAAACACGCGTGCGATGCCGGATGACATCTACGCGGGGCAGGCAGCGTGACACGGCGCCACCGATGGCCATCGGAATTTACTTGACGCCACGCAAGGCTATTCTGACCGCATCGCCGTGAAATGGCACGGCACAGGCGGGGAGAGTTTGCGCAAGACGCGTGAGGATTTCTTCACATCGAGTGGAGCAAATCATTGGGTCGGCTTCGTGCGCTGGAAGCTGCCTTGAACGCCCATTCGCAAGAGAGTATTCCCTTGAAAATCGGTGGACCTTTCCATTGGTTATTGCCCATCGGCCGAATTCAATAGCACAGCGCAATTTCCCGCGTGGGCAAGCAGTGAAACTGTCTGCCAAGTCACAAAATGATTGCAAAAATGATAAATATATAGCATCCTTCAAGCGGCATCGACAAAGCACGCCGAGGGCATGCGCCCAGTCGCTGCATGTCGTGATCGACCCCGGCAACCCGCTTCCACCTCACTTGCAGCCCATGCAGAATCCATCGAATCATCATCGACTCGCTTACCTCGACGCCTTGCGCGCCGTTGCGGCGGTGGCGGTCTGCTTTTATCACATGATCGGCTTTCTCGGCGCCGGCGGCACGGCATCGGTTGCGCCGCTTCCGTTGGCGATCAGGTCGGCGGTGCTCGATACGTTCGATCTCGGCCGCTTCGGCGTGGTGCTGTTCTTTCTCATCAGCGGCTTCATCATCCCCACCAGCCTGAAACCGGAGTCCACGCTGGGGCGTTTTGCCGTGACGCGCTTTTTCCGGCTCTATCCCGCCTATTGGCTGGCCTGCTTGCTGATCCTGTTGCTGCCCTTTGCCGCGCCGGGCGCGACGTTTGGCTTGGGCGACGTGCTGGCGAACCTGACGATGGTGCCCAAGCTGTTCCACCGGCAGGAGATGAGCGGCGTGTTCTGGACGCTCTTTGTCGAGATCGTTTTCTATATCGGCTGCGCGATATTGTTTGCGCTGCGTTCGCTCGAGAAGCCGATGACGATAGGCGTGGTGGCCATGTGCCTGAACCTGGTCACGCCGGTATCGATATTGCTCAACACCTTTTGTCATACTGCCTTGCCGGTTTCCTTCCTTTGCTTCCATTTATCTTTCCTGTTCGTCGGCAGTGTGTTTAGGCTGGCCCTGCTCAAACAGCATCGCGAGGCCAGGCTGTTCAGCCTGCTCCTGTGCGTGCAGATTTTGCTTACGGTTCCAATCACAACGGGCCTGCTGTTTCCGGTGCCGCAAGCGGTGACCGCGCAATTTGTCATGCACGGCGCCACCGCATCCGCGCTGGCCTATTTCTTCGCCATCGCCTTGTTCCTGCTGGTGGCTTGGCTAAAGACCAACCTCGCCAATCCGCTCGTCAAGCTGGGGGAAGTCAGCTATTCGCTTTATCTGTTGCACATGCTGTGCATCGCTGCCGTCGCGCGCCTGATTGCACCGGTGTCGCCTCTGGAGATCGGTGTCTACTTCCTGCTGTCGATCGTGCTATCGGTGATTGCCGCCAATATCGGCTACCGGCTGGTGGAATTGCCGGCGGTTGCACTGGGAAAGCGCCTGGTGCTGACACGCAAGGCGCCGCAAGTCGGCACTTGAGGAAAGCCGGGCCCGCGCACATGCTGTCACGGAAATAGCAGCAGCCACTCCAATCCATCCATGCCGAGCTTGCCCCCGGCAATGACTTGCGCGCCATCGTCGTCGGGATACTCCCGCTGCAGCAAGGCAAAGTAGGCGGCATTGCGCACGCCGTTCAAGTGGCCGCCATTGCCGGCATAGTAGGGAAAGAGTTCGGGGTGCAACGTCCAGGCGGCGGCGCGGCGATAAGCAAAGGCCAGCTTGCTGCCTTGTGGCGTTTGCCACACGCTGCGACCGGCCATATCGAAGATGCGCGCGGCGGCCGTGGCAGGCAAGAGCGTGTAATGCGTGTAGCTCAGGCCGTTGATGCCCTTGTGTTCGCCGCTGCAATAGTTGTTGGTGTCGCTGCGGCAGGTTTCCAGCGGCAGCGAGCCGTCACCGCCGACCTGGCTATCCATCAGCGCCAGCCAGCGCCTTCTGGCGCGTTCCAGCAAATCGGCGTTACCCATGTACGCCGCAATGGCGGCATCGAGCAAGACACCCCAGTCGGCATGATTGTTCTTGCGTTCGCTATGCGACAGCGGCAGGGCAACATCGACAAGCAGATGCCGGAAAGACTGGTCGTTCCAGCCATCGACGCCGCGCACCAGCGAGGCAGCCAGCACGTATTGCGGCAGGTCGAAATTGATTTCCGAAGCGCCTTGCTCGGATTTCACTTCGCGCAGGGTATCGGCCCAAGCGGAGATGACGGCCTGGGCGTGCCTGGCGTAGCGCAAATCCTGCGTCGCCACGTAGCACAGCGCAGCACGCCAGGCCAGCGTGCCGTCGCTGGAAAAGCGTTTGGACATGTCGGTTTCGACCACGCCGCTCGCGGTGTAGTGCGGCGGCGGCGCGAATATCGCCACAGGTGCAGCGGCAACATCGATTTCCTTGTCGCAGCGCCGGATGAGCGGTGCAGTACGAGCTGGCTGGCTGCGCAAGGCGTCGATGTCGGCATTGGTCAGCCAGAGATTGGCGCCTGTGGGAGATGCGCTTGCGAAGTTCGCCGACAACAGAACGATGGCAAGCACCGCCTTACCGACTGACGCCAATGCCGCACATGCCATCGGGCACTCTGCCTGCTTGCGATCAGTCTGCATAAGCCCTGATTTCGATCAAGTGCTTGTTGGGATCGTTGAAGTAAAGCGTCGGCGCTGCACCGCGCGCGCCGGCTTCTTCGCCGGGTCCGGCATTCGTGCCAACCGAATCGAAGGTCGGACCGTAAGCGATGCCTGCCGCTTTGATGCGCGCGAATATCTCGTCGAATTCTGCGCGTGAGACAGCGAAGGCATAATGTTCGAAGCCAGGCGTGCCCCAGGGCGCCAATTGCAACTGGCAATCGGCGCCGGCGCGCACGATGGTGAAAGGGCCGTCCGTTCCCTCCAGCGCAAAGCCGAGGATGTCCTGGTAAAACCGGACACTTGCCGTCACGTCGTTGACCTTGAGGATGAGATGATCCAATGTTGCCATGAACGCTCCTCGTACTATGTAAGGCTGCTACTGCCTTGTGCAGCGGGGATCAGGCCTTGTTGCGTGCGACTCTGCCCGCGCGGTCATTTCCGCCAGACGCCCTCGCCCACAAAACCACTGAGCAGGATACCGCGATAACGCTTGCGCCAGGCGACGGCGATGCCGGCTGTAGCCAAAACCAGAGCAATGAGGGTGAGCAGTTTGGCGCCGCCGCGATCAACGAAAGGCGTCGTGCCGGAAAACATGGCGGCTGCATCAAGGCCTTGATCGTTGGAATCGTAGGTCGCGCCGATCACCAGTTCCGAATCGTTGATGGCATTGGTGAGGTAAAGTGCCTTGCCGGCATGATGCACCAGCATCTTGCCGTCGCGCCAGACGAAGGAAAGCCGTTCGTCGCCCACCTGCACCATGCCCACCACATGGCCGGCGCTGTTGATGCCGGTGGCGTAGCTGTCGCCGTAGCCGATCTGCGCGCCGAGGTCGGTCATGCGCTTGCCGTCGTAGACGAAGGCATGCCAGCGACGGCCTGCAGTTTCCGATGCGCCGGCGATCATGCCGCTGTCGTTGATTGCCGTGGCAGCGCTGATGCGGCCGCCCAGCGTGCCGAGGTCGGTCATGCCCTGCGCGTCATCGTAGAGAAAGGCGTGCCGATAGCCGTTTTTGTCGGCCGCCGCGCCCACCACCTGCCCCCGGTTGTTGATGGCGTTGGCATAGCTGACCTTGCCGCCCAAGGTGCCGAGGTCCTTGATCGGCGCGCCGGCGCGGTACAGGAAAGCGTGCCATTCATCGTTGGCGAGGTCGGAGAAACCGACGACGTCGCCCCTATCATTCAACGCCGTGCCGTTGCTGTTGTCGCCGCCCAGGGTGCCGATCAGTTGCATGCCGTCAGCAGGGCTATAGAGAAAAGCATGCCACGTGCCATTCCTGCCGTTGGCCGAGCCGACCACGACGCCGTTGGCATTGATATGCCGGGCGACGCTCTCCCGCCCGCCCGGCAAGCCGAGCTCGATCAATCGCCCTTTTTCGAAGAAGAAGCCGCGCTGATTGCCATTCTCGTCTTCCACCATGGCGGCAACCTGACCCCGGGCGTTCATGTCGTTGGCGCTGGATTGGCTTTGGGGCATGTGGATGCCAAGCGAATGCACCGCGGCAAAGACAGGGCTGCTCAGCAACACCAGGAGATACAGGAAATAACGCAATGATTGAAGCATTCTGGATTCCTTTTTGTTTTGAGAAATTGGAAAGCGGGAACACGCTTGCGCGTTTCACTATACAGCATGCGTCGCAACTTACCTCATTTCGCCTGGCGTTCCCATCCATGAAATCATTCTATGCAACACATCGCCTGATTTTTCTCGGACATGAGAAATCCATCGCTCGCTGCATGCAAACATGTCCAGATAAGACCGGTTCCTCAACCAGGCAAGATGTCGCCGAATAACGACAGCCCATTGCCATGCAAGGCGCGCAACATCTCCAGCGGATCGATCGCCTGCGCCAACGACAATGCACCGCTGCGTCGCGTGGACAATGCCATCAGGCGCGACGCCGCTTCGATGACAATGGGCGCCGTCGCGGCATAAATATCCTGCCCACGCACGCCGGCCTTCTTGACGATGCCGTCTTGCACAAGCTGCACCAACAGCTCGAACTGCTGTGCCGACCGCCCGGTGTCGTCGACTGCGGTTGGCGGCGGCGTTGCATCATCGTGAATATCGTCAAGCGCCGCGCGGCTGAGCAATGAACGTATGACCCCTGCGTGCAAGTGATGGGATAGCGTAATGATTTCGCTCAATGGGAGCTCAACCATCGCCTGCCTGCCCAACGGCGGAGAAAAATCCCAATCGGGCACGAACGCCGTCGGCACAAATGGGGCAAGCTTTCCGTCTTTAACGATCACGCGCGGCACGGTATTGCGTTCGCCGGTCTTTCGCGTGCCGACGGTGGGCCACCAATGATCCAGTGCGATGGCGACAGTAATCTCGTCGATCTTGCCCGCCGTTGCCATGGCGCTGGCGAGCAGATCGGCCAGGCCGCCATAGAAACCGGCCGCCGGAATCACGACGCGGCCGGCTGCGTGCGCCGGCGCGTCGAAGTCTGCAAAGCTGGCTTGCGCGCTGGCTTGCTCCGCCGTTACGTCGATAGTGTGGCAGCCCGCGCGCAGCGCCGCCTGCGTCACCGGCGCGGCGGTGTCGAGAAACGGTCCGGCGCAGTTAATGACCACGGCGCAGCCATGGAAGGCCGCTTCGAGACCGGCAGGATCATCAAGCAGGGCGACGCGACGCAGGACTTCACGCGGAAATGCCGCATCGAGACGCGCGGCATCACGCCCGATTGCCACCACAGGCAGCCCCCGGCGCAATGCTTCACGGACCACAAATCGACCGGTATGCCCGGCTGCGCCGTAGACCGCGATGGCACCTGCACTTGCATTCATGACAATCTCCTTATGTTCAGCATAATGATACAGACCTGTCTGTTTTATTGAAGATTACAGAAAGGTCTGTATCATGTCAAGCATGTCACCCTCCCCCTCCCCAAAATCCCGGCAAAGCGCCGCGCCAGCCGCCCATGGCACGGTTACAACGAAACATCCGGCAAAAGGAACGGCCGACGCAGAGCCGGCATCGGATGTGCGCGAGCGCATCCTCAACACCGCTTCCCGGCTGTTCTACGAACGCGGCGTGCGCGCCGTCGGCGTGGACCTGGTGGTGCTGGAAGCCGCGGTAGCCAAGACGAGCCTGTATCGCTACTTCCCCACCAAGGACGATCTGATCGTCGCTTTCCTGGAGCGCGAGGATCTCGACTTCTGGGCGCTGTGGGATAGCGTCGCCGCAAAACATCCCAACGACCCGGCCGGCGAACTGGAAGCTCACATGCAATGGATAGCCCAAAGGCTGGCCCGCGCCAACTACCGCGGCTGCCCGCAGATCAATGTGGCCGCCGAATTCGCCGAAGCCGATCACCCGGCGCGGCGCTTCTCGCAACAGCACATGCAGACCATGCGAAGCCGGCTGCTCGATATCGCCAGGCGCTTGGGCGCCGCTCGCCCTGATGAACTGGCGGCACAGCTTGCGCTGCTGATCAACGGGGCGTTTGTCAGCTCGGCCCTGCTCAGTTCCGAAGAAGCACATGCCGTGTTGCTTGGGGCGATGAGGGGCTTGTTGGCCGCTGCCCGCTCAGGCAGTTGAGTACAGGTATGACTGTCCGCCACGCACGCAGAACGTGCTGTAATCCAGCGATGGTTTGCCCCGCCTTCGGAGAGCGCCACATGCTTCACAAGCTTTTGTTCGTTTCCCTGATTCTGCTGGGATCATGTGCGCATGCCGATTCGTGCCATTGGGAGACGAAGGACGCCCAGCCGTTCGTCAGCGCGAGCGAACTGCCCGGGTTTTCGTTATTGCAATCGAACACGCGCCCGGTTGCCACGGCACACGACGAGAAAGGCATTTTCCAATCGGAAGCGGCAGGCAACCGCAACTGGTTTTCGGCAAGTTCGGCGGACCAGCTATGGAATGTGCGCGACATCCGCCTGCGTTTTGCCACGACCCAAGAGGCGCAGCGCTATCTGGCGGAAAAGCTCTCGGAATTGTCGGAAGACTCGCCGGAGCTGGAGCCGGCGCTCATCGATGGCGTCAGCGTGCGCGTGTTCGGGCCGCGCAACGCCAAGGCCGAGTTCATTGCCAAGGCAACGAAGCAATCGCTCGACAAGCTCAACGGCTATGCCTATGTATTCGCCATTGGGCCAACGGTGGGCGATGTTTTTCTTTACCAGGGCACCAATTCACCGGTGAAATTGAAGCGCCTCGATCATGTCGAGATCGTGCGCGCGGCAATCGACAGGGTGAAGAAACTATGCGGCAAGTGACGATGCGAGGATACCAGGAACGATGAAAGCCTTGATCTTGGCCGCCCTGGCCGCGATTGCGATACAGATTCCGCTATTCGGGATACTAAACCTTCCGCCCATGATCATCGGCGGTGCCGGCATCGACGGCGGTGACATTGCCTTCTATGTCACCGCCATCGTGATCGTGGCGACATCGACGGTGCTCCTGGTCGGGCTGCCGGTATTTGCGCTGTTGCAGCGCTTTGGCCGCGTATCCATGTCGGCGACGGCGCTTGCCGGCCTCGCCATCGGCGCCGTCCCGATTCTGGTATTGGGCTGGCCCATGCATGGCTTGTATGGCGGGTACTCGTCAAGCGGAGACTGGTTCGGGCATACCGTGGATTTCTACAAGAACGGCGGGCCGACGTTCCATGCCTGGCTGGATTATGCGTTGAACGTGCTCAAGCTGGGCATTCAGGGCGCTGTCGGGGCGGCGGCGTTTTATTGGGTCTGGCGCAGGATCGCAGCGCGCCAGGCATAAAGCACTTTCGCACATCGGCTTGCGCCGTAGCTGCTGCTACTTTTCACCCAGCAAAAACGCCAGCGGCACATCCACGCGCTTAGCCCAATCGGCTTCGCTGTGGCTGGCACCCGGAAATTCGCGGCTCAGGTAATTGGCGGCGGCGTAGCCTTTGTCATGCGCCAGGATGTCGAAGAAGGCTTGATGCGGCGCATAAAGCGCATCGAGCGTAGCGCTGCCGTAATCCATGTAAAGGCGATGTGTTTTGGGATCGGGCAGATGGGCTTGCCAGTAGGTGAATAACGCGAGCGGGATCGCGGCGTTTTGCTCGAAGGTGCCGGTCCAATGCGTGGAAAGACAGCCGGCGGCGCCGAAGACCTCAGGGTATTCGCTGATGGCATAGAGCGAGACCAGGGCGCCCATGGAAGACCCCATGATGACGGTATTGTCGCGATCGGGCAGTGTGCTGTAGCGGCGGTCGATTTCGGGCTTGAGTTCGTCGACCAGAAAGCGCAAATAGGCATCGGCGCGCGGCTTGCCTGCGAGGTATTTGTCGACCAGCATGGCACGTGTGGGTTCCGACAGATAAGGCAGCGCCTTTTGCGGCGCGTATTCGCTGCTGCGGTATTTGCCGTCGCTCCAGATGCCGACGACGATGGTGTTGCGGATCTTGCCGGCGGCCAGCAATTTTTGCATGGCTTGATCAAGGTCCCAGGACTGCTGGTTCCAGGTGATCCTGGCGTCGAACAGCATCTGGCCGTCCTGCATGTACAGCACCTTGTAGCGCCGGGCCGCGCTGTAATCGGGCGGGAGCCACACGTCGACATTGCGCGGATCGACGTATTTGGACGGGAAATTGGCCAGCCGTTCGATCCGGCCCCAGGCCGGCTGCGGCACAGGCTCGGCGGCTTGCGCAAGCATGCACAAGGTGAACAGGAAAAGCAGCACGAGTTTTCGGATCATTCTGGCTTCCTGTGCGGTTCTTTTGCGCGGGCTGGGCGGTGTGCCTTTGCAAATCGGTGTGCGCGGATCGAGCGCTTTCCCGTATCCCGTTTCAACGCAGCTCTGGCCGTTTCCGATGACAAGGCAACAGCATTTTGTGCCGCGACGGCATACAATTCCCAAAATCACCTTCTTTTTTTGGGAATATCGATGGCTTTGTCCCCGTTTCATTTGGCTATTCCGGTATACGACCTGCCCGCGGCGCGGCGATTTTACGGCGAGACGTTCGGCCTGGCTGAAGGCCGGTCGAGCGCGCACTGGGTCGATTTCGACTTCTTCGGCCACCAGTTGGTGATCCACGAACACCCGAAGACCGCGTCGCAAGAGGAAGCCCACACCAATGCGGTCGATGGGCACGAGGTACCGGTGCCGCACTTCGGCGTGGTGCTGGAATGGGCGCAATGGGAGACGCTGGCCGAACGGCTGCGTTCGTTCGGCGTGCGCTTTGTGATCGAACCTTACGTACGCTTCCAGGGGCAGGTCGGCGAACAGGCCACGATGTTTCTATACGACCCCTGCGGCAATGCGCTGGAATTCAAGGCGTTCAAGGATATCGGACAGTTGTTTGCCAAATAGGCGCGAGCGACACCGCCCCGATCACGGCGGCGGCTGGTTGTGCGTGACGTAGGTATCGAAGTTGCGCTGGGACTGGGTGCAGAACTGCGGGCTGTCCCAATGGCTGCCGGCTTCGCGGGCCGTACGGGCTTCGGTGCAGTGGAGTATTTGTACCAGGCGCTTGGCTTTGGCGGCGGCGCCGGAAAAGAACGTGGCGGCTGCGGCATCGAGGCGGGTCTCGGCCGATTTGGTGTCGCCGCCGCAGGCACGGGCACTGCCGCTGAAGCGGGCACGCGCAACGATGGCCTTGAGCGTGGCATCGCTACCCATGGTCTTGACGATCTCGTCGTCCAGAGCGTCGCTCTTGGGGCCGCCGCTGTTGAATTGCGCGGACAGGCCTGCGCAGGCCTGCTTGACCTGATCGTCGAGTTCGTCGGCTGCGGCATGCGCACCGACGGTCAGGCTCAGGACGAGGGCGGTGCAGCGCAGGTTCAGGAAAATGGTGTGGGGCTTCATGGTTCGGGGCGTTGTGCCGGAAATGCATGTGGGGGCGCCGTGTTTCTCATGTTAACACAATATAACACCGGCATTGGCGCGTAGCCGGGTGCGTGCGCCGAGCCCTTTACCCGTGTGGCGGTAAATCGAACGCGATTCCTTGGCAGAACGATGGCAAGACAGGCATTTATCGGGACGCATCCTGATTGCAGCCCGGGTTGACGACGCAGCGCTAACCGGCCGTCAGCGTCGCCTTGACTACTGCCTCGGGTAGCCGAACACGTGCAGGGCCGCCAAGAGTGCCCGGCTGGCCCCTTCCTGCTGCTCGGGCGAGAGCCGGGAACGCCATTTGCCACTCATGCCGTCACCGAAATGATTGCGATGCCAATGCGTGACGGCGTCGGACACATCGCGTCCGCGTACCACCAGCCGCTCCGGTTCAAGTTGGCCGAAGCCGGCGATGAATTGCGCGACAGCTTCCCGTGCGTACCTGCGACCAACGGCGTCCAGATCGACGTCCTCTTCAGGGACCAGGTATTGCTGTAGCAACGCCAGGGCCTGCAGCGAGAGAAAAAAGCCGTCCTCGTAGCGCAACAGCGGCACGCCGGGGTGCCGGAACCGCAGCACGGCGTCGCAGCTCGCCCTGACGTTGATCAGGGCGGAGTCGAAGGATTCACCGAAACGCTCCATCAGCGAGACAATGCAATCGCGCGGATCGCGGATCGACAGCAGGCACTTGGCGCCATGCGACGCCACATAGTCGCGCATGCCCGCGTCGGCGTAATGCGATTTGACCACCAGCGCCACGCTGCTTGCGTCGGCATCGGCGATCTTGTCGAGGAAATCGGCGGCCTGGTCGCTGTAGCCCATCGATACAAGATAAGGCTGGCGCAAGCCGCACAAATGGATGCAGACGTTATACACCCAGGTCGATGCGCTGCCGGGCAGGCCGAGGCAAAGGACCAGCGGTGGCGCCGTTTTATCCGGGGAGGTTTCCATGGCCTTGCGCAATCATCAGCAATCATTACCGTCGAAGCGTTCAAGGTAATGCATGCGTTTGCCGCCTGGAACTGCTCTTACATGTTTTACGTGGTTTACATTCGCTACATATTTGCGGCTTCAAAGTGTGCCCCTACAGCTCCACATGCACCCGCAAGGCATAAACGTTGACCGGTCCGCGATCCTGGTTATAGCCGGGGTTGAGCACGCGCTGGTAATCGGCCGTCAGCGTCACCTTGTCCATCACCTTGAAGGCGTAATAGGCTTCGGCGATCTGTTCGCGGGCATAATCGATCTTGCCGTCGCCGATCAGGATGCCCATGCCGCCGGCGGCGAAGTATTGCTGCGCGCTGCTGGAGAGCGAATTGACGGCCGCGCCGATGCCGACCTTGTCGCCCGCCCTGCCCCACAATGCGCCTTGCAGCGCGACGCCGGCCGAGACGGAGCGGTCGATGTCGCTGAATTCGTAAGCCTCGTAGCTGCCGTCGTGGCCGCTCACACGGGCGAAGACGCCGACGTTGTTCGCCACTTCCTGCTCCATATTGAGGACGTAGCCGGGATTGGTGCGGTATTGCCGCACCAGAGCCGTGTTCGGCGCGGTGCCGCTGGACTGGGCGAGCGCGAGGGCATCGGCATAGGTGCCCATGTCTGCCCGGTTGGCATAGACCAGGAACTTGATCTTGCCGGGGTGGCTCATCCATTGATGGCGCTGTTCGAGTTCGGCCACGCTCATGAAGTCGTGGAAGTGATCGCCGGCGATCTTCGCGTTGGGGATGTCGGACATCTGGAACAGGCCGCCGCGCGCGGTCCAGTCGCCGGTGTTCCATTCGAGGGCAATGCCATTGGTGAAGCCCCATGAATCGGCGGCGTAGTCGAAGCCGCCGCCGTCGATCAGCGCCCAGTTGAAGAAGTCGCCGCGCGGGTCGTGCGCGTAGCTGTTGGTGTCGAAGATATCGACCACCGAAAATTTGCCGACGGTGAGCGTGAGGTTGTCTGCTGCAACGTTTTCCGCAAGCTGGTTGGGCACCGCATCCACGGTTTGCATGTCGCCGCCGAGATTGAACACCTGGCGCACGAAGGCGCGCGGGATGCGCAGATACGGTGCATTGGCGCCGATCTTGTAGGCTTCGCCGCTGGGAAAGCCGGCGATGCCCAAGGTATTGGAGAGGCCATAGCCCTGGTCGATTTCGGGGTTGATCCAGAATTCGGCGCCATCCCACAGACGGTGGCCGGCGAACAAGGTGATGTCGGCGGTTTCATTGTTGGACGCCGCCGGGTTGAGGCTGTTGGGTCCGCTGTAAGGCGCATTGAAGGCCGGATGGTATTGGTCGACATAGGTGGCTTGGCCGTTGAATTGCCAGCCGCTATCCGATTGCGTGGACTGCGCGGACTGAACCGTGTTGCCTTCGGCATGCGCGATGGAGGTAGCGAGCAAGATGCTCGCGCAGAACGATGCTTGCAGGAGGTCCTGCCAGTTGCGGCGTTGTTGCATGATGCTTCCCCGATTGATGCGTGCGTTGGGCGTCCTTCCCGGCAGGAATATAGCAGCCCGAAGAGCCTGGGCCAAACGCGATCACTGTTTTAGCGGACGGCGGCGTTGTTTTTACGCCGCCGTCATCGACTTGTCACGATGCCGTGGAATCAGCCCGCGAGCTGCACCGCCTTGACCACCACCATCAAGACAGCGATCAAGAGATAGCCGCGCAGGATGCCCATCCAGATCCGGGTGGGACTGGAAAGCTTGGCCGGCGTGAGTTGCGCCAGCGGCGGCATGCGCCAGTTGTCCATTTCCTTGCGCGTGGGCTTGACGGCTTCCTCGGCTTCCGGCAATTCGCCGTTCGCCACGCGGTGCGCGCGTAGGGTGAAGTAGCCGATGCCGATCATGATGCCGATCACGCCGCCGACTACCAGGATTTCCACGATGCGCTCACCGCTGATATCGGGGAACACGACCGCCGATGCCAGGACGATGGACAGCACCACCAGCACGCCGACGATGACGGCGGTAAAGACGTTGGTGGCGCGGCTATTGGTCCAGGGGCCGAGCACTTGCTTGTCGTTGCACAGTAGCAGCAGGAACACCGACGCGCTGGGCAGCAAGACGCCCGCCATGGCTTGTACCGCGTTGGTCAACAGGCCCAGCGGCACGTTCGGCAGCAGCACGAGCGCGGCGGCCACGGCGATCAAGGCGCAATAGATGGCATAGAAGCTCTTGGCGTCGCCTGGCTTGCGATGCAGGGAATGCTTGAGCGCCATCACGTCGCCCACGGCATAGGCCGTCGACAGCGAGATCGCAGCGGCGCCGATGATGCTGGCATCGATCAGTGCAACGGCGAACAGCATGCCCGGCACGCGGCCGCAATACTTGGCCAGCGCGGTGGCGACGGCGCCGGTATCGACGAACCGTCCCGCTTCGGGCTTGCCGGCGAAAACATGCGCCATGCAGGCCATGATGGCGACCGAGCCGACCACCACCAGCACGATGCCGAGCCAGAGATCGATGCGCTCGTAACGGATGAAGCGCGGCGTGATGCGCTTGTCGATGACGTAGCTTTGCTGGAAGAACAATTGCCACGGCGCGACGGTGGTGCCGACGATACCGATGATGAGCAGCATCACGTCTGACAGCGGTGCGCCGGTGGGCATGCGGGGAATAAGGAAATCATGCACCACCGTGCTGACCGGCGGATGCACCATGAACACCAGCGGAATCAATAGCAGGCTGCCGGCAACGAGCACCATGGAAAAGCGTTCGAAGCGGCGGAAGTCGCCCGTGCTGGCGGCGGCGATGACAAGCACGGCGGCGCAGATCACGCCCACGACCTTGGGCAAGCCGAGATAGGACAAGCCCAGGCTGATGCCGATGAATTCGGTGACGATGGTCAAGGCGTTCAAGAGGAACAGATCAATCACGCTGAAGGCGCCCCAGAATTTGCCGAAGCGTTCCAGGATCAGGCGCGCATGGCCGACGCCGGTGACGGCGCCCAGGCGCAGCACCATTTCCTGGTTCACATAGAGCACGGGGACGAGCAATGCGAGCGTCCAGAGCAAGGCGGTGCCGTAGTTCTGGCCGGCCTGGGCGTAGGTGCTGAAGGCGCCGGCGTCGTTATCGCCGACCATGACGATGAGGCCTGGGCCGAGGATCGCGAGCAGCGTTTTCAGGCGCGCCGACCAGCCCTGGCGCGGGCCGGTGTCGTGCCGGCCGATGGTGCCGAACGCGCCCCGGATATCTCCCAGGTGAGCGCTGTCGAGCACGGCTTGGTTCTTATTGTCTGACATGGTTTTCTCCAACGATTTCTTTGAGCGCAAAGCGTCGCCTTGCGCGGGATTTCGTTGCCGGTCGGGTGCTTGACCCGGCCGGCGCGTTCTATTGCGGCTCAATTGCTGAGCAGCCGGCTAAGACGACGGAAAAAACCGTATTTCTTGCCCCAGGCTTGCGCAGCCTGGGCGGATTCCAGCACGTATTGGGCGTGTTGGACGGCGGGGAGGTGGGATACCATCAATGCGAAGTTCATGATGCTGCTCCTTCAATAAGATGTTGCGCGTTGTTGCGTTTGTTTCGCTTCGCGCCGGGGCAGCATGTTTCGCAGGGTCAGCGCATGGCGGTTTGCGCGTTTCGGGGAGTGAGCATGCCGCGGCCGGTCGCCTTTGCGGTTTTCATTTCAGCTTGTCGACGGGGTCGACTGGGACTGTCGCCGTTCATGGCAGCTCCTGGTTGGTTGATCGACACCCGCATCATCGGCGCAGGTGGCTTTTCTTGCATGTAGAGTTCTTGACTCGCGGCGCAGTTCCGCACGTGAACAAATGCTCACATGCGTTGCCTGGCAGAGCGCGACGCAAGTCAAGTGCGGGGCGCGGTCAAGCCGAAGCAAAGCCCGCCCGGTGCGCACGCGCAACCAAACTGGCCAAACAATCAACAGACAAGTAATTTGGGGAGGAAAATGCTGATGGCGCCAAAGACCATGCCATCGACATCTTGATACCGCCATCTGCACTGAGCAAATCGCGGCAGGAGAATACTGCGGGGATTTACCAGTTCAGAGCCAACGCGGATCGGCAACTACTACAATCGCTGATCGTACCCACGAGGGAACTCCAAAAGTTAAGACCCTTCCATTATCGTTCCAAAGCTAGACTGCGTCAAGGATTTGTGGTCTAAATGGCTGATTTTTTACGCAATTTTGCCGCACACGACGCATCCACCGGGGAGGATGGACAGCCTCGGGTCCAGTTCTTACCTGCGGGACTTTGCGAAACATTTGTGATCAAGCCTGCAATGTTTATGCATTGGCCAGGATGACTGGCGAAGACGCTTGCACCATCCCACACGGCGCTTTTTCTCTTTCTTTATAACGCCTCGTCGGTTTTTTACGCGCTTTTTACGACGCCTCTGCATCTCACATTCTATGATTTCCCTGAGGGCCCGGCAAATGCCGAATCAGGCAAAGCGGTCCCGATATCTGGACGAAATCATGAACTTCCGAAGAAACGATGCGCTGTTATCAACCGGCACGATGAGCGGCAATGACGATTATCCGGCGCAGAAAACCGCGAACGCCGCGCGCCGAACCGGAAGATGCAGCAGACACACGCAAATGGTCCGCCAAACGATCAGGCGCGCCGTACTGACAGTGGTATTCGCCGTACTGACCGTCGCCTTTCTGTTCTATTCGATTGTGCAGCTCTGCAATGCCTACGCCTTGGCGCAGCACTACCAGGCGGTGCAGGGGCACGTGGTGCAAACGCAATGTGCAAGTCACTTGCAGGTGCGCTATGCCTTCTCCGCCGGCGGCACAATCTACGCCGGCAGCGCTACGGCACACAAGCGCTGCGACGCGTATCGGATGGGCGAGCCGATCGATGTCTACTACTCGCCGGCCGATCCGGCGATCAGCTTGAGCGAGGAGACGCCGCAACAGCAATGGCGCACGCGCCTGGCGCTGGTGCTAACGGAGATCGCGGTGCTGGCGGTGATCGGCCTGACTTTCCGCATGCGCCGAAAACCCTGACCTCTGTGGGATAATCGGATCGCATTTCCAACCTGCGATCGCGATGAAACATCAGCCCCAACCGGACATTTCGCAACTGGTCCAGCTATTCGGCGCAAACCGTTTCGCCGACATGGAGCAGGCTGCGCGCCGCATGCTCAAGCTTCAACCGGCACATGGCGTGCTGTGGAAGGCGCTGGGCGTGGCCTTGACCAGGCAGGGCAAGGACGCGCTCGACGCGATGCGCCGGGCAGCGCAATACCTGCCCAACGACGCCGAAGCGCATTACAACCTTGGCGTCGAAAGCCAGTCGCGACAGCAAAACGAACTTGCCGAGACCAGCTATCGCCGCACGCTGGCCCTGCAGCCCGGCAACGTGCACGCACTCAACAATCTCGGCAATATCCTGAAACAAAGCGGACGCATCGCCGAGGCCGAAGCCGCGTATGAAAAAGCGCTGGCGCTCGATCCTTCCTATCCCGACGCCTACTACAACCTGGGCTTGACGCTGCAGGACAGCGGACGGCTGGCCGCGGCAGAGAAAAACTACCGGCAGGCGATCGCATTTCGTCCCGGCTATACCCTGGCGCACAATAACCTCGGGCTACTGCTGGCACGGCTTGGCCGCGGCAATGAGGCGATCGCGAGTTACCGGGCCGCCCTCGATATCGATCCCCGTTTTACCGACGTGTGGATCAACCTGGCCGACCTGTTGCGCCAATCCCATGCCTATGTCGATGCGCTGTCGGCTGCGCAGCACGCAGTCGACAGCTCGCCCAAGTCTGCCGAAGCCCGTGTTGCGCTGGCCAATGTCTTGACCGAGATCGGCGAGACGGCGCAGGGCATGGCGCAATTTGCGCAGGCACTGGAATGCAAATCCGATGTGCTTGAAGCGCATGACAATCTGCTGTTCGCGGAGAACTACGCCGCAAGCGATCAGGCGCCATCGCCCTTGCAGCACCGGCAGCATGCCGAACGCTATGGCGAGCTCGTGGCCGCCCAGGCGCGGCCGTTCTGCAATTGGGCCGTCACGGACGATCCGGAGCGCAAGCTGCGCGTCGGCCTTGTCTCGGGCGATCTCTATGCCCATCCGGTGGGTTATTTCATCGAGAACGTGCTGCAAGCCCTGGCGCGCGACCATGGCGAACGGCTCGATATTGCCGCGTATTCGAACACCTCGCGCGAAGACGGTGTTTCGCAGCGCATCAGACAGCACTGCGCAAGCTGGCTGGACGTCACCCTCTTGCACGACCTGCAGTTGGCCGAACGCATCCATGCCGATGCCGTCGACATCCTGATCGATCTCTCCGGCCATACGGCACGCAACCGCCTGCCGGTATTCGCCTGGAAAGCCGCTCCCGTGCAGGCGAGCTGGCTCGGTTATTTCGCCACCACCGGCGTGCCGGCAATCGATTATGTGATTGCCGATCCATGGACCGTGCCTGAGGGCGATGCCGCAGCCTTCACCGAAACGGTATGGCGCCTGCCCGAGACGCGGCTATGCTTTACGCCGCCGGAGGTCGCCGTCGAAGTCGGCCCGCTGCCTGCCTTGCGCAACGACCGCATCACATTTGGCTGTTTCAATAATCTGGGCAAGATGGGCGACACGGTGGTGGCATTGTGGGCCGGCATTCTGCGCGACGTGCCCGGCAGCATGCTCTTCCTCAAGTCCAAGCAACTGGGCCAGGCGGCGATCGCCGAGCGTGTGCGCCACCGGTTCCAGGCTTGCGGTGTCGATCCGCAGCGCTTGCGGCTTGAAGGCAGCAGTCCGCGAGAGCAATATCTGGCCGCCTACAACGAGATCGACATCGCGCTTGACCCTTTTCCTTTCACCGGCGGCACGACGACGGTCGAAGCCTTGTGGATGGGCGTGCCGGTGCTGACGCTGCAGGGTACGCGGATGATCGCGCGGCAAGGCGCCTCGCTGCTGAACAATGCCGGCCTGGCAGACTGGATTGCGGGCTCGCCCGACGTCTATCGGCAGCAAGCCGTGGCACGCGCGGCCGATCTGCAGGCGCTCGCGCGCCTGCGCGCCGGGTTGCGTGCGCAAGTGCTGGCTTCGCCGGTCTTCGATGCCGCGCGCTTTGCCGGACATTTTGCAGCTGCCCTGCGGCAGATGTGGCGCATCCGGTGCAACAAGTAGCGGGCCTTGCCGTCCCGGCAGCCCAAATGCGCCTCGCCTCATCCTGCATGTTCCATCCCTGATGTAGAGACTGGCCGTCCAATCGGGTAAAATTGGCCTTACATCTCCAAGGGGAAACACCATGCCTCTCCCACCCGGCCCGAATGCATCGGGAATGATGCAGTCGGGCGGCGTCGGTTCCGCCTTTGCCGCCGCCGCGCAGCTCGACAACACGGGCGACAGCGCGCTCGACGCGCCGTTTTCGGTACTGCAAAACCGCAAGCACCAGGCCTTTCCCCGTTTCACGCAGGCCGAGATCGCACGCATGATGCGCTTCGGCACTACCCGCCAATGGGAGCGCGACGACTACCTGTGCCGCATCGGCGATCGGGCTGTGGGCATGGTGGTGGTGCTGCGCGGGCGCATCCGGGCCGTGCTGCGCGACGGCATCGGGCGCGAATCGATGGGCATGGAACAAGGCCCCGGCAATTTTGCCTGCGAAATCGGCCAGTTGTCAGGACGCGCCGCGCTGGCCGACGTCCAGGCGCTCGAACCGGTCGAGGCGCTGCATATCGCGCCAGACAATTTGCGTGCCCTGATCACGGCCGAGGCCGAACTGGGCGAACGCATCATGCGCGCGCTGATCCTGCGCCGCGTCAACCTGATCGAAAAAGGCAGTGGCCCGGTGTTGCTCGGTTCCGGCAAGCGCCCTGGCCTCCTGGCGCTGCAAAGCTTCCTGCGGCGCAACGGTTACCCGCATACCGTGATCGATGCGCAGAACGATCCCGAAGCGGTCGAAGTGATCCAGCGCCTTTCGCCTGCGGAGGAAGATTACCCGCTGGTGCTGTGTCAGGACGGCAGCATCCTGCGCGCGCCCGACGTGGGCCGGCTGGCATCCCACCTCGGGCTGATTCCCGAATTCGACCCGAAACACGTCTACGACGTCACCGTGGTAGGGGCCGGGCCGGCCGGGCTGGCAGCGACGGTGTATGCCGCGTCGGAGGGCTTGTCGGTGGCGCTATTCGATTCGCACGCGCCAGGCGGCCAGGCCGGCGCCAGTTCACGCATCGAAAACTATCTCGGTTTCCCCACCGGCATCACCGGCCAGGCGCTGGCGGGCCGCGCTTTCGCACAGGCGCAGAAGTTCGGCGCGCACGTCGCCATTCCGACCCAGGTAAGCGCTTTGCATTGCGGCGAATCGCCGATGCTGCTGGAACTTGCCGACGGCACGCGCATCGCCACGCGCTCTGTCGTGATCGCCAGCGGCGCCGTGTATCGCCATCCGGAAATCGAAAACCTGCAGCGCCATGAAGGCAGCGGCGTGTTCTATTGGGCCTCGCCGATCGAGGCCAAATTGTGCAAGGGGCGCGAAGCCATCGTCATCGGCGGCGGCAATTCGGCCGGGCAAGCCACGGTGTTCCTCGCCTCGCATGCCGCCCACGTGCATCTGATGGTGCGCGGGCCGGGCCTGGAAGCGAGCATGTCGCGCTACCTGATCGACCGCATCAAGTCGCTACCCAACGTCACCCTGCATGCCCACTCGACCGTGGCCGCACTGCATGGCGAACAGGGTGGTCTCTCGGGCGTGAGCGTGCTCTGTCGCGCCTCGGGCGAACCGGTCAATACCGACTTCGATGTGCGACAAGTGTTTTCCTTCGTCGGGGCGGACCCGAACTCGGACTGGCTGCATACCTGCCCGGTGCAGCTCGACGGCAAAGGCTTCGTGCTGACCGGCGCCGACGTACGCGAACCCGATCATGCCATGCAGTATTCGCTGGAGACCAGCGTGCCGGGCGTGTTTGCCATCGGCGATGTGCGAGCCAATTCGACCAAGCGGGTGGCCGCGGCGGTGGGCGAAGGCGCAGCGGCCGTGGCGCAGATTCATACTTACCTGGCGCAGTTGGCCCCGCTGGAAAAGGCCACGGTCTAGCTGACCCGTTCCATATACAGGAGAAAGGCTTGGCTTCATTCGATTGGCACTGCGACGCGATCACGCCACTGACGCTGATCGACGCAAACTATCGCAACACACAGAATGTCCGCCGCTTCTTCAGGAAATCCTGCGGTGAGCATTTCAAGTTCGACCGCCTGTTCATGGCGTGGATGAAGGCGTCCGTCGGAAAGACCATGGGTGAGGCCGCGAGTGAATGGCTAGTGCGCGAGCTTACTCGCAAAACCGATCGCTGATCCATTGCAGCGCCGACCGGCGCACGCACGGTTTTATTCCCTCGCCGCACAAAAAAATAGTCCGGAATAATTCTGCGTCACAGACAGTTTTACTCCATGCAGGGAGAAAAAACCAAGGCCGGCTCGCCAGTGGCTGATGGCCGGCATTATTCTGACTAGGAGTCGTATCATGATGAAACTACAAGCAAAGTGGATCGCGGCAAGCCTGCTGCTGTCCTCGTCCGCCCTGATCTCGCCCGCGCACGCCATCGGCGCCACGGGTACCAGCGCCGACTTCGGCGTGGCCGCGACGGCCGGCGTAGCGGACCACACCATCGAACTGACAGCCGGCACCAAATGGGTCAACGTGACATGCGGGGAAACGGTGCGTTTCAAGGCTGGGGGCAAGAGCTTTACCTGGCACATTTCGACCATTCATGGCGCGCCCTTCGATTTATCTTCCATCGCACCCAAGGATTTCGACGCAAAGGGAGTGCGCGTCTATGTTGCAGCCGATCCGACGGTCAGCGGGGCTTGACGAACGCCTGATGACCAAGCGACACGCAACCCGCCGATGCGTACAAAAAATTTGACGCGCAGGCGGCTTGCGTTTTGCTTGTCCACTCTTGCCTCTACAGTTTGAAATCCACCCCGAACACGGCGAAATTCGCGCCCGGATTGGGGTGCTTGATGGCGCCGTTGGAGAAGTGCTGCAGCTTGATGCCGATGCTCCAGCTCTTCCATTCGTAGCCCACCCCGATGTGGTCGCCGAACTGGAATGCGGTGGAGAAGTCGCGCCGGTTGTTGTCGTACAGGTGCGACAGCAGATTGGCGCCAACGCCGGCCTCGCCGTAAAAACCGACCTTGCTGTCGTTCTCGAAACGGAACACCGGCGTGATGCCGACATCGGCCAGGTCGCGGTCGTGGCCGTCCACGCCGTCCCATGCGCGGCCCTGCCATTGCGCCAGGCTCAAGTCCCAGTAGCCGCCGAGGTGAGTGCCGTTGGAGTCGAACCAGGCTTCGTTCCAGTCCCATTGCACTGCAGCACGAGTGAGGCGGGTGACGTTGCCGGTGCCGTATTCAAGCGAGACGGAATCGGGTACGACTCCTTCGGCATGCGCCGCGGCAGTGGTCAACCAAAGCGCTGCCAGAGCGCCAATTGCTCTCATTTTCATTCTGTCTATCCTTGTCTCTTAGTATTTTTATACGAGTGCCAAGTGCTTCAAAACGGACAGGGGCAGGTTTCGCAATATGATCCTACCCGTTTTCAAAAAATTGTGCATGCTCAATTGAGCAAAAAAGCGGCGCGATGATCGGTATCAGCGCGCCGCAAAGGGGCAAAACACTGTCAGGTCTTCTTTCGGTTACTTTTGCGCGACGCTTGCCGAAGCCGAGGTGCCGTCCCAGCCGCCACCGAGCGAACGGATCAGGGCCACGGTCGTCACTGCACGTGCGCCGCGCAATTGCACGGCGTTGCGCTGCACCGTGGCGAGATTGCGCTGCGCGTCGAGCAGATCGAGATAGCTCGAGCGGCCGGCGTCGTAGAGCTGTTGTGCCAATTGCGCGGAACGTTGAGCCGATACCACGGCCGCGTCGATCTGCTCGGATTGGCCGGCCAGGATGCGTAATCCAGCCAGGTTATCCTCGACTTCGGCAAAGGCAGAGAGCGTACCCTGGCGGTAGGATGCCACCGCTTCTTCCAGCGCCGCCTTGCTGCGTTCGATGTTGGCCTTGTTGCGCCCGCCGTCGATGATCGGCATGTTCAGCAGCGCGCCCAGGAGCCACGAGCCGTTCGACCACTGGAACACGTCGGGGAACGTGGTCGCCGTGCCGCCGACGCCGCCATTGAGATTGATCGCCGGGAACATCGCGGCGCGCGCCACGCCGATGCGCGCGTTGGCCGCCTCCATGTTCTTTTGCGCGATCACGATGTCGGGACGGCGCTCCAGCAAGGAAGACGGCAGGCCCACTGGAATCGATGGGAACACGGCCCCTTCCTTCAAGGGATTGTGCTCCGCGTTATAGCTCGATGCCGGTTTGCCCAGCAGCACGGCCAGCGCATGTTCGTTGGTCACACGCTGTTGCTCCAGGCCGATCGCTTCGGCGCGCGACGTGGCCAGCTCGGTCTTGGCGCGCGAGAGATCGAATTCGCCCAGGTCGCCCAAGTCGTAGCGGCGTTGATTGACGCGCACGCTTTCCTCGCGCAGCTTCACTGTCTCGTGCAAGGTGTCGAGCTCGGCATCGGATTCGCGCAGGCGAAAGTAGGTCTGCGCCACGTCGGCCTGCAAGGACAGCAATACCGAGCGGTACTGGGCCTCGGTCGCCGCTTCGTCCGAGCGCGCCGCGGCCACGTTGGACGATACGCGGCCGAACAGATCGACCTCATAGCTTGCCGTCAAATTGGCCTGGTAGATATTGCCCGGCGGGATGGCGGTGCCTTGTGGCAGATCAACCGTCAGGGGTGAGACACGCTCGCGCGTAGCCCCGACCGAGGCGCCAAGCTGCGGGCTGCGGTCGGCTTCGGCGATGCCGGCAATCGCACGCGCCTCCTTGACGCGCGCCGCCGCCACAGCCAGGCTGGCATTGGCACGCGTGGCCTCCTCGATCAACTGGTTCAAGGCCGGATCATGGAAGGCCAGCCACCATTCGCCGCGCGCCTGCGCTTCCGCCGGATTGGCTCGCTGCCAGCGTGTGCCGTCGGCTGCGGTTTGCGGTTGTGCGCTTTCCTTGAACGCGGCAGGCACGTCGATTTGCGGCTGCTTGAATTCCGGTGCGGCGCAAGCTGCCAGGATCATTGCCGCCGCCAATGCCGACAACAGCGGGGTGATGGTTTTACTCATGGATGGCTCCCTTCGATAGCAGTCACGCCGCCGCTTGCAGGCTTGTGAGCCAGGCGTTTGGCCAGCGTGCGCAACAATACATAGAACACGGGTGTCAGGAACAGGCCGAAGAAGGTCACGCCCAGCATGCCGGCGAACACCGCCACGCCCATGGCATGACGCATTTCGGAACCGGCGCCGTGCGAAAACACCAGCGGCACCACGCCCATGATGAAGGCGATCGAGGTCATCAAAATGGGACGCAGACGCAGACGGCAGGCTTCGAGCGCAGCTTGCAGGGTGCTTCTGCCGTGCTCTTCCAGTTCGCGGGCGAATTCCACGATCAAAATCGCGTTCTTCGACGCCAACCCCACCAGCACGAATAGCGCAATCTGGGTGAAGACGTTGTTGTCGCCATGGGTGAGCTTGACGCCGGTCAGTGCGCACAAAATCGACATCGGCACGATCAGGATCACCGCCAGCGGCAGCGTCCAGCTTTCATATTGCGCGGCCAACACCAGGAACACCAGCAGCACGCATAATGGGAAGACCAGAATCATGGTGTTGCCCGACAAAATATCCTGGAAGGTCAGATCGGTCCATTCATAGCTGATGCCCTTGGGCAGCGTTTCCTTGAGGATCTTGTCCATCTCGGCCTGCGCTTCACCCGAGGAAATCCCCGGTGCCGGACCGCCGTTGAGGTCAGCGGCGACGTAGGCGTTGTAGCGCTGCACGCGGTCCGGTCCATAGCTATCCTTGACGCGCATCAGGGACGACAGCGGAATCATCTCGCCCTTGTCGCTACGCACCTTGAGCTGTTCGATGTCTTCGGCATGCGAACGGAACGGCGCATCGGCCTGCACACGCACCTGATAGGTGCGGCCGAACTGGTTGAAGTCGTTCACGTAATACGAGCCGAGATTGATCTGCAGCGTCTGGTAGATGGTTTCCAGCGGCACGCCCAGTTGCTTGGCCTTGGTGCGGTCGATGTCGGCATAGAGTTGCGGCACGTTGATCTTGAAACTGGAGAACACACCAGCCAGCTTGGGATCTTGCCAGGCCTTCATCTGCACCGCCTGCGTGGCATTGTATAGCGCGTCGTAGCCCAGGTTGCCGCGGTCTTCGATCATCAGCTTGAAGCCGCCGATGGTGCCGAGACCGTTGACGGGCGGCGGCGGGAACACCATGACGAAGGCATCCTGGATCGAACCCATGCGTTTGTTGACTTCGGCGGCAATGGCCGCGCCCGATTGCTCCGGACTGGTACGCTCATGAAACGGCTTCAAGGTGACGAACACGATGCCGGCATTGGGCGAGTTGGTGAAGCCGTTGATCGAGAGACCAGGGAAGGCCACCGACGACTCCACGCCGGGAATGTCCTTGGCCACGTCGGACATGCGGCGGATCACCTGCGTGGTACGATCGAGCGAGGCTGCATCGGGCAATTGCGCGAAGCCGACCAGGTATTGCTTGTCCTGCCCCGGCACGAAGCCCGCGGGCACGGCCTTGAACATGAACACGGCAGCGGCGGCCAGCACGAGGTAGACGCCGATGGCGGCAGCCTTGCGCGAGAGCACGCCCTTGACGCCCACTTCATAGCGGTGCGAGGCACCGGCGAAGAAGCGGTTGAACCAGCCGAAGAAACGGCCGAAGACCGCATCCATGACCTTGGTCAACGCATCTTTCGGTGCATCGTGCGGCTTTAACAACGTGGCCGCCAAGGCCGGCGCCAGCGTCAGCGAACAGAATGCCGAGATCACGGTCGAAATCGCAATCGTCAGGGCGAACTGGCGGTAGAACTGCCCGGTCAAGCCCGACACGAAGGCGATCGGCACGAACACGGCGCACAGCACCAGCGCAATCGCGATGATCGGGCCGCTGACTTCCTTCATGGCCTGCACCGTCGCATCGCGCGGCGCGAGGCCGTTGGCGATATTGCGTTCGACGTTTTCCACCACCACGATGGCATCATCGACCACGATCCCGATCGCCAACACCAGCCCGAACAGCGAGAGCGTGTTGATCGAGAAGCCGAAAGCGAGCATCACGGCAAAGGTACCGACGATCGACACCGGCACCGCCAACAGCGGAATGACGGACGCGCGCCAGGTTTGCAGGAACACGATCACCACCAGCACCACCAGCGCGATCGCTTCCAACAGCGTATGGATCACGGCGCGGATCGATTCGCGCACGAATTGCGTCGGGTCGTAAACCACGTCATAGTCGACGCCTTCGGGGAAGTCTTTCTTCAGTTCTTCCATCTTGGCGCGCACGTCGGTCGACAATTGCAGCGCGTTGGCATTGGGTGCCTCGAAGATGCCGATGGCCACCGCCGACTTGTTGTTCAACAGCGAATGCAGGTCATAGGAGTTGGAGCCGAGTTCGAGCCGCGCCACGTCCTTCAATAGCGTCACCGCGCCATCGGCATTGGTTTGCACGATGATGCCGCCGAACTCTTCCACGGTCTTCAAGCGCCCCTGGGTGTTGACGGTGAACTGGAATTCCGCGTTCTTGGAAGGCGAAGCGCCGATCACACCGGCTGCAACCTGCACGTTTTGCTCGCGGATGGCGTTGACCACGTCGGTCGCGGTCAAGCCGCGCGCGGCCACCTTTTGCGGATCGAGCCAGACGCGCATGGCGTAGTCGCCCGAGCCGAACAGGTCGGTTTCGCCCATGCCGGGAATGCGGTCGAGCTGGTCCTTGACGTTCAATACTGCATAGTTGCGCAGATATAGGTCGTCGTAACGGCCGTTGGGCGACAGCAAGTGCACCACCATGGTCAGGTTGGGTGAGGACTTGACAGTCGTCACGCCGATCTGGCGCACTTCGTCGGGCAGGCGCGGCAAGGCGCGCTGCACGCGGTTTTGCACTTGCGTTTCAGCCTGCTCCACGTCGGTGCCGACCTTGAAGGTCACGGTCAGCGCCAGGGCGCCGTCGGCGGTGTTTTGCGACGACATGTAGAGCATGTTTTCCACGCCGTTGATCTGTTCCTCAAGCGGCGCGGCCACGGTCTCGGCGATCACCTTGGGGTTGGCGCCAGGATATTGCGCGCGCACCACCACCGAAGGCGGCACCACGTCGGGGTATTCCGAGATCGGCAGGTTGAAGATCGCAATCAACCCGCCGACGAAGATAAGGATCGACAAGACCGCCGCGAAGATCGGCTTGTCGACAAAGAAGCGTGAGAAATTCATGGTGCTTATTCCTTCTTGGTTGCCGCGGCATCCGCGCTTTTATCTGTTTTTGCGCTGGTTTTCACATCAGCTTTCGGTTTTTCTTGCGCCGGTTGGGCAGCCGGATCGAAATCCATCGCCACGATCTCGGCCGTCACCGGTGCACCGGGGTGCACGCGCTGCAAGCCGTTGACCACGACTTTCTCGCCGGCCTTCAAGCCTTCACGCACCACGCGCAGGCCATCGACTTCGGGCCCAAGCGTGATGCGGCGGTATTCGGCCTTGCCGTCGGCGCTGACGACGAACACGAACTTGTAGTTCTGGTCGGTATTGATGGCGCGCTCCGCCACCAGCACGGCCTTTTGCTCTTCCTTGCCGCCGGCCAGTTGCACGCGGGCGAACAGGCCGGGCACGAGCGTGTGGTCGGTATTGGCCAGCACCGCACGCATGCGCACCGAACCGGTGGCGGGGTCGAGCCGGTTGTCGACGAATTCGAGCCTGCCTTCGTGCGGGAAGCCGGTTTCGTTGGCCAGGCCGATCTTGACCGGGACGGCGTCGCCGGCACGCGCCTGGACGCCTACGCGCAGGAAGGTGTCTTCGTCGCCGTCGAAGCTGGCATAGATACGGTCGTTCGACACCACCGAGGTCAGGATCGCGCTCGGGTCGATCAGGTTGCCGATGGTGATTTCAGCCTTGGAGGCGCGGCCATCGATGGGCGAGCGCACCTGGGTGTAGCTAAGATTGAGCTTCGCCGCTTCGGACGAGGCGTCGGCAGCGCGTGCGGCGGCGTCGAGTTCCTTGTAGCTCGATGCGCTTTCGTCATACTCGCGTTGGGCGATGGCCTTTTCCGAGAGCAGTTTTTCCGAGCGGTTCAATTCAAGCTTGGCCAGTTCGGCCTTGGCGCGCGCCTGCGCGGCGGCGGCTTCGGCGCGGTCGGCTTCAGCCTGGAAGGGGCGTGGATCGATGACGAACAGCACGTCGCCCTTCTTCACCTCGCTGCCCGGCTTGAAGTTGACCGCTGTGATGAAGCCGCCGACGCGCGAACGGATCTCGACGCGGTCGATCGCTTCCAGGCGACCCGAGAATTCCTGGGTCTCGGCGACCTGCTTTTCCAGCACCACGGCAGCCGATACGGGCGGACCGCCTGCTGCCGCCGCTTCGGGAGCCTTGCTCTGGGCCGCATTGCAGCCGGCTAGAATGAAGCCGGCCAAACCGGCAATCGCCAGAGCCGCAACCAGCGGACGCACGAATGCGCGCAGCTCGCGTCCGGAATTGTTCAATGTACTCATGATGACTCCCTTTTTTGAAGTGATTCAGGAAAAATCGGAAAAACAGGGCCTCGCCGCACCGAACGGTGCGTCGAAAAATTCTTGATTGGAAACTTGCCTGCTTAGTGAAGACTTATTAATGAAGACTTATTAGTAAAGCCCTCTCATTGAAGTCTTCTCATGCAGGTGTCGGGCGAGACTAGAAAGCGCAGATCATGACGGCCTCTCCCCGTCCAGCGCGGACAGATACACACCGATGGCAGAGAGCGCATGCTGCCGGCAGGCGCAATCATTGCGCGCCCCGGGTTCGGTCAGGGGCGCGGGTTGCAGGCGCTGCACCGTCGTCTGCACACCGCAGGCGATCAGTTTGACACCGTATTGTTCAGCTTCGTCGCGCAGCGGATCATCCTCGGCGGACAGGATCAGCGCGGGCGGCAAATTCTTGAGCCGGCTCGATTGCAAAGGTGATGCATAGGGATGCGTGCGGTCCGCCGCATTGGGCAAATAACCGCGATAGCAGGCGGCACAGGCATCGGCCACTTCGACCAGGTTCGCATCGTCGGGCATGGCGCGCATCGAGCCGGTCGTCAAACCGGGGTCGAGCATAGGCATGATCAAGACTTGCCCCGCCAACTCGGGCCCGCCGCGATCGCGCGACATCAGGGCCGAAACCGCCGCCAGGTTGGCGCCAGCCTCAATACCGGCCACCACCATCTGCTTGCCGCTCCAGCCGAGCTTGGCCTTGTTCTTTTTGGCCCAGGTCAACACGGCGTGCGCATCCTCGACTGCCGCAGGAAACGGCGACACCGGCGCCAGCGTGTAGCTGGTGGCGAGCACCAGGCGCGACGGGTTGCTGGTCACCAGGTGCACCAGGAATTCGTGCGCGCCTTCGAGATCGCCTTCGACGAAACCGCCGCCATGGAAGAACACGATCAGGCTGTCGAGCTTGGCGCCGGCAGCGTCCGCCGAATAAGTCCGCGCAGCGAGGACGCCGGCAGCGCCCTGCACGTCGATATCGCGAATATTCAGCAACGCGCCAGCCTCCAAATTCGACACGACACTCATTGCTGTTCCGCCTGGCTCTGGCTATCGGTGTTCAGGCACAGCAAGCTGCTCGGGCTGCCCATCATGCGGTTGATCACCTTATAGCTGTTCGCCTCGGTGCGTGCACCGACCGAATAGGCATCGGACGACGCGACCGCGCCCAGGGCGGCTACGCCCAGCGCCAGGACTAACGCTCCCGCTACTTTACTCAGATAGACGAACATGATGACCTCCTTCACATGCTGACACCTTCAACGGTGCAAATACCGCAACCCTTGCTGCAGTACAGCAATCATAGTCGTCACGAATGTCCAGATAAAGAGCTAAAATATGAATTGATTGTTCAGATTTCTGAACAATCGAGCTTTTCGTGAGCAATTCGGGGCATTATCCCAACTTTACGCGCCGCTTGCCACGGCCGTACCAGGAAAAAAATGAATAAATTGCAAGCCATGGAAGTGTTCGTGCACGTGGTCGACACCGGCAGCTTCACGCGCGCGGCCGACCAGATGCAATTGCCCAAGGCCACCGTTTCGACTTCGATCCAGACACTCGAATCCACATTAGCCGTCAAACTGCTCAACCGCACCACGCGCCGCATCAATGTCACGGCCGACGGCGCGGCATATTACGAACGTTGTGTACAGATTTTGTCTGACGTACGCGACGCCGAAGAATCGCTCTCGCGCAACCGCGCAAGCCCGCGCGGTCGCTTGCGTGTCGATGCCGGCACCTCGATTTCGCGCGAATTGATCGTGCCTGCACTGCCCGGCTTCTTCGAGCGCCATCCCGATATCGAACTCGAACTCGGCTGCAGTGACCGCCAGATCGACCTGATCGAAGAAGGCGTGGACTGTGCCATCCGCGGCGGCAACCTGAGCGACTCGACCCTGATCGCGCGCCGTGTCGGCATCATCGACTTCGTTACTTGCGCCACGCCGGACTATCTCGCACGCTACGGCCGTCCCATGCACCCGAGCGATCTGGAACGGCACCGCTGCGTCAATTTCTTTTCCTCCAAGACCGGCCGCATCTATCCCTGGGATTTCACACGCGGCGAGGAGCGCATCGAACTGACGCCGCCATCCACCATCGCCGTCAACGATGCCAATGCCTACGTCACCGCCGGGCTGGCCGGCCTGGGCGTGGTGCAGATCGGCGAAGCCTCGATTGCGCCCTATCTGCAAAGTGGGGCGTTCGAAGTCATCCTGCCCGAATGGAAGACCGACCCGCTGCCCATCCACGTGGTGTATCCGCAGAACCGGCACCTGTCGGCCAAGGTGCGCGTGTTCGTGGAGTGGGTGGCGGAGTTATTTGCCGATACGCCTGGGTTGCGGATGCAGGGACGGTAATTCGCGTGATCCGCAGGTTGCCCTTTGCGCTGCGAAGCCCGACAATTCCGCGCTTACACCGTCGTCGCAGGCGCCGACACAACCGCCGATGTAGGGCTTCGCTTCGCTGTTCAGCACCAACCTACCGATATCATGGGCACCGTGCTGCGTCTTCGGGTCGCAATACTTTCATGCGCCACACAATAAATTTGTCGATCCAGGTCTTGGCATCCGGTAACGGCATCTGACCAAGAACCTTGTATGTCGCTCCATCGATCACTTCGACCGCGGGCATGCCGTGCAGCGGAACGGCGACGATATCGACAAGATTGCGCTTCGCATCGACGGCAATTGCATGCGGAAATTTATCCAGCGCCATGCTCACGCTGCGGTCGGCCGGAATGGAAGGCACGATGGCCCCTTTCACTTCCTGAGGAATATGCGCCGGCATGAGGGACAAGCTGCCATGCCGTTCGCCCGGCATCATGACGTTCGAGGCGATCACATTGGCGCCATCCTTGGTGAACGCCAATTCGCCGGGCTTGCCCAGCGTGGCGCGCGTCTCGGTCGCACCGCTTGCGAGATCGAGAAGACGCACGCCGGTCTCGCCGCCGCCGATGGCATACGCCAGCGCACGCCCATCCGGGCCGAGGGCGAACTTGCCGGCCGCCTCTTTCGTACCGTAGTTCGCCGATATCCGCAGATTTAGCGTATCGAACACGGTCACGCCGCGCGCATGGCCGACGACGAGCGACTTGCCGTCCGGTGTGGCGGCGATTCCAGCGTCACCATCATCGAACGGCACGCTCGCCACGACCTGACCGTCGACGGTGTCGAGCGCGGCCAGCCTGTGCAAACCAGCCTGCACCGTGTATAGCCGGCTGCCGTCGGCGCTCAATGCCAGGCCGGCGGGATTGCCGGCAATCTCGATGGTGCGTTCGAGCTTCCTGCTCGCTGCGTCGATGACGAGGATCTGGCCTGCCGGATCGAAAGACAGGAGATAAATTTTTGCACCGTCGCGACTGACGGCGATTTCCCGCGCCGAGGCGGGCAGCGGCAGATTCGCTGCCAGGCGATTGTCGGCAAGGGAAAACACCAGCAGGCGCCGCGCAACGCTGTCGCTCAAGTAAGCAAATTGGCCGTTCGGCGCGATGGCAAGTTCTTCGGTCGCGGTATAGACAAGCTGTTGGCAACCCGGCACCGGCAGCCAGTAAAACAGCGCAGCACCCCCGGCCGCGACAATGATCAGGGCTACTATCAGAACCTTCAACAGTTTGCGCATGGGGCGAAGTTTCGGTCGGTCGGTTGGAGTGGTCGGAGTCGGCTGGAGTCGGCTGGCTATAGCTTGCCGCCAAGGCGATTCCGCTTAGTCAATCATATGGTGTGCCGAGTTCCCGTCCAGCGACGATATCACAGCCAAACACGGACAAATGGTGCGGCTAGGCCAACTCCCGCGCGAGCCTTTTCGCTTCGTCCCGCAGCGCCGCCATAAACCGTTCAACCAGCGCATTGCCAGTCCGGTGAGAAGGCCGCACCACATGCACGCGAAACGGTATTGCCAAGGCCAGCGGGCGGATCTGCACACCCTGCTCCGCATATTCGAGCGCCGTCAACGGATTGACGATGCCGATGCCGACATCGTGCCGCACCATGGCGCACACCGACGCGGCACTATGGGTATCGACGATCATCCTGCGTTCTACGCCGGCGCGGCGAAAGGCGTCATCGATGAGAAGGCGATACGGGTCTTCAGGCGCCAGGCTGATGAAACGCTCGCCGGCGAAATCGCGTAATTGCAGTACGCGTTTTTTCAACAGACGGTGGCCCGGCGGCAGCACGCAGACTTCGTTGATTTCCAAGAGCGGGCTTTGCTCGGTGCCGGGCGGCGCGGTTTCCCGCTCGGTCAAACCCAGATCATAGCCTTGGGCCGAGAGCCATTCTTCAAGATAGGGCGATTCGGCCGGCGTAATGGATACGCTCGCACCTTCGTGCGCGGCAAGAAAACGCGCGCAGGCCGCCGGCAATAGCGTCTGCGAAAAAACCGGCAAGCCGATGATGGACAACTGGCCCGAAGCGAATTGCTTCAAGCGCCCTGCCACGCCGAGCACACGTTCGAAACCGACGTAGGAACGCCGCACCTCTTCATACAACGCCAGTGCCTGGGCATTGGGCTGCAGGCGCCCGCGCACGCGGTCGAACAGGGGAATGCCGATCAATTCTTCGAGCCGCGCCAGCTCGCGGCTGACCGTCGGTTGGGAGGTGAACAGCACCTGGGCCGCGCCCGTAACGCTGCCCGCCGTCATGACGGCGCGAAAGATTTCGATCTGGCGGGGCGTAATATCCATGCACAAAGTATATCAATAATGAATGGATGTTGAAAAAATAAGCATTTTGTGGAATGGTCGCAATTACGGATAATGGCACTGGACACTCATTGCCTTGCTACCATGCGCCACACCGACGACCAAACAATCAGCTCCCTTGCCGCACAGTTCGGCACGCCGCTCTGGGTTTACGACGCTGCCACAATCAGGAGCCGCATCGCGTCGCTGCGCCAATTCGACACGATCCGCTTCGCGCAAAAAGCCTGCTCCAACACGCACATCCTGCGCCTGATGCGCGAGGAAGGCGTCAAGGTCGATGCCGTTTCGGCCGGCGAAATCGAGCGTGCGCTGCATGCGGGCTACACAACTGGCGGCGTGAATTCGGAAATCGTCTTCACCGCCGACGTGATCGACCGCGCCACGCTGGCACTGGTCGCCGGGCATGGCATCCCGGTCAATGCCGGATCGATCGACATGCTCGAACAATTGGGCGAGCGCTCCCCCGGTCATGCGGTATGGCTGCGCATCAATCCCGGCTTCGGCCACGGGCACAGCCAAAAGACCAATACCGGCGGCGAGCAGAGCAAGCACGGCATCTGGCATAGCGACCTGCCGCGCGCACTTGCCGTCATTGCGCGCCATGGCTTGAAGCTGATCGGCATTCACATGCACATCGGCTCGGGCGTCGATTACAGCCACCTGGCTAATGTATGCGATGCCATGGTTCAACTCGTCATCAGCATGGGACATGATCTGCAGGCGATCTCGGCCGGCGGCGGTCTCTCCGTTCCCTATCGCGCCGGCGACGCGCAAGTCGATACGGCGCACTACTTCAGCCTGTGGGACGCCGCGCGCAAGCGCATCGAAGCGCATCTTGCCCATGCCGTGCATCTGGAAATCGAACCGGGGCGCTACCTGGTCGCCGAGTCGGGCTGCCTCGTCGGCGAAGTGCGCGCGGTGAAAGACATGGGCAGCAATCACTTCGTGCTGGTCGATACCGGCTTCAACGAGTTGATGCGCCCGGCCATGTATGGCTCCTACCATGAAATCTCACTGATTCCCGCGACGGGTTCGCCCGCCACGCGTACGACGCGCGAAACCGTCGTTGCCGGCCCGCTGTGCGAATCGGGCGACGTATTCACCCAGGAAGACGGTGGCGTTGTCGTGCGCCGTGCGCTGCCCGATGCGCAATTGGGCGATCTCCTCGTGTTCCACGACACGGGCGCGTATGGGGCTTCCATGTCTTCCAACTACAACAGCCGGCCTTTGATTGCCGAAGTGCTGGTGGAACGTGGCGGGGGAAAACTGATACGGCGGCGCCAGACGATTGCGGAGCTGCTGGCGTTGGAAGACGTCTGAACGGCGGGTTGGCGCGCGGCGTGGCTTCCTCGAAGCCTACATCACCTGCCCGCCACATCCGATGCGCAGCTGAACCTGCACAAGCTCGATCAATATGTGCAGCGGCTGAACGACTTGTACAACGTCGGCGACAAACGCGGGGAAGATTCTCAGCATTTGCCGGACCGGCGGCCGATGCATTGGGTTTGACACAAAAGTAAGCCCGCTCCTCCCTGTTTTCGCCAATCACCGACTCTGCCGCGCCATTCGCCGAAAACCGCGGGACTTTGCGTTTTCCCTGGCATATCTTCACGCTGCGGCAAGAAAAGAATTTCCGGCAAACCGGCATAGAACAATGCCAAGCCACCGCCGCAGCGTACAACGGAAAAGAGACAAGGGGCAATCATGGACCAATTGGTGGAAGGCAAACGGCACGCGCGCAAGCGCATTCTCTGGGGTCTGGTTCTGGTGGCGCTGGGCGTGTTGTTCCTGCTGGAACAATTCGACACGCTCGATCTCACCATGAGCTGGCGTTTCTGGCCGCTGGTTTTGCTGGTGTCGGGCCTGGTCGACGTGCTTGCGGCCACGCGCTGGAAACACATTGCCGAAGGCTTGAACCAGATCGTGATCGGGTCCTGGCTGTTCGCCTGTATCGTACACTTGTGGGGTTTCACATTCACCAATAGCTGGCCCTTGCTCTTGATCGGCTTCGGCATCACCGTCGTGCTGGGTGGCCTGCCCGACTGCGTGCAAAAGAAGAATTGATCGACAGCCCTGAGGAATCGTCATGAACCAAAACAACAACCGCGTCGTACTGGGCACCGTCATCATCGTCTTCGGCATGCTGGCGCTGATCGATAATCTCCATCTTTTCGGCATGACCGACGTGATCAGCTTCTGGCCCGCCGTCTTCATCCTGGCCGGTGTATTGAGGCTGGGCCAGACCAGGACGCGCGGCGGACAGGTCTTCGGTGCCGTCATGATCGCCGTCGGCGTGCTGCTCACGCTGGGCCACCTCGGCCTGATCTATTTCAACGTGCACGACGTGTGGCCGCTGATCCTGATCGGCCTGGGCATACTGGTGATCTCCAAGGGCTGGGTCGAAAAAGAGCTGGGCATGGGCGCCGGCCCCAACGGCTTCCGCCGCGACGACCAGCCTTACAGCGGCGCCGATGCCACGTCGACCTTGAACGTCGTTGCCGTCATGAGCGGCAGCAAGCTGCGCAAGGATAGCCAGGATTTCCGCGGCGGAGAAGTCACCGCCGTCATGGGCGGTGTCGAAATCGATATGCGCCAGGCGTCGATCCAGGGTACGGCTGTGCTCAACCTGTTCGTCACCTGGGGCGGCGTGGTGCTGAAAGTGCCGTCGGACTGGGTGGTGATCAGCAACGCCATCCCGGTATTGGGCGGCATCGAAGACAGAACCGTCCCCCCGCCCGCGCCGGTCAAGCGCCTGATCCTGGAAGGCTATGTCGTCATGGGCGGCGTGGAAGTGAAGAACTGACGTCGTTCCCAAGCCGCGCAATCATCCATGCACCCCCTGTTTTCCGACGCGCGCCACCTGATCTGGTACTTAGCAGCGTGGCTCTTCATCGGCAACGCTGTGGCCGCAATACTCTCGGCCAACGGCAGTGCGCCGCACGCCAACGCCATCTTCTTCTGCCTGCCGGTGTGCCTCATGTTCGGCTTCGTCGCCATGTCGGCCTATTTCGTGTGCCGTTCGCAGCCGCTGGCGAGACGCCGCCTGCCGCGCCTGTTCGCGATCTACGGCCTCGCTTCGCTGGTCTCGGGCTTGATCCTGGTGCTGCTGTGCCGCGCCTGGGCAAGCTTCGGCGAAGCCGTGGGCGCGAGCTGGAGCATCACGCCCGAAGCGGTGAAATACCCGCTCTCCATCTTCGGTTTCGGCGCCGGCGCCTATCTGCTCTCCATCCTCACGCACGACGTCTTCCTCGCGATGGACAACGTGCGCCAGTCCGAACTGCGCGAACGCGAGTCACGCATGCTGGCGCGCGAGGCCGAGCTGCAACTGCTGCGCATGCAGATCAATCCGCACTTTCTGTTCAACAGCCTCAATTCGATCAGCGCGCTGACCTCGATCGACCCGGCCGCAGCGCGCGCCATGACCGTCGCGCTGGCGCAATTCTTCCGTCAGACACTCTCTCTGGCGGACAAGGAGAAAATTCCGCTGTCCGCCGAATTCGCGCTGTGCGAAAGCTTCCTTGCCGTGGAAAAAATACGCTTTGGCGCCAAGCTGCAGGCCAGCCTGCAAGCCGGGGAGGACGAATTGAAGGCGATAATCCCGCCCATGATCCTGCAGCCCTTGCTGGAAAACGCGATCAAGCATGGCATACGTACGCTGACAGAGGGCGGCTTGATCGACGCCCGCGTCGCGCAACAGGGCGGCTGGCTGCACATCACGGTGGACAATCCGATGGACCCCGACGCCGGCGTCGGTGCACAGCAAGGCACCGGCACCGGCCTGGAAAACATCCGCCGCCGCTGTGCCGCACTCTACGACAGCCGCGCGCGGGTAGAATGGGGCAGCAATGCGCCCGGCCGTTTCAGCGTGACCCTGACCCTGCCCTTTGAGATCGAGACATGACTTACCGCTGCCTGATCGTCGACGACGAAGACCTGGCGCGCCGCCTGGTGCGCGAATTCCTGGCCAGACACGGCGACATCGAGATCGTCGGCGAATGCGAACACGGGCTGCAGGCGGTGGAAGACATCAACCGTAAGAATCCCGACCTGATCCTGCTCGACATCCAGATGCCCAAGCTCTCCGGCCTCGAAGTGCTGGCCGAAACCGGGCGGCGCTCGGGCGTCATCTTCACTACCGCCTACGACGAATATGCCTTGAAGGCATTCGACCTGCACGCCGTCGACTATCTCCTGAAGCCATTTTCTCAGGAACGCTTCGACGAAGCGTTGGCCCAGGCGCGCTTGCGGCTCGGCCAGCCGGCACAGGGCGCGGCCCCGGGTTTGGCGCAAATGGTGGCGCAAGCCAAACTCAACCGGCTGGTGATCCGCGATCGCGGCCAGAACCATCTCGTGCCGGTGGGCAGCATCGACTACGTCGAGGCGCAGGACGACTATATCGTGGTCCATGCCGAGGGCAAGACCTGGATGAAGACCCAAAGCCTGTCGGACCTCGAAGCCCAGCTCGACAACGCGCAGTTCGTGCGCGTGCACCGCAGCTACCTGGTCAACGTGGAAAGCGTGCAGAGCATGGGGCGCCTGTCCAAGGACGTGCAAAGCGTGGTGCTCAAGGATGGGACGGCACTGCCGGTAAGCCGCGCCGGGCTGGAACGGCTGAAGGCCGTCATGCGCACCGGCTGAAGGCCCGCTTGACCCCGGGCGTGTTCGGGCACACACTATATGCACACATCAAGTGACCCCTCTCCCGCCTGCAGGAGCGGGGAGTTGAGCTGCCTGCCACTTAATCCGGAGTCTGCTGTGAGCAAAAAAACCTTGATCCGCATCGCATCCTGCCTCGCCCTGTTCGGCGCCGGCGTCGCCACCGGCCTGGTGGCCCAGACGCTCACCGATTCGCCACAGCGTGTCGAACAGAAGCGCGCCGACCTCTCCGGCGCGCCCAACATGGAAGTCATCGCCTCCACTGCCGAATACAAACCGGGGGATATGATCGATGCCCACATCCACCACGGCATCGAGGCGGCCTATGTGCTGCAGGGCGCACAGATCCAGATACCCGGCAAGGCGCCCGTGACGCTTGCCACCGGCACGACGCTGTTGAACCTGCGCGACGTGAAGCATGCCGGCTTCAAAATCGTGGGCGATACGCCGCTGAAACTGTTCACCGTCCACGTGGTCGACAAGGGCAAGCCGCTGTACGACTATTCGGCACAATAAGAATCACGCGCCTGCATGGAACAGCTCAATAAATTCCAGATCCTGCGCCGCCTGGGAGGCGGCGCGACGTCCGACGTCTACCTCGCCCTCGATACGTTCCAGCAGACGCAAGTGGCGCTCAAGGTTTTGAAGGCCGACCTGTTGCGCGACGAAACCTATGCCGGCCGCGTGCGCAACATGTTCATGAACGAGGCGCGCCTGGTGCGCGAGCTGCAGCATCCCTACATCATGGGCATCCTGGACGCGGTGCAGGACGAGAAGCGTGCCTACCTGGTACTCGAATATGTCGACGGCACGCCGCTGTCGAACCACATCAAGCCCGACACGCTCTTGCCCATGGCGACGGTGCTGCAGATTGCGTTCAAGTGCTGCATGGCCATGGCTTACGCCAGCGCGCGCGGCCTGGTGCACCGCGACCTGAAGCCGGAAAACATCATGCTGACCAAGAGCGGCGACATCAAGATCAGCGATTTCGGCGCCTCGCATTTCGTCAACAGCCAGACCACGCAACTGACCGGCATGGTCGGTTCGCCCTCCTACATGTCGCCCGAGCAGATCGCCGAGCGCGAGCTCGATGCGCGCTCCGACATGTTTTCGCTGGGTGTGATGCTGTACGAAATGCTGACCGGCGAGCGTCCGTTCCAGTCGGACAACCTGATGACCTTGATGTTCCACATCTCGAATCACCCGCACGTGCCGCTGCGCACGCGCCGCCCGCTCTTGCCGGCCACGCTGGAACGCCTGATCGACGTCGCCCTGCAAAAGGACCCGCGCCAGCGCTTCCCGACCTGGCAGAACTTTGCCGATCAACTCTCCGTGATCGACTCCGCGCTCACGCCGGAACAGGAGGAATATTCCGATCGCGAAAAATTCCTGGCGTTGCGGAAAAATCCTTTCTTCGAATCGTTCAACGACCCGCAGATCTGGCAAACCCTGCGCGCCGCGCGCTGGCACCGCCTGCGCGTAGGCAAGGTGCTGATGGAAGAAGGCAAGCAGGGCAATTCGTTCTCGATCCTGATCTACGGCGAAGTCAATGTCAGCAAGCACGGCAACCACATCTCGCGCTTGAAGACCGGCGCCAGCCTGGGCGAAATGGCCTTCCTGAAGCCCGACCAGCCGCTACGCACGGCGACGATCACGGCAGCCACGCAAGTGGTGGCCGTCAAGTTCACGCGCGCGGCGCTGGAGCACGCAGGTGCGGACTTGCGCGCCAAGTTCGAGCAGCGGTTTTTGGAGATATTGGTGGAACGCTTGAGCATCACGTCGGAGAAATTGGCGGAAGTGCAGACGTGAAGTGCATGCCATTGCTGCACCGCATCGCCGCCGAGCCTCACTATTGAGGAGCGCCGAAAGGAGGCAAACAAACCACAGTTGCCAGGATTTGTCTGTGGCAAAATAGGTGGCCTTGGACAATACGGCAGTTTGCAGCTCTCGAGAGAACCATAGCCAACACAATGATCGCGGCACACCGCGGCACCATGATCAAGGGATGTCAATGCAATTCATCAAATCGGCGGCAGCCTGCTCCCTGACCGCACTGGCCCTGGCGGCATGCGGCGGTTCCAATAACGACACGGATGGCACCGGCGAACAATCGAAGCAGCTCACGCGGCAAACCAAGAGCGCAGCGGGCACTTACCAGACGGCAGTGGAATCGCTCTACGTCGCCTACTTCGGCCGTCCCGCCGATCCCAATGGCCTGGCCAATTTCGCGGCAGCGCTGCAGGCGGCCGGTGCGCCGACCGACGTGCCAGGCTTGGCTGCGGCCTATGCCACCAATCCCGCGATCAAGAGCCTGATCGACAGCTTCGGCACGAGTGCCGAATCGCAAAAGCTCTATGGCGGCGGCAGCACCACCGACTTCGTCGATGCCGTGTTCCAGAACGTGTTGGGGCGCGCGCCGCAAGCGTCGGGCCTCTCGTTCTGGGTCAACGCCATCGACGCCGGCACGGTCAGCCCGGGCGATGCCGCGCTGGCCATCATGTCCGGCGCGCTGACCAACAACACGGCCCAGGGCAAGCTCGATACCCAGCTCATAGACAACCGCCTGTCCGCAGCGGGCTACTTCACCGGCGCCGCGACGGCGGGCACCTATACCGGCGCGACGGCGGCAAGCGATGCGCGCGCCATGCTGGCGACCATCAACGCCACCACCAGCGCCAGCGCCCTGCAAAGCACGGCAGTCACCGAGGCGCAGGCGATCAACAACCAGACCATTTTTGAGAGCACCGCATTGAATGGCGGCGAATGGTACGTCTACGACAACATCCCCTATGGCGGCGGTGCGCTCGTGCCGGGGCAGAATTACGTCTATGCCGAAGTGGTGAATGTGCTGTCGCAGTCGCCCTCTGCCGGCGCGCAGCAGACCAGCACGCAATTCACTACGCTCGACACCGCCCTAACCCCGCCCGGTTACGGCGTCACGCGCCTGCTGATCAACGGCAACGTCCTGCTGCAGCCGGATAACGGCGTGCGCGCCGTTTCCTATGTGGGCGGCGAAGTGCAGGTGCAATACTATGATTCGAACAAACAAACCGTCGTGGCGACCTCCCAGTTCGACACCTACGCCGGCGCCAGCCTGAGCGGCCAGATGTCGTCTTCGTCGGAGGAGTTGCAGGCGGCCGTGCCGATCAATCAATGGATCGCCTACGACAACTTCGCCGCCACCGCCAAATGGCAAAGCGGCGCAGGCTACATCAAGCACCAGGGCCACAACGTCGGCGATCATTACGAACTCGACGACTGCACCAACACCGCCAATCCGGTCAGCACCACCGGGACCACGCCCACACCCTGCGCCACCGGCGGCAGCTTGTCGGGCATGTTCCCGATCACACTGTACGAAGGCGCAGACTACCCGTACGAAACCGACTTCCTCAGCGACGGCACCATCACGACCGTGCAGGGACTGCAGATGTGGATTGCCAACAATCCCAAGCCGCTGGGCGAATCCTATGCCGCCGAGTACCGCTTCTACGTCGTGATGAACGGCGAAGTCTACATGGGCAACTTGATCAAGGATGGCGCGCCCTATTACTATGCACAAGCCGACGGCAGCGTCGTCAACTACTCGCTGGGATTGAACCAGGCCGCTGCCAACAGTGTGGCGCAAGGCCTCATCAGCGGCGCGGCGATGGGCTCGAAAATCGGCAGCGCCACGACTGTCAGCGGCACGCCCGACCTGTTCGGCATCGGCGGCAGCGGCATCAACGGCTCCTTGTCGCCGGCCGATCTGCGCAGCCACTACAACGTGCCGGCCACGCTGACCGGCGCGGGCCAGACCGTTGCCATCGTCGACGCACCCAGCAGCGCCGACATCGAGGACGATCTCAACACCTACAGCACCTACTACAACCTGCCGTCCTGCACCAGCGCCAACGGCTGTTTCAAGCATGTCGACCTCTCGCAGGGCGCCGCAGTCTCCGCCGCGGCCGACTGGGGCAGCGAACCCGAACTCGACGTGCAGATGGTGCATGCCGTCGCGCCCGGCGCCAAGATTATCCTGGTCACCTCGGCAAGCGATAGCGGCGAAGACCTGTTCAATGCCGTGGGCTATGCCGCCAGCCTGCCCGGCGTCAGCGCCGTGTCGATGAGCTTCGGCGCCCCGGGGTTCGACACCGCGGTCGACAATGCTTTCATGAATGCCGTGCAAAGCGGCGGCCCGATCTTTTTCTCCAGCAGCGGCGACGCAGCCAACCTGATGGACAACCCCAACTTCCCGGCCTCCTCGCTGTGGGTCGTCGGTGTGGGCGGCACGCGCATCAATGCCGTAACCTGGAGTTCGGCCGCCAGCGAATCGGGCTGGCAATTCTCCGGCGGCGGTACGGCGCTCGGCACCGCCAGCAACACCTGGATGGCAGCGGTACAGCCGCAATCGATCCTGCAGGGCGTACGCGCCGTGCCTGACGTGGCCGCCGTGGCGGATTATCAGAACAGCGCGCTATCGATCTATTCCGAAGATTCCTGGGACCTCTCGGGCGGCACCAGCGCCGCTTCGCCGCTATGGGCCGGCTTTGCCGCGCTGATCGGCGAATCGGTCGGCGCCACGAACCAGACCTTGCTGCAAAAGCTCGGCACCCCGGCAGGCGGATTCGGGGAAATCCTCTATCAGATGGCCAACAGCAGCAATAGCGCGCTCCTGTTCTATCGCAGCAATTCCGGTTCGAACAACCTCACCAGCGCCACGTGCTCGCTCTGCATCGCCACAGGCAATTACAACGAGGTGACCGGCCTGGGCGCACCCAATCTTGCCAACATGATTACCTATCTCGGCGGCACTGTGCCGGCCACCGCGGTCGATGCCAAGCTGGGCAAACCGGCCTACAAGATGATGCGGCGCACGATGAAGGCAAAGGCGTTGCCGCTGCACTTGCGGCCAGTGAGTGCGCAGGGGAATTGAGAAATTGCGCTGCGGCTGCGCCCCGGACCAGATGGCAAAGCCGGGCCGCCGCTCCCTCTGCAGCCAACCCCTGGCCAGCGCAGCCCAATTAGTGGTTTTCTACTAATACGGCATGAATGGGCCAAATCCGTCATTGCGGCGGATTTCTATGGCAGAATAGCCGCGTTCCAGCCTGCATGCAGGCCGGCTTCTCCTGAGGACCATCCAAATACCTCGATCGCAGCCCGACTGCGGCACCCGACCCTGACATGCTATGCAATTCATTAGATCCGCGACAGCGTGGTCGCTGACCGCGCTGGCCTTGGCCGCATGCGGCGGCACCGGCAACAGCACTGACAATCCCGACACGCAATCGAAGCAACTCGCACGCGAAGCAAAAAGCGCAGCGAGCACCTACCAGACGGCAGTGGAATCGCTCTACGTCGCCTACTTCGGCCGTCCCGCCGATCCCAACGGCCTGGCCAATTTCGCGGCGGCGCTGCAGGCGGCTGGTGCGCCGACTGACGTACCGGGCCTGGCTGCGGCCTATGCCACCAATCCGGCAGTCAAGAGCCTGATCGACAGCTTCGGCACCAGCGCAGAATCGCAAAAGCTCTATGGCGGCGGCAGTACCACCGACTTCGTCGATGCCGTGTTCCAGAATGTGCTGGGGCGCGCACCGCAAGCTTCAGGACTTTCCTTCTGGGTCAGCTCCATCGACAGCGGCGCGGTCAGCCCGGGCGATGCCGCTCTGGCCATCATGTCCGGCGCGCTGACCAACACCACGGCCCAGGGCAAGCTCGATACCCAGCTCATCGACAACCGCCTTGCTGCGGCAGGTTACTTCACCGGCGCCGCATCGGCCGACACCTATACCGGCGCGACGGCGGCAAGCGATGCGCGCGCCATGCTGGCGACC